>JACCDY011359386.1_pt1 | contig 19308 bp, 18 predicted proteins | sample 7446391 | NCBI WGS metagenome assembly JACCDY01 (sample SAMN15323451, study PRJNA562643) | freshwater metagenome | isolation source: river surface water | place: USA:Blue River Watershed | collected 2017-08-18
GACCGAGTCCCTGTTGCGTCACCGCGAGGCATACGCGGTTTGAGCTAAGTCATACCGAGCACAACTCGATCGCCTGGCGCAGGCTTTCGAGCGGCTGTTCGGCAGTAGGGATGAATTCCTGGCCGACGTGTCCGCGGTAGCCGGTGGCGACGATCGCCTGCATGATTGCGGGGTAGTACAACTCCTGGCTGGCATCGATTTCATGTCGTCCGGGGCAGCCGCCGGTGTGGTAGTGGGCGATGTGCGGGTGGATGCGGCGGATGGTGGCGATGACATCACCTTCCATCACCTGCATGTGGTAGATGTCGTAGAGCAGTTTGAAATGCGGGTTGTTGAGCCGCTCGCACAGTGCGACGCCCCAGTTGCTGTGGTCGGCCATGTAGTCCGGGTGGTCGACCTTGGAGTTGAGCAGTTCCATGACCAGGGTGATCCCCAGTTCCTCGGCAAGCGGCAGCAGTCGGCGCAGGCCGTTGGCGCAATGCTCGAGTCCTTCCTCATCGCTCATGCCTTCGCGGTTGCCGGGGAAACAGATCACTTGTTTGGCGCCGTGGCGGGCGGCTTCGCGCAGGTGTGGTTCGTAGATGGCGACCAGCGTGTCGTGGTGTTCGGGGCGGTTGAACGCCTTTTCGATGCGGCCGACGACGGTGCCGTCGGGGGTGGTGCCGGTTGGAAACGAGACCATCGCGCATTCCAGTCCGTGGCGGTGGAGGACCGGCAGGTCGGCGGGCATGACCAATTCCACCGATCCGATCCCCATCGCTTTGGCGGCGGTGCACAGGTCATCGAGTGGAATGGCATCGTAGCACCAGCGGCAGACCGAGTGGCGGATGCGGGAGGCAAGGACGCTTGTCGAGGGATCCGTCATGACTGCGGCAAGCATCGTCCGGCTCAGGCGCGCGACTCAAGGTCGGATTTCCACAGGCTGGCGACAATCTGTTCCTGGGCTTTCTCCATCCGTTGGCGGTCGTCCTCCTTGGCGTCCTCGTGGCCGGCGAGGTGCAGCAGGCCGTGGACGAAATAGCGGAGGATTTCACGCAGCAGCGGTTCGCCATACTGGTCCGCCTGGCGTTGGGCCACTTCCGCGCCGATGACGATTTCGCCGTGGTGGAAGGTGATCACATCGGTGGCGCCTTCGATGTCCATGAAATCCCGGTGGACGCGGTCGCTGGTGGCATCGTCGACCATGGCGACTTCGATCATCGCCAGATGATGGAGCGGTGAGTCGCCGTCGGCTGCGGATTCGAGCACCAGTCGGGCGGCGTCATCGGCAATGGATTCCAGCGCGGTCAGCCAGGCTTCCGGGATTTCCACCGCATGCTGGTGGTTGCCGACGATGACTTCGAGTGACATGGGTGCGTGCGGCGGATTCAGGCGCGCTTGGGCATCGCGATGACGCGGTCCTGACCATCCTGCTCGATGTCGGACGGTTTGTTGGTCAGGTTGCTGCGGTCATCGGGGTAGCTGATGCGGGTGTGCATCATGCTGCGCAGGGTGGTGGCGAAGCTTTTCTTGACCAGATCGAGCTCCTGCAGCGTGAGCGGGCATTGGTCGAGTTGGCCGTCGTGGATCTTGCTGCGGACGAGGTCCTCGATCATGGCGCGGATGCGGCCGGGTGTCGGTTTATTGAGCGTGCGCGATGCGCTTTCGATGGTATCGGCCAGCGCGATGATCGCGCTTTCGCGGGTGCTTGGCCGCGGCCCGGGGTAGCGGAAATTCTTTTCATCGATCGCCGGCAGGTCTTCCGGGTTGCCGAGCTTGCGGTCGACCTTTTCGAGTTCCTGTTTCTTCTGTTCCTGGGCGCGGCGGTAGAAATAGGCGACCAGCGAATCGCCGTGGTGCTCTTGGATCACGTCGATGATGCGCGGGTTCAGCTTGTGCTTCACCGCAAGGTCGACGCCATCCTTGACGTGGGCGATGATGATCAGGGCGCTCATCGTCGGGGTGAGTTGGTCGTGGGGGTTTTCCTCGCCGTCGTGCTGGTTCTCGATGAAATACCCCGGTTTGTTCAGTTTGCCGACGTCGTGGAAGTAGGAACAAACGCGGCACATCGGCGCGTTGGCCCCGATGGTTTCCGCAGCCGCTTCCGAGAGGGCGGCGACGATCAGGCTGTGGTGGAAGGTGCCGGGTGCCTCCAGTTGCATCCGCCGCAGCAGCTTGTGGTTGAGGTCGCTGAGTTCCAGCCAGCTGATGTCGGTGGTCACGCGGAACATGCCTTCGAAGATCGGCAGCAGGCCGCTGATGAGCAGGGCGATGAACAAGGCGACCGAGAAGGTGCAGAGGCTGCCCAAGCCGAGCATTTGCAGGCTGCCCATGGCGTCCGGGCCGAAGACCGAGCCGAGGTTCAGGTGCCCGAGCATCAGGCAGAGCAGGATGGTGGCCAGACCGGTGTAGACTCCGGTGCGCAGCAGCTGGATGCGTTTGCGGACGTTCTGGGTGGAAAGCACGCTGATGCTGCCGGCGACCAGGCTGAGGATCAGGTAGCTGCCGATTTCCGGTTGAGGCACGAACAGGCAACCGACGATGGCGACGACCACGCTCGACAGTCCGGCCATCGAGCGGCCGAGGAGGATGCCGTGGAGCATCGGCGCCAGGCCGTAGGGGATGACGAAATAGAGGAACGATTTGGGGATGACGCCAGCCAGGGCGAGGTCGATCGTGCTACGGACCAGTGCGAGGTGGATGAAGAGTCCGCCGAAAAGGAGCAGGATTCGGCTGTTGCGGCGGTTGCCGCCATCTTGGCTGAAGTGGAAGACGGCGATCGAGGTGATCGCGATGACCAGGGCGTAGAGTCCGCGTTGAAGCGGGGATTCATGGAAGGTGCAGCCGGCCGGGCAGCGGAGTGCGAGAGTGGCGGTGCCGAGGGCAAAGGCGAGGTAGAGCCCGAGCTGAAGCCAGACGCTCTGCTCGAGTGCCTGGGTCATCGCGTTCTCGCTGTAGACACGACGTTTCTTACCGGAAGAAAGTCCCTGTTGGGCCAATCTCCATCGTTTGAGGGCGTCCAGAAATCCCACAGTGGATAAGGGTGGTTGGTACCCGCGGTGCAGCCAGCTGCGGCCGTCGGGGGCGAGATCCTAGCCCGTTCCGGCACTTGCGGTCAATCCGCATTTTAGGGCTCCAGGTAGCGTCCCAAGGCCTCGCGGAGGGCCCCCCGGGCCCGGAAAATCAGGCTTTTCACGGCCGGCAGGGACATTTCCAGCACTTGGGCGATCTCCTCGTAGGATGCCTGCTGGTAGCGCCGCATGACGACGGCCAGCCGTTGGTTTTCGGGCAGGCTGGCGATCGCCTCATCCACGGCCTTCTGGAGTTCCGCCTGCATCAGCTCCTCATCGGGCTGGTATTCACTGCGCTCTTCGACCTCCCAGTGCGAGTTTTCCTCGCGTTCGTTGCTCGACACCTCGTTCTTGCGGCCGCGGCGGCGGACTTCGTTGAAGACCAGGTTGCGGGTGATGGTGAACAGGTAGGTGGTGAACTTGGCTTCCGGCTTGTATCGCTTGGCGTGGCGCCAGATGCGCAGGAACACCTGTTGCGAGATGTCTTCGGCGTCGGTCGGATTGCCGAGCATTTTGGCGACGGTGCCGACGACCAGGTTCTGGTGGCGTTCGACCAGTCGGCGGAAAGCGAGGTGGTCGCCGCCCGCGATCGAGGCCATCAATTCATGATCGATCGACCCCTCGTCGGCTGATGAGGTGGGTGTAGGTTGATCGTCCATGGTGATGGCGTCGGTCATCGGGATGGCTTCGGCGATCCACATGGTGGGTTCAACCATGGGATTTCCGTAAAGTTGCATGAAATCCTGAGGGCAAGTCGGGGTCCTTGGAAATCCTGAAATCGGGCTTGGGGTGGATTTCCTGCCGGGCAGGGGTGCTGGAGTCGTTTTTTCGCAAGTCGCTCTTGTCCGTGGCCGGATCCCTGTCCTATGATTTCCCAACCCTCCACAGGCGTGCCCGAAACCGTATCGAATCACCATATCCTTGGCGTCCTTCCGTCGCGATGGGGCTCGACTCGCTTCCCCGGAAAACCCCTGCATCGGATTGCGGGAAAACCTTTGATCCAGCACGTTTGGGAGCGTTGCCGCCAGTGTTCGCGGCTCGATGATCTGGTGGTTGCCACCGACGACGAGCGCATCCTGCAGGCGGTCGAGTCCTTCGGTGGCAAGGCGCTGATGACTTCCTCGAGTCACCCGACCGGCACCGACCGCATTGCCGAGGCGCTGGCCCGGATGCCGCAGGCGACCCATGTGATCAATATCCAGGGAGACGAACCGTTGATCGATCCCGCCCTGATCGACGAGTTGGCCGAGGCGATGGTCAATGACCCCGGGCTCGATATGGCGACGGCGGCCAACCCGCTGGCCCCGGGCGATCCGGCGGTGGCCGATCCGAATGTGGTCAAGGTGGTGATGGCTCTGGACGGCCGGGCTTTGTATTTCTCGCGCTCGCCGCTGCCGTATTTCCGCAACCCGGTCGACGGGCTCTCGGTTTTCCGTCACAAGGGGATTTACGCCTACACCAAGGCATTCCTCGAGCGTTTCGTCACCTGGAAGCCGACTCCGTTGGAGTTGGCGGAGTCACTGGAACAGTTGCGCGCATTGGAGAATGGCGCTTCGATCCGCGTGCTGGTGACCGATGATACTTCGCCGGGTGTCGACACCCCTGAACAGGCTTTGCAGATCGAACAACTCCTCCGCCACTGACCCACTCAACCATCGCATCATTGTTTTCATGAAATACATCTTCGTAACCGGCGGCGTGGTGTCGTCACTTGGCAAAGGGCTTGCGGCGGCCTCAATCGGCACCCTGCTTGAGCAACGCGGCCTCAAGGTGCTGATGCAGAAATTCGACCCCTATCTGAACGTCGACCCCGGTACGATGTCGCCATACCAGCACGGCGAGGTTTACGTCCTCGACGACGGCGCGGAAACCGACCTCGATCTGGGCCACTACGAGCGCTTCACCTCGGGCGTGTTGTCGAAGATGAACAACCTGACGTCCGGTCAGGTGTTCGATTCGGTGATCCGCAAGGAGCGCAAGGGGGAATACCTCGGCAAGACGGTGCAGTTCATTCCCCACGTCACCGACGAAATCAAGGAGCGCATCCGTCTGGTCGCCGAGAAGAACCCGGACGTCGACGTGCTGATCACCGAGATCGGCGGCACGGTGGGTGACATGGAAGGGTTGTTGTTCCTCGAGGCCTTGCGTCAGCACGCGTTGGAAGTCGGCAAGGACAACGTCTGTTTCATCCACGTCACGCTGCTGCCGTTGATCAAGGCGGCAGGTGAGGTGAAGACCAAACCGACGCAGCAATCGGTGGCCAAGCTGCGGGAGATCGGCATCCAGCCTGACATCATCATCTGCCGCACCGAAGCGGACCTCGACGAGGATAACCGCAAGAAGATTGCGATGTTCTGCAACGTCGAGGCGAAGAACGTGGTGGCGTTCCGCGACGTCGATCACACGATTTACGAATGTCCGCTTGACCTGCGACGCGACAAGATCGACCGCCTGGTCGTCGATAAGATCGGTCTCGGTCATACGCCATCGCCGGCGCTTGAGGATTGGGAGCGTTTCGTCCAACGGGTGATTCATCCGACGCATCGCTGCCGGATCGCGGTGGCTGGCAAATACATCGAGCTGCAGGATGCCTACAAGTCGATCTACGAGTCCTTGATCCATGCCGGTGCGCATCATGACACCAAGGTGGAGATTGTCCGGGTGGATACCGAGGAGATCGAAGAACGTGGTGCCGAGGCTGTACTCAAGGGGTTGGATGGCGTTCTGGTTCCCGGTGGATTCGGTGATCGGGGCACCGAGGGCAAGATCCTGGCGGCGAAGTATGCGCGTGAGAACCGGATTCCTTATTTCGGCATCTGTCTGGGGATGCAGATCGCGACCATCGAGTTCGCGCGTAACGTCTGCGGATTGGAAGGGGCGAACTCGACCGAGTTCGACAAGTCGACGATGCACCCGGTGATTTGTCTGCAGGAGGAGCAGAAGGGAGTCGAGGATATGGGCGCGACGATGCGCCTCGGTTCAAACGAGTCGATCCTCTTCGCGGGAACCCGGGCATCCGATCTGTATGGTGGCAAGGAGCGGATTCATGAGCGCCATCGCCACCGCTACGAAGTGAATTCCGATTACCAGGATCGACTGCAGGAGGCGGGTCTTGTCATTTCCTCGGTGTCCGCCGCGGAAGGGCTGGTGGAGATCGTTGAGCTGCCGGATCACCCGTTCTATCTGGGCGCGCAGTTCCACCCGGAATTCCTGTCCAAGCCGAATCACCCGCATCCCTTGTTCTCCGGCTTCGTGGCCGCAGCGCTCAAGCACGCGCAGGGTGCATTGGGGTGATGGTGCTTTCCGCCAACCGGATCGAGCCTACCGTTATTTTCACGCATCCTTCATCAACGATTCACCGTTGATGGTCAGCTTGGGCGCATGATTCATAACGACCTCAGCATCATTGGTGGTAGTTTCGCTGGTCTCGCCTGTGCCCGCGCTGCAGCAACGCAAGGGTTGAACACCGTTGTGTTCGAGAGAAAGTCCTGTCCTGGTGAGCGAGTCCGGACCACCGGCATTCTGGTCAAGGAAGCCGCAGACATCCTGCGTTTGCCCTCGCACCTGGGCAGGGCGATCGGCGGGGTGAGGCTCTACTCGCCGAATGGGGCGGCGATCGATCTGGCATCACCGGGATATTCATTCATCGCCACCGACACACCGGGCATGATGCGTTGGCTCACCCAACAGGCAGAGCTGGTAGGTGTGGACGTCCGACTTTCGAAAAACATCACACGATTTCACCGCGAGGGTGATCGGATCGTATTGCCTGAAGCCGGTTTGCGATCGCGGTATCTGGTCGGCTGTGACGGAGCGCGTTCTTCGGTGGCCAAGCGATTCGGGTTGAGTGCCAACCGTCAGTTCCTGCTGGGGGTGGAAGCGGAGTATGAGGGCATCCGGGATCTGGATCCCGACCGCCTGCATGTCTTTTTGGATTCCGTCCATGCACCAGGATACATCGGTTGGATTGTTCCGGGCGTGGGTATCCAGCAGGTGGGGCTAGCGGTGCGTCAGCCGCATCAGCCGGACCTGGCTGCATTCACGGCAAAAATCGCCCGATTGATTGATTTTTCGCAAGCGAGGATCATCGGTCGGCGTGGCGGATTGATTCCCTGTGGTGGCGTGTTGCCGCGATGGCATGATCAGCAGGTCATGTTGCTCGGCGATTCGGCGGGCATGGTATCGCCATTGACGGCGGGAGGCATATTTCCATCGCTTCAGATCGGGGCGAGTGCTGGTGATGCGATCGGCCGACACCTTCGGGGAGAAACCGATGATCCGGGGAAACTGGTGGCGGAACTGGTTCCGAATTATCGATTCAAGGGTCTGATGCGCTGGTCGATGGACCACATCACGCCGCCGAATCTCCTCTATGATCTGGCCCTGCAGAACCCGGTTTTCAGGCGTGTCGCCCAGATCCTGTTTTTCCACCACCGCGGGCTTTTTTGCGCGAAGGCATGGCGGGAGATCATGGGCATGCTACCGGCCTCGGCCGGCGCGCGGTCATGATTGGGTGGGGTTGATCCATCTTCCGCCATGCAGGCGGAGCTGTCTCACACTTTCATGAGGTCTTCTTCCTTGGCAGCAGCCAGTTCGTCAATGCGCTTGCTGAACTTGTTGGTGAGTTCCTGAACGTCGCTTTCGAAGTCCTTTTTGCCGTCCTCGGTGAGGACGTTGTCGTTCTTCATCTTCTTGGCGGAGTCCATCCCGTCCTTGCGGACCGAGCGCAGGCTGACCTTGGCTTCCTCGGCGAGTTGCTTGATCAGTTTGACCATGTCACGGCGGCGTTCCTCGGACAGTTCGGGGATCGGCACGCGCAGCGACCGCTCGGCTGCCACCGGGTTGAGTCCCAACTTGCATTCGCGGATCGCTTTTTCGATGTCGCGGGTGGTCGACGGGTCGAAGGGCTGGACCATCAGCATCCGCGGTTCCGGCGAGCTGATGACGGCGAGCGACTTCAGCTTGCTGACGCTACCGTAGGCCTGGACGACGACGTCGATGTTCTCGATGAGTGCCGGGCTGGCCTTACCGGTGCGCACACCGGCGAATTCATGGAGCAGGTGGTCGACGCATTTCTTCATCGATTCTTCGACTTCGAGCAGAACAAGTTCGGGGTCCATGGTGTTGAGGATGGGTTGGGGAAGATGGCAGTGATCATTCGCCGTGGACGAGCGTGCCGATCGGCAGTCCGCGCAGGGCATGCGACAGGTTGCCTTCCGGTGCGAGGTCGAAGACGACGATCGGGATGTGGTTGTCCATGCAGAGGCTGAACGCGGTGGTGTCCATCACGTTGAGCCGCTTCGAGATGCACTCGTGGAAGGTGACGCTTTCGTAGCGTTTGGCGTCGGGGTTCTTGCGCGGGTCGGAATCGTAGACGCCGTCGACCTGAGTGGCCTTGAGGATGATGTCGGCACCCATTTCGCTGGCGCGCAGGGCGGAGGTGGTGTCGGTGGAGAAGAACGGGTTGCCGGTGCCGGCGCCGAAGATGACCACCGTGCCTTCGTCCATCAGGCGTTCCGCCCGGCGGCGGATGAAGGTTTCGGCAACGTTTTTCATTTCGATGGCCGACTGCACGACGCATTTGACGCCCTGATGGTTGAGGGCGCCTTCGATGGCCAGCGCGTTCATGACCGTGGCGAGCATGCCGACATAGTCCGCGGTGGCACGGTCCATGCCGCGTGCCGAGGCGCTTGCACCACGCCAGAAATTGCCGCCGCCGACGACGATGCCCAGTTGCAGGCCGGAGTCGACGGCCTCCTTGATCTCCTTGGCGATCCGTTCGACGATTTCAGGTGAAATGTTGTCCCGCGAGTTGCTGCCGCGGAGCGCCTCGCCGCTGAGTTTGAGGATGGCTCTTTTGAACGGACGTGGGTCTCGGGGAGGCTTCGACATGGTGCGGATTTCGGGCTGGCCCATCAAAAGGGATACCCCCTTCGATGGGAAGCGAAAAGGACTCAGTTTTCGGCGGGAACTTCACCGATCGAGAACTCGGTGTTGAGTTCCTGCAGGGTGCTGTTGAGTTCGTTGGTTCCATCCACGCGCAGGCGTACGGAAAGCGGGGTCGTCTGCCCGGATTGGTATTGCTCCAGCGTCTTGCGGATCGCCACGATCGTCAGGTTGAGGATCTGGCGGGATGTCAGGTCGACCTGTTTCGGGATTTTCATCGACGCGACGTTCAATCTGACCACCAGCACACCCTCCTCATTGACTGCATCGATGCCGATGTTGGCGAGGACCAGCAGGTTGGTCTCCTCGACCTGGTAGTTTTCGTTATTGGTCGGAATTTTATGGGGGGTGCGGATGGCATTGATGAGTGCCTCGGGGATGGCCCCGGTGAGCGCCATCGGGCGGGCCATCACGCAGGCCTGCAGGGCGTCGCCGGTGTCGGACACCGCCTCGTCGCCATCGGTGTCGTGCAGGCTGAGGGGTTCGAAGACCGGAACCACCATGATGGTGGTTGCCATGGTGGCAGGCAGGCTGAGGACGGCGGCCAGCAGGAAGGTGATGGCGGTTTTCATGGCCTCTTGATAGGCCGGATCCCCGGGGTTGGCCAGAGCAAAGGCGTGCCTCCGCGCTTGCCATCAGGCACGGGGGCGGTTTGCATAGACCTATGGACCTACTGGCCAAAGCACGCTGGGTGATCGACACCGAGAGGCAGGGATTGGAACGCATGGGCGAGCGCCTCGGTCAGGGATTTGTCGACGCCGTGGAAGCGGTCAAGACGACCGTTGAGCAGAAAGGCAAGATTGTGGTCGTGGGTGTCGGCAAGTCCGGCAACATCGGCCACAAGATCGCGGCCACCTTCAATTCGACCGGAGCGACGGCCGTGGTGCTCGATTCGCAGAACGCCCTGCATGGCGACCTCGGGATCCTTTCCGACGGTGATGCGGTGCTGGCATTGTCATATTCGGGCGAGACCGAGGAGTTGATCAACCTGCTGCCGTTCATCAAGCGCTTCGACGTGCGGGTCATCGCGCTGACCGGGCGGCCTCAATCGACCTTGTCGACATTGAGCGACATCACGCTGGATACCTCGGTCGAGCGCGAGGCATGTCCCTTGAATCTCGCGCCTACCTCATCTTCGACGGCCATGCTGGTCATGGGGGATGCGCTGGCGATGGTCTTGCTCGAGGCCCGGGGCTTCACCGAAGAGGATTTCGCCCGTTTCCACCCCGGTGGTTCGCTGGGGCGGGCCTTGTTGACAAAGGTGTCCGACATCATGCGCACAGGTGAAGGGTTGCCGACGGTCGGTGAGGGCGCCAATGTCTTTGATGCGCTTGACGCGATGAACCGCGCCAAAGCCGGTGCCTGCCTGATCGTCGACAGCGGTGGTCGCTTGGCTGGGATTTTCACCCATGGTGATTTTGCGCGCAGTTTCCGTCAGGACCCCTTGCTGGGTGACAAACCGGTGGCTTCGTTGATGACCCGCAACCCGATTTCGGTGCGGGCGGACGATCTGGCGGTCGAGGTGCTCAAGACCTTGGGCAAGAGTCGGATCGATGACATCGTGGTGACCGATGCCGAGGGTGCGCCGGTCGGCTTGGTCGACACCCAGGATTTCGCCCGCATGAAGATTGTCTGAAGAGGTACAGTTGTCGGCGAATTTTTATGCAAGTTTCCCTGAAAACTACAGTAAGCAAACCTTAGTAAGCATATCACCAACCCCACCGTTTCACTCAAGATTATGAACCAAGACAACCTATCCCAAAGCCATCCCAGCCCCTTCCCACGCCGCCGCTTCCTCAAGGGGGCGTTTGCCCTAGGCGGTGGTGTTTTTCTCACACCTCAACTGCTGCTTGCTGGCAAGAATAAACCGAAATACGCCTTACCTGATGGCGAGAAGGTGAAGATCGCCTTCTGCGGTATCGGCTTCCGCGGTGCTCAGATCGCCGAGGATCTTTTCGCTACCGGCATGTGCGAGGTGGTCGCGCTTTGCGACACAGCGATGGAAGCGAAGCACACCCAGGGGATTCTCAAGAAGTTTCCGACCGTGCCGCGTTTCCGCGACTTCCGCGAGATGTTCGAGAAGATGGGTGACAAGATCGAAGCCGTCAGCATCGGCACGCCCGACCACTCGCACTTCCCGATCGCCATGCTGGCGATGTCGTTGGGCAAACACATCTACGTCGAGAAACCGATGGCCCACAGCTTCAAGCAGATCCAGTTGATGATGGATGCCGAGCAGAAGTACAAAGTGGCCTGCCAAATGGGCAACCAAGGGCACTCGATGGCCAACTACTTCCAGTTCAAGGCCTGGACTGAAGGCGGGATCATCAAGAACGTGAAACGCATCGATGCCTTCATGAACAGCCCGCGCCGCTGGCATGGCAAAACCTACGCCGGATTCTTCCCGGAAGAGCCGATCCCGGATTACCTGAACCACGACGTCTGGACCGGAACCGCAAAGCTGCATCCTTACAACAAGGGCTACATGGACGGTGAGTGGCGCTGCTGGTTCGACTACGGCAACGGCGCGCTGGGTGACTGGGGTGCACACATCTTCGACACCGCACACGAATTCCTCAAACTCGGCCTGCCGACATCGGTCGAGCCGGTCCGTCTCGACGGTTACAGCGAGTTCGTCTTCCCGCAGGAATGCACGCTCAAGTTCCACTTCCCGGAACGCGAGGGCATGCCGGCTTGCGATCTCAATTGGTATGAAGGCCAGAAAAACCCGCCGCCGCTGCCGACCGACTTCGGTGATGCGGTGGTCGACGGTGACATTCCGCCGCCAAGTTCCGGCAAGATCGACACCAAGAAGATGCCGCCGGGCAAGGTGATCTACGCCGAGGGCTATACCCTCAAGGGTGGCTCCCACGGCTCCACCCTCCAGTTCATCAACAAGGAGAAGGCCAAGGATCTCAAGCTGCCGGAATACGGTGGCGGCACCAACCACTTCGAGAACTTCTTCATGGCCTGCAAGGGCAAGGAGAAGACCCGTTCGAACTTCGCAGTGGCCGGTCCGCTCTGCCAGGCGATGGCCCTCGGCGTGATCGCCCAGCGCGTCAAAGGCAAGATCGAGTTCGATCTCAAGACCCGCAAGATCACCAACAACGAGGCCGCCAATGCCTTGCTGGATGGCGATGCACCGCGCAAGGAGTGGGAGAAGTATTACAGTCTGTGAAAATAAAGCTGAAAAGCTGAAATCAGAAAGCTGAAATCAGAGAGGCAGGATGGTCATGATGGCTGTCCTGCCTCTTTTCTTATTTTATTTCAGCGTTTCAGCGTTTCAGCTTTATTCCTCACAGTCGCCGTTCCTGGATCTCGCTCTTGATGTCGCTGATGAACTGGTCCAAGGCGACTGTGCCCAGGTCGTCCTTGTCGCGGTGGCGGACGGCGACAGTGCCTTCCTCCATTTCGCGCTGGCCGAGGACGAGCATGTAGGGGACGCGGTCGAGGCGGCTGTTGCGGATCTTGGCACCGATCTTGTCGGCGCTGCGATCAACAGTCAGACGGATGCCGGCATCAGCGAGTTTGGCGGCGGCGGCTTCGGCATATTCGAGGGTCTTTTCGGAGATCGGCAGGATGCGGACCTGTTCCGGCGCGAGCCAGGCGGGGAATTTGCCTTCGAAGTGTTCGATGAGCAGGCCGGTGAAGCGCTCCATTGAGCCGAACGGGGCGCGGTGGATCATCACCGGCACGTGCGGGTGGTTGTCGGCGCCGATGTAGCTGAGGCCAAAACGGACGGGCAGGTTGTAGTCGACCTGCACGGTGCCGAGTTGCCAATCGCGGCCGATGACGTCCTTGACCACGAAGTCGATTTTCGGGCCGTAGAATGCGGCCTCACCGATTTCTTCGGTGTAGTCGACGCCCATCGTCTGCACGGCCTCGCGCAGGGCGGCTTCCGCCTTGTCCCAGTTTTCGGGGGAACCCACGTACTTGTCGCTATCGGGATCGCGGAGGGACAGCCGAACTCGGTATTCGTTCATTCCCAACGTGTTAAGCACCTTTTTCACGAGATCCAAACAACCGGAGATTTCGCCTTTCAGTTGCTCCGGGGTGCAGAACAGGTGGGCGTCGTCCTGGGTGAAGCCACGGACGCGGGTCATGCCGCCGAGCTCGCCGGATTGTTCCCAGCGGTAGACGGTGCCGAATTCGGCCAAGCGGATTGGCAGGTCGCGATACGAGTGATGATCGCTCGCGAAGATCTTGATGTGGTGCGGGCAATTCATCGGCTTGAGCATGTAGCCTTCGTATTCGCCCTTCTCGAGGCCGTTGATGAGGGTGGCGCAGGTGGCGTCCTCGTCGGCGAGTTTCTCGAGCACGTCGCGCTCGGGGATCGCGGGGTATTGGCTTTCCTGGTAGTAGGGGAAGTGGCCTGAGGTCCGGTAGAGGTCGAGTTTGCCGATATGGGGGGTGAAGACCTGGAGGTATCCCTGCTTGTCGAGTTCGGCCGTGATGAACTCCTGGAGCGCGCGGCGGACGAGAGCGCCTTTCGGTTTCCAGAGGATGAGTCCTTGGCCGACCATTTCATCGATATGGAACAGTCCGAGTTCACGGCCGAGGCGGCGGTGGTCGCGCTTCTTGGCTTCTTCGAGCCGTTCGAGGTGTTGTTCGAGCTCCTCCTTGGTCGGGAAGGCGGTGCCGTAGAGGCGTTGGAGTTGGCCTTTGTCCTTGTCGCCCATGTAGAATGAGGAGGAAATGGACATCAGTTTCACGTTCTTGCACTTGGACGTGTAATTCACGTGTGGCCCGGCGCAGAGGTCGATGAAGTCGCCGTTCTGGAAGCAGGAGATCTCCTCGCCCTCGGGGATCTTGTCGATGAGGTCGAGTTTGAAGCGGGACGGATTGCCCGGGCGTTCCGAGAGTCCGCCGAGGCGGCCGCTTTCGGCCATCGCTTTGGCTTCGTCTCGGCTGATCACGCGGCGTTCGAACTTCTGGTTGTCCTTGGCGACCTTTTTCATTTCGGCCTCGATCTTCTCGAAGTCGTCCGGGGTGATCCGGTGCTTCATGTCGAAGTCGTAGTAAAATCCGTTCTCGACCGGTGGGCCGTAGGCGAACTGGGCGTCGGGCCACAAACGCAGGATGGCGGTCGCCATGATGTGGGCGCAGGAGTGACGGAGGGTCTCCAGCTCGGACATCTGCTGGCGTTCTTCGAGGGTCTTGCGTTCGTTCATGCGCGGCTAGGGAAAGCCGGGCAGGGGGGGCTGATCAAGGGGGAATTCGGGCCGTAAACCCCTAAATCGTCAAAACCCTGCCGGATGTGAGCCCTTGCTTGCTGCTTGAATGCCCCACATTCCTCTGGCTAGACTTCCGATGGTCGATACCACAACCCATGAAATCCATCGTTGCCTGCATTCTCCTTGCCACCGCCCTGGTCTGCCATGCTCAAGAAGCTGGCTCGCACTATGCCAAGATCGACAAGATCAAGGCGTCGATCCAGGAAACGCCCGTGTTCGCATTCAGGGGGCCGGATGACCAGAGGGTTGAGTCGCGCCGCTGGTTGCAGATCGATGCCGAGTTGGAACTCGCCACCAATGAGCCTTCCGGCATCGTGCCGCAACTGGATGCCCAGTGGTTTGTGGTGATCAAGGATGCAGCGACAGACAAATCGGTGAAGCTGACCGGTACCGTCATCTACAAGGATGTCAGGGCCACGATGATCAAGGTTCCTGATGGCAAGAAGCATGCAACGCCGACCAGCAAGGTGCTTCGCCTGAGTGCCTATGTGTCACCCGATACGCTGCAGAAGATCACCTGGAAGCCATCGATCAAGGAGAGCGATATCGAGGCGGTGGCGTTGGTGATTTCGGGACCGAGTGTATCGGGAAAACCCGAGAACCTGCAGAAGGCATCGGCCCAGCAGGAGACCCAGTGGTGGAACAAGGATCTCAATCCGGTTAAGGAAGGCGCCGTGATTGCGAAGAGCAAGACCCCATTCGCCGCCTTGTGGACGGATTTGTATCCCACTGACGAGATGCCGTCCAAGTCCTGAGCCGGAAAGCGTCAACCGATTCCCCCCTGCATGCCGCCTGTCGTCAGCACGGTGTTGTTGCTCACCTTGAGCAACGTCTTCATGACCTTCGCGTGGTATGGTCATCTCAAGGGCTTGGGGCACAAGCCTTGGATCATTGCCGCGTTGGTGAGTTGGGGGATCGCCTTGTTCGAATACCTGCTGCAGGTGCCTGCCAACCGCATCGGGCATCAGGTGCTGTCGGTCAGCGAGCTCAAAATCCTTCAGGAGATCATCACCTTGTCGGTCTTCGTGCCATTCGCGTTTTTCTTTCTTAAAGAACCTCTTAAGCTGGATTACCTATGGGCGGGCCTATGTCTGGTTGGGGCGGCGTATTTCATGTTCCGTTCGCGCGTCGGTTGAAGTTGCCGCCGCAGACGGGTATTGGCAGGAGTCGTTGATTGCTGTAACCCGGTGTCATGTTGAACGGATGGATCCATGCTTCTTTGTTATTCTTGGTGATGGGCATTTCTCTTGCGCAGGGAGACCAGCAGTCTGCCGATTTCCATATCCAGAAATGTTCCAGTGAGGTGGATTACCCGGATAAGGGTGATGAATCACTCAATGTGGAATACGCGGGAAGTACCTATCGGGTCCGCATCGCACATCCGAAGATCGCTCCTGTTGAGACGCATGTCAGTTGTCCGTTCTTCTGGGTGGAGGGCAAGGTCGGCCTGGATTCGTTTGAGCAGATCGTCACGGTCCGCACCTTCATTCATCCGCTGAGCTGGCACTCGGCGTGTTGGGCTTACTTCTTCGCTGAGAAGCACGGGCAATTGCGCGGATTCTTCCTCGAGAATGGTTGTGATAATGCGGACAACGGTTCATCCGGTCTCTTGTTCCTGCAGGATGGAAAGACAGTTTCGGCATGGCACTGGATGTATCATCGAGATCCGGAAAAACCTAAAGGTCATTACGAGATCAACGCAGCCGAGGAAGCCGGCAAGGTGATGCCGAAGGAATTGATGAAGCGGATCCTGCCGATGCTCGAAAGAGCGGAAAAGGATGCGGATGCATGGCCGGGACCCTGATTCACCAACCACCGAGGATGCGAAGGTGGTTAGCGGCGTTTTTCTTTGGGCAAAGCGAAGAACTTTTCGATCTCGGTAGCTGATCGCGTATTCATCACATCCTCCTTCCGCAGCCATCCCTTGCGGGCGATGCGGGTGCCGATGGCGAGGTGGTGAAGCCCTTGGGGGGAATGGGCGTCGGGGTTGATCGCGCAGAGCACGCCTTTGTCGCGGGCGCGTTTCCACCAACGCCAATCCATGTCGAGGCGCCAAGGGTTGCAATTGAGTTCGATGACCGTGCGGGTTTCCGCGGCGCAGTCGATGATCCGTTGATGGTCGACCGCATAGCCGTCGCGTTGCAGCAGGAGGCGTCCGCTGAGGTGGCCGAGCATGGTGACATGCGGGTTTTCCATGGCCCGGCAGATACGGCGGGTCATGTCGTCCTCGCTGAGGTTGAACGAGCTGTGCACCGAAGCGACGACGTAGTCGAGTTGGGCGAGCAAGCTGTCGTCGTAATCGAGGGTGCCGTCCTTGAGGATGTCGACTTCGTTGCCGGCGAAGACACGGAAGCCGGATTGGCGGGCGTTGAAGCGGCGGATCTCCTCGATCTGCGCCAGCAAGCGTTCCTCGCTGAGGCCATTGGCAACGACCATTGCTTTCGAGTGATCGGCGATGCCGAGGTATTGGAGGCCGAGTTCCATCGCTTCGTCGGCCATTTCCTCGAGTGTGGCTTTGCCGTCGGAGGCGGTGGTGTGGTTGTGGAAAGTGCCGCGCAGGTTGAGCAGTTCGATGAGGCGCGGTAGTGACTGTTCGCTTGCGGCTTCGATTTCGCCACGATTCTCGCGCAGTTCGGGTTCGATGAACTGTAGACCGAGAAAGCGGTGGATGTCGCGTTCTTCGTGAAGGTCGTCGGGAATGTTGGTGGTGGATCCTTCGGTGCAGGTGAATCCGTATTCGTTGAGGGAGAGCCCTTGCTTCAAGGCCAACGAGCGGATGGCGACGTTGTGTTCCTTCGAGCCGGTGAAATACATCAGTGCGAATGGGAATTCGCGGGTCGAGACCGCACGCAGATCGCATTGGATGCCATTCTGTAGTCGCACCGATGCCTTGGTATCGCCGCAAGCGAGGATGTCTTTCACGCCGGGGATGGTGGTGAAGTCTTCGCAGACGAGTTTTCCTTCCTTGGTTTCCACCAGGAAGTCGAGGTCGTGCACGGTCTCCTTGGCGCGGCGATAGGAACCGGCGACCGCGACGCGGCCGACTTCCGGGTGCATGCGCAGCAGTTCGAGGATGTCGTTGACGATCGGGGTGACATCGCCGAGCAGGAAGCGATCAGCATGGGATTTGCGGAAGGCGATCGCCTCGAGGATCTTGTCCTGCGTTTTGGCGCCGAAGCCCGCAAGGGCAGCGACCTTGCCGTCGGTGCAGGCTTGCTGGAGGTCCGCGATGGACCCGATGCCGAGCGACTGGTGCAGGGTCTTGATCTTCTTGGGTCCGAGCCCTTGGAGCTCGAAGAGTTCAAACAGGCCCGGGGGGAATTCCGCGCGGAGTTTTTCCAGAAACGGCAGGGATCCGGTGGAGGCGAGGATGTGGAGTTTGTCGCGCAGGGCTTCGCCGATGCCCTTGATGCCTTCGAGTTGGCCATCTTTGGCGAGCTGGACGATATCAGCCTCGTGGTTGCGGACGACTTCGGCTCCCTGGCGGTAGGCGCGGACCTTGAAGGGATTCTCATCCTTCAGTTCCAGCAGAAGGGCGATTTGTTCTAGGGCGTCGGCGAGCTCTTCGCGGGACATGCAATTGAATATTGAATCGTCTTACCGGCTGGGGATGACTTCCACCGTGAAGCCCTTGAGGTAGCTGGTTTCCGGTAAAGTGATCAGCACCGGGTGGTCGGCGCGTTGGCCGTGTTCGGTGACGAGGCGCAGGCTCTTTTTCGCATCGACCGAGGCTTCGGCGAGGTTTTCGAGGAAGAGTTCGCGGCTGGCGTGGTGTGAGCAGCAGAAGGTCGAGAGGATGCCGCCTTTATCGAGCAACTTCAGGGCGCGCAGGTGGATCTCCTTGTAGCCGCGCATGGCGTCCATGAGCGTCTTCTTGTTGCGGGTGAAACTCGGGGGGTCGAGGATGATCAGGTCGTAGTCGGGTGCGGCATGCTTGAGGAAGTCGAAGACGTTGTGTTCAAGGACTTCGATCTCCAGACCGTTGCGGGTGGCGTTGGCGCGGGCGGCCTCGCAGGCGCTGGCCGAGACGTCGACGGCGGTGACTTTCGCGGCACCGGCCTTGGCGCAGGCGAGGGCGAAGCCACCTTGGTTGCTGAAGCAGTCGAGGACGCGTTTGCCTTTCGCGTAGCTGGCGACTTCGGCGTGGGATTGCAGCTGATCGAGGTAGAGGCCGGTTTTCTGTCCGTCGAACAGGTCCACTTCGAATTCCAGGTCATTGGCGCGGACGAGGAAGGGGCCGGGGTTGTCGCCGAGCAGCATTTCGATGCCCGGCTCCATGCCTTCGGCTTTGCGGGAGGGCGAGTCGTTGCGCAGGACGATCGATGCCGGTTGCAGCAGTTCGACCAGGGCGTCGCGGATCAGCTCCTTGCGGAGGTCCATCGCCAGCGTCAGCGTTTGGACGACGAGGTGTTTGCCGTAACGGTCGACGATGAGCCCCGGTAGGCCGTCGGACTCGCTCCAGACCAGGCGGCAGAGTTCGGGATCGATGCCGGATTGTTCGCGGTGCTGGATCGCCTGGCGGATGCGGCGGGTGAAAAAGTCGAGGTCGAGGTCCTGCTTGCGGCGGGAAAAGCGACGGGCGACGATCTGGGAGTGGGGGTTGTAGATCGCCGAACCCAGCGGGCGGTCGCGGAAATCCTTGAGGGAAACCACGTCGCCAGGCTGCGGCTGACCGAAGGATTTCTTGATTTCGGTTGCGTAGACCCATTCGTGGCCATGGAAAATACGGGCCCGGGGAGCGATGATCAGTCCTGCCATGTGTGTGGAGGAATCTGCTCCCGGCCATGCCCCTTTGTCGAATGCGAAACGTTCGGCAGCTTGCGTCGCCGATATTTCCTCTTGAACCCGGCCGCCCGAAGCCCTAGCCAAAGGGGACACACCATGGGCCAACAACACAAGAAAGTCATCAAACGCCGCCGCCGCGCGAACTACGTGAAGCGCAAGAAGGAGCAGATCAAACTGCAAGGCATCACCAAGAAGCCTGCCACCAAGAAAGCCGCCGCTCCGGCTGCTGACGCTCCGGCACCGGCCAAAAAGGCTGCCAAAAAGGCCGCCGCCAAGAAGGCTCCCGCCAAGAA
>JACCDY011421530.1_pt1 | contig 19286 bp, 17 predicted proteins | sample 7446391 | NCBI WGS metagenome assembly JACCDY01 (sample SAMN15323451, study PRJNA562643) | freshwater metagenome | isolation source: river surface water | place: USA:Blue River Watershed | collected 2017-08-18
ACATGGAGCTGGCCGTCCGCGCATTGCACAAGGCCTTTGGCCTCGAGCAGGGCTGATCGCCTGAGCACTCAGGCCGGCGCTTGCTCGGCCGGCCATCCGCCGTGCTATCCGCCGTGCTATCTGACGGCGGTGTTTGCCACCCCGGCGAGCAGCATCAGCGTAGGCAGGGACATCGTTCCCTGCCTTAATTTTTTCTGCACGTTCGTGCAATAATCCGGATTAAACAGATCAAAGTCACTGCCCGGGAGACCCTGACGGCAAGCTGACATCATCCGGGCATTCCTTCCATGTGGTTAGTCGATATCGCGCTGCGTCGTCCGCTCACCTACATCGTGATGGCGCTGATGATCCTGCTGGCGACGCCGTTCGTGCTGCGCTCGACGCCGACCGACATCCTGCCCGAGATCCGCATCCCCGTGATCAGCATCGTCTGGGCCTACAACGGCTTGCCGGCGCAGGAGATGGGCAACCGCATCGCCGGCGTCACCGAGCGCGCGCTGACCACCACCGTCAACGACATCGAGCATATTGAATCGCAGTCGATGGCCGGCGTCACCGTGGTCAAGCTGTTCTTCCAGCCGAATGCCAACATCCAGACCGCGCTGGCGCAGGTGGTCGCCATCAGCCAGACCCAGTTGCGCATGCTGCCGCCGGGCACCACGCCGCCACTGGTGATCTTGTATTCCGCTTCCAGCGTGCCGGGGGTGCAGGTGGGCCTGTCGAGCGCCACGCTGTCCGAGCAGCAGCTCAATGACATCGGCATGACCCAGGTGCGCACGCAGCTGATCACCGTGCCGGGCGCGGCCGTGCCTTTCCCGTATGGCGGCAAGACGCGCGTGGTGTCGGTCGACCTCGACACCCAGGCCCTGCTGGCCAAGGGCCTGACCGCCACCGATGTGGTGTCGGCCATCTCGGCCCAGAACCTGATCCTGCCCAGCGGCACCGCCAAGCTCGGCGAACTTGAGCATGCGGTGCGCCTGAATGGTTCGCCCGAGACCATCGATGCCATGAACGAGCTGCCGGTGCGCAGCGTGAATGGTGCGATCACCTACCTGCGCGAAGTCGCCCATGTGCGCGACGGCTTCCAGCCGCAGCTCAATATCGTCAAACAGAACGGCGAGCGCGGCGTGCTGCTGTCGGTCATGAAGAACGGCGGCGCCTCGACGCTCGACATCGTCGACAAGGTGCGCGCCAAAGTCGCCGAGATGCGCAAGGGCCTGCCGGAAGAGCTCGACATCAAGCTGCTGTTCGACCAGTCCATCTTCGTGAAAGCGGCCATCTCCAGCGTCCTGCATGAAGCCATCATTGCCTCCTTGCTGACGGCCGCCCTGATCCTGCTGTTCCTGGGCAGCTGGCGCAGCACCTGCATCATTGCGGTGTCGATTCCGCTGTCCATCCTGTCGTCCATCCTCGCCCTCAATGCGCTCGGCGAGACCATCAACCTGATGACCCTGGGCGGCCTGACGCTGGCCATTGGCATTCTGGTCGACGATGCGACCGTCACCATCGAGAACATCGAGCGCCATCTGCACCTGGGCAAGGATTTGCAGGCCGCCATTTATGACGGCGCCAGCGAGATCGCGCTGCCGGCGCTGGTGTCGACCCTCTGCATCTGCATCGTCTTCCTGCCGATGTTTTTCCTGACCGGTGTCGCCCGTTACCTGTTCGTGCCGCTGGCCGAAGCGGTGGTGTTTGCGATGCTCGCTTCCTACTTCTTGTCGCGCACACTGGTGCCGACCATGGCCCTGCTGCTGATGAAGCAGGCCGCGCGCCAAGGCGGTGAAGTACGGCCCGGACGATTCGCCACTATCCATCATCGGTTCGATGCTGCGTTCGAGCGCCTGCGCAGCGGCTATGTATCGGCCTTGTCGGCGCTGCTGGTCAGGCGCAAGGCCTTCATGACCGGCTTCCTCGGCTTTTGCATTGCGTCCTGCGCATTGTTCACTATGCTGGGTGAAGATTTTTTCCCCACCGTCGATGCCGGGCAATTGCGGCTGCACATGCGCATGCCGACCGGCACTCGCATCGAAGAGACGGCGCGCGCCGCCGACCTGACCGAGCAGGCCATCCGCGAGCTGATCCCGGCCGACGAGCTCGACACTGTGCTGGCCAATATCGGCGTTGCGGCCAGCGGCATCAACCTGTCGTACAACAACGCCGGCACCTTCGGCGTGATCGACGCCGAATTCCTGATCTCGCTGAAGCACGGCCACCAGCCGTCGCAGCGCCATATCGACACGCTGCGCGCCGAGTTGCCCAAGCGCCTGCCGGGCAATGAGTATTTTTTCCAGCCGGCCGACATCCTGTCGCAGATACTCAACTTCGGCTCGCCGTCGGCGATCGACATCCAGTTTGCCGGCAAGGACATGAACAAGAGCTTCGCGCTGGCCCAGGAGGTGATGAAGCGCGTGCAGGCCATTCCCGGCACCGTGGACGTCCATGTTCACCAGCGGCAGGACCAGCCGACGCTGGCCATGGAGATGGACCGCACCGCGCTGCAGCAGCTGAACCTGTCGGCCGCCAATGTCGCGCAAAACGTGCTGGTCTCGCTGTCCGGCAGCTTCCAGACCTCGCCCGCGTTCTGGATGAACCCACAGACCGGCATTGTCTACAACGTGCTGGTGCAGACGCCGCAGTACAAAGTCGATTCGCTCGATGCCTTGCTGCGCACACCCGTCTCGGGCGCGGCGGCCAGTGGCGCGCCCCAGCTGCTCGGCAACCTGGTCAAGGTCAGCCCGGCGGTGCAGCCGGCCGTGGTCTCGCACTACGACATCGCCAACGTGATCGACATTTACGTCAGCGTGCAGGGCAGCGACGTGGGCAGCGTGGTCAAGGAAATCCGCAAGATCGTCGCCGACGCCGAACCCAGGCTGCAGAAGGGCGGCAAGATCAGCCTGCGCGGGCAGGTGCAGACCATGCAGTCCTCGTATGCGGGCCTGCTGATCGGCCTGGCCGGCGCCATCGTGCTGGTCTACCTGCTGGTGGTGGTGAACTTCCAGAGCTGGCTCGACCCGCTGATCATCATCAGCGCCTTGCCGGCCGCGCTGGCGGGCATTGCGTGGATGCTGTTCCTGTCCGGTACCCACCTGAGCGTGCCGGCGCTGACCGGCGCCATCATGACCATGGGCGTGGCCACGGCCAACAGCATCCTGATGGTGTCCTTCGCCCGTCAGCGACTGGCCGATGGGCTGCCGCCGTTGTCGGCTGCGCTGGAAGCCGGTGCCACCCGTATTCGCCCGGTGCTGATGACGGCGCTGGCCATGATCATCGGCATGCTGCCGATGGCGCTGGCGCTGGGCGAGGGCGCCGAACAGAATGCGCCGCTCGGCCGCGCCGTGATCGGCGGCCTGCTGTTCGCCACCGTGTCCACCTTGTTCTTTGTGCCGGTCGTGTTCGCGTCCGCCCACCGCTTCCTCGCGCAGCGCGCGAAGGCAAAAGCGATGGCCGTGCCGACGACGACATAGCGCCGCCATCCCTGAAGGAAGAAACGATGACGCAAAAACGCCATGCATCGCTGGCCATCCATGATTCCGGCGTCCACGGCCTGCGCCGCGTGCGCGCCTGGCACTCGCTGAGGAAGGGCGGCATCGTGGTGCTGGCGGTACTGCTGCTGGGCGGCGGCCTGTCACTGTGGCGCAATCATGGCAATGCACAGGCACTGGCCACCGCCGCCAAAGCCAAAGGCCTGCGCCACGCGGCCGTCGTGCATGCCGAGGGCGGCGCCAGCGGCCAGCCGCTGAGCCTGCCCGGCACGCTGCTCGGCCAGGCCGAGACACCGATCTCGGCACGCGTCGGCGGCTACCTGACCCGCTGGACCAGGGACATCGGCAGCGCCGTCAAAAAAGGCGAGCTGCTGGCCGAGATCAGCAGCCCCGACGCCCAGCAGCAACTGGCGCAGGCCGTCGCCGCCCGCCCGCAGGCGGTGTCGTCGGTGAACCTGGCCAAGACCACGCTGGAGCGCTGGAAGGGCTTGCTAGAGCAGCGCGCCGTCTCCCAGCAAGAGTTCGACGAGCGCCGCAGCGCCCACGAACAGGCGGTGGCCAACCTGAACGCCGTCGATGCCAACATACAGCGCCTGAAAGACATGCTCGCGTTCACCCGCGTGGTCGCACCATTCGACGGCGTGATCACCAAGCGCAACGTCAACGTCGGCGACCTGATCGACCCGGGCGCCGGCCGCCCGCTGTTTGTGCTCACGCAGGCCTCGTCACTGCGCGCCTACGTCTACGTGCCGCAGGCCTATTGCAAAGGCGTGCAGGTCGGCCAGTCCGTCACGCTGACCCAGGCCGAGCTGCCCGGGCAAGCGTTCAAGGGCAGGGTAGTGCGCACTGCCAAGGCCATCGACCCGGCCACGCGCAGCCTGCAAGTTGAAGTCGGCGTCGAGAACCCGACCGGCCAGCTACTGCCCGGCGCCTATGTGCAGGTGGCGATGCCGCTTAGCCAGACCGGTGCGCTGGTGATTCCGGTGAACACGCTGCTGCTGCGCGGCGAAGGCCCGCGCGTCGCCGTGGTGGACGAGAAGGGCACGGTCACGCTGAAGGCCGTCGAGCTGGGCAAGGATTTCGGGGCGAAGGCCGAAGTGCTGTCCGGGATCACCGTGGCTGACCGCATCGTGCTCAACCCGCCCGATGGCCTGGCCGATGGCGACCGGCTGCAAGTGGTCGAGAAAAAAGGCAAGTAAGACCCCAAATCGGGCGGGATTGCCGCGTTTTAGCGCTGAAACCGCCGTTCAGATTGACCGCAACCCATGCAAAAAGGTATGATTCCGCCTTTGCCGCGTCGGGAGCAACAACCCGGCCGCGCAAGTGGAGACCTGGCCGAGTGGTCGAAGGCACTTCCCTGCTAAGGAAGCATACGGGCTTAAACCTGTATCGAGGGTTCGAATCCCTCGGTCTCCGCCAGTTAGTGAAAAGCCCGCGCAAGCGGGCTTTTCTTTTTGGCGGAGCCAGCGACCTGCCTGCGCATGTCGCGTGAGGGATTCGAAGGGTTCGGCTTGCCAGCCGAACCGCGGCCTGCAAGTTCGGGCTGAGCATTTCCTTCTTCACAGGCGCCGATACCTGACTGGCAAATTTGCCACACCCGCAGCGCTGCGCCTCCCTTTCGCCAGTGCCGATAACCCCTCGATCACGCCTATCCAACGGACGAACAGGCAGGGCGGCATGCTCCCTGCATTGCGTGGCCTGTCAGGGCAGCGGAGGAAGCACAGTGGCCGATGACTACGACAGTCCCTGGAAAGAAGCGATCGGCAGTTGCTTTGCCGATTTCATGGGCTTCTTTTTCCCCGCGGTCCACGCCCTGGTCGATTGGTCGCAGCCAGTGGAATTTCTCGAGCAGGAATTGCGTGCCGTCGCTCAGGAATCCGGGGCGGAATCCTCATTTGTCGACAAGCTGGTGCGCGTTATGCGCGTGGATGGCCAGCCCGAGTGGGTCGTGGTGCACCTGGAGATACAGTCTCAGCAGCAAGCGGCGTTTGCCGAGCGCATGTTCCTGTATCACGCCCGCTTGTATGAACGTTACCGGCAGCCGATAGCCAGCTTGGCAGTGCTGGCCGATGATCGAGTCAATTGGCGGCCAGAGTCTTTTATATATGAAGTTTTCGGCTGTCGTCTTGGCTTGCATTTTCCGGTTGCCAAGTTGCTCGATTGGGTCGGTAGCGATGAACGTTTGGCCGACAGTCGTAATCCGTTTGCGCTCATTACCCGTGCCCATCTTGCCACCCGTGCCACGCGCGACGATCCGGATACGCGCACGCAGGAAAAATGCACGTTGGTGCGTACCCTATACCGCAGCGGGCTCGACCGGCAGCGCATCATCGATTTGTTTCGGGTGATCGACTGGATGATGAAGCTGCCCAAAACACAGGATACCCAGTTCCGCCAGACTGTGGCGTCAATCGAGGAGGAAACGAAGATGCGCTATGTGACATCGATAGAACGGCTGGCCATCGAGGAGGGCATGGCCAAGGGGATACAGCAAGGGATGCAGCAAGGCATGCAGCAAGCTCGCGAGCAAATGCTGGCCAGCCTGCTGCAGTATCGTTTCGGGGCATTGCCCGAGTGGGCGCAGGCGCTTCTTGAGCAGGCTAGCGAGCTGGAGCTTGAACAATGGGCGAAGGCCTTGTTTTCCGCGACTTCCATTGAAGCCGTGTTCGGGAAGGATGCACATTGATCCTGTATGGCTGTGCTACAGCTCCGCTCTGCAGCTCCGCTCTGCAGCTCCGCCTTACCGCTCCGGTGAACGAAGCGCAGCAGGGGCAGACAGGTTTGCGCCCGTGTCCAGCGGATTTCGCTGTTTTTTGCTCTAATAGCGGAAAAGGCTGGCACTAAAGCAATCCACGTCCTGGCCATAGCGCAGTTCACCACCGACAAGGAGCGTGACATGAAGCACTGGCTGGGATTGGGAATCGTGGCAATGTCAATGGCCGCAGCGGCTGATCCGGCCATGGTGGCCGAGAAGGGCTTGCGCGGCAAAGTGGTGCTCACGGCGGAAAAGCACGAAGCCTGCTCCGGCAGCGAGAGAATTGCTTACCTGACACGCCTGGTCGATCCGAGCGGGCCGGCCGATACGATCACCTATTGGGGGTGCTGGATTGCGGCTCGCGACGAGGTCCGCGTCCACTACTTCATCGGTACCAACACCAGCTATCGGCGCACCGAGTTCAGCTACGACGACGTCCCTCGGATCCCGATCCCGCATCGCGGGGCCCCCCATCTTGAAGACCGCAGCAAGCCGGATTCGACATTCCTGTGACCCCCACGCTGCACTTGAATTGCCAGCCAAACGCCAGGTACACGATGGAGCCTGGCGGCACGACTCCCGACGCAATGACCTGCACCAGCGTTTCCGGCTCGGCACAGGGTCGGCGAGACTGCTGACGCATGCGCATAGCACTGTTTGGCGCGACCGGCACCATAGGCCAGGCGACCGCAAGGCGCTTGCTTGGCGACGGCCATGAGGTGGTGTGTTTGCTGCGGCACCGGCCGGGTGTTCGCGGCCAGCTGACGGCAGAGTCCGCGCGTGCCTTGCTTCCCGGTGCCGAGTTGCGCTTCGCTGGTGGCGCGTCGATTTTCGATGGTTCGCTCGATGCACTGCAGCGCGAACGCATCGATGCCGTCGTCTCCTGTCTTGCCTCGCGTACCGGCACGCCTGCGGATGCCTGGGCCGTGGACTACCGTCTGCATACCGAGATCTTGAAGCAAGCGCAATTGGCCGAGGTCAAACATTTCGTGTTGCTGTCAGCGATCTGCGTACAGAAACCCTTGTTGGGCTTCCAGCAGGCCAAGCTCGCTTTTGAGCAGGCATTGCAGAGCTCGGGCCTGCGCTACAGCATTGTCAGGCCGACGGCCTTCTTCAAGTCGTTGTCGGGTCAGCTGCGGCGTGTGCAACAGGGAAAGCCCTACCTGTTGTTCGGCGATGGCCGGCTGACCGCCTGCAAGCCCATCAGCGACCACGACCTCGCGCAGTTCCTGGCGAGCTGCCTCGTCGATCAGGCCAGGCACAACCGCGTCTTGCCAATCGGCGGCCCCGGGGCCGCCATCACGCCGCTCAAGCAGGGCGAGTACCTGTTCAAGGCACTGGGCAAACCGCCTCGCTTCCAGCGGGTTCCTGTCGCGCTGCTGGATATCATCATTCAAACCTTGCGTGTCGGCGGACACCTGGTGCCCAAGTTGAACGACAAGGCTGAGCTGGCCAGGATAGGGCGCTACTACGCCACCGAATCCATGCTGGTCTGGAACCCCGAGCGGCAAGCCTACGATGCCGAGGCCACGCCATCTTTCGGCTCGCAGACTTTGTTTGACCATTATGATCAACTCATCGCTGGCGAAGCGCAGTTCGACCTTGGCGACCATGCCGTATTCTAGTTTCTGCCAATTTTCTGGATTCATCGGGTCGTTCCGTCTGCACCGCTGCACAGGAGATTTTCCATGACCAGCAAAAATACGATTTGCCTCTGGTTCGACGGCACCGCTGCCGAGGCTGCGCAATTCTATGCAGCGACTTTCCCGGACAGCGCAGTCGGAAAAATCCATAGGGCGCCGGGCGACTACCCGTCCGGCAAGGAAGGCGATGTCCTGATGGTCGAATTCAATCTCATGGGTATTCCTTGTCTCGGCCTCAACGGCGGGCCGGCGTTCAAGCATAGCGAGGCGTTCTCGTTTCAGGTGGCCACCGATGACCAGGCTGAAACAGATCGCTTGTGGAACGCAATCGTGGATAACGGTGGTCAGGAAAGCGCCTGCGGGTGGTGCAAGGATCGCTGGGGCCTGTCATGGCAGATCACGCCGCGCGCCCTCACTGAAGCGATCGCCGATCCCGATCGTGCAGCGGCCGGACGCGCTTTTGCGGCAATGATGCAGATGCGGAAAATAGATATTGCGGCCATCGACGCCGCCCGGCGTGCTTGAGCCGCGTTTACGCAGGCCACGACGAAGCGGCGGAGCGCTGCAGTAACGCAGAAAGAGCGATCAATGCAGAAGCAGGCTATCGGTCCTTGTCCGCCGCTGCCGCTTAGCTGCCTGAACGCCGATAGCGCTCCGGATACACTTCGTTGAGCTTCTTGCCCCCGAAGAAGCTGCCTGCCGGCAGATCGCCGATGAGTTTCGCTTGTTCATATTCGTCCATCACCTGCGCCCGGGTCTTGCCCGGCTGGGTAGCAACCGGCGGATAGTGATTCGGATACACCTCATTGAGCTTTTTGCCGTTGTAGAAGCTACCGGCCGGCAGATCACCGGTGCGCTTCGCTGCTTCCAATTCTGCCCTCACCTCGGCGCGGGTCTTGCTTGGCTGCCTGACAACGGGAGGGTACTGATGCGGGTAGACCTCGTTGAGCTTTTTTCCGTTGAAGAAGCTGCCCGCGCGCAGCTCACCGGTACGGCGTGCTTCGGCCAGTTCGGCCCGCACCTGGTCGCGGGTCTTGCCTGTGGCGACGTCGGCGGCGATGGCTCCGGGCGAGGTAGCCGGCAAGGATGCGAAGACGGCAGCGACCATGGCAGCAAAGACAGCGGTCATCCGCAACGTAATGCTGGTCAGCTTCATGATCCTGTCCTTTCCAGTCGCGGAAGACGCGCGGTCGCCGCAGCGAGGCGCTACTGACTGCGTCGCGCTCCCTTTGGACACGGATCGCCTGCGGTCGATGCAGGCGTATGCCAGACAGTTGATGTGGCTATATGAACGACACGTGATTGTGTCTGCAGCTGGCAGGGAGCCTGCTTATCTGACTTCGCAGTCGACCGAGGTGGCCTTGCTACTGGAATTGCCTGATGGCGAAGTGATCGCGCTGCTAAACGTCGTTGGTGGTGTGAACTTCAAGCCCGGATTGACCGGCAGGACGGCCGGTGGTTGCTTGAACGATGGCGTATACCCGAACTGTCCGGCAGAAAAATTCATTGTGCCGCCTTTGTTCGTTACATTAATGATGCCATCGATAACGTGTACATACAAACCTGGCCCCAGCGCAGGCGACAAACCGTTCGTGCCCGAGCCAGATGCGTTTTGAGCAAGCTGCAACGGCCTGATCGCCATCGATGGCCCAGCACGACCTGCGTCGCTCACCGCAATGGTGTCCAGTGCTGCGCTGCTGGCCAACAACCAGTCGCGACGAGCAGCCGCTGCTTGCGCGCTTTCCGGCAGATACTGAATCACGGCGCTGCCATTGTCCATATCGACCGCGCCGGCCGGTGTGTTCACGACCAGTTGGCGTTTGCCGCCTTTGGCTGACAGGGCCGTGGTGACACGCACGCTGCCCTGTTTCAAATTGACATTGATTGCACCTGGCGACGAATCAGTTTCATTGTTCTCCACCGATTCAACTGTGAAGGTGGTGCCGGGCTGCAGAATCACGCGCAATTCATCGCTGAGCCGTAGCTGCGCATAGGATTTTGCCTGAGTGATCAGCGTGTCGCCCACGGCGACGGTTGAGCGGGGTTTCAATACCTTGACGCCACCGTCCGCTGCCTTCTTCAGCAAGACGCCGCTGGTCAGCAAGACACTGGCGACAGGCTGTTGGCCAATCGCTGGCGTCAGCGCCAGCATCAGGCTGCCAATCAGCAGACTTTTAATTGCAATATGTTTTTTTGACTGGTTCATTGCTGGTCGCCTTTGCAGTCGGTGTCGTGACCTGGATGGTATCGTTCTTGTCTTTTTTATCGGATGTCGCGCTGTCGTTCGCGGTCGATTCCGTCTTACTGCTCGACGTACTCGGTGTCGGCAGAGGTGTTGCGTCATCTGACGTTGGCGTGGCAGATGATGTCGGTAATGTCGATGCCGGCGCCACCGTTGTGCCCTTGGTGATGATATTGACCGGTGAGGTGCTCAGTGGACTGTTCAAGTTCGTGGTCGTGCTCAACACGCTCAAGGTGGGTGAGCCGATCGTGGCTCCCTGCTGAAGTACTGTCTCGCAACCTGAAAGGGTCGGTGTCCTCACGCAAACAGAGACGGACGGCAAACTGTTTACGTCGGTCATCGTGACCTTGCCACTGCCAGCACTGACGGCGTAGTTACCCGAGTTACGGATCGCGCCGACGCCGCTGGCGCCACCGCCACTGTCGTTCGCGGCCAGCACGATGTTGCCGCCATTGGTGGTAAGCGCTGCATTGAGGATGATGTCGTTGCCCGCACGTCCGGTCAGAGAGACGCCGGTAGCGGCGATGTTGACCTCATTGTTGAAGGTCAGGTCATGAGTGGCTTCCAGCACGATATCTGCGGTCGCTGCCGATAGCTGGCTTGCCAGCACCATGGTCTGATTGCCACTGGCGGAAGCATCGGCGAACCTGATGCCATTGACTGGAATGGCGACCCCGCGAATGCCAACGAAAATATCGTAGGGGTCAAGCAGCCAGCTGCCCTTGCTGCCGTTCGGCGCACTCGCGTCGATCTTCATCCCGAAAGTGTCGAGCCAATTGCCCGAGGTCTCGATCCTGCCGCCATTGCCCGATTGCGCGCCGCCACGGACTGAGAGCGAGCCGTAGACCTGTGCCGTACGCTCGCCCCAGACCACGACTGTGCCGCCATTGCCATGAATACGCGCATCGGCTGCAACCGAGCTGTCGCAATCTACCAAGGTCTGCGTCGCCGTCATCACGCTGGCATCGCTGCGCCGATAGCTGCCACCGACCAGCACGCTGCCGCCACCAGTGTTGCCGCTCGCATCGACGCGCGCATTGCCTGTGAGCGCCACTTGCGGGCCCAGCACCTGGATTTCGCCGCCCCTGCCTGCGCCTGTGGCCGAGGTCAGGCTACCGGCTTCGAGCAAGGTCGCACGGCTGGACTTGAGCACGATGCGACCGTTCTCGCCGACGACGGCGCTGTCGGCCGACAGGCGACCGCGCTGCTGGATCATGGCGCCATAGATGCCTATGCGTCCGCCCTCGGCAATGACCTGGCCGAGGTTGACTGCCTGATCGCCGCTGGCTGAAATCACGACCTGCAGCTCGGGATTACTGGTATCAGCCAGTTGTACGCTTCGGCCGGCGGCCAGAATGACCTCCCCTTGGGGGGAGGTGATGATGCCGGCATTGCTGACTTCAGGCGCGATCAGCACCACCTGGCCTCCGCTGGGTGTGGTGATGGCGCCCAGATTGCTGATCGCGCCGGCGACCGGGCCCGCTGCAAAGCGCTGGCGGCCTGCGAGGAAATCATCATTCGAGATGGACAGCGTCGAGGCGACCATGCCGCCAACGTTCACCTGTGCGCCTGCGCCAAACAGGATGCCATTCGGGTTCAGCAGGTAAACGTGACCATTTGATTGCAGTGCGCCGAGGATCAGGCTCGGGTCCTGGCCGGTAATCCGGTTCAGGACGGTGCTGGTGCTGCTCTGCTGGACGAATCGGGTAAGCTCGCCGACCTCGATCGAAAAACTGTTCCAGTGAATGATCGCGTGCGGGCTGTTGGTAACGGTCAGCTGATTGCCTTGTTGCGCAAAGCTGGCCTGGCCGCTGACGACCGTGGCCCCCAGCGGGTTGGCCGCAGCTGGTCCAGCCTGGCTGGCCGCCAGGCAACCAGCAGCCAGCATCAGCCAGATTCGCTGGCGGTTCCAGCCGGCAGCGGCGGCTGTCAAACGAGGGGCACCTATCATGGAAAGCATGCGTACGGTGCGTGGAGTGCAGGGGAAGCGTCGGATGTCCATATCGCCTCAGAAAGAAAAACTCGCGCGCACATGGAGGCGATCGCTGCCAACACTGCTGAGTCCACCGTCATGTAATACACGGCCGTAATCCATTTGCACGCCGACGCGTTTGCCCATCTGTAGCCGGGTGCCGATCCCCATGCTGCTGATGCGGGTGGTCGTGGTTTCGCCGGCCAGTGCCTTGTTACGCCACAGGTGCGCGGCATCAACGAAGCCAAGCACTCGCCAGATGGCGTCGCTGCCTGTGGTCCACGCTGGTGCATACAATTCGATGTTGCTGCTCAGGCCGGAATCGTTTGAGGTTTTCCGTTCTTCAAAGCCGCGTACCGACGATGCCCCGCCGGCACCGAATTGTTCGCCGGGGATCAGCGCATCGCGCGTGTACTGGCCGTTCAGTATCAGGTTCAATTGCCAGCCCGAGGCCAGCTGATGGCTCAGTGCGCCATTGACTCGCATCGCCATGTAATCGGTATTGGCGCCTGAGCGCGCGTTGCTGAAGTCGCTTGGGCCGCCCTGGGCGCCGCCGGGCAGGTTGCGTAACAGGGTCGTCGTCAGTGATGCGGCGCCTTGTGCCTGTATCCAGTTGCCTTCAAAGCCGATCGACAGCGGATGCACGGTGATGTCGCTGGCCAGATCCGTTCCTTGCAACAGCACGCTATTGTCATAGGCCTTGTAGTCGAAGCCGAACACCCACTTGGCACGATAGGTCCCGGTAGCGGGCAGCGCATAGTTGTAGCGCGTGCCAAACACCTGGCCCTTGCCGCTGACGAGCAGGTTCAGTGCGCCGGCCGTCACGGTGCCGGCGTTGACGTCTGAATAGGTATAGAAAACATCGACGGTATCGCCCAAGTCATACAGGGGCAGGCGGTATCCAAGGCCATAGACACTGATCTTGCTCGGATGCTCGACGGTGGTGGTGTACTGGAGGCTGGCCACATGGTCGCGGCCGAACAGGTTGGCATTCTGCAGAACGACGCCGGCGTAAGTGCGTCCGGTCTGGCTCGAGCCCGAGTTGCTGGCATTGAGGGTGGTGCGCCAGATCGATTCTTCGCTGACCACGAGGGCGGCATCAACCTCGTCTTCCTTGTCGGAAGCCTGCATTTTCAGCACCGTCTTTTTGGCCGGATTTTCATTGGCCAACTTCAGGCTACGGGAAATGGCATCGACGTTTGGAACCGTGCCCTCGCGCAGGCCGGGCAGCGAGAGGCGGATATTGGCCTCGTCAAATTGCTGATTGCCTTGGATCGTTACCCGACCGATGCGGGTCTCGATCACATCAAGCTTCACGACGCCTTCGGTCAGATCTTGTTCGGGCAGGTCGATTCGTACCATCCGGTAGCCACGGGACTGGTAGGCGGCTTCCAGCGCCTGCAGCGCATTCATGATGTCGGAGAAGTCGCGCTGCTTGCCCGTGTGGGCCGAGAGCAAGGCGTGCACATCGTCGTCGCTCAGCAGCAGATTGCCATTGACCTGATAGCGTTGAATATCAAACTGCACTGCAGCATCGTCGGTTTCGTCGGCGGATGCGCAACGGCAGGCAACGGACAGCAGCAGGGCGACCCAAGGGCGCAAGCTGGGCTTCATTCAACAACTCCGGGGGGGAAGACAAGATTTACGTTAGGAAATGTAGAAGGATATTAGCAGCATAAGTTGCAATGAGGAAATTTTAAGGCGCCCATCACGAGTTGGTTTTTGACACCAAAAGGCTGAATATTCGGCATCTCGCGTATCATTTACGCAGGGGCAAACAGCCCAGCAGACAGGCCAGCCAATGACACTTGATCAAGACACCTTTTCCCTGCTCAATGACAGCGTTCGCCGCTTTGTGCGCGAGCGCCTGTTGCCGGCCGAAGACCAGGTCGAGGAACTGAACGCGGTACCGGATGACATCGTGGCCGACATGCGCGAGCTCGGTCTGTTCGGCCTGTCGATTCCCGAGGAATATGGTGGCATCGGCCTGTCGCTGTCGCAGGAATGCGAGGTTGCCTATGAACTGGGGCAGACCGCACTGGCCTTCCGCTCGGTGGTGGGCACGAATATCGGCATCGGCTCGCAAGGCATCCTGATGGATGGCACGGCCGAGCAGAAGGCCGCTTACCTTCCGCGCATTGCCAGCGGCGAGCTGCTGATGTCCTTCGCGCTGACCGAGCCCGACAGCGGTTCGGATGCCGCGTCGCTGAAGACGCGCGGCGTGCGCGACGGTGACGATTACCTGATCAGCGGCGGCAAGCGCTACATCACGAATGCGCCGCGCGCCGGTGCTTTTACGCTGATGGCGCGCACCGACGGCCCCGGCGCCGCCGGCATCTCGGCCTTCATCGTGGCGGCCGACACGCCCGGCATTTCGCTCGGCAAGCCCGACCACAAGATGGGCCAGCGCGGCACGCTGACCAGTGATGTGTATTTCGACAGCGCGCGGGTGCCGGCGGCCAATATCATTGGCGGCGTGCCGGGGCAGGGCTTCAAGACCGCGATGAAGGTGCTCGATCGCGGCCGCCTGCATGTCTCTGCACTGGCCTGCGGCATGGCGCGGCGCATACTCGACGAGAGCATTGCCTATGCGCGCCAGCGCAAGCAATTCGGCCAGCGCATCGGTGATTTCCAGCTGGTGCAGGCGATGCTGGCCGACAGCCAGGCAGAATTGCTGGCCGGGCTGGCCCTGGTGCGCGCGGCTGCCCTGGCCTATGACGCCAGGCCGGCCGGCAAGCGCGATCCCGAAATCAGCATGCAGGCCTCGTGCGCGAAGATGTTCACCTCCGAAATGGTCGGCCGCGTCGCCGATCGCGGCGTGCAGGTGCATGGCGGCGCCGGCTACATCAACGACTACAAGGTGGAGCGCTTCTACCGCGATGTGCGGCTGCTGCGCCTGTATGAAGGCACGACCCAGATCCAGCAGCTCATCATCGGCAAGCACCTGATCGGGGACGCCTGAGGCCATGAACGACCGCATCCACGATCTCGTCGTCGCCCGTATCGAGGAATTCCGACAGCTGCGGCGCGTGCAGGCCTCGTCGCTGATCATCACCGTGTTTGGCGATGCGGTACTGCCGCGCGGCGGCCGCATCTGGCTGGGCAGCCTGATCCGGTTGCTGGAGCCGCTGGGCCTGAATGAACGGCTGGTGCGCACCTCGGTGTTCCGGCTGGTGAAGGATGCCTGGCTGGCGGCCGAGACGGTTGGCCGGCGCTCGAATTACCTGCTGACGCCGTCCGGCCGGCGGCGCTTCGAGGAAGCCTCCAGCCATATCTATGCGTCACGGGCGCCGCTGTGGGACCGGCGCTGGCGCCTGATCCTGGTCGTCAATGACCTCGACCCGAAAGTGCGGGAGCAGGTGCGGCGCACCTTGTTCTGGCAGGGCTTTGGCATGGTCGGCGGCAATTGCTTCATCCACCCGAGCTCGAACCTGGTCGAGGCGATCGACACGCTGGCCGCCGATGGCCTGGCCGATACGCTGCCCAGCCTGATGCCGATGGTGGCCGCCGATTTCCATTCGGCGATGGCGGCCTCCGATGCCGACCTGGTCAGCCGGGCCTGGGACCTCGGCGGCCTGGCGACCGAGTATGCGGATTTTGTGACGCGCTATCGGCCCATCCTCGAGCAGCTGCGGTCGTCACCGCCTGCCGAAGCCGATGACGAGCATGCCTTCCTGCTGCGCATCCTGCTGATCCATGATTACCGGCGCTTGCTGTTGCGCGACCCTGAACTACCGGAGGTCCTGCTGCCGGCCGGCTGGCCGGGGCAACAGGCCAGGTTGCTGTGCAAGGAATTGTATGGCCGGCTGGAGACGGCGTCCGGCCGACATCTGGACAGGCACTTCCGGCTGGCAGATGACAGCACGCCGGACAGGGACGCGGGCTTGCCGGAACGCTTCCCGGATTTCGATCCGATCAGCGCGTAAGTCCCTGGCGGATCGGCGGTCGTCGGATCAACGGTCGTCGAAGCTCACGCGCAGGGTCTTGGTCAATGCGCGTGCCTGGCAAGACAGCACGAAGCCCTGTGCCATTTCAGCGGCCTCGAGGGTGAAGTTCTTGTCCATCGCCGTTTCGCCTTCCAGCACTTTCGCGCGGCAGGTGCAGCAGACGCCGGCCTTGCAGGAGAACGGCAGGTCCAGCCCGGCCTCCAGTGCCGCATCCAGCACATGCTCGTCGGCACCGATCGACAGCTCATGCTCCTTGCCATCGAGGATGATGGTCAGCGCGATGTCTTTGGCGCCGCGGCTTGCCGTTGAATGCGCATCGGTGTCGGCCTGCACCTTGGCCGCGACGGCCGCACCGGAGGTGAAGCGTTCGGCATGGACGCGATCAGCTGGCACGCCGGCCTCGACCAGCGCTTTTTCGGTGGCCTCGATCATCGCTTCCGGGCCGCAGATGAAGACTTCATCCATGCTCTTCACCGGCAGCAGCTTGGCGATGATCTGCCTGACCTTGTCGCCATCGATACGGCCCTGCAGCAGCTCGACTTCCTGCGCCTGGCGCGACAGCACGTGGATCAGGGTCAGGCGGTCGGGATAGCGGTCTTTCAGGTCCTGCAAGGCTTCATTGAACATCACGCTGGACATGCGGCGGTTGCCGTAGACCAGCGTGAACTTGCTGCCCGGCTGTTCTTCCAGCGTGGACGCGGCGATCGACAGGATGGGCGTAATGCCCGAGCCGGCCGCAAAGCCGACGCGGTGGATGGCACGTGCCTTCTTCACCGTGAAGCGGCCCTCCGGCGGCATCACTGCGATGCTGTCGCCGGCCTTCAGTTGCTGTGCCGCCCAGTTCGAAAACAGGCCGCCTTCGACCGGCCGGATGCCGATCTCCAGCTCGCCGAAGGCATTCAGGCGGCTGCGCGCGCAGCTGATCGAATAATTGCGGCGCACGTCCTTTCCATCGAAATCTTTTCTGAGGGTCAGGAACTGGCCGGGCTGGAACGCGAACTGTTCGCGCAGCTCGGCCGGAATGGCCAGGCTGACGGCCACCGAGCCGGCAGCTTCCGGGGTCACGCGGCTGACGGTCAGCGGGTAAAAGCGGGGAGTGGACATCGTGTGAAGCTCCGTTCGGGTACTTTTTCTGTCTCGTTGCCGCAGGCGTCAATACGGCTTGAAATAATCAAAGGGTTCGAGGCAATCGAGGCACTTGTACAGCGCCTTGCAGGCGGTGGACGCAAAGCGCGAGGTCTGGGTCGTGTGCGACGAACCGCAGCGCGGGCAGGGCACGACATCGGTCCTGGCGGCCTTGCTGATGAAGCGCAGCACCTGGCTGCCCGCGTCGTTGCCGGCCGTGCTGTCGGCCGTGTTGCCGGCCGTGTTGCCGGCTGTATTGCCTGACAGGGCGCTGGCGAGGTCCTGCACCCGATGGCGGGGCGGTGCGATGCCGTACTCCTTCAGCTTCAGCTTGCCGGACTCGCTCATCCAGTCGGTGGTCCAGGCCGGCGCCAGTTGCGTGATCACACGGGCTGCTATGCCGTGCTGCGCCAGCGTGGCCCGCACGTCATCCTCGATCTGGCTGATCGCCGGGCAGCCGCTGTAGGTGGGCGTGATCACGACCTCCAGCCGGCCGTCGTCGCCGGCGCGGATGTCGCGCAGAATGCCGAGGTCGCGCAGGGTCAGGACCGGGATCTCCGGGTCCGATAACGCGTCCAGCACGGCCCAGGCCTGGTCTAGCCTGGCGCTCATCGCTGCCATCACTACCTTCGCATCGGCCATCGCCAGCTTCGCATCGTTCATCGTGTCACCTGCAGCATCACCAGGTCGCGCCCGGCAGCGCCCGCGCCAGGCTCTGCATCTCGGTCAGCAGGTAGCTCAGGTGTTCCGAGTGCAGCCCTTGCTTGCCTTCGCTGATGTAGCCCGCAGATTCGGGCGCCGTCAGCGTGGCCTCGGCCAGTGCATCGCCGACGATCGCGTCCCAGGCCGGCTTCAGCGTGCTGATGTCGACGCCGACCTTGCTGGCGGCCGCTGCGGCTTCGAGCGGGCTGGCAGTCCAGAACTCGCGGGTATACGGATACAAATGGTCGAGCGCGGCCTGCGTGCGCTGATGCGATTCCTCGGTGCCGTCGCCCAGCCGGACCAGCCAGTCGCGGCTGTGCAGCAGGTGGTAGCGCACTTCCTTGATCGACTTGGCGGCAATGGCCGCCAGGTCGGCATTGGCCGATTGCTCCAATGCTTCCCATACCAGCACCATCAGCGCGCTGTAGAGGAAATTGCGCACGATCGTGGTACCGAAATCCAGCCTCTCCTTTGCATAGCCGACCAGTGCCGCATGATGCGGCAGTTCCAGCAGGGTGTAGTTGCGGAATTCATGCGCATCGCGCAGGTAGGCCAGCGAGTCCTCGGTGGCGCCTTCGCCTTTCAGCGTGGCGGCCAGCTGGTACAGCAGGCGCGCCTGGCCGATCAGGTCCAGGCTGATATTGGACATCGCGATGTCTTCTTCCAGGATGGGCCCGTGGCCGCACCATTCGGCATTGCGCTGGCCCAGCACGACGGCATTGTCGGCCAGGTGCAGCACATAGTCGACGCTGCTGTCGGTGGTGGTGGTGGTGGTGGTGGCCATCACATATGCCCCACTTCATCAGGGATTTCGTAGAAGGTGGGGTGACGGTAGATCTTGTCGCCGGCCGGAGCGAACAGCTCGCCCTTGTCATCCGGGCTGCTGGCGATGATGTCGGCCGAGCGCACCACCCAGATGCTGACGCCTTCCTGGCGGCGGGTGTACACATCGCGCGCCATCTGCAGCGCCTGCGTCGAGTCCGCCGCATGCAGGCTGCCGCAGTGCTTGTGCTCCAGGCCTTGTTTGGAGCGGATGAACACTTCCCACAGCGGCCATTCTTTCAGTGCGATGCTCATGCTGCCTCCTTGCTGGCGCGCGCGGCCTGCTTGCGGGCGTGGGCGAGTGCGGCATCGCGCACCCACTGGCCTTCGTTGTGGGCCTTGACCCGGGTGGCCAGGCGTTCCTTGTTGCACGGACCATGACCGTTGACGGTGTTCCAGAACTCATCCCAGTCGATCCGGCCGTAGTCATGCTGGCCGCGGGCCTCGTTCCACTTCAGGTCGGGGTCGGGCAGGGTCACGCCCAGCACCTTGGCCTGCGGCACGGTGGCGTCGACAAACTTCTGGCGCAGGTCGTCGTTGCTGATGCGCTTGATGCCCCAGCGCATGCCTTGCGCGCTGTTGGGGCTGTCGGCGTC
>JACCDY010994006.1_pt1 | contig 19278 bp, 8 predicted proteins | sample 7446391 | NCBI WGS metagenome assembly JACCDY01 (sample SAMN15323451, study PRJNA562643) | freshwater metagenome | isolation source: river surface water | place: USA:Blue River Watershed | collected 2017-08-18
CATTGACAGCGCAAGCATCTATGAGCAATGTCGAGAAATTGACTGCAACGACTATGGAGCGTCTCTCCACTGGTCTGCGCATCAATAGCGCCAAAGACGACGCCGCCGGCCTTGCTATCACCAACCGCATGACTTCACAAATCCGTGGTTATGCAGTTGCCATCCGCAACTCTAACGACGGCATCTCGATGGCTCAAACCGCTGAAGGCGCGATGGGTCAAGTGACCAACATGCTGCAACGCATGCGTGAACTGTCTGTGCAAGCAGCTACTGGTTCTGTCAACGACCAAGACCGCGGTTCGATCCAGCAAGAAGTGGATCAACTCAAGGCTGAGATCGACAACATCGCCAACAAGACAAACCACAACAACATCAAGTTGTTGGACGGCAGCGCCGGCAAGATCGTCTTGCAAACTGGCACCAATGCCAACGACACCATGAACATCGGCTTCGGCTCTGTCAAGACCAAAGACATCGGTATGGGCTCACGCGCATCTTTGTCTTCTGTGGCGACAAGCTTTGCTGACGAAGCCAGCTCTAAAGCATTGGAAGACGGCGACCTCATCTTGAACGGTGTGGTGGTGGGTGCTTCTTTGGCTACTGACGACACCAAGTCTTCTGCTGCCAACGCTTCTAGCGCTATCTCTAAAGCTGCTGCGATCAACCGCGTAGCTGACCAAAGCGGCGTGACAGCCACTGTGGGCAAGACAGTTGCTTTCGGTTCTAAGATGACTGCTGCCGCCGAAGACGGCACGCTGATCATCAACGGTGTGTCTACAGCCACCATCTACACCACAGACGACGCAGAGTTGTCACGTGTTGCGGTGATGACTGCGATTAACAACATCTCGGGTCAAACCGGCGTGAAGGCGATCAACTCACACGACGATAACCAAGGTATCGTGTTGGTGGCTGAAGACGGCCGCAACATTGAACTCGACCTCAATGACATGACTGCTGCTGCTACCGGTTTGGGTGCAAGCAACATCTACGAAGGCACATTCGAGCTCAACACTTTGGATGGCCGTGCCATCAACGTGTCTAGCAACGTGTCTGGTACTTTGTCTAACTCTGGCTTGAACTTTGGTTCTTTCTCTGCAGACACTGCTCAAGCAGTCACATTGAGCCGTGTTGCAACAGACGCTGCGCCAGCTGCAGGTACAACTGCTGCGATCACTGAAACTGGTGTGTTCAACGGCAACACCTTGGTGTTGAACGGTGTGGGCATCGATGCTGCTAACGCCAACGATGACCAAGCCTCTAACACTGTGGCTGTGTCTTCTAGCAAAGCTGCCAGCGCGATTGCAATTGCTGCTGCCATCAATAAGAAGTCAGAAATGACTGGCGTCACAGCAACTGCTGAGCCTAACTTGATCAAAGGTTCTGGCTTTACAGCTGGCGACGTGACTGCTTTGAACTTGAACGGTGTCGACGTTGAGATCAGCTTGGGTGCAAGCTCTACCCGTGACGACGTGATCACTGCCATCAACGCCGCTCAAGGCAAAACTGGTGTCGTGGCCTCTGCATGGGGTGAAGGCATCACCTTGACAGCTGCTGACGGCCGCAACATCTCGATCAGCTCTGACGCAACTGATGCAGCTGCTTTGGGCTTGACTGGTGTGACCATCGGTACAGCTGGTGATGCTACTGACGCAGTGACTCAGTACTCAACTGTGAAGTTGAGCTCTGACAAAGCATTCACTGTTGAGAGCGGTTCTGAAGGCAACGACAACTTCGCAGCCTTGGGCTTCCGCCGCGGCAACTTTGGTGGTTCAGACAACGCTCTGAAGATCAAAGACGTCGACGTGACCACACAAGCCGGTGCAACCGAAGCCCTCAAGGCGATCGATGCTGCATTGACCACTGTGGCTGCTGACCAAGCCAAAGCCGGTGCCTTCCAAAACCGTTTGGATGCCGTGGTGTCTAACTTGACTGAGTCAAACCAAAACATGTCTGCTTCACGCAGCCGTATCTTGGACACTGACTACGCTACTGAGACCACCAACATGGCTCGTAACCAGATCATCGCGCAAGCTGCCACAGCGATGTTGGCTCAAGCGAACCAATCTTCGCAATCGGTCTTGTCGCTCTTGAAGTAATCAAGCCCATACCCCAAGCAATTGGGGTTAACAAAAAAGCGAGCCATGTGCTCGCTTTTTTGTTGATCTTCAAAAACTTTCATTTTTTTTGATAAAGACGCTCAAGTTATCAATTCTGAAGCCGATCTTCATGAGACGAATCCCTGCAAGGGCAGTGCATTGCTGTGCAAACACTGCCGTTGCAACCCTCAATATATGAGTGAAAAGAGCGAATCATGGCCACGATCAACAACTTAAGTACTGGTTTTCAATCCAACGCATTGATGACCTTTGGCGCCGCAGCGCCAGCCACCAAGGTCACGGCCACGACCGATATTTCTGGCTTTGATGCCACCAAAATCAAGGCCTTGACGGCGGCAGAGGCTGCAGCCCTCACCACCGAGCAGGTGTCATCCATCAGCACGGCGGCTATGGCTGGCCTGACAGCCGCGCAATTGAAAGTACTCAGCAACGACAACGTGGCTGCATTCACCGATCAGCAGATGGGGGCTTTCAGCAACATTCAAATTGCAGCTTTCAAGCCTTCGCAGATTGGCGCGATGACTTCGTCGCAAATCAATTCGCTCAGTACATCGCAAATGGGTGCGCTCAGTGTCACGCAAGTGGCCTCGCTCAATGTGTCGCGCATCAAAGACATCGACAGCACGCGTTTAGGTGCTTTGAGCTCAAAGCAAATTCAAGCGCTCACCACAGACCAAATTGTCAACCTCATTGGTGAGCAATTGGGCGGCATGAGCACCACGCAAGTGGCCAGCCTCAAAGTGGGACAGGTGGCGGCACTAGAGACGCGTGACTTGGTCAATATGTCTACGGGTCAAGTGGCAGCGCTCACGGCTGCACAAGTCAAAGCCTTGAAGACAGAGCAGCTGCAAGCGCTGAGCACGGCGCAAGTGGCAGCCATCGAAACCGCTGACTTGAAGGGCATGACCGTCACCCAAGTGGCATCATTCACCACATCGCAAGTACAAGCATTGAGCACGTCTCAGCTCAATGCCATGACCGTGGCTGAGCTCAACGCGCTCAGCGACACACAGTTGCAAGCCTTGTCTACCAGTCAGCTGAGTGCCCTCAGCGTGACCAGTACAGCCAAACTCAAGTCCACACAAGTGGCAGCGCTCAGCACTTCACAAGTGGCAGCCCTGACAACTGCACAAGTGGCGGCGTTGAATGCGACCTCTATCTCTGCCATGGGCTCTAACCAGTTCAATGCCATGACCACCTCTCAAGTAGGTGCATTGACAGGCGCGCAAGTCAAAGCTTTGAACGTCAACACCTTGGGCTCTTTGGGTACCACCCAAGTAGCCGCGTTGACCACGGCTCAAGTGGCTGGCTTGTCTGTGGCTGCCGTGGGTGCCTTGAGCTCTACACAGCTCACCGCCATGAGCACCACACAGGTTCAGTCATTGACAGCGAACCAGCTCAAAGGTTTGTCTGCCGTCAAGCTTGAGTCGCTCACCACCACTCAAATGGCGGCGTTGAAGACGGATCAAATCAAAGCTTTAGGTGCTGACCAACTTCAAGCGCTCAGCACATCTGATGTGGCCGCCTTGAGCACCACTCAAATCAAAGCCTTATCTGATACGCAGGTCAAATCATTGACCACAGCAGCCATGGCTGCGTTGACCACAGCGCAAGTGGGCGCCTTGAGCGCCACACAAATTAAATCTTTGTCTGCCACTCAAGTGGGTGCTTTGACATCGAGCAACGTGACAGGCTTGGTCACCTCGCAAGTGAGTGCTTTGTCTGCCACGCAAATCAAAGCCCTCACCACAGCCGCTGTGGGCGCTTTGACCACAGGTTTGGTCAACGCCATGTCTGCCGCGCAGGTGGGGTCGCTCACCACGGAGCAAGTTCAGTCTTTGTCCACCAGCACGATGGGCGGCATTTCAACAGCTAACCTCAAAGCCCTCACCACCGACCAAGTGGCCGTGTTGACCACGGCTGCAGTGTCCCAGTTGGGCACTGGCCAAGTGGCTGCTTTGACGGCCAAGCAAGTTGGCGCTCTTAGCACTGGTGCAGTGGCCTCAATGAGCACATCACAAGTCAAAGCGTTGACCTCGGATCAAGTGCAGGGCCTGACCAACGCTGGCATCAACGCCATGACCACCACCCAAGTGGCTGCGTTGACCACCACCCAAGTGTCGTCAATGACAGCTGGCCAAGTGGCGGGCTTGTCGACTGGCACCTTGCAGTCACTCAGCACCACGCAAGTGGCAGCATTGACTGACACACAAATCAAGGCTCTGACCACCACCGAAGTAGCGGCCATGACCACGGCCCAAGTGAACGCGTTGACCACAGCCCAAGTGGGCGTGATGTCGACAGACGACATCTTGGCGCTCAACACGACCCAAGTGGGTGCCTTGACTACTGCGCAAATTCAAAGCTTGAGCCAAGCCCAGGTGCGTACGCTTGAATCGTCAGAAGTAGCCATTCTGAGCACCAACCAGTTGCAGGCTTTGTCCGCCAACCAGTTCAAAGCGTTTGCCACCGAAGATGTGGCAGCCTTGAGCACAGCACAAGTGGCCGCTTTGACGACCGATCAAGTCAAGGCCATGTCGCCAGAAAACATTGCAGCCTTGAGCACAGCACAAGTGGCTGCTATCACTACCAGCCAGTTAGGTGCGTTGACCAACGCCACCGTGGCAGGTTTGAGCAGCACACAAGTGCAGGCACTGAGCACAGCGCAAGTGCAAGCCTTGACCACGGGCCAAGTCAGGTCAATCACCAACGCAGGTGTTACCGCGCTCAGCACTGCACAGGTTAATGCCCTGACCACTACCCAAGTCAAAGCCTTGACCGAAACGCAAGTGGGGGCCCTCAGCACTACCGGTGTGTCTGGCCTCAGCACTACACAAGTGGGTGCGTTGACCACCGCTCAAATTGAGTCCTTCAGCACCGCCGGCGTGGCGGCGCTCAGCACTGGCCAGTTGGCTGCTATGTCGACATCGCAAGTGCGTGGCATCAGCACCGCAGGTGTGGCTGCCATGACCAGCACCCAAACGTCCACGCTCAGCACAGATCGTTTGGCTGCTTTGACCACAGATCAAGTCAAGTCGATCAGCACAGGCAATGTGTCTACCTTGGGCACTGCACAAGTCAAGGCGATGACCTCTGACCAAGTGGCCGCATTGACCACGGGACAATTACAGTCGCTCAGCACTACCCAAGTGCAAGCCATTGACACTGCCGACGTGGCAGCAATGACAAGCACGCAAATTCAGTCCCTCAGCAACACCGAACTGTCGGGTATGACCACTGCACAAGTGGCTGCTTTGACATCGGACCAAATCAAGTCGGTCACCACCGCTGCTTTGGCTGGTTTGAGCACAGCGCAAGTGGCAGGTTTGACCACGGGCCAAGTGGCTGCGCTCAGCGCCACGCAAGTGTCAGCCATGGAAACTGCAGATGTGGCTGCCTTGAGCAGCGCACAAGCACAAGCTTTGTCCACCACGCAAGTGGCTGCACTCAGCACATCGCAAGTGCAAGCCATGTCAACCGCTGGCGTGAGTGGTTTGACCACTGGCGCTATCAAAGGTTTGAGCAACGCTCAGTTGCAAGCCATCACCACAGCCGGTGTGGCGGCATTGACCACCACCCAAGTGGGTGCTTTGGGCACCGCGCAAGTGGCAGCCCTCACCAGCACAGAAGCTGCCGCCCTTACCGCCACACAAGTGCAAGCCTTGAGTACTGACCAAGTCAAAGCTCTGGAAGTGGGCGACTTGGCTGCCATGACTACCACGCAAGTGGCAGCTCTCACCACCACGCAAGTGGGCGCTTTGACATCTGGCCAAGTCAGCAGCCTCACCACCGACCAAGTAGCAGCACTCACCACTGCCCAGGTGAATGTGCTGAGCAGTACCCAAGTGGAAGCGCTCAGCACCGGCCAAGTGGCATCTTTGACCACAGGTCAAGTGGCTGCCTTGAGCACGGGCAGCGTGAAAACCCTCAGCGTAGACGACGTGCGTGCCATGAGCACGGCGCAAGTCAACGCCATTTCCACCGCAGGCGTGGCTGTGATGAGCACTGCCCAAGTGGCCGCACTCAGCACCGACCAAGTGGCTGCGTTCAGCACAAGCCAAGTGGCTGCGCTGACCACCACTGAGGCTGCGACCTTGAGCGCTGCACAAGCCAAGGCTTTGACCACAGCTCAAGTCGAGAAGCTCAGTACTAGCAACATCCAAGCGTTGAACCTCAACAGCGTGAAGGCCATGACCAGCACGCAACTGCAAGCCTTGAGCACCACGCAGTTGAACGCCTTGGAAACAGAAGACTTTGCCAACTTGAATGACGCTCAAATCACGGGCCTCACCACAGGTCAAGTGCAAGCGCTCACCACTTCAGCAGTCACGTCGTTGACCGCTGACCAAGTGTCTAAGTTCACCACTGCACAAGTGGCCGTGATCACATCCACCAACGTGGGTGCGTTGAACTCTGACCAAGTGGCCGCCTTGACCACCGCACAAGTGGGCACGCTCGACACTGCGCAAGTCAAAGCCATCACGACCACAGCCGTGGCCGCCATGACTACCGCACAAGTGGCCGCGATGAACACCACGCAAGTGGCCGCCTTGACCACCGGTCAAATGGCTGCGTTGACAGCGACTGAAGTGAAAGCCTTCAGTACCTCACAAGTGCAAGCCTTGGGCTCGACACAGGTCAACGCCTTGACCAATGCCAACGTGGCAGCCATGACCACCACCCAGGTGGCGTCGCTTACCGCTGGCCAAGTGACAGGTTTGAGCACGGTCGCCGCTGCATCTCTGGTCACAGCCCAAGTGCAAGCCCTGAGCAGCACCCAAGTGCAAGCCATCAGCACGGCCAACGTGGCCGCCATGAGCAGCACCCAGTTGTCTGCCCTGACCACCGGTCAGGTGAGCGCGCTCACCACTGCACAAGTGGTGGCGTTGGAAACTGCTGACGTCAAAGCTCTGAGCACCGCGCAAGTGGCAGCGATGACCACAGCCCAAGTGAATGTGTTGCAAACTGCAGACATCGCTGCGATGAGCACAGGCCAAGTGGCCGCATTGAGCACCGCCCAAGTGCAAGCGTTGACGGATGGCAATGTGACTGCCTTGAGCACATCTCAAGTGCAAGCCATGAGCACTGCCCAAGTGAATGCTCTGAGCACCGCCCAAGTGGTGGCCATGACTACGGGTCAAGTGGCTAGCTTGAGCGCCGCGCAAGTCAAAGGCATGAGCACAGACCAAGTGAAGGCTTTGGAAAATGCAGACGTTCAAGTGCTGAACGCCACGCAAATCAAAGCGCTGACCACTGCCCAAGTGCAAGCTTTGGAAACCACCGATGTGGCTGGCCTCAACACCACCCAGTTGGCCGCCTTGACTGCTGACCAAGTGAGTGCCTTGACCACCGCACAAGTTGTGTCATTGACGACCAGCGAAGTTAGTAACCTGAGCTACGACCAAGTCAAAGCGTTCACCACCACGCAGTTGCAAGCTGTTGAGACAGCTGACATTGCTGTGTTGAACTCTGACCAAGTGTCCTCACTCAGTGCCACGCAAGTACAAGCCTTCACCACCGCACAGGTGGAGAAGCTAAGTACGGGTGTGATTGCTGGTCTGAGCAACACCCAAGTCGACGCCCTCAGCACCGCTCAAGTGGTGGCTCTGACCACCGGCCAAGTCGGTGCGCTCACCGCAGGTTCGGTCACAGCCTTGAGCTCTGGCCAAGTGGCAGCCCTGACCAATGGTCAATTGGGGGCCTTGTCAACCGCTCAAGTGCAAGCAATTGACGTGGCTGATGTCGCTGCAATGAGCACGACGCAAGTCAATGCATTGAGCACGACGCAAGTGAACTCCTTGACCACCGGCCAAGTGGCAGGCTTGACCACCACGCAAGTGTCTAGCTTGGCTAACCCCAAACTGCAAGCGGTCAACGCTGCAGGCATTGCCGCCCTCACATCTGATCAAGTGGTGTCTTTGACCACAGGTCAAGTAGCGGCCATCACCACAGTCCAGTTGCAAGCACTGACCGTCGGTAGCGTGAATGCCATGACGACCACGCAAGTGACAGCGCTGGGGGCTACACAAGTCGCTTCGTTGACTACTGGCATCGTGACCGCCTTGTCGTCTGACCAAATTTCTTCATTAACTACTACTCAAGTGGGGGCGCTGACGACTACGCAAGTGGCTGCAGTGAAGGCTGACCAAGTGGTGGCCTTGACGACCACACAAGTGGCTAAGCTCAGCACAACCCAGTTGGGTGCATTGACCGAAGCCAATGTGGCCAACCTGAGTACTGCCCAAGTGGATGCACTCAGCACCACACAGCTGACATCGTTGAGCACAGGTCAAATTGATTCGCTCACCGCTGCTGTTGTGACCAGCTTGGCAACCGGCAAAGTAGCAGCGTTGACGACCACCCAAGTGACGGCACTGTCTGCTGACCAAATGGGAGCTTTGTCTACAAGTGGTGCTGCGGCGTTGACAACCACACAGGTGAAAGTGTTGGGTGCTGATCAAATCCGCGCCTTGAGCACCGCATCTGTGGCAGCCTTGACCACAGGTCAGCTGCAAGCCTTGACCACAGGACAAGTGAGTGAGTTGACCAATACAACGGTCGCTTCGTTGACGACGAGCCAAGTTGCTGGTCTGAGTACTTCGCAGGTTGAAGTGCTTGCCGACTCAGTCGTCACAGGTTTGAGCACTGCGCAGCTGACAGCTTTGACCACTTCGCAAGTTGGCGCATTGACTGCATCTCAAGTGCGAGCTTTGAGCACCACTGAAGTTGCGGCACTGACCACTGGTCAGGTCAAAGCCTTGACGGCCACGCAAGTGGGGGCTATGGAAACAGCCGATATGGTCGCGATGAGCACAGCTCAGGTGGCGGTGTTGAACACCACACAAGTGGCTGCTTTGACGGCGGGTATGGTGACTGCATTGAGCACCGCGCAAGTAGTGGCTTTGGGTACAGGCAATATTTCTGCCTTGACTGATACGCAAGTGCGCGCCCTCACAACAGGTAGCGTGGCAGCGTTGAGTACGGCACAAGTTGCAGTGTTGACCACAGGTCAAGTGTCTGCCTTGACGGCAAGCAGCATCGGTGCCTTGAGTACAGCACAAGTGGGTGCGCTGACAACCTCACAAGTGACCGCATTGAGCAATGCCAATATCGTGGCCTTGAGCACGGCACAAGTGGCAGCTTTGAGCACCGCGCAAGTGGTGGCTTTGACAACAGGTCAAGTGCAAGCAATTGCCACAGATGACGTGCAGGCTCTGACGACCAGTGCTGTTGCTGCATTGACCACTTCGCAAGTTCAAGCTTTGAGCACTGCCGCGGTGAATGCACTGACAACATCGCAAGTGACATCGTTGACGACCACACAGGTCGCATCGTTGACCACAGGTGAAGTCGTGGCCCTGAACACTTCTCAGGTTGCTTCGTTGACTACGGGTCAGGTGAAAGCCTTGACTGTGGATCAATTGACTTCGCTCAGCAGCACGCAAGTGAATGCATTGACGACCACCCAAGTGGGTGCCCTGACGTCGACCCAGCTTTACGGCTTGGTCACTGCAGCTAGAAACTAATCAGTAACTGTCTGACTTTGTAAAACAAAAATTTTTGAAAAGAGACCATCATGACCAACTCTATTAACAGCGTCACCAGCAGTTACTCATCCATTAGCTTTGCTGCCATCCCTGCTGCTTCAAAACCTGTGTCGTCTTGGACGACGACAGAGGTTGCTGCGATTACAGCTGCCGATGTGTCAACGCTGCAGGCTTCACATATTTCTGGCATGTCCACGGCGCAGGTTAATGCATTGTCCACCTCTGTGTTAGCTGCGCTCACCACGGGGCAAGTGCAGGCGCTGAGCGCCAAACACTTGGCAAGTTTTAGTACTGCCAGCGTGAATGCGTTGTCTACCACGGCTTTCGCGTCGCTCACGGTTCCTCAGGTGCAAGCGCTTAGCAATACGCAAGTGACCAGCTTGAGCACCACAAATGTGGGTGCTTTGACATCGACCCAGCTGAATGGTCTCAAAGCCACGCAAATTAGCTCGTTGTCTACAGCGCAGGTCAACGCCATTTCTACAACAGCGTTGTCGACGGTCAAAGGCTCGCAACTTGCAGCGCTTAGCACACAGCAAGTCAACGCCATGTCGACAACCAGCTTGGGTAGCTTGACTTCGGCGCAAATTGTGTCGCTGACCACAGATCAAATTGTGGGCATGATCACGGCTCAGTTGGCATCTCTGGCCACAGACCGCATTGCAAGTTTGACGGTCAGCCAAATTTCCGCCATCGAAACGGTAGACATTGGAGGCTTGACTACCGCGCAAGTTGAGGCCCTCACGGCCACACAGGTCAAAGCCTTGACCACAGGGCAGTTGGAAAAACTGTCAACTTCTCAGTTTGCCGCCATCACGGCATCTGACATGGTGTCTCTCAGCGCCAAGCAAGCTGGTTCACTCACCACGGCACAAGTGGCCGCGATGACCACGGCGCAAGTAGCTGCTTTGACCAAAGACGAAGTGTCTGGCTTTAGCACCGCGCAGGTTCGGGCCTTGACCACCACACAGGTCAGTGCCTTGACCACCGCCGCTTTGGCGTCGTTTACATCGGCCCAGCTGGGTGCGCTAGATACAGCGCAGGTCAGCCAGCTGACTACTAGCCAAGCTAAGGCTTTGAGTGCTACGCAGGTTGCCTCACTTAGCAGTACGCAAGTGAATGCGATGACCACATCACAAGTGGGTGCGTTGACAGCCACACAAGTGAAAGCGCTGACCACAAGCCAATTCAACGCCATGGGTACAGCTCAATTGGCAGCCCTGACCACCACACAGGTGGTCGGCATTGAGGCGGCTGATGTGGCTTCGCTCACATCCACCCAAGTTAATGCGCTCACCACCAACCAGTTGCAGGCATTAACAGCTGCGCAAGTCAAAGTGTTGTCTACAGCTGCAGTGGCTGGCTTAAACACCACACAAGCAACTAGCCTCACCAGCACGCAGTTGGCTGGCTTGACCACAGGTCAGATCAACAGCTTGTCGAGTACATCGGTGTCTAAGCTAAGCACGGCACAAGTGGCCGCACTCAATGTGCTGCAAGTGGGCGCGCTCACTACTGGCGCTGTGAATGCGATGAGCACCACTCAAGTGCAGGCCCTCACAGCAAATCAATTTAAGTCTCTCAGCACTGGCGCTTTGGCAGCTCTGACTACGTCGCAAGTTGGAGCCATCACCACAGCGCAAGCCGCTGTGTTGTCGGCTAAATCTGTAGCCGCACTGACCACAGGTTCTGTGGCTGCATTGACCTCGACCCAAGTCAAGGCCATGACCAATGAAGCTGTTACAGCGCTGACCACAGCACAAGTGCAGGCGTTGTCGACCACCGCAGTGGCTGCTTTGAGCAGCGCACAAGTGGCGACCCTGAGCTCGGCTGAAGTGGCCTTGCTTAGCACGGGCCAAATCAAAGCTTTGGATACGACGCAAGTGAAAGCGTTGTCTGCAGCTGGCATCAGCTCATTCAACACAGCCCAAATGGCTGCCTTGACCACGGGGCAAGTGGCGTCGCTCACAGCCGCTCAAGTGAAGGTGTTGACCACAGCACAAGTCGCTGCTTTAGGTACTGACAATGTGAAAGCCTTGACCAGCACCCAAGTGGCTGCCTTGACCAACACCCAACTGGGTGCCTTGACTACCGCAGAAGCCGCTGCCATCAGTAGCACACAGCTCAAAGCTTTGAACATCGGCCAAATAGGCGCGCTCAGCACCACCGTGGTAGCTGCTTTGGGTACGGACCAAGTGAAGGCTTTGTCGGTTGACCAGTTCAAAGCCTTAGGTACTGCTGCCGTGGCGGCACTCACCACAGCGCAAGCCGCAGTGGTGACAACAGCACAGCTAGCCGCTTTGAGTAAAACACAAGTGGGTGCCATGACCACCGCACAAGTGGCTGCACTCAGCAGCACGCAAGCCAAAGCCCTGTCGCTGCTGAGCTTGTCGTCTCTTAGTACAGGTCAGTTGCAAGCACTCAGCACCGCTGCAGTGAATGCCTTGGATGCTAAGCAAGTTGGCGCCTTGACCACCACGCAAGTGGCGGCCTTGGGCACTGGTCAAGTCAATGCTTTGTCATCTACTGGCGTACAAGCATTGTCGGGTGCGCAAGTGGGTGCATTGACCACCGCGCAAGTGGCGGCCATGACGACTACCACGCTTCAAGCACTTGAAAGTGCTGATGTGGCAGCCTTAACTACTGCACAGTTCAACGCGATGACCAGTGCACAGGTGGGTGCATTGACCACCACACAAGTCAAAGCCCTTGCTTTGGATGATGTGGCCAGCTTGGGAACGACACAGCTCAAAGGTTTGAGCACCACACAAATTGCAACCTTGTCAGCTACACAACTCAATGCATTGACTACGACTGAAGTGGCAGCATTGGGCACAGACCAGCTGCAAGGCTTGAGCAAAGCGCAAGTGACAGGTTTGAGTGCCACAAACCTCAAGGCTCTGACGACAGCGCAAGTGGCCGCTTTGACTACCACTCAGCTCTCAGGTTTGAGTGATACGCAAACCAAGGCGCTGACGACCACGCAGGTGGCAGCTCTGGCAAGTACACAAGTGCAGAGTTTGTCGGCTAGCACGATCAAATCCTTGACGACAGGTCAATTAGCAGCTTTGAGTACCGGTCAAGTGGCGGTTCTGACAACGACGCAAGTTAAAGACCTTGCTATCACCACAGTGGCTGCGTTGAGCTCTACGCAAGTGAATGCAATGACTACCAGCCAAGTGGCTGCGCTGACCAAAGCTTCAGTTGCAGCACTCACGACAGGCCAAGTGGCAGGTTTGAATACCACTGTGCTCAAAGCACTCACGACTGAGAGCGTAGCAGCCTTGACCAATGACCAAGTCAAAGCGTTGACCACAGCTAGCGTGGCTGCGATGACCACGGACCAGGTTAAAGCCATTGAGTCAGCAGATATTGCAGTACTGAGCTCTGCTCAAGTGGGTGCATTGACCACTACCCAAGTGGGTGTGCTCACTGCTAATCAAGTGAAGTCCTTGAGTACCGGCGCAATTGCAGGTTTGGCTACAGGTACCGTACAAACACTCAGCAGCACACAGCTGAATGCATTGACGGCTAACAGCTTGACTGCTTTGTCGACCTCGCAAGTGGCTGCATTGACCACCACACAAGTGGCTGACATGACAGCTACTTTGGTGTCGGCCTTGACGACGACTCAGGTGGGTGGCATGACCACTTCACAAGTGGCAGCTTTGACCACAGCCTCAATCGTGGCACTGTCGGCAGCGCAGGTGGGGTCTATGACCACATCGCAAGTTGCTGGATTGACTACCTCTCAAGTCAAAGCGCTTGAGACGGCTGACATTGCTGCTTTGAGCACTGGACAAGTCAAAGCTTTGACTACCTCACAAGTGGCTGCGATGGAAGTGGCTGACTTGAAGGCGATGACGTCGGCTCAAGTAAACGCCTTGACGGCGACGCAGATTGGTGCATTGACGGCAGCTCAATTGATTGGGTTGATGGGCAAATAAGGTCATCCCTCGGGTTCGCATTAGCGAGCCGAGGGCCCCTGACATTTCAATAGAATTCGTGGCACGTCATTTGGCTTTTTTAAAGGTGTGCCATGAAATTCGGGAAAGCAGTCATTGTTGGGTGTTTGAAAAATTCAGCAGAATTCCTGCCTCGCGTTTTTCAGAACCTTGAAAAGCTCGCCAGTTTCTTTGATGAAGTGTCATTTATCTTTATTGAGAATGACTCGACCGATGCGACCAAAGCAACTATCAGCGCTTGGGGGAGTAGGCAAAGCCACTTCAAATTATTCAGCATGGATGGTTTGGATGACTACGAAAAAAACAGGACTGTGCGCCTGGAAATTGCTCGTAATGCTTATATCAATGCCATTCAGCAAGACTCTACGCTGCACCATTACGAACATTTGATCGCGATGGATATGGATGACAGAGGTGCGCATCCTCTGAGTTTGGACGCGGTGGGGTCAGCACTGAGCTTTCTCAATGAAAAGGCCGAGCACGCGGCGGTCTTTGCCAATCAATCTGTCAAATATTACGACCTGTGGGCATTGCGTCATCCACAATTGTGTCCCTTTGATTTTTGGCATGAGGTGCTTGCACAAGCTCTTCATGTTGCCTCTGATCAAGAGGCTTTTGACAAGGTGTATGCCAAGGTGCCTAAGTGCATCCCAGTAGACACGCCCCCCATCCAAGTGGAGTCGGCGTTTGGTGGACTTGGGATTTACAAAATGAAATTTGTTTTAAATAACAAATCTCGCTATATCGGTCACGAATACAAATATTTTGTCGGCGAGAGCATGGTATTCAGTAAGTTACAAACGTGTGAACACGTCAGCTTTCATCAGGGTATTTCAGCGCAAGGTGGGCAGATGTTTATCTTGCCTTACTTAGTCAACTCAGACCAAGACACGGGCTTCAATCCATCTGCTTTTCGCACGATCGTGATTCAAAGATAAGGGTTGGTATCTGTGCGCACAAATTGCCACGCTGGGAATGCGCGGCTAAGTGTGCTGAAAATATCTTCGCCAATCGCTTGTTTGAAAATAATAGCCTGAACATAACTGGCTTTTGATAAGCCTTGGGCAATGTAGTTTTCGTGCGTTTGGATGATTTGTTGAGTTTGGTTCCAAATCTCATCGTCTGGCACACAATGCGCAAACTCACACCCCGGAATATAGGCATCGGTTTGACCTTTGGTGGCCACGCCTAATAAATTCAGACCATACGCAATTTTTTGAATTTCACGTTTTGAGAATGTATAGACGTAATTGCCAACTTCTTCATAGCCAGGTTTGTCATTGCTGGGATCAATGGGGTTGTCAATCATGGGGTCTTGAGGCTCAATCATGACAACTGCAAATTTGGCGATACGCAAACACTCCTGTATGGCGCTGTATGGACTAGACATGTGATGCAGGGTTTCTTTGCACAGCACAAAGTCAAACGCCTCATCGGCAAAGTTAATCTTCTCCGCATTGATGGCATGAAAACTTTTGATGTGGCCACGCTGGTGGGTTTCTTTTAAAACAGCATCCGACAAATCACTCGCTACGGTGTTGCTAAATCCTGCATTGATGAGTCGCCATGCATCCATGCCAGCACCATCCCCAATCGTCAGCCAGCGGAAATCTTTCAAGTCGGCTAATACCTCCAGCACCGGCGACATGAGACGTGTATGGCGCCAGTGGTTGACTGTGGTGTCGTCCCACCAAGTTTCGTAGAGCGTTGAGGTCTTTGTCTCTTGCATGAAGCCTTGAAGATGACTAATGTGAAGGTCTAAAGTGTCCATGGGTTTGAGTGATAAGTACGGGTGAAGTTATGTCGACAGCAGAGTGTCAAAATATGCAATGGTTTTTGTCAAGCCGGTTTCGAGTTGAACCTTGGGTTCCCATTGAAGATTCTGTTTGGCAAGTGTGATGTCTGGCTTGCGTTGCATGGGATCGTCAGCAGGCAGCGGCATATGCACGAGTTTTGACGTTGAATTGGTGAGCTTGATAACAAGCTGAGCCAATTCAATCATGGTGAACTCAACAGGGTTACCGAGATTAATAGGGCCTGGGAACCCAGGCATGCCATGCTCGCCAACGGGCAAATCCATGAAGCGGATAAAGCCTTCAATCAAATCGTCAACGTAGCAAAAACTTCGTGTTTGCAGACCTTCGCCAAAAATGGTGATGTCTTGGCCCTTGAGTGCTTGAACAATGAAGTTGCTCACCACACGCCCATCATTGGGGTGCATGCGTGGGCCATAAGTATTGAAAATGCGAGCAACACGAATATCGAGCTTGTGTTGGCGGTGGTAGTCGAAAAACAAGGTCTCAGCGCAGCGTTTGCCTTCGTCATAACAGCTGCGTGGGCCAATGGGATTCACATTGCCCCAATAAGATTCAACCTGGGGATGAATGACGGGGTCGCCATATACCTCGCTTGTGCTGGCTTGAAAAATTCGTGCCCGAATTCTTTTGGCGAGTCCCAGCATGTTGATGGCACCGTGCACACTAGTTTTGGTGGTTTGAACAGGATCATGCTGGTAGTGAACTGGGCTGGCAGGGCAAGCCAAGTTGTAAATTTGGTCAACTTCGATGTACAAGGGGAAGGTGACGTCGTGGCGAATCAATTCAAAGTTTGGATGATTCAGCAAGTGCGTGATATTTTTTTTGCTACCTGTGAAGTAGTTGTCCACGCACACCACCTCATCGCCGCCTGCAATGAGTCGGTCAATCAGATGCGAGCCTAAAAATCCAGCCCCCCCTGTGACGAGAATTCTTTTATTTGAGTTGTAATTTCGCATGTCTACTCCTAGAGGTCAGCTGATAGCAGCTAAATTAAAACGACTCTCGGCACAAGAAATTTTTGAATTCCTTGATGCTCATGTCGGGCAGATTAAATCTGGTTTTGCCATTGATTTTTTCTTCCCAATGTTTCAAGAGCATCGGGCTGAAATTGAACTTTTCACTTTTGAGCCTATCGACTTGCTGAATCATGTGCGCTGAATTGAATTCAGACCAGTCATCCAGCATGACGACAGGAAGATGATTTAGCAATGCAGAAAATTTGTTTTTCCTGATGACAGGCACGCACCCCAACAAGATGGCTTCCCATGTTCGGTGGCAATCAATGCCAGCGCCTTCGGGACTGATGACAAACATGCATTCCGCCTGTCTTTGCCATGAGCTGATGCGCGGTAAGTGATTTTTTTCAATTAGACTGATTGATTTGTCAATCTTTTCTAAGCATTCTTGGCGGTCACCCCTGTCAATGGCAAAGTGCCAATTGCAATAACCGGCAAAAAATCGATCTCCAAAATCAGGTGCGCCTGCCAAGGTGTTCATCAGCACTCGTTCTTGCGCAAAAGGTGATTGCTGTGCAAGACCCCAAGTACCAGGACGCTCCCACATGGTGTGATAGTCCATGCCAATTGGCATTTGATGAAGCTTGGTGTGGTCCGCCACCATGTTTTGTGCGAACCAATTAACCAAGTGAGGATGGTCCAATATTTTCTTGATGGACTCATGTTGGATGAGGTTGTTGTTGATGGGTGTGTCGCTATCACCGGTCACCAGCGTGAACGGGTGGTGAATTTGCTCAACAAAATGATGAGAAAAATTGAGCAACGCATCCGTGCAGATGTAAATGGATTCGCCTGGTGCATGCCCATTCAAAATAAGCGGATCAATGAAATCGCTGCTCGACACAGGTGTGCTATTTCGAGCCTTGCACGATTTCATCAAGCCTCTGCTTGAAGTGAAGCTGGTGATCGATTCCATAGGGGTCAATCAGAAATCTTCTGCACGTACATCTGGTACAGGGGCATTGGAATTACATTGATTTTTCGGAAATACAAGTTCACAAAAGCATCAATTGCAGGTTTGGGGCAGCGCAAGATGTCGCGACCTGTGGTGAGCTCTTCGAGCCATAGGTAATCATCAAACACCATGACGCCGCCGGTTTTGAGTAACTTAAATCCCAACACAGCATCGCAAAGTACATCGGGCGCTTGGTGTGAGCCATCGATGTACACAAAATCAAAATAGCCTTGTTTGCCTTGGCTCAACAATTGAGCCATACAAACGTCTGAATAACCTTTGTGAATGTGCAGATCGACTTTGTTAGCTGATTTGTCGATGGCGCATTGGGTGTTGTGCAAAAACCGTGATTCAACAGATTGCATGTTGGCTTCAGCCAAACCGCCTGTTTGATGTTCGACGCCACCCTCCCATGTGTCAATGCAGTGGATTTCAATGGGATTTTGAGGGGCTAATTTTTCAATCAAGTAGCAGGCACTAGCGCCTTCATACGAGCCAACTTCCAAGATGGTGGTAGGCTTGATGAATTGAGGAATTAAGACGTCCCAGTTTTTTTGCGCAGCACTTTGAAACCATGAGTTAGTGAATTGATAATTTTGCATGTGACGTCCTTAATTAAAATTTCTTTTCGAAAATTGCATACCCATTTCTCAGCGAAAAGTTGTGTTCTTTTAGCTCGTAGTTCGTGGTGTGTAAAAGAATTTGGTAGGCATTCCAGCATTTGAATGCGTTGACATCGTCCAATGCGATTACTTTGGCACCTGTAGTCTCATATAACTCACGCTCGCCAGTGAACTCGGACCCATCAATGAGCACCATGTCAAAGTTTTGAATGTGGTTGGCTTGCTTGATGAGGCGAATACCATTGACATCACTGCCTGAATTTTTGATGTATTCGATGTCTTGACGCAACCAATCCAATACGACTTCGATGGGGTAGTTATTGAGTGTTGTTCGCGTCGAGTTGTAAAAATTAATGACTTCTTCTTTGGATGGCAGTTCGTTGGCTGCAACCGAGGAAATGTTGTAGCAGCGTACAAAGTCGTCGGATGTGTAATGGTTTGCTAGTGCCTTGAATCTTGTGCGACTGACTTCCATGCAAAAAAGGCGGACTTCTGATGCGTCATCACGGTGCTTGATGCCTGTGACAAAAGCATCCGTACTTCCACCGCCACTTGACGAGCCAATTTCAAGAAATGTCTTTAAATCCTGACGTGATGCATATCTTTTTAGAGTGGCGTGAAATTCATCATTGAGAATTTCTGGTTGAATAATGTTTTCCATCAGGTTTTCCTTGCTTGTCAAATTTGTTGCAGCAGTTGCTCTAATGCCACTGACTGTTGTTTAGGTGCGGGTGGCCAAGTCTGCGCCTCCATGCGCATCTGCAACTGCCCCTTGTAATGGGTACGAATAGCCTCATCAGTAGCCATCTGCAACGCCTTGTCGTGGTATTCCTGAAAGCTATAACAAGCCAATTCAGGCATGCCCACGTCATGCAGCAAACTCGCCGCCACGCGTGAGGCAAAGCTGCCACCGCACAGGCTCACCACAGGTAGTCCTGCGCGCAATGCGTCGCCAGCCGTTGTGTGACCGTTGTAGGGGAAGGTCTCAATGAACACATCGGCCAAGCGATAACGGGCCAAGTGGTCTTCCACGCGCGGCAGGCGCGAGGCAAAGATGATGCGCTCGGGGTCCACGCCGTGGTCGCGTGCGCTTTGCGTCAGGTTGGTGTGCGCGCCTTCGTTGAGCTTCATCAGCCACAGCACGCTGCCCGGCACTTCTTTGAGCAAGTCCATCCACACTTTGAAGAGTGGTGGGTTGATTTTGTAATCGTGGTTAAAGCTGCAAAACACCACGC
>JACCDY010118388.1_pt1 | contig 19275 bp, 26 predicted proteins | sample 7446391 | NCBI WGS metagenome assembly JACCDY01 (sample SAMN15323451, study PRJNA562643) | freshwater metagenome | isolation source: river surface water | place: USA:Blue River Watershed | collected 2017-08-18
CATTACAGAGAGAGGAAGGAACCATTCATTAGGAAAGTCTGGCTCATCAGTATCTGTTGAGAAGATATCAAGACTTCTTTGACATACCGCTACAATAATATCTTTGTTACTGTCTGGGACTGGCCAGGTGTACAAAGAACTAGTAGTAGGTTGTGGGTCAAAATAAACAAAGTTAAGAAGGCCTTGGGTAGTCTTATCAGACATATCATTATAACGTCTACGACTCTCTACAGTAACTGGTGTGTCAATGCCGTCAGAACCCCTGTAGAAGGCCTCCAGGACCTTCATAGGGCGTTTTCCTTGGCCCCTGTACTGACGTACCAGTGCACCGTCTAAAACGCTCTCAGAGAGCACTGGAGAGAAATTAACAGTGTTTGTAGCTACGCTTGAGACAGTAGCCCAGTGGAAAGTGCCATCTGACTGCTCTAGACCTATTCTGTCATTAGTTTGGAAGATACTTCCATCATCAACAAGAACAGCACCAGCTCCACTTAGAGATGTAGCTGCAGCGGCTGTAGTTGAGTAATTAGTTGAGAACTCTGTAGAAGAGCCGCTGTAAAGATCGTATTTAGACTTACCTTGTTCTGTAAAGATGTACAAATTTTGTACAGCAAACAGATTGAGCCCATCTGCTTGGAGAGTCTTAATAAGACCATTTAGAGTTCTCTTAGAGGAAGAAATCTGATCTGCTACAGGGTCTTCGCCTTCTCCAAGTACTCCGAGCATTTCTAAAGCTTCTGTGATAATATCTACAGTGCTTGAAGTGTTATAAGCAATTCCTGATGTAGACATATTAATTACCTAAAGAAAGTGTTAAGGTTGAGAAAGTTACTGTGTGGGCATTAGTAGAAGCCATTTTTAAAAAGAACTCTTCATTCTCTACATAGGAAACTGGGACAGACACACTTAAAGTTGCAGGCTCAGAAGCAGTTTTTAAAGTAGCTTTAGTCTCACTTCCAGGAACAAGACCAGATACAGAGCTGTGTAGTTGCACGGTATATGTTCTAGAAGTTGCATCTGATTGAGAAAAAGTTACTGTAGAGTGAAGCGTGCCTGTATTTGGATAAGTATTTAACGCCTTTATCCTAAATGTCGTATTAGAGATGTTCGTAGAAGATTTCTCTAAACTTCCAGAAGCATCATTAGTATTTATAGAACTGCTAGCTACTTCCGAAGGAGTGGTTAGTGGGACTGCAAAAGTACTAGCAGCTGTGATATAGACAGTACCTGTAATAACACTATCTGCTACACCAGGGCAAGATTTAACTGTAACTTTAGAATCTGATTTTGACATAACTCCAATAGGAGAAGTTGTGCCAGAGATAGTAGTACCTGAAAAAGTAGCACTTGTTGAAAAAGGAGTACTTCCTGGGACAATACCTTTAACACCATAACTAGTACCTGTAGCAGTAGAAGTAAGCTGTCCACCAAGTACAGTCATACTTGTAAAGTAGCCACTAGAGATATCAAGGCCATGTTTAGATGTGCCAGAAGAACCGGCTAAACAAGAGGAGTTGGCGATATTCAAACTACCAATCCTGCCACCTGAAGTAGACTCGATAACTACACCACTATTAGTGGTAGAGTTAAGATAGGAGTTAGAAATATTGATAGATGTAGGAGCACCTACAACTCTAAGAGCATTTCCTACAGATGAGACAATAGCCCCATTAATATTGATGCTTGAAAAATTTGTTACTCCAGCAGTACCGTTAAAATCAATACCTTTGCCTGGTAAAGAGGTACTGTTAAAGTCACTAACAGTTGCACCAAAAGAAAGGGCTCCATCTACTTGAATACCTGTATCTGTAGAGATACCAGTGAATCGAGTTACAAAGAGAGCTGCTGCTCCAGATGATGTTACATAAATACCTTTACTACTTGTTGAAGATACGCCTTCGTAAAGGACACCTTCACTAATTAGGAATACACCAGAAGATACATTTACACCAATACCGCCAGAACCATTTGTATTTTTAATACGAAGAGGGCCTTTAATAATACAAGTATTGAATCCACCTGCAGTTGTATCGATAGTGATAGTACCGCTAGAGATAATCTGACTTCTTTGTGCTGCCCAGCCTTCAATAGCTGTACCGTTCTGCATTACAAGTTTGTCAGAGCCGATATCAATTGAGGCGTTGATTACATATCGAGTAGATGCAGCAAGAGTGCGTACTCCAGCTGAAGCAGCAGGAAGATCTGATACAGAGTTGACTTGAACTGTGTTAGAAGCAAAATAGTCTAAAATATCGCCACAGTTAAAAGACTTCAGCTGATTTGCTGATGTGTCAAAAGCTAGGAACAGGTCACTAGCTCTATCTAGATCTGTAAGAGCTGTTGTTACAGTAGGTAATCCTAAAGGAAGGACTCCAGTCATTTATACACCCCAATCCAAGTTATTGTCAGAAGAATCTGTAAAGAGGAGTTCTTCGTCAAGATTAATTATTAAGTCGTTTTCAATATCTGATGGTAGTGATGGGCTTGGGCCAGGATCTGGGTCTATAAAGCCATTATTAAATGTACCATCTGGTACCTCTGGCATAGGTAAAATGTACTCTACGCTTATGAATGAGTCAGGAGGAGGTAATCCTATCTCACCTTGTGGAGTTATCGTATCAGGAGTAACTCTCAGAAATTCTTGTGGATGTCTAGTTTCCCAGTCATCTTCACACACTAGCAACCCATCCCAAGTAGTCTTTAATTTATCGATCCGGTGATCTACTCCACAACGGTCACAGACCGCCCAGTAGTTACCAGGTTCATATCCAGCATTGTGTGGGTGCATAACTTATCCTTTGTTAAAGAAAAGGGAGACCTTATGATCTCCCGTTTCAAATTACAACTTACATGTAACCAATCAGGCCACGATAGTCAGTCCAGCCGAAGCTGTAACGACCAGAAGCTTTATACTTGGCGTTTTCAGTATCGAAGTCATTGTCCATATCGAAGCTGTCAGCACGACGCTCAAAATGCTTCATACCGTCTTTAACGTCGGTACGGAAGTAGTAAGAGGTAGTAGCAGTCAGATAAGGGTTAACTTTAACACCTTTAGGCAGACGTGAATTCATGTACACAGTGTTGATGTCGTTAAGATCGCCACCTACTTTGTATTGTGAATTCAGGATACGGTCTGCTTCAAACATCATGTCTGGCGGAACAATCAAAGAAGTCAGTTGAGCGTTAGTCAGAAGACCACGATCATCTTTCATTGTCATAGCTTTAATGATAGCTTCTTGGATAGTTGTCTCAGACATTACACCAGCAAGCAGGTTATCTTGAGTACCGCCAGCTACGTTAGGGTGAGAGTTACTCAACAGAGCAACACCGTCACCGCCTAAGTAAGAACCGCTAGTAGCACGGTTATAAACGTTAGCAGCAATAGTCTCTTTCGTCTTACGCATAGATTGAGCAAGGCTACGAGCATTTTTCTTAGCTGCTACACCAGCAATACCATCCTCTGCAGCTTCGCGAGTTACGATGAAGCCGAGAGCATAGGTTACATGGCGATAGCGAGTGGTGAAGCCTTGCATCGCTGTATCATATTCGATAGGAGCGCCTTCAGCTTTAACACGAGCCAGACCAAAGCCTGAAACACCAACATCTTCTTCGTATGCACGGCTAGATTTTTCAGTAGTAAACAGATCTTTGTAATAGGTTGGATGTTCGCTGTACTCTTGGCCGTACCAGGCATTAACGCCAGGCCAGAGATCTTTAGCAAAAGAAGTTGTAGTAATAATAGTCATTATTTATATTCCTTTATATTAAGCTTGGAACTGTGGATTTGCAAACTCAATAATTACACTAGTATTCGCATTAGCGTAGTCATTTTCAGTTGCAGTTCCTAAAGCTACAATACGTACATCAGCGTTAGTAGTAACGCCAGTATTGATTTGCATATCAGTTGCATAACGAGCAGCTACAGCGTCTGTATGCTCTGTAGTGCCAGGCCATGCAGTGCCAGTAACAGCTTGAGCTACAATAGAACAAGTGTCTTGAACCATTGCCAGAGTAGTAGAGGAAGCAGCGTTACATACTTCAAACACATTACCCATAGCTGGGATAACATAAACAAATCCATAATCTGATGGGCCTAAGAAACGACCAGACAGGTTGAGATCTGTTGGGTTAAATGGGCCTGATGGGCGAGTATCAACACCTGGAACAGCGTCGAGCTGCTCAATACCAACAACAACACCAAGAGCAGTGCCGCCAGTTGCCATAGGCTCTACAAAACCAGAAGTGTTGATAGTTACAACATCGCCGATGTAGATATGGCCGCCAGTAGCATTACGGCCTGAAGTGGCTGGGTAAGCGCGTACTTGAGCTTGAGCAGCTCCGTACAAATTACCCATAAAGCGGAAACCGCCTCGAAAAGTATTAGCCATTTTTAATTAATCCTTTATAAAATATTTCTTAAACTTTAGCGTTTAAGTTAATATCTCCGTAAGAAGTTGGATCACTCTTATAACCGAATAATGCTTCTTCTGTCTTGTCAATACTGTCGTGATATTCTTGTTTATCTTGAAGGTACCATTTCATAGGCTGCTTCATCAGATAAAGGAATCCGCCGTCTGACTCAGGGATACGTACTAAACTGCCAAAATCATATGCACTGGATCCTGTTACATTCTCCTCAGGAGATACGAACGAGTAGCCAGCATGTTTATATTTTTCAAGCTTAGCGCCATTTTCAGAAATGTCTTTGACAAATGTGTAATGGAAGCTTGGGTCTTTGTTCGGGAGATCTAGTTTACTAGTTTTAGAATTCAACGATTTACGTGAAAAATCTGTTCTAGCTTCTGTAGCCTTTCTGCGACGCAGTGACTCTTCTTTAGTCGGACGTCCGCCTTTTTTCTTTTCAGTAGTCATTCTAATAACCCTCTATTATCTAATTGCGCCGATGGAATATAATTCTTGAGCATAAGTGTCAAGATCTTTGATTGCTCCATCAGATACTAATTGTTTACCAATCTCTCTTTGTTGAGGATTGAGATTACGGGCTGTTACTTTTGGCTTAGAATTAACTTTACCGTTATAGCTACTTTCACCAGGTTCTACAACCGAACTTCTTTTATTTAAACCAAACTTATTTGGGAATTCTTCTTTAAGAGTTTTAGTCACTTGTTCCAAGACCTCTTTAGGACCGGCATTAGGATTTTTAGAAACGATACTCATTGCTAGAGCATCTGCAGCACCTGTCAGGATTGGATCTTTACGATACCATTCACTGTTATTCTCGATCCACTCTTCCACTTCTGGATGTAGCTCTGGGGCAGTGTTTTTCTCTTTAAGTTTTGGATCTTCTTTCTTAAGATCGTCTATCATCTCTTCAATTTCATCTACTGAGTCGTAATCCCCAGTGTCAAGAGCTTCTCTACGTTGAGCTTTAAGGTCTTTTAAAGCTTTACTATAGGCAGCTTCTGATACACGTTGATGATGCTCAGAGAGTACTTTATAATTTTCTTCAATTTTAGACAGCTTCTTCTCAAGCCGCTTATTAGATGATGATAAGTTTTTGATACGATCAAAGAACTCACCTCGGGCTACATACTCTTTAGCATCTACCCAATCATCAGGGTTTCCAACCCATTCCTCTTGTGGTTTCCATCCCATCTTAGAAGCTTCTTCTTGATAGTTAGGAGACTGGCTACCAACTTCAATATCTTCTTGAGACTCAACTTCGATATCATTATCTAAGTCGTAAGATGTGTCTTCATTTACATTCATTCTACATTATCCTTCTTTAGGATTGCTAATACGTCAACATCGTTGACAAAGATAGGTGACTCGGTCATTTTTGAATCTAAGAAAGTACCAGAGTACTGTGTATAAGTGATATAGTCACCTACTTCACACCACTTTTCTGGGAAATCCATAAAAGCAAACTCACCTATAGCTAGGACTACTCCTCGACAAGCAGCTAACTCTTTAAGCCGTCTGTCATTCGCTACGTCAATCACGATTCCACTTTTGGTCGTCTTCTCTTCAAACTTGTCAGGTTGTACTAGGATTCTATACCCAGCAACCTTAGACACTTTATAGTCTGGCTTGTACATTAAATCTCTCTTTTCTTGATATCGTCTATAAATTCAAGAGTTCGCTCTAATCCATTACAGTAACCTTGAGCCTCTTGTACCTCATCTAATGGAAACTTTCCTTGTTTCCAGGAGAAGAGGGTTTCTGTTATAGATCCATCTATCAAAAGAGTAAGAGCCTTTGTAGCATCATGTGTTGCCCACAAAAGCATCTCTTCTTCTGTCATTCCATCGACCAATTCCCTAGCCTTACTTGAAAAATAATCCATATCGTACAATTTTGTAAGACTAGGAACTAGGTTCTGCTTAGTACTCATTTTTATTCAGCCTGTTGCTGTTGTTGCTCCATCATACCTCTTTCGGCATCTACTCGAGCAACATATTCATCTAATTGTGTACCTGCTTCAGCTGCTTCAGCATCAGCTACTTTCTTAATAGCATCGAAGTAAGCTTTAAAGGCTTCGATCTGAGTTCTTACAGTTTCAAGTTGGAACTGAAGTTCTTCAATATTTGGGCCTTGCTCAGGCATCTGCATCAACTCATCAATATCTTCATGACCTTCGGCTTGGAGAGCACGACGTGTAGCCACTTGAATATTGATTGGTAATCCACCTGCAGCCTTCTCAATAAGAGCTTGAGACTTAGCCATCTTCTGTGCGTCTGTGACTGTTGTAGGGTCAGCAGTAGGGATGATGTCTATGTTCTGCTCTTCGAAATCTTCAATACTTGGGGCATTAGCTGCCATTTGTTGTTGAAGCATCATCAGTTGTTCAGGAGGTAGTTGCATTGCAATTTCTTCAGGAATCTCAGTTTCTTCATCAAGGACTGAGATATATTTATCTTCGTTAAGATATCTACGATTAAGTCGATAGATCTTCTTATATTCACTAGAGAGTGAACGTAGGCTACGACGGTAGATACCTGTAAAGACTTTCTGACCTTGCTCCAGTACAGCCATAGTGGTTGTAGCTGGTTGGTTCTGGCCTGGGCTTTCTCCCATCATGATGTCTGTTACAGAGCTGATTTGTTGACCAGCTTGTACTAGCATACCAAGAAGTTGGAAGAGAGTGCCTGATGGCTCACGTACTGGCATTGGGAAGACTGATGATTTTAGATCTTCACCAGAAGAGTTAACAATCTTCCATTCACCTGGGCGGAAACGAGTATCTCCACCTTTAAGTTTAAGACCTCTACCAATAAAGCCAGATTGTAGGTTGCTGAGTGTGCCTGCATCTACAAGTTGGTTGATTATTGTGTTAACAGCCTCATTTGTTGGGCCAAGGAGTCGTCCAAATCCAATACCGTAAATAGAGCTATTAGGATCGGGAAGGAACACATAAGGAGTAAAGAATTCATCTGCAGTGATCTGGACAACCCGACCTTTAGCATCAGCAAGGTAGTTATCATCAGACCATCTAGCAACGATCCGTAGAATCTTACCTGAGGATCTGTGATAAGTGACAATATAAGGCTCTTTGTATCCATCTTCGTCTAAGTCTAGCCAGCAGTGTGACTCTATAATCTCACAATAATCTTCAGAGTCGTTAGTTGTAGGAGAGAGTCCAAAAAGGTCATCTCTAAGTTCTAATAAGCTAGAGGCTTGGAGTGGGTCATCAATCAGATCAATATCTAAGAAGACGCCTTTGTTTTGCAACTCTTTGATTTCATTCTTATCCATGTACATTCTATGGCTCATACGAGCACGTGCATAGTCAGTAGCATGGTAATTAATAATAAGATCTCTAGGTAGGAGAGAGATTGATCTCACTCTTGCTAAAGTATCTGAATAATAGGTCTTTTTGAACATCAGGCCAATGATTGGGAGAACAAACAAGGTTCTATCTGTCTCATCTAACCATTCTGGCATTTCTTCAAGAACTTGGTAAGACATATACTTAGAGATACGCTCAGCTCTTTTGAGCTTAGTACCACTAGGGTCTTTACCAATAACTCGACCTTTAACAGGGTTGTTGATGTCTACGAGAGCTGGGAATGCTCTGGCATGGAATTGGATAGCTGCTAAAGTCATTAGAGGATATTTGATATTACTCGCACCTTCCCAAGGAAAGTTCTTAATATCTTTTACCTGTCCTGCTAACTTCAACCACTCATCTTGATCTTCGAGCCAATCCTGTCTAGAATTGTCGTCGTCATCGACAAGTTGTTTGAGATTAGAGCCAACTTCGGCCAAAGTCTCATCAGTTAGTTCTTCAGCGATGTTAACATACTCTAAAGCTTTTGTAGTGTCAAATGCCATTTTTAGTAACCTGTGTATCTGTTAGCTCCGTAGAATGAGCCAAACATCTCTGATATATTATGATCTAATTCCTCCTCGTAAAGAGTGTCAATTCTCTCTCTAGTTGTTGGAGTATCGTATAGTTTGTCAATCCCTAAGGCGATCCAAGCTAATGAGTCAACTTGGTCCATATAAGCCCCTCTAGGGAACTGTAGGAGCTCTAATTCAAGAGCTGGGTACCAAGTAGCTTCTTTATCAAACTGGACCTTACCAGCTCTCATACGAGCTTGTAGAGCCCTAGCTCTTTTGATCTTATCTTGAGAAGCTGTCATCTCCATTATCTTTAAATAATGGTTTCTCTCTTCCATCTCTTTCTTTAGTATTGGGCCAAGAGTACGGGCAATGTTCTCTTGCTCAATAAAGATCATTTCTGGCTTCCACCTAGAATCTAGACTGAAGATCTCATCTATGATTTGTAGAGAGTCTCCTCTAAATCTAGAAACCTTGACAACTTTAAGAGTGTTGTCAGGACTATAGCCAGCTACTGTAAATACAGTAAAAGCACTTCTATCTTTCTCAGAGATAGCTAAGTCAGCTGAGATATAGTAGTCTAGAGACTCGCTAGGATTGTCTATTGGAAGGAGATCGTCTTTCTTAAAGTAAGCTGTATCTTCGTCAATAGGGTAGTTCAAGAACTCTTTAGCGTAGCCTTCTGGGAAACCTTGCTCGACATACATGTCTCGCATTTTAGAAAGCCTTTCTTTAGGCCAAAGCTCTGGCCAAAGAATGTTAGTAAAGTCTCTATCATGGGCTTGCCATCTAATAGATTTCCAAGGACGACTATCGTCTATGTAATATTGTTTTAGAGGCTCTACCATTGTCTTAGGATCGCCTAAAGGAGGCATAATCCTTTCAAGAAGAGAGTCTAAGTGAAGGATAGTCCCTACTACTCGGATTCTACAATCAGCAGATCCAGAAGGTACAAGAGCTCCGAAGAACCAGTTCCTAAACTTCTCTCTACGTTCTTGGTTAAGAACAATCTCGTCGTTCTCAAGGTCGTCGCAGATGATAAGGTTAGGTCGTTTATTATTCCATTTTAAACCACGTAGCTTCTGTTCAGCACCTTTAGCCACTACTCGGCATAGGTATCCGTCTGAGAACCTGATTATAAACTCTGTCTCTCTGTCTTTGACAAGTCTGTCAAGACCAAATAGAGATATTAGAGACTCATTATCTGTCAATTCTCTTTTGATATCGCCTATGAAGTTAACTGCCTGTGCTTCTGTATCAGAAACAATCATTATATGGTCAGCTATTCTGAAGACAATATTAGCTATTGCGTAGGCATGAGTAACAGCTGTGCTCTTAGCGTGTGCTTGTGTTATGATTAGTTCGATTCCAACTAATCTCTCTATGTCGCCATAGAGGCCAGACTATATCTTCAATCTAGTGAATTTATGTACTTACACTTATCCGCTAATTCGCAGCGTTTACTATAAATCTCATCAGTAACTCTAGCTTTCCTCGTAGAGTCAATAGTCTGATAGAATTCTAAAATACAATCAGCTACTTCAGATTTATGAATAAGGTAAGGTCTAATTTTTGTCAAACATTCTACAGCCTGTTTTGTGGAGCAAGTCCACACATATTGCTGCTTCCTGTTAAAATTATCTTTTCTGTTACGTCCTGCTAGAGATTTTATCGCAATCTTACCACCAAAAAGTTCTTCTAACTTATCAAGAGGTCTTTTTTGGACTTGGCAAACTCCAATCCTAGCGTAGTGGCCGCCACAAGCTCTTTTTTCAATACGCATCCAACCATCTCCATCGATAAATCCGGCTGCCCATGCGTAGTCATGAGATTTAGACATTTGTCACACCTATATAGTGTAGTTGTTAGATTGTCCCCTGTTTCAAACTTTCTTAAGCTTTACGCCTTACGGCTAGTCGTTACACGTTCCTCGAATGAGGCTTCGCTCGGTATTGTCTTATTTCAAAGAGTTTCACCGAATTAAGGGGATTTTAGAGGGGCCACGTTTTATAGCCCTTGATTCATTTATAACGCACCAATCAAGAAGAAGTTAACCCCTCGGTGCAGCTGCTGCTACAAGTAGGTCTGGAGAACACATAAGCTCCCACAATTCTATGTGGAATTTAGGTGTCTGTACAGCTTTATCGAAATTTTGGATAAGTAGGGAATTGACAAGTCCGTTAATCAACTCTGCACTGAGTTTTATCTCAGCAGGTTTTGATTGTGACTGCTGCTGCTCCACGCTTACCACCTTTTTGCTTTATGTTTTTAATAGCACGGTTTGGCATGTTATTTCTTCTCCGTTAATTTAGAGCTAAATTGTTTAAATTTCTCTTCTAAGTCTTGTAAAGAGCTAGAACTTTGACTAATTTTAGTAGCGTTGCCACGTAGAAGTTGTCGTTTGTCAAACACTACAGCACCGATTACGGCAAGGTCTTTAGCTTTGACTGGGATGTTAATAAGTTCATTATTTTTATCAAGAATTACATCGCCTTCTACAAGTCTTTTCTTAAGATGAGACATGCAATCATGTAGAATAGTTGTAAAAGTTGAATCAAGTTCGTCCTGTTTAGCAGCCCTGATCTTTTCAAACTCAGATGTCCACCAAGCAGAACGTGTATGCCAGTCTCGTACAATGTCGTAAGGGACATTAGCGTACTTAGAAGCTTTCTCAAGATTGCCGTAGACAAAGTAGTTTGTCATTACAGCAATTTTTTGCTCTGCTGAGTATACAGAATTTGGGTGCTCAAGTAATTTAAGATCCCAATCAACGATTGGTTCTTTTACTTGAATTTCTAAAACATTTGTATCCATACTATTAGGAACTCTTTAAGAAACTATTTTAGATGAGATTAGATCTAGAGGCCCTGAAGAGCTACCACTTCCTTCATTAAGAGAAGATAAAGCTTTCAACTCACTATCTGATTTGGCGTAGTCCCAGATAGCAAAAGATTCACAAATAAACTCAGAAGTGTTAGTCTGATTTTTTCGCCCGCGACCTATATAAATATTTGTCATATTTGCAGGATTAGCAAAATTGGCTTTTGCCTCCGCAGAATCTAGATTTCCTTGAAGCTTGCCGCTTGCCCAAACTGTGAGCCCTGTTGCAGCATCTTTACGCCAAGTGAATTCAACATACGTCCAGTCATCTGTTTCATTTTCAACAGGTTTTTGACCTGTAAAATTCAATTGCATGCTGGCAGAAGATACACCGTTCCCGATATTGAGTTGAATCTGCCCTCCAGGATGAAATCCTAAAGCCTCTACAGTTTCTGTTACTGTTGTAGACTTAGATAGAGAAAAAACTCTAGGATTACCTGGTCCACCTATAGCTAAAACTTCTTTAGCTATATACCCTGACCAATAACCACAAATGTCGTTAGAAGGTATGCCAGAAATAGGGAGGTTAAGATAGCCAGATACTGCAGCAATTCCCGGAGTGCCAGTTGATGCACTTGGTGCGCTTCTAAGAGCTGACGATTGCCAATATTGGCTATTGTCTATCGAGGCAGTGTTAAATGATATGTGATCTACATAGTAGCTTACATCATATTCATTAGCGCTAAAAGCTATATGGCCGTATTCTGTTCCAGATGTGGTATCTTCCTGCCTGTTTAACATTGTGTCTGTAATGATAGCTGGATGAAGAGGTGTAATATAGTTCCATTCATTAGGGGTAAGGAGAGACGCATCAAGTTTTAATAGATTTGTCGCGGCAGCTCCTGAAGATGGAGCAGTAATATCTGTATAAAGACTAATCCAGTACTCTATGCCAGAAGTTTGAGTTACAGGCCATACGCGGAAAGCCCAAGCAGTCACCGGCCAATTTGGGCCGTTTGAGTCGAAATCTATCCCCATAGGAATTTGAACATAAGTACTTAATCGTCTAGTAAAACCACTTGACCCTGTAACTACTTTCAATGCTCCTGTAGTTACTCCATCTGGTCTTGTTTTTCCTGCGTCAATTCCAGTTCCCGCACCCATAGTTCCAACGACTGTATGGGCTGAGATATCTCCTCCGATATTTACAGTTGAGTTTGGAGGAATTCTTAATCCACGACTTCCTGCGTAAATAGGAGTATTAGCAGCTATATTAGGATATTTTTTTGGTACTGTTTCCCCTATTCCAGTAGTAGACCTTACAATTGATGCTTCCGATGGAAGTGAGTTGCTTGTAAAATCATGGTAATATAATGCATCATTGAAGACATCTCTATTTGGCATCTCTAGTCTCCAGATTAAACAAATTCAAAGTAAGACGCGCCAGAGTCGTTACTGTTATCAATAACAAAGTCAATTGGGCCAGTAATAGTAGGGGCCCATTGAGCGTTACAATAGCCTTGAACAGCAGCACGGTCATCCCACTTGACAATCATAGGGACTAGGTCGGATGCTGTAGCACCATCCAGAGAGATGTAGAATTGAGCACCGCGGTTATTACCGCCAGTACCTTGTTTGTAGACATAGCGAGCTGTATCACCAGCAGCTAATGATTTGTAGTATTTATTAGAAGAAAAAGATGCAGTAATATCTGTTGCAGCCATTTGTTAGTGTCCTTATATTTTAGTTAGTGTTATCGACTGCGATTGGCCTTTCTGGCCCCTGCAGCTTTGCCTTTACGACTGCCAGTTTTACCACCAGCAGAAGAGTTAGAGCTAGATTTACGTGCTCTTAGATTTGAGAGGGAGTTAGAACCACCATTCTTGAGAGTCTTCTTATGGTCGACATCTACATTGGAGGGTAGATCCCCATGAGCTTTTTCGTATTTACGACGTGCTCTGTGACGAGTAGCATCTTTTGACTTAGAGCCAACACCTGTTTCGCCACGTTTGATAGCTGTCTTACGCTCTTGTTTGTAATCCCTTACATAGTTGGCACTGGAAGGCATGGTACTATTTTCCCGTTTTGTACTCTGAATTCATTTATGAATGTTGGTTCACTTCTAACTCCATCTTCAGATACAGAGAAAGCTCTGTAATAAGTACACTTAGAGTAGTTGACATCTATAGTGACTTTATTTTGATTAGGAGGAAGGATATATGTTTTCATTGTACCATCTCTTTGTAGAGTCTCTACTTCGAAGTGATGGTAACTAGTATCTCTGTGGTCTTTCTCGATTTCTATCTGGATAGGGCCAGATAGAGAGACCACAGAAGATAATAGTAATAAACTAGCGACCAAGATTAACTTTTTCATGAGTTCTGTAAGCACCAAGGCCAAGGATACCAGTCAAAGCAAATACCAAAAGATATTCATTGACTATAGGAAGAGTTGGGAAATCTTTTAGAGGTGTGCCAGATAAAAAGACAGCTACTCGAATCATGTAATCAAGAAAAGGTTGTGCCACAATAGAATAGGCAAAAGCTACACCACATGCCCAACCAAAGAAAGGTCTCCATCTTGACTGGAACTTATCACCCGCTACAGCATCAAGCTTGTTGATGTCTGTTTGATTTACATCACTCTGAGACAGAGTTGACATAATCTCTTTGAGTTCTTCCTTGTCCATCTCAGCTAGCTTCTGCTTAGCTTGACTAGCTGCTTCTTGATCAGGTAGAACACGGTCTATGACTCGACCAATAATCTCAGAGATAGGTCCAATAAGGAATTGGTTCATACTAGCTCCATACAATATGTGCTTTAGCGTAGGTTACCATAGCTATGATTACTGCACCTACTGCTACTGCTATCTTAAGGAACCAGACAGCTCCTTTACTCTTTGTGTATATGTCAAGTAGCTCGGCTATATTACCAGCTGCTTGTTTAAAAGTTGTATCCATTTCATCAGTCTTGTGATCAATCTTATTGATTGTCTTCTCAAGGGATTCAAGACGAACCAAAGTACGAACAGAGTCTTTTTCTAACTCTTTTACTTTATCAGACAATTGACGGAGATTGGCATCTTCATCACGTCTTATAACCTTTCGCTTCTCTTTAGTGATCTCTTTAGACATTGTTGTACAACTCATCCGTGTTTGTGTTATTTGAATTTTACTATTTGCTTCTCAAGAGGGAAATGTTGCTTTGAAGTCCAAGGAGGCTCTGCTCTTATTTCTTCATCAGTCATATATCTTCTTTCAGCAGCAGTGTTTGCAAGCTGTTCATCAGATAGTCTGAGGTAGTCATTATAAGCTCTCTTATCAAACTTCTTAGACATTGCTCCAGCTTTTCTAAGCTTAAGTTGAGGTTCTAAGTAGGTCTTAAACATTTCATCATCAGACAAAATATTATCTAATATCTTCTTCAATTTGATTGGGTCTTTTTTCAGCTCTCTAGAAATACCTAGGTTCATCTCTGATAGCGCTTTTAAAGCCTCTGGAGATTTACCTTTCCTAAGAAGAGTGGTGGCTTCAGCCACTCCACTCATATACTCTAGGAACCTTTCAGGTGAACTAGGGGCGTGTACTCCTAACTCTTGAAGATTCTTTTTGAAAGTTGTCAGCTTATTCTTATTGGTAAGGCCTTCTGATAAATCTTTATCATAGCTGTACTTTAACTTTTCAAACTTAGTCTGCAGCTTTCTAAGAGTCTCAGTCTTCATTACTTCAGGGTTACCACCTTCTGCCATCCTGTAGTAGTCAGAGATTACATGTTGAAGCTCATGATTGAGAGTCTTAGAATGTCTGTCTTGGTTTACATAGAATTCTGCTTCGGTCTTAGGGAACCTGTATGTAGGGTTAGGAGAAGTGGATAGAATACTTGTAGCTGGATTAAAAGAGCCGTTGTAATTAAGGTTTGTTTCCCGGAGATGCGCTACATTCTTTACACGTTCTAGTAGGCTAGAGGGGATACCTTCAATATCTTCCAAACCACCAAGAGAATAGTATAGGCTGTGTTTTCCTTGGGTCTTATCTTTGAAATCAGACTTGTCTACATCCCCAGTACTAGTTCTAGATTGGGGTGGTCGGAAATCTACAGTATCTGTAGGAATCTCTTCAACTAATCTGCCAGGAGTTAGTTGGTGATCCATTCTGTGTTTAGCCCACATCTCTTCACGAGTGTATTGACCAGATTGGAGGTCTTTGAGGTAAGCTTGGCCTTTATCACTTGACCATTTACGAGGTAGGAATATACTGGCAGCAGCAGGTCCAAGTTTAGAAGCTATAGCTAGATCTGTAGGATCTGGGCTAGCCAAAGACATAAGAAGCTCTTCTACTGGATACTGTCTATTAGACTTAAGAGCTCTGTCTTGCATCTTTTTCTTCAACCAATCAGAAGACATTGTGTCTACTTCACTAGTATCAGATACGTTGTAAGGGTCAGAGAACCCTTGCATCATGTTGTAAGTGTCTACAGGAGCGCCTAGTAGATTAGCATAGTAACTTGTCAATAGATCTTGAGTTCTACTGACAGAGTCTTGTTCTGCTTGTCTTTGTATGTTAGCCTTAGAAGCTTCCCTTCTGTAGTCTATAGGCATGACGGATTACCGATAAAAAAAATTAAGAATAGCCCTTATATAGTTCTCCGGCACTCAAGACTGTCTTTTCTTCTTCTTTTTCTTTCTTTTATTTTTATTCTTTATCTTTCCCTATAACGTCTTTCGGCACTACGAACTAATATAAGATATTAGACATCTAAGAATTAAGAAAGTTCCGGAGATGATTGAAAATATTTAAAAATTATAGAAATTTTATAGAATTAGGCCAATATCCTCCTTTGGTAGCGGACAGGGGGGTGTTTGGCCTTTTAAAATTGTTAAATTTTCTTAAGGGGGGTACCCCCACCCCTTACAAATTTTCTCAATCTTTCCCCCCACCCCCCTAATGCTAATGATTCTCATTTACTTGTGGTAAAGATTATGATAATGATACCCATTCAACAAACATTCCCATTTGATAGTTCTTCTCATATAAGAATAGTTCTCATTTGATATACCTTCCCATTTGATAGTAGTTCTCAATAGATAATCAATGTTATATGCTAGGCCATCTCATATAATAATCGTTATCATTTGGGAACTATTCGCATTTAGATAGATATTCCAGATAGTTCTAAGCCAGCCTAGTCTATATATCAATCAGTTATAATAGCCAATGTGTCGGATTTCTTTACACTTGGCACGCTTGTAAGTCATTGATTTATATAGACTTTTTCTTTTATGCACTAATTTGGTGCAAGATTTGGTTATTATTTGATCAATTTGATGATGATTTGTCGATATTCTTTACAGCCTAGTTCTTAACAGTTCTTTACAATTAACGTAAGTTGTTGATTTATAAGGATTTTTCAATAGTTGGCACGGTCGCTGCATTGTACTTATTACTTTTCTCTCATTAGGAAATTTCGACCATGTATAGACAAGTTTTAGATCTACCGGATAATTGGGGGGCATCGGATAAACCCCAGAATGACAGACCTTTGACTGATGATGAGCAAATCGCATTGATTATGGAAAGTGATTTTGATGATTTGACTGGATTATCAAGTCAATAAAGTATTGACCATGCTCTTATATTATGAGAGCATGACTGAATACTTTATAAGGTAACGCTGGCCGTTATCTTTGCTCTTTAACAATGTGACTGATTTGCCACAAGCTATAGCTATGCCTTTTTGGTTAGCTGGTAGTCATGGCGAAGCTATGCCCCGAGAATTGCGGAATAGTTAGTACTTACTAACATATCTGGCTTGACTTGGCGGTATCACTTTGCCTTCTGTTTTCTACTCTGTTCGCCTTCTATGCGTGAATGCTCGCTAACTTGTGGATCCCCGAATCCGTCGCCATTTTTCCCTGTCTTATGATGAGCCTAGCAAGCTATCCTAGGATAAATCCCCCTAAGTCTGGAAAACTTAACAGACACCACGCAAGGTATATTGTGTGGCGGCTAGGCTATCTGTAAAAGTACGGTAGCGTAGGGGCAATGCCAAACAATCCCAAGAATGCGAGTGCCAGTAGTATTCCATTCTATATATCAATCGAATTCTTTATAGAAGGCCGGACTATCCTAGGATAACCGGCCTTTTTTATTGTCCATTACATTCTGCCCATTGGAAAGTGGCTTGCCATATACACTTGATCCCGAGTGTATATATTCAATCCATTAGATAGGTGATTACTATGATTTACAATATGAACACTTGGAAAAATGAGCGCAACAGATTAATGAAACTTACTGGACAGACTGGTAAGGAGTTCAATCAATTTGTTAAGGACTCTGTTGTCTTTTTCTTAACGGATGCGAACTACTCAATTCAGGTCATTAACGATCTGATTAAGATTGCATACCAGTCTAAAGGCATGAACCATGCCAGACTGATTAACTATCTCGATAACTTAGTGCCTTTTGAACGTGCTAAAGATGAGAAAGGAGTCTTGCTATATACTCGCAAGAAAAAAGATTCTAAGTTTCTTGATGAATTCGAGGCGCGAGCTTGGATGATCTCGAATAAAGACTGGTATCAATACGGAAAAGAACTAACACCGGAAGCGTTCAATCTTCACGCCTCACTTGCTAAGGTATTAAAACTTGCTATCAAGAATGGCAAGACTATTGAAGATATACAAAAAGAAGTGAATGCGGTACTGCCTGAAGTAATGCAAGAAGTGAACGATAAAAAAGCAGCTAAGGCGAGCCGATAGGCTCTAACCTATCCTAGAATAACCTAACATTAACTGACAAGGCCAGCTAATCACTGGCCTTTTTTATTAATCAAGGAAAAGACAATGGCTAGAGGCAGAAAGAGAAACAGTGGTCTTATTAAAGGCAAGAATTATTTTGATGATGCACAAGGCGGTATAACCTATAAAGGATTCTATAATGCTATCTATAACGTAGACAAGGAAGCGGCAAGGGAACTGACTAAGCTTAATAAGCTTCCAGCTGGAAAGGATCTGAATCATAAATTCTTTAAGACTATGCGTTTTAAGAATGCTCATATTGCCTTAGACAGTTCTTTTTTTTGGGGACTGACTCCTCAAAGAAAAGAGTATTGGTGGAAAATCTGGAGGAAGTTAAAATATAAACATTCTGGAGACACGTTATGAACTTCTATCTTAAACTAATCATCATCCCATTATTAGTAGGGTTATTCTCTAATCTAGGATGGTTCGGGTTTGGCTGTACTGTAGTTATGATGTGTGTTATTGCATACATTGAGGAGAAAGCATTGTTATGAATATACGAAAGGTAATAGGGCGAGACGGTAGCATTACTGTTACCTGTCGTATGCTCGTAGCTAATCCAGTTACAGAACAAGAGTATAAGGATATACATTCTGCATTGAACAAAGACTATCCAGAAGCAGACTTCATAGAAGTATACGATAAGTGGGGAGATCCACTACGTACCAGCTATGCAGAAGCATTCCTTAAACAAATCAAAGAGGAACTCTCTAATGACAATGACAAATGATGAAGCAGCATTACATGAATTCTTTTACTTCATTAATATGTGCCTTACTGCAATGTGCCTGCTTATGGAGTATTACCCACAAGCTATAGTTGCAGCAGTTCTTATGTTCTTATTAGCTGTTGATCTTAAGATCGAAGAGTATAGACGAGAGAAGATAGCCTCCTCTAAAATGATGGAGGACTTTCGTAAGTATTGATATGCGACCTATCATTCCTAAACTTCGAATGGGAATAGCTTCTCTTAAGCAGAAGATTAAGGATAAACGAGAGTATCTTAGGATAGTTGTATCCCCTAAGGGCGGAGCCCCACATATCAACGCAGTTGATAAGAAGGATGTGCTAGAACTTAAGAACCAGACCAAACAGTTATACACACAACAGAGCAAGCTTAATCGCTTGCTTTTTTTACATTCATACTTCACATCAAAGAAGAAGGAGAAAGACAATGCATCATCAACACAGCCTATTACTAGCACTCGACGCAGTACAAAAGACACTGAGTGATAGCTCAGAGAAGTTTGGCAATCATATAGCACGGGTAAACAGTGCTGAGTATTTTGTTACTACGAATAAGGGCGCATACCACGTATCGCTTGATGACACCCATACATGGTGGAATG
>JACCDY010177996.1_pt1 | contig 19272 bp, 17 predicted proteins | sample 7446391 | NCBI WGS metagenome assembly JACCDY01 (sample SAMN15323451, study PRJNA562643) | freshwater metagenome | isolation source: river surface water | place: USA:Blue River Watershed | collected 2017-08-18
GGTGGTTGCACGCATGTGTTCTCCCCTAGGGGCATCGACGCGGAAGTTCCAGGAGGCCCAGGCGAGGCGCCGCTGCGGCATCACCGAGGAGTCGGTGTGCAGGAGGGTCTCGTTGTGCTGGTAGCGGAAGGGGGAGAGGAGTCGCCGTTGTTCCTCCGTTGGCTCCGCCAGCATCGAGAGGCTCTGGTCGGCGTGGGAGGCGAGCACGACGGCATCGAAGCGCTCCGTGACTCCTGAGGATGTGGTAACGGTGGCCCCGGTCCCATTCTGCTTCACGGAGACGACGGGATCCCCAAGACGGGGTGCCCCGAGGATTGCGAGCATCTTCTCAAGGTAGGATCGGGAGCCTCCCTCCACGGTGAACCACGGGTGGTGGGTGGTGATTCCCAGGAAGCCGTGGTTATGGAAGAAGTGGAGCAACGTGGCCGCCGGAAAGTCGAGGATGCGTCCCGGTTCCGTCGACCAGACGGCGGAACTCATGGGAACCAGATAGAGATCGATGAAGTCGGCGCTGAAGCGATGCCGCTTGCAGAAGGTGGCGAGGTCTTCCTCCTCGTCCTCCGCGCTATCACCCAGGGATCCGCTGGCCTCGTTCGCGAGCCATGCGCGCCCGACGCTGAAGAAACGCATGATCTCCGCGATGAGCATCAGGAAGCGTGGGCTTGCGATGTTTCGGCGCTGGGCAAAGAGCTTATTGAGGCCCATGCCGTTGTACTCCAGTCCACGCGGGAGATGCTGCACGCTCAGTGACATCTCGCTCGGCTTGGCCGCTACTCCGAGTTCCCCGAAGAGGGCGCAGAGGTTGGGGTAGGTGACCTTGTTGAAAACGATGAAGCCGGTGTCGACGGGCAGGCTGCGCCCCTCCTCGTCGATGGTCACCGTGTTGGTATGTCCGCCGGGACGCTTCTCCGCCTCGAAGAGCGTCAGGTCACGGTCATGGCGGAGTTTCCAGGCACAGGAGAGACCGGCGATGCCCGTGCCGATGACGGCGATTTTTGGGCGGCTCGCGCCGTGAGATTCAGCCTGCATGTGGGAGATGATTTTCGTGACGGTAGGCCCCCTCGGGAACGCGTTTCAGATCACTGATGATCCCGAGCAGCGCAAGGAGGCGGAGCGTGTAGTAGGTCGGATCGACCTCCCACCAGTAAAAGCCCTGCCGGGCCGCCGATTGATAGCGGTGGTGGTTATTGTGCCAGCCCTCACCGAGGGTGATGATGGCGAGAAGGAAGCTGTTGCGGCTGTCGTCGCCGGTGTCGTAGCGCGGTTTGCCCCAGACATGGGCCATGGAATTGATGCAGCAGGTGCCGTGGAAGAGAAGGACCGTACTGATGAATCCTCCCCAGACGAGCATCTGGGGGCCGGAGGTGTGGAGCTCCGGGTAGCGTGAGGAGAGAAAGGAGCCGAGGCTGTAGGTGAGCAGCGCCATGAGCAGGGGGCCGATCAGGTCAAAGCGGTTGAGGAAGACGAGCTCGGGGAACTTCACCAGATCGGGGATGAGTCGGTAGTCGGTGGGGAAGTTCCTGCTGCTGGTCATCCAGCCGATGTGGGACCAGAGGAACCCTTTCTGTCTCGGCGAGTGGACGTCGATCTCCTCGTCGGAGTGGGCGTGGTGGTGCCGGTGGGTAGAGGCCCACCAGAGGGCACCCCGCTGCACGCAGAGGAGTCCGAGGAGCGCGAAGAGAAACTGGACGGGGCGGGAGGTCTTGTACGCCTTATGGCAAAAGTAGCGGTGGTAGATACCGGTGATGAAGAACATCCTCACCATGTAGAGGAGCGCGCAAACAAGCACCGCCGCGGGGCTCCATCCGACCCAGATCACCCCTAGGCAGCCGAGGTGAAGGATAGCAAACGGAAGGACCTTGCCCCACTCCATTTTCTCCGGCAGGGCCCGTGTCTGCTCGACACCGAGCGGGAAGTAATCCGAGTCGATGAGACGGACCAACTGGGTGAGGAGGCTCATCGGGATGCCGTCGGGTCGACTAGTCGCCGGAGACGCCGAACTCGCCGAGGAGGCGATGCAGGTCGTCCGAGCCGTAGTACTCGATGGAGATATGTCCCTTCTTATCGGCGTGGCTGATGGCGACGCGGGTGGAGAAGCGGTGCTGGAGCTTGTTCTCGATGTGCTTGATGTGAGCGGGGAGTTCCTTGCTTCCTCTCCTGCTGCCCTTGCGCTTCTTGTCGCCTCCATTGCCGGCAAGGTGGGCCGCGACGAGTTGCTCGGCGTCGCGCACGGAAGCATTGCTGCGGATCAGCTTTTCGGCGAGGAGGCGCTGCTCCTCGGGGTTCTTGATCCCGAGAAGGACCTTGGCGTGTCCCTTGGTCAGGCGTCCCTGTGTAAGGTGAACCTGGACTTCGGGATCAAGCTCCAGGAGGCGCATGGCGTTGGCCACATCGGGACGGCTCTTACCGACGCGTTTGGCGATCTCTTCCTGGGTGAGTCGGAATTCCTTGGAGAGGCGGCCGTAGGCCGCGGCCTCCTCGATCGGGTTGAGTCCCTCGCGCTGGAGATTCTCGATGAGGGCTAGCTCGAGCACCTCCTGGTCGCTGGCCTTGCGGACGATGACGGGGGCCTCGACAAGCCCGACCTCGAGGGAGGCGCGCATGCGGCGCTCGCCGGCGATGAGTTCGTACTTACCGCCGGCCAGCCTGACGATGAGGGGCTGGATGATGCCCCTCTCGCGGATCGACTCGACGAGGTCCTTGAGTTGGTCGTCGCGGAATTCGGTGCGGGGCTGGAGGGGGCTGGCGACGATCTGGTCGATGCGGATCTGCTGGATGCGCTCCCCGTGCTCCTCTGAGGGGACGGGAGCGGCCACACGGGTGTTGATCAGGGCCCCGAGTCCTTTGCCCAATCCTTTGCCAAGGCTTTTTCCAAGGCCCTTGCCCGGGCTGTTCTTTCCGATCTCTGACTTTGCCATAAGGATCATCGTAGAGCAGGGTCCGAGGATGCGGGAAGAAAAAGGTATGGAGCGTTTTTGCGGCGGGGGGCAGCATGGAGGAATGTTCGACGAGCTTGACCTGATGCTCCCGGAGGAGTCCTTTGATGGGCCGATGCAGATGGCCCTCGACGAGGTGTTGCTCCGCTCGGTCAGGCGGCCGACGCTGCGGATCTACCGTTGGTCGGCTCCCTGCGTGAGCTTCGGCTATTTTCAACCACTGGAAGCGGTTCGGCAGGCATATCCGGGGTTCCCATTGGTCAGAAGGTGGTCCGGCGGGGGCATGGTCGAGCATGGTGAGGATATCACTTTTTCGCTCATGATCCCAAGGGGTGAGTCCGCCGCCTCTATGGCACCCGCCGCCTTTTACCGCGAACTCCATCGTCGGTTGGCAGGGTGGCTTTCGCTCTCGCTTGCCTCCGAGGTGAGGTTGGCCGGTGAGGGGGACATCGTGACCGGACCGCAATGCTTCAAGGCTCCCGCCGGTGACGACCTGCTGATGTCCGGTCAAAAGATTCTGGGTGGAGCACAACGGCGAAGTTCCGGCGCCCTGCTCTATCAAGGAAGCCTGCAAGGGCTGGGATCCACCCCCCTAGACTTTCTGGCGATGGCCGCTTCCCTGAGCCGCTCGGTTGTTGAGCATTCTCTCGAAAAGGGGTTGATCGAGGAGTCCAAGTTGTTGTCGCAAAGGAAGTATCGTTCCCCTGAATGGAGTTTGAGACGGTAGATGGGGGTGGGGCGCGTTCGACTCTTATGTGACGGAATTGTTGCCGAATGAGATTCGCCATCCGGTACGCTTCCCCTGAGGAAACGATCGTAGTTGATGACTTCCAACGAACACCTCAGACTCCTTGGGCCATAAGTGCAATGAAACGTCCCTTCCTACCCTTGGCAATCGTTCTCATTGCCTCCCTGAACCTCGGTGCCACCACGGCCATCACCGGCTCCGGCGCCACTTTCCCGGCCCCGCTCTACCAGCGCTGGGCATCCGACTTCGGAAAAGCCAATCCCGCCGTGAGTGTGAACTACCAGGGCGTCGGCAGCGGTGCGGGTGTTAAGGACTTTCTCTCCAACCTCACCGATTTCGGTGCCAGCGACGTGGCCATGACCGACGGGGAGATTGCCAAGGCTGGCGGCAATGTGCTGATGCTGCCGGCTGCCGCCGGGACACTCGTCCTAGCCTATAATGTCCCCGGTCTCCAGTCCGGCCTGAAGCTTTCCCGCGCCGTCTACGCGGGTCTCTTCCTGGGAACCGTGAAGAAGTGGAATGACCCTGCCATTGCAGCGGACAATCCGGGCATCGCCCTTCCCGATCTGCCCGTCACCATCATCACCCGATCGGACGGCAGCGGCACGACGGCGGTCTTCACCGCTCACCTTGCGGCGATCAACCCGGACTTCTCCTCGCAGGTGGGGAGCGGAAAGTCGGTCACCTGGCCCGTCGGTTTGGCCGGAAAGGGAAATGACGGCGCGACCACGCTCATCAAGCAGACGCCAGGTGCCGTCGGATACGTGGAGTATGGCTATGCCGTCAACAACAGGCTGGCCATGGCTTCCCTGCAGAACAAGTCCGGTGCCTTCGTGGCCCCCACCGCCGAGAGCGGCGCTGCCACGCTTGCCGCCGTTGCCCTGCCCGAAAACTTCCGGGCCTTTATCAGCGATCCCGAGGGGGCCAACGACTATCCCATCGCGACCTTCACCTGGTTGCTCGTGAAGAAGACCTATGCCGACGCTGCCAAGGGGGCAGCGGTGAAGGCGTTTGTCTCCTACGGGCTTACCGAGGGGCAGGCGACCGCCCCCCAATTGGGCTATCTCCCCCTCCCTGCGGAGGTGGTGACCAAGGTTCGTGCCGTCCTGGAGACCGTCAGGTAACGCTATTTCGTTTTGTGGACACGAAAGCGAGCATGAACGGGGGTGCCAAGCCATTGGGCCGACAGTACATTCCCCGCCCTGATTTTTTCAGGGCGGCCTCTTGGCTGGCCTCTGTGCTGACGGTCGCCCTGCTGGCTTTTATTCTCGGGGAGATTTTCCTCAAGGCCTGGCCCGCCTTCAGCAAGTTCGGTTTCGGCTTTCTGACAGGTCTCCAGTGGAGTCCCAACCGGGGGCTCTTCGGGGTGCTTCCGGTTCTCGTCGGCACGGCGATCAGCAGCCTGTTGGCCCTTCTCTTCGCGCTTCCCCTGGGGTTGGCGATCGCGATTTTTCTGAGCGAGGACTTTCTTCCCAAACCGATGCGCCAGTCGATCCGGTTCACGGTCGAGTTGCTAGCCTCCATTCCCAGCGTCGTGTACGGCCTCTGGGGAATCTTCATGGTGGTGCCGCTGGTGCAGCGATACGGAGCTGTGCTGGTGGCAAAGCTCGGCTTTCTGCCGGTCTTTGCCGGACCGGCCTATGGCAACAGCCTCCTCACGGCTAGTCTCGTGCTCGCCCTCATGGTGCTCCCCACCATCACGGCGGTATCCCGCAATGCGCTGGTGGCCGTTCCTCCGACGCTCCGGGAGGGTTCCTACGCCCTGGGTGCGACACGGTGGGAAACCATCCTTAGGGTTATCCTTCCGACGGCGGCCCCCGGGGTTACCGCTTCGACGATCCTTGCCTTCGGGCGCGCCATGGGTGAGACCATGGCGGTCGCCATGCTGATCGGAAACAGTCAGCGCCTCTCCTGGTTGCTTCTTTCCCCTTCCAACACGCTCTCGGCGCTTCTTGCCAACCAGTTTGCCGAAGCCGAGGGAATCCAGGTCAGCGCCCTGATGTACGCCGCCTCGATCCTGGTGATCATGTCGCTGGGCGTGAATATAGCGGGGGAGGCCGTGCTCCGCCGCACGCAGCGTTCCGTCGCGGGTCTCAAATAGCGCGTGCACCCCATGAACAGCGACGCATTCCCCAATTTTTTCACTCCGGATGGGAAGGAGACCTCATGGCTCCGGCTTTCCCGCAACCGCCTGCTCACCGCTCTCTGCATCGCACTTTCCGTGCTGGCGCTGGTTCCGCTTCTTTCCATCGTCATCATGGTGGTCAGGAACGGTCTTCCCCTGATCAGTCCCGCCCTTTTCACGCAGCTTCCCCCGCCTCCGGGGCTCCAGGAGGGAGGATTTGCCAACGCCATCATCGGCACGGTCATCATGGTGGGGATCGCCCTGCTTCTCGCCATCCCCCTGGGGATCCTCGCCGCCATCTACATCAACGAGTATGCCCCGACATCACGCCTCTCGGCGGCCGTCCGTTTCGTGGCGAAACTGCTCACCGGGATCCCGTCGATCATCTGCGGCGTCTTCGCCTTCGCACTTGTCGTGATGCCGGACGGCTTCATCGGACGGTGTTTTCATTTTTTCGGCCTTCCGTATACGGGGGGATTTTCGGCCTTTGCGGGCGGTGTTGCGCTATCCATCCTAATCCTGCCGACAATCCTGCTGACGGCCGAACAGGCCCTGCTGGGGGTTCCGCACGCTTACCGCGAGGCCTCCTTCGGACTCGGCGCGACCCCGTTCCAAACCATCTTCAGGATTGTCCTTCCCGATGCCCTTCCCGCGATCATGACGGGTGTGATGCTGGCGGTCGCCCGTGCCGCGGGGGAGACGGCTCCGGTTCTGTTCACAGCTCTTTTCAGCGCCAACTGGATTCGTTCCGTCATGGAACCGACGGCATCCCTCTCCGTGCTGATTTACAATTTCTCCGCGCTTCCCTTCGACTACCAGGTGAAGATGGCTTGGTCAGCCTCCCTGGTCCTTGTGATCCTGGTGACCGTCACCAATGTCCTTGCGCAGCTCCTTTTTGCATCGAAACGCCGTTGATCCGGCCTTAATCCCCGCACCGATCATCTCCCACATGACTCCAGCTGAAAATCCATCATCACTCGGACAGGAGCCGATGCCCGCACTCACGGATGATTTCGTTCCCGGCGAGGCGAATTTCATCGAGGTGAAGGATTTCGGGTTCTTCTACGGGAAGAAACAGGTGCTGCAGGGTATCAACCTGACGATTCCCTCACGAAGAGTGACCGCCTTCATCGGTCCCTCGGGATGCGGCAAGTCGACGCTGCTACGGAACTTCAACCGGATGAACGAGCTCATTCCCGGAATCCGTCATGAGGGTGACATCACCATCCACGGAACCAGCATTTACGATCCCTCGGTCGACATCATCGCCCTGCGCCGCCGCATCGGCATGGTTTTTCAGAAATCGAATCCATTCCCGATGTCGATCTACGAGAACATCGTCTATCCGCTCCGCATTGCGGGTCAGCGAAGCCGTTCGGTGCTTGACGAGACGGTGGAGCGTTCACTCCGATCGGCAGCTCTCTGGGATGAGGTGAAGGACCGCTTGCACGAGAGCGCCCTTAGTCTCTCGGGTGGCCAGATGCAGCGTCTCTGCATTGCCCGCGCGGTGTCCAGTCGTCCCGAGATCCTGCTGATGGACGAGCCCTGCTCCGCGTTAGATCCTATCGCCACGGCGAAGGTTGAGGAGTTGATCACAGAGTTGAAAAAGGACTTCACGATCATCATCGTGACCCACAACATGCACCAAGCGAGCCGGGTCTCGGAGCTTACAGCCTTCTTTTACCTCGGCAATCTAGTGGAGTTTGACAGAACCCAAAAAATCTTCACCAACCCATCCAATCAGCAGACCGAGGACTACATCACCGGCCGTTTCGGCTGATTTTCCAAGCATCTTTGCCATGCACTCCGAACCATCCCGTCCCCACACACTGAGTAACTTCACGACCGCTCTCGACCATCTGCGCAGCAGTGTGCTCACGATGTCGAGTCTGACACAGCGGAATCTCAAGAACGCCCTCAAGGGTCTTTTTGAACGTGACGACGACTGGTGCAACGACTGCATCGTTGAGGATGAGGAGATCGATATGTTTGAGATGAAGATCGATCGGGAGGGATTCGATGTGATGAGTCGCTTTCAGCCTGTGGCCTCCGATCTGCGAGAGGTTATTTCCTCCATCAAGATCGGGGCGAATATCGAGCGCGTTGCCGACCAAGCGGTCAACATCGCCCGGCGCGCCCGCAAAATCAACGAGTCACCCGAACTGCCGGAAATACACAGACTCGACGAGGCTGCGGCGCTTACACAGGGTATGTTCGACGACGCCTTGAGGGCTTTTGCGGAACGCAATGCCGAGTTGGCCGTGGAACTCAAGGCCAGGGATAAGGAACTGGACCGTCTTAACAAGGAAGTCACCGATGCTTTGGTCAACAGGATGCAGGATGATTCGGCCAACCTTCCAGCTTATCTGAATCTGATTTTTGTGAGCCGATGCCTAGAGCGCATCGGGGACCACTCCTGCAATATCGCCGAGGACGTGGTCTTTGCGGTGCGTGCCGAGGATATCAGGCATCTTGGAAAATAAGGGATCGGCCAGTCCTTTTGACGTCCGGATTTTCACCCCATTTTCTACTTTGAAAGGGGGGGGGCTGCCCCTAGCCTTGACACTTTGAACGACATGCGCCGTTTTACACGATTTCTGGCCCTTTCGCTGTTGCTTGCCACGCATGCGCATGCCCAGTTTGGAAACTTCAGCGACAAGCCCGTTGAGATCACGGCGGATGGCGACACCAGGTTTGAAAACGGAACCGCCATTGCTGACCACAATGTGCAGATCCGTTACGGCGGCATCGCAATTTATGCCGATCATGCCGAGTATAATCCCGATACCCGCGATGTGTTGCTTGTGGGCAATGTGAGAATTTATCGCGCCGAATCACTTTTCACCGGCCAGCGTGCCTTCTACAACCTAGAGACCAAGCAAATGCGGGCTTTGGAATTCTCCGGCAGCCAAGGGCCACTCAAGTTCAGTTCCCTTTCCGCCCGAGGATTCGGCACAAAGGAGTTCCGCCTCCGTGATTCGGATCTGACAACTTCGGATTCCTCCATGCCCGACTGGCATGTGAAGGCCAAGACAATCCGTATTTACCCGGGCGATCGCGTCGTCATGCTCAATTCCACGCTTTATGTAGGGAAGGTCCCGATTTTCTGGCTTCCCTATGCCTATGGAAACCTCAGAAGCCAGGGATTGCAGGTTTCTCCTGGATATTTTTCAAACTGGGGTGCTTACCTGCTCACTTCGTACACCTTCCCTATTGGAACCGGTGACAACGTCCTGGCCACGCTCAGGCAGGACTATCGCTCTGAAATAGGCTATGCGGCGGGTTTGGATGTTGCCCTCAAGTTTGGCAAAAACGATCGCAGTTTTGGGAAATTCATTTCCTATTACGTTAATGATACGAACCCAACTCTCAAAACAGGTGGTCCCGGAGAGCTGCCTGAGCAGGACATTCAGGCGCGATATCGTGTCGGCTATCAAGGGAAAATGTTTTTAACCGATGATATCTATTCCACGTTCGACATTACCAAGCTCAGTGACAGGGATTTCATGCAGGACTTTTATCCAGCGGAGAATTTGGTAAATCCCCAGCCAGACAACAACGTCGCCCTGACAAAGCTGGATGATATTTATTCCATGTCGCTCGTCACCCGTTGGCAGATGAACAGTTTTCAGGAAACCACGGAGCGTCAGCCCGAGGCAGCTTTTGATTTCAAGCAGGAGCCGCTCTTAGGTCTTCCCGTTTACTATGATGGCACCACGGCACTCGGCCAGCTCAACCGGAACTTCGCGCAGGATTCGTTCGGAATTGATTACGGAGCCACCCGTTTTGATACCTTTCACCAGATTAGTGCTCCCCAGACGCTCTGGGGTTGGCTCTCGGCCGTTCCCAAGATCGGCATTCGTGGCACGTTTTACAGCCAGGGTGGCTACTTCCAGAATGAGAACGGGCAAATCGATCCATATCCCTATTCCTCGACGAATTCCCAAGGCATCATCAATCCCGATGGAACGACCACGGTTTCCAACACGTTGAACAACACGGGAAACACCACTCGTACGATATTTAATGCTGGCCTAGAAAATTCCTTCAAGATTTCCAAAAGCTTCGAGGGCATCCAGTCGCGATGGTTGGCGCTCGATGGTCTTCGTCACGTTTTCCAGCCATACAGCAATCTTTCCTATGTCTATGCGGGCGGTCCCAATGTGAATCAGGTTCTTCAATTTGACCGCCTGCTTCCGAATAATCCGAATGCCACCACGAGATCCGGTTATCAACCCAGTTCGACGCAGCTCCAGCCGCTTGATTTTCCACAGTTTGCCGCCATCGATACGATCGATACCTGGGCGATCTGGCGTCTTGGTGTCCGCAACCGACTCCAGACGCGCCGTGATGGAGATACTCATGATTGGTTTTATCTCGATTCTTTTGCCGATGTGAACGGAATCAATCCCTACGTCAATGGTCCGATTTCCAATTTTAACAACCGCTTTACCTTTGCACCTGTAAGCTGGTTGAACCTCAGGGTTGGTTCCCAGATCCCGATGACTTCCGACGGTTTTACCGAGCTTAACACTGATTTCAATGTCATGCCGGTCAGAAATTTTTCGTTCGGATTCGGCACCCGTTACATCGATAACTACAATGGTTCCTCCAACGATAACCAGTACCCCATCAATGCGTTCTGGAAGGTCAACGATCATTGGTCGGTGAGCGCTCAGGGAATTTACAACGTACCGGGTGCCAACTCGGCCGTTCAGGGCAGTTCCCTCATTTACCAGCGCTACATGGTGCACCGCGATCTCTCGAGCTGGATCATGTCCTTCGGACTGCAGGTTCAGAGCAACCAGTCCACCGGAACTCAATCGGGCGACAATCTCTACGGAGTGCTTTTCACCATGACCTTGAAGGACCTTCCTCAGATTACCCTGCCGTTGGCCTTCAGCCAACTCACCTCCCAGCAGCAGCAGACCGGAGGCAGCCCCTTGTCCACGGGTTATTAAGCTGTGTTCGATTGATTCTGAAGCACTGTGCTTCCGGGGTCATTTGATGCAAAGAGAAGTGATTTCACGCATAAGTAGTACTCAAAGAGGTTCCGCATGAAGGGCCTCTCCGCTAGGAGGGACAAAAAGAGGCTCCTTTTGAGTATCAGGGTGACTGCTCCAGCACTTTGAAGGCATCGGCTGCCTCCAAAGGGACGTTCCCGTCTCCTGATTGGTGCGATTTCGAGGCCCATTGCCGCTGAAACTCCCCTTGGGTCACAAGCGGTCGATGTTTCCATCCCCGCTTTTTCCCCCAGCTTATCAGATCACTAAAATTCACATCCGCGGTCAGATCCTGCCGCCCGAAGCGTGCATAGATTTCCATTCCCGTGAAGCATTGATGCTTCCAATAGGCCCGCAGTGATCCTCCTACCCTCCGAGTGTAGAGTGTTTCGGCAAGATCACCGTAGTCCACGGTAATCATGGCGCCTTGCTTCCAGAGGGGAGCCCATTCCGCAAGCCATGCCAGGTAGGAATCAAAGCGCTCCACCCGCTGGCCCGTGGGAATTGTTCCCAGAGTTTCAAACCAAGGATCCGGAGCGCTCGTGCCAAGGGGGACCTCCGTCAGTGCACCTCCTTCGTCGATCCGGACGCCCAGTTCCGCCCAACCTCCTTCTCCTTTGTGGAAGAGCCTGCAGGGAAAAGCATCGACGAGTTCGTTGCTCAGGATCAGGGCGCGCCCGGAGGATGCCTCCAGAGCCTCTTTCACCGAGGGCAGCCACGACACTTTCCGTCCGAGCGCCTGGCGCTGAAGTTGCCGGAGGCGGGGTGAGGTCTCCACGATCAAATAGTCGGTTTGGAGGCGTCTCCACCAACCGAGATGCCGAAGGATCGATCCGGCCAGGGCCCCGTTTCCGGCACCGATCTCAATCACGGTGATCTTCCTCCAGTCGAGCTCTCGGGCACGTGCCGTAATCCATGCGGCCAGGGAGCGGGCGAGCTGATCTCCAAGGGTGACGCTGGTCGAGAAGTCGCCGCTTCTTCCGACATCGCTGATATTTGCGGAGTAGTAGCCGAAGATGGGATGGTAGAGCGCCTCCTGCATGAAGCGTTCAAAGGGAATCGTTCCCCCGCACTCTTCCTGCAAGGCCCGGAGGAAAGAGAGAAGTTCACTGCCCGGCACGGCAATCAGCGGGTCAGAAGGGCTTTGCAGTCGGCGGTCCGCACAGCCGGGTCCGGGGAGCAAAGTAGATCGGAGACGATAACCACCCTCTTGGCACCCTCCGCGATCACCGTCGGCAGATTGGAGAGCTTGATGCCTCCGATGCAGAAGATGGGCAACCCGGGTAAGCTGTGAACTTCAGCGAGATCCTGGGTGCCGATCGGAACGTAATCAGGCTTGGTTGGGGTGGCGAAGAGGGGGCCGAAACCGATGTAGTCGGGGGCTTCCGCCGCCGTGGCCTTTGCCTGTTCCAGTGAATGGGTCGACTTTCCGATGATGGCCAGGGGGCCTGCAAGGACCCTTGCTTCCTCCACGGAACCATCATCCTGTCCGATATGGGCTCCGTCCGCACCGGCTTCATGCACCAAGGAGGGATGGTCGTTAATGATGAACGGGATTCCGGCACCGCGGCAGATCGGGGAGAGGTCTCGTGCGAGGGAGAGGATCTGATCCGCTGTTTCCTTCTTGGCGCGGAGTTGGAGGATGTCAACGCCCCCCCTGATCAGCGAGGCGGCCATCGCCGACATGTGTTCCGCCGCGACATAACCGGTATCAAGGATGCCGTAGAGACGGCAGTCGGCGATCGGTTTCATGCGATGAAATCCACGATCATCCACGCCCCGTCGCAGGGAGCTACTCCTTCACCACGGGCACCCCGTCCTTGAGGAACTTCTCAAGGAAGCCGGTGCTGTATTTTCCCTTGTGGAAGTCGGAGTTCTGCAGGATGGCACGGTGGAGCGGGATGGTCGTCTTGATTCCGACGACCTGATATTCTCCGAGGGCACGTGCCATGCGGCTCATGGCCGCCTCGCGTGTCGAGGCCGTGGCGATCAGCTTCGAGATCATCGAGTCGTAGTTGGGAGGGATCGGATATCCGGCGTACGCGTGGGAATCGATCCTGATGCCTCTTCCTCCCGGGGCGTAGTAGGCCTCGATCTTGCCGGGGCAGGGCATGAAGTTGCGCTCGGGATCCTCGGCATTGATGCGGCACTCGATGGAGTGCAGACGCGGCTTGGCGTTGATCAGGTGCTCGGTGAGGGGCTGGCCCGCCGCCACCATGAGCTGCTGCTTCACGAGATCCACGCCGTAGACTTCCTCGGTCACGGGATGCTCCACCTGGATGCGGGTGTTCATCTCCATGAAATAGAAGTTCAGGTCGTCATCCACCAGATACTCGATCGTTCCGGCATTGTAGTATCCGACCGTCTCGCAGAGGCGGATGGAGGCCTCGCCCATCCGCTTCCGCAGATCCTCGGTCATGAGGGGGGAGGGGCACTCCTCAAGGATCTTCTGGTTGCGGCGCTGAAGGGAGCAGTCGCGCTCCCCGAGATGGACGACTTTGCCGAACTTGTCGCCGAAGACCTGGAACTCGATGTGGTGGGGGTTGACGATGAGCTTCTCGATGTAGACATCGGGGTTGCCGAAGGCCTTGTCGGCCTCCATACGGGCGCTGTGGTATCCTTGGATGAGGCTTCCCTCGTTGTGGGCCATGCGCATGCCGCGTCCGCCACCGCCGGCCACCGCCTTGATCATGACGGGGTAGCCGATCTTGCGGGCAACCTGGATTGCCTCTTTCTCTGAGGCGACGACGCCGTCGCTTCCAGGAGAGATGGGGACTCCCGCCTTCTTGGCGCACTCCCGGGCGCTGTTTTTGTCACCCATGAGCCTGATCGACTCGGGGGAGGGGCCCACAAAGGTGATGTTGGCCGAGGCGCAGATTTCGGCAAAGTGGGCGTTCTCGGCCAAGAAGCCGTAGCCGGGATGGATGGCGTCGACATCGGTGATCTCCGCGGCGCTCAGGATCCGGTCGATCTTCAGGTAACTCTCGTTTCCTGCGGCGGGTCCGATGCAGACGGCCTCGTCCGCAAGCTGGACGTGCAGCGAATCGATATCGGGTTCGGAATAGACCGCAACGGTACTGATTCCCAGTTCCTTGCAGGCGCGGATGATGCGCAGGGCGATTTCCCCGCGGTTGGCGATGAGGACTTTCTTGAACATCGGTTCGGAGGTCTTAGGTTCCGGCGTTGCCTTAGCTGACGCGGAAGAGGACCTGACCGAACTGGACGGGCTTGCCATTCTCGGCCACCACCTCGACAACCTTGCCGGAAATCTCGGCCTTGATCTCGTTCATGACCTTCATCGCCTCGATGATGCAGACGACGGTGTCGGGATTGACGGTCTTGCCCGCCTCGACAAATGCCGGGGCATCGGGAGAGGGCGAGGAGTAGAAGGTGCCCACCATTGGCGAGGTGATCTCCTTATAGTTGCCCTTGGGTGCCTCAGGGGCCTTTTCCGCGGAGGCGGGAGCCGCGGCAGGAGCGGCGACGGGAGCCGGAGCCGCGGCATGACCGATCACGGTGGCTCCGGAGGACGCGCCCGCCGGGGTCTTGAGCGTGATCCGGAAGTCACCTTTCTCGAATTCCAGAACGGCCAGATCGTTCTTCTTGAGCAGGTCGATCAGGGAGCGGACCTCGGGGAAGTCTGCCATGGAGGCTTTGCCTCCCTTAGGCGCAGGGGATGACTTGGGGGCGGAAATCTTTTTGGCGGGAGCCTTGGAGGACTTTTTGGAGGTCTTGGTGGTACGGGCCATGCTGGTATTGGTTGAGTTGGTAGATTGTGACGGGAGGATTTGGGGAAGGTCAAGGCCTCCCGTCTTCCAAAAGGTGCCGATCCCTCTTTACATGGGGAATTCCTCCGCTTCATAATAATATTCTTATGTGGCTCCTCATGCCCCTTCTTACCGGTCTCCTTATTATTGTCTGTCTTTTCATGATCCTCGCGATCCTGATGCAGCGTCCCAAGAACGAGGGACTCGGCGCGGCTTTCGGCGGCGGTCTCACGGATAATCTCTTCGGAGCCCAGACGACCACCGTTCTCACCAAGTTCACCGTTTGGTTGGGCATCTTCTTCTTCGCCCTCACGCTCTTGATTTCCATCCTGCATGTGAAGTCTTCCTCAGGGCCGACTTCCATCCAGAAGAAGCTGATGAATGCCGCTGCGCCGGCTTCTCCGGCCAAGTAAACCGCTTGTGAAAACGGCCGCGCGGATCAGCGCCGCCAGGAAATGGTGCGGGCAGTCAGACGCGCCGGTTGTTCTTGTCCCCACCATGGGGGCCCTTCATCGAGGTCACGCGGAGTTGATTTGTCGTGCCCGCCGTGCAGCCGGACCCAAGGGCAAAGTCGTGGTATCGGTGTTTGTGAATCCCACCCAGTTCGGTCCCCGTGAGGATTTCAGCCGTTATCCCCGAACGTTCCGGGATGATGCGGCGCTTTGCCGCAGGGAGGGGGTCGATCTTCTTTTTCATCCCTCTCCCGAAGAGATGTATGCCCCCGACGCCTCCCTCAGCCTTGTCGAAGGGGATCTCTCCCGGGGGCTCTGCGGTGCAGCCCGTCCGGGGCATTTCAACGGGGTCTGCACCGTGGTGACCAAGCTCTTCAATATCATCCGGCCCGACCTTGCGGTCTTCGGGGAAAAAGACTGGCAGCAGCTTGCGGTCATCCGGCGCATGGTCCGCGATCTCGACATTCCAGTTGGGATCATCGGATACCCCACCGTCCGCGAGGATGACGGTCTGGCCATGAGTTCGAGAAACAGGCTGCTTGATCCCGCTTCCCGCAAGGTCGCCCCGAGGATTCATCATGCCCTGACCGGGGTCGTGATGGAGGCGGAGGCCGGTGAGTTCTCTGTGCAGCGGCTGAAGAAGGGGCTGATGAAGGATCTGCTCTCCATCCCCGGAGCCTCCGTCGATTACGCTGAGATCGTGGACGGGACGACCCTTCAGCCGCTCCGAAAAGTGCTTCCTGGGAAAAAGGGCAGGGTGCTTGCCGCAGTGAGGTTGGGTTCGGTGCGGCTCATCGACAACCTCCCGCTATGAAATCCTTCGACCACGTCGTGGTGGGAAGCGGGATCGCCGGACTCACCTATGCGCTCAATGCCGCCCGACACGGCACGGTCGCGATCATCACAAAGAAATCCCGGGCGGATTCCAACACCGCCTGGGCTCAGGGAGGGATCGCCTGCGTGACGAGCAGCGAGGACTCCGTGGCGCTCCACGTCAAGGATACCCTGATCGCCGGTGACGGACTCTGTGACGAGAAGGTCGTCACGAGCATCGTGGAGGAGGGGCCCCGGAGGATCGCGGAACTTGTGGCCCTGGGCATGCATTTCGACGAACGGGCCGTGCCTGGGGGCGGGATGGAACCGGATCTTGGTCGCGAGGGGGGGCACTCCAAGAGACGCATCCTTCATGCCAAGGACGCCACGGGATTTGAGATCGAGAAGACGCTCCTTGAAGCCGTGGCCTCCCATCCTTTGATCACCGTGTTGGAGAACCACATGGCCGTCGATTTGATCACCACGCGGAAGCTTGGATATTCCATGGAGGACAGTTGCGTCGGCATCTATGTCCTCGACGAGGCGAGCGGAGAGGTTGAGACACTCCGTACGGATGTCACCGTGCTGGCCACGGGGGGATGCGGTAGGGTCTACCTCTACACGACCAATCCCGATATCGCCACGGGCGACGGTGTGGCGATGGCATGGCGCGCCGGGGCTGCAATCGCGAACATGGAGTTCATGCAGTTCCACCCGACCTGCCTCTACCATCCCAAGGCGAAGTCCTTCCTGATCACCGAGGCGGTCCGAGGGGAGGGGGGGATTCTGGTCGATGAAAACGGAAGGCGCTTCATGGAGAAGTATGATCCGCGTCTGGAGCTTGCCCCGCGCGATATCGTGGCGCGTGCCATCGATGCGGAGATGAAGCGCACCGGCAAGCCCTGCGTCTTCCTGGATATCTCCGGCAAGCCGGCTGAATTCGTGAGGGAGCGCTTTCCGACGATTTACGAGAAATGCCTCGGTCTCGGTATCGACATCACCCGGGAGCCTATCCCCGTGGTGCCCGCGGCTCACTACCAGTGCGGCGGGGTGAAGACGGATCTCAACGGTGAAACAACCCTCCGCGGCCTCTACGCGGTGGGAGAGGTTGCCTGCACTGGCCTTCACGGCGCAAACCGACTCGCCAGCAACTCGCTTCTTGAAGCCCTTGTCATGGCCCGTCGTGCGGAGGCCTCGACCGCAGCCAACCGCCCCCATCGGGCGGGTGACGTGGTGCTTCCGGAGTGGCGTTCCGGCAAGGTGCAGGATGTCGACGAACTCGTCGTCATCTACCACAACTGGGACGAGATCCGGCGCCTCATGTGGGATTACGTCGGCATCGTTCGCACCGACAAGCGTCTCCAGCGGGCTGCGACGCGTCTGCGCAACCTCCAGAGCGAGATCCAGGAATTCTACTGGAACTTCAAGATCACCTCGGATCTCCTTGAACTCCGCAATCTGGCCACCACCGCCTCACTCATCGTCGACTGCGCCATCAGCAGGAAGGAGAGCCGCGGTCTCCATTACACGCTCGACCATCCGGGACATGACGACCGGAAGTTTCTCCACGACACCGAGGTCAGGAAAGGGATTTAGTCGAATTGATTAAGGCCGGGTTGATTCGGATCGCCTCAACCGGTTGTCACGGCGCGGTAGACCTGCCATGAGATCGATGCCGCCATCAAAAGAAAGCTGAGCAAGGCGATTATCGCCCGCTCAAAATTGATGGTTGCGGCGGGGACTCCTGCGGCGACCCTAAGACGGCCCGCGAGTGTCACGACGGCTCCAAGAATGACGTAGGCAAGGGCTTCAAGGTGAATCTTATCGATGAGGGTCATGCCGTTGGAGGTGCCCAGTTCCGAATTTGCCGACTTGAGGTTGATCACGATGGCAAAGACGGCTCCCACGAAGGTCGCAAAGTACGGACTCATGTTTTCCGGCCCCTCGATCGGCAGGAAGTAGGTGATGATCACCAGGATCATGGCCGCGAACGCCGCCGCGGTCATTTTCCAGAACACGGCGTAGGAACAGCGGTGGATTTCGATTTCAGCAATGACGCTGGAGCAGGAGGCGGCCGTGTTCAGGTTTTTGTCCGGGGATCCGGAGTTGTTCTTATGGGTTGAGAGAATGCGGAAGCTGGTGATCTTCCACCCGTTCACACCGTCGAGTTCATCGTTGCCGCGGGCATTGATTTCGGGATCAAAGCCTGAGGCTCCTGCATTGGCAGTCAGGTTCAACTGCTCCATGGTCTCGCAGGCATCAATGCAGATACTGAGTTTGTGGCGGTCGAATGGATAATTTTTCAGATTCCATTCGTTGCGGAAGGTTCCGGCCACTTTCTGATAAGTCACGGTCCCGCCGTTCTCCTGCATCGTCGATCTGTTGAGAAAGGAGTGGCTCTCCGCGTTGACGTAGTCGAGTTGAGTGAGGAGTTTTTCCTCACCCTTGGGTAATTTTCCCCAGATCCAGAACGTTGCCCGGAAGGTGTTGTCGGGGAAATTGAATTTGCCGATCGAGGAAATCCAGATCCCGAGAGGGATGTTTACGGGAGGCTTGGCCTGGTCCTTCGCGTAAGCCGGTGGCATGGGCTCGGCCCTGCAGTCGGTCACGCGGCAGGCTGCCGCAATCAAAAGTGCCGCGGCGTGCAGGGGAATCCTTCCCGGCAATCTCAATCTAGTGAGGATCATTATTCCCAGTCCACGCTGTGGTGACCGATCAAGATTCGGAGAACGAGCAGTCCGTTGTCCCGGTACTTGCTCAGGGATCTCAGGATCATGATCGGATCTCTGCGTGGCCGGGACTCAGACGTCCAGGTTGCGGACGTTGAGGGCGTTGTCCTCGATGAAGATTCTGCGCGGCTCGACCACGTCACCCATGAGGATGTCGAACATGCGTCCGGCCTCCAGTGCGTTGTCGTCGTTGAGCTCGACCTTGAGGAAGCGGCGGCGCTCGGGATTCATCGCGGTCTCGTAGAGTTCCTTGGCGTTCATTTCACCAAGACCCTTGAATCGCTTGATCTGGACGCCGCGACGGCCGACTTCCTTGACCATTTCGAGGATGCGGGGAATGGCGAAGATCTCATGGGTGGTCTCCCCGTCGATCAGGTGGAAGAGCGGGGCCTTGCTGTCGGCGTAGTGCTCGATCTTGAAGCCTTTCTTCCCGAGTTCGGCGATGAGCTTCTCGATGCCCTTGGACTGGTGGATCTCGACGAGGCGGGCGCGGCGGCGACGTGCATTCTTGTCGGCCTTGGTGACCTTCTCGACCACGGCACCACCATTCTCCCCGTTCTCTCCTTCGGGGGATTCGGAATCAAAGAGGTTAAGGTCGATGTTCTTCGCGGTGAAGTCGCGAAGCTCGGTTTCGTTGTGGAAGTACTCGACTGTCTCGTCGTTCCCGTCACGGATGACGACGAGGTAGGCGGGAAGGAC
>JACCDY010504288.1_pt1 | contig 19265 bp, 18 predicted proteins | sample 7446391 | NCBI WGS metagenome assembly JACCDY01 (sample SAMN15323451, study PRJNA562643) | freshwater metagenome | isolation source: river surface water | place: USA:Blue River Watershed | collected 2017-08-18
CATTGACCCAGGTGATCAGTTCTTTGTAATTGTTGGCCGGCAACTGGGGCTTGCCAATCAAGGTCATGGGCACGTCGTTGATCATGCCCAGGTACTCGAAATCGCTGTCGACCTTGAAGGGCAGGTTGCGCACCAACGAAGGAAAAATGCCCATGGCGATGTGGTGCACCAGCAGGGTGTGGCCATCGGGGTTGGCGCGGGTCACCTTGGTGGCGCCGATCAAGCCACCGGGCCCGCCGGCGGCGTTTTCCACCACCACGCTGTTGCCCAAGGTCTTGCGCATGGCTTCGGCCAAATCGCGCGCGACACGGTCGGTGGGGCCGCCCGCAGCGAAAGGCACCACCAGGGTGACGGGCTTGTCTTTGATGGGAAAGTCAGCGGCCTGCAGGCTGAAAGGCAACAGCGACAGGGCGAGCAAACCTGCGAAGGTCGATTTCATGGGCATGTCTCCTTTGAAAGTATTTGCCCATGGTAAGACTCAACTCAATTTTGGAAATAACGGAAATTACGTAGCCCCGCGCCAGCCATGGCGCGAAACCCGTCACGTCATTGGTAGCTGCGCGCGTCCTCAATCACTTTGCCATCGTTGGGCAAACTGCCGGGCGCCACAAAGGCCACGTCGGCACGCAGTTTGGTGACATCGCGCACCGCGTCTCCGATGGATCGTGCCAAAGCGTCGGAGCCTTGGCGTGTTTCCACCTTCAGCGCCATTTGGTCGCTGGCCATTTCGCCACTGACCACCAGGCGCGCCTTGAGCACTTCGGGGAAGCGCTTCGCGACCTGATCGACCTGGCCGGGGTGCACAAACATGCCGCGCACCTTGGTGGTTTGATCGGCACGGCCCATCCAGCCCTTGATGCGGTTGTTGGTGCGTCCGGTGGGGCAGGTCCCGGGCAAGACCGCGGTCAAGTCGCCGGTGCCAAAACGGATCAGGGGGTAGTCGGGGTTCAAGGTGGTGACCACCAGCTCGCCGACTTCACCCTCGGGCACCGGGTCGCCGGTGCCGGGTCGCACGATTTCAACGATCACGCCTTCGTCCAGCACCAAGCCTTCGCGGGCTTCGGTTTCGTAGGCAATCAGGCCCAGGTCGGCGGTGGCATAGCACTGGTAGCCGGCGATGCCGCGCTCGGCCAGCCAGTCACGCAAGCTCGGCGGAAACGCCTCGCCCGACACCAGGGCTTTTTTGACGCTGGGCAAGGCCACGCCCAACTCGGCCGCTTTCTCCACAATGATCTTCAGAAAGCTGGGCGTGCCGATGTAGCCAGCCGGCCGCAACTCGGCCATGGCCTGCACTTGCTGTTCGGTTTGGCCGGTGCCACCGGGAAACACGGTACAGCCCAGGGCATGCGCGCCCGACTCCATCATGGAACCGGCCGGCGTGAAGTGGTAGCTGAAACAGTTGTGAATCAAGTCGCCCGAGCGGAAACCCGCGGCGAACATCGTGCGTGCCATGCGCCAGTAGTCAGGACGTGCCGCCTCGGGCTCGTAAATGGTGCCGGGGCTGGCAAACACACGGGTCATGCCCTTGCCAAAAGCCAGGGCCGAAAAGCCGCCAAACACGTCTTGCGCACGTTGCGCTTTTTGCTGCTCGAGCAATTCGTATTTGCGGATCACCGGCAGGCGCGCCAGCGCAGTGCGGGAGGTGATGCTGTGCGCATCCACCTGGCCCAGCGATTTGGCAAACGCCGCGGCATGCTGCTGGGCATGCGCAATTTGTTGGGGCAAGGCCTGCATCAGGGCCGCTTCGCGGTCCTGGGGGCTGCGGGTTTCCAGCGTGTCGTAAAAGGCGGCCATGGTCAACGCCTTCCTCACGCCAGCCAGCGCTTGCGGCGCTTGTAGCTCTTGACGTCCTTGAAGCTCTTGCGCTCGCCACCGCCCACGCCCAGGTAAAACTCTTTGACGTCTTCGTTGGTGGCCAGGTCGCTGGCCGCACCGTCCATCACAATGCGGCCCGACTCCATGATGTAACCGTAGTCGGCATACTTCAGGGCCATGTTGGTGTTTTGCTCGGCCAACAAGAAGGTGACTTTCTCTTTGTCGTTGAGGTCTTTCACAATGTTGAAAACCTCTTCCACAATTTGCGGCGCCAGGCCCATGGACGGCTCGTCCAGCAACACCATGTTGGGGTTGGACATCAAGGCGCGGCCAATGGCGCACATCTGCTGCTCACCGCCCGAGGTGTAAGCCGCCTGCGAGGTGCGGCGCGTCTTCAGGCGGGGGAAATAGTTGTAAACCTTTTCCAGGTTGGCGGCGATTTCGCCTTTGTCGCTGCGGGTGTAGCTGCCCGTCAGCAAGTTTTCTTCGATCGTCAGGTGGGCGAAACAGTGGCGCCCCTCCATGACCTGCACCACGCCACGCTTGACCAGCTCGGCGGGCGATAAATTTTCAATGCGCTCACCGCGCAACTCAATGCTGCCCTTGGTGACCTCGCCCCGCTCGCCCTTGAGCAAGTTGGAAATGGCACGCAGGGTGGTGGTTTTGCCCGCGCCATTGCCGCCCAGAATGGCAACGATGGCCCCTTCGGGCACCTGCAAGGAAACCCCTTTGAGCACCAGGATCACGTGGTTGTAAATGACCTCAATGCCATTGACGTTGAGAACGGTTTTTTGGGTGTTCATGTTGTCTTCCAATGCAGGCTCTGACAAACACCCGCTGCGCCGGGGCGCAACGGGTGTCAGCGTGTCGATCAGGACTGGCAGTCCTTGACGTCACGACGGGTCATCTTCTTGTCGGCCAGGTACTTTTCGGCACCGGCTTTGACCATGGGCTTGATGATTTGCTCATCGGCCTGGTACCAGTCGGAGGAGAAGCCCCACTTGCTGCCGTCCCAGGTCTGCACGCGGGCCCAGGTCGAGCCCATGTGGTCAGCACAGCTGGTGGACAGCGGGCGCATGATGTTGGTGAAGCCCAAGGATTCGAGCTTCTTCTCGTCCAGCGACAGGTTCTCCAAGCCCCAGCGCACTTGCTCGCCGGTCATGACCTTGCCCTTGCCAAAACGCTCTTGCGCGCGGCGCACGGCTTCCACACCCAGCATCTGGATGATCACGCCACGGGTGTACAGCACCGAACCCACTTCGTCCTTGGGGCCTGTGCCCTGGCCTTTGTCATGCACATGCTTGAGGATCTCTTGGATGACTTTGGGTTGTTGGCCCGAAGTGTTCAAGGCCAGCGCGTTGTAGCCCTTGGCGCCTTCACCCACGTCTTTGACATCGGGTTCGGCACCAGCCCACCACACGCCGTACATCTTGTCACGCGGGTAACCGGTGGCTTGCGACTCCTTGAGCGCGGTGGAGTTCATCACGCCCCAGCCCCACAGCAACACGTAGTCGGGACGGCTTTGGCGAACTTGCAGCCAGGTGGCTTTTTGTTCCACGCCCGGTGCGGTCACGGGCAACAGCTGCAGGTCAAAGCCATGCATCTTGGCGCGCTCTTGCAACAGGGGAATCGGCTCTTTGCCAAACGGGCTGTCGTGGTACACCAGGGCGATTTTCTTGCCCTTGAGTTTGTCCAGGCCGCCTTCTTTTTTGCCCAGGTGCTGGATCAAGATGTCCGCGCCGGTCCAGTAGCTGCCCATCAGCGGGAAGTTCCACTTGAAGGCCATGCCGTCTTGCGACACCGACAGGCCATAGCCCAGGGTGATCAGGGGCACTTTGTCTGCCGGGGCTTTTTCCGTCAAGGCGAAGGTGATGCCGGTGGATTGCGGGTCAAAAAACGCCACGCCAGGACGGCTCTTCAGGCGCTCATAGCATTCCACGCCACGGTCGGTGGCATAGCCGGTTTCGCACTCTTCATAGGTGAGTTTCACGCCGTTGATGCCGCCGTCGCGGGCGTTGATCATTTTCAGGTAGTCCTGCTTGCCGTTGGCCCATGGCACACCGTTGGGTGCGTAGGCGCCCGTGCGGTAGGACAGCAGCGGGAAGAATTGCTCTTTGGCCTGGGCCAGGGCCGAGCTGGCACCGGTGAGGCCGGCAGCCACCAGGGTGGCAGCGGCAACGAGTTTGGAAAGTTTCATGGTTGTCTCCTTTTAAAAATGGACGGGCGTGATCATCAAACACAAACACAGAAAATCAGTGCGGGAAGGGCCACAGTCGCAGCTTCTGCTTGCCGATCGACCACAGCTTGGCCAAGCCGTGCGGCTCCACAATCAGGAACCAAACAATCAGGCCACCGAAAATCATCAGCTCGGCGTGCGACACGCCGGCGGTTGAAATTTCAATGCCAAACAGTCCCATGAGAGCAGGCAGAAACTGGTTCAAGGCAATGGGCATCACCACGATGAAAGCGGCGCCAAAGAAAGCGCCCATGATGGAGCCCAAGCCGCCGATGATGACCATGAACAACAGACGGAAAGAGATCTCCACCGAGAAAGCGGCTGGCTCCCAAGAGCCCAGATAAACAAAAGCCCACAGGCCGCCCGCAACACCCACGATGAAGGAGCTGACGGCAAAGGCGCTGAGCTTGGCGTACATGGGGCGGATGCCGATCACGGCCGCTGCCACATCCATGTCACGAATGGCCATCCACTCGCGGCCAATGGCACCGCGCACCAGGTTCTTGGCCAGCACGGCCATGACCACCAGGACCCCCAGACAGAACCAGTATTTGCTCAAGGCGCTTTCAATCGGCAGGCCAAAGACCTGCAACTCATTGACCGAGACCGAGCCGGAAGAGGAGTCGTTGGTAAGCCACTTGATGCGCAAGAACATCCAGTCGCTGAAAAACTGGGCGGCCAAGGTGGCCACGGCCAGGTACAGGCCTTTCACCCGCAAGCTGGGCAGGCCAAACAAGATGCCAAAGCAGGTGGCGCACAAGCCGCCCAGAAGCAGGGCCGGAATCAGCGGCATGTCGGGCACGCGCACAAAGAAGTTGTAGGCGCCATAGGCGCCCACGGCCATGAAGGCCCCGGAGCCCAAGGAGATCTGGCCGCAGTAGCCCACCAGAATGTTCACGCCCAAGGCGGCCAGGGACATGATGACAAAGGGGATCAGAATGGCGCGGAAGATGTAGTCGTCTGCCAGCATCGGCACGCCGAGCACGGCAAAGGCCACCACCAAGGCGATGGCGACGCGGTCTTGCAGGATCGGGAATATCTGTTGATCCGCCCGGTAGCTGGTTTTGAACTGGCCATTTTCACGGTAAAGCATGGAATTCTTCCTTGGTCTCGGGGACGCTCAAACGCGGTCGATGATTTTTTCGCCAAACAGCCCTTGCGGACGGAACAGCAGGAACACGAGCGCCAGCACATAGGCGAACCAGATCTCGATGCCGCCCCCCACATAGGGGCCGACATACACCTCGGAGAGCTTCTCGCCGACACCGATGATGAGGCCACCGATGATGGCGCCGGGCACCGACGTCAGGCCGCCCAGAATGATCACCGGCAGGGCGCGCAAGGCCACCGTGGTCAGAGAAAACTGCACCCCGAGCTTGGAGCCCCAAATCATGCCGGACACCAGGGCCACCACGCCGGCCACACACCAGACGATGACCCAGATGCGGTTGAGCGGAATGCCAATCGATTGCGCGGCTTGGTGGTCATCGGCCACAGCGCGCAAGGCGCGCCCGGTGGCGGTCTTCTGGAAAAACAGGCTGAGCACGACCACCAGTGCGGCGGCAATGGCTGCGGCAATCACATCTTCCTTGTTGACCAGCACGCCGCCTTCAAACATGGACTCGAACAAAAAGATCGGGTCTTTGGGCATGCCGATGTTGATCTGGTAAATGTCGCTGCCAAACAGTGTCTGCCCCAGGCCTTCCATGAAGTAGGTGATGCCCAAGGTCGCCATCAGCAAGGTGGCGCCTTCCTGGTTCACCAAATGGCGCAACACCAGGCGCTCGATCAACCAGGCCACCACAAACATGATGACGCCGGCCACGATGAAGGCCAGCACGTTGGCGATCAGGGCGTTGTCCAGGCCCAGCCAGCGCGGGATCCACTCGGAAAAACGCGCCATGGCCAAGGCGGCAAACAGCACCATCGCGCCTTGGGCAAAGTTGAACACGCCCGAGGCTTTGAAAATCAGCACAAAGCCCAGCGCCACCAAGGAATAGAGCATGCCGGCCATCAGGCCGCCAAACAAGGTTTCTAGAAAAAATCCCATTTGCTTCTTCCTCGGTTCAGTGCGAAGTGCCCAGGTAGGCCCGGATCACTTCTTCGTTGTTGCGCACTTCGTCAGGGGTGCCGTCGCCAATCTTTTTGCCGTAGTCCAGCACCACCACGCGGTCGGAGATGTCCATCACCACGCCCATGTCGTGCTCGATGAGAACGACGGTGGTGCGGAACTCCTCGTTCACATCCAGAATGAAGCGGCACATGTCCTGCTTCTCTTCGACGTTCATGCCGGCCATGGGCTCGTCCAGCAACAGCACCTGCGGCTCCAGCGCCAAGGCGCGGCCCAGGTCCACGCGCTTTTGCAAACCGTAGGGCAGTTGGCCCACGGGGGTTTTGCGGAAGGCCTGGATTTCCAGGAAGTCGATGATGCGCTCGACTTTTTCGCGGTGCTCAATTTCTTCGCGCTCGGCCGGACCCAGTCGCAGGGCCTGTAGGAAGAGGTTGCTCTTCATGCGCAGGTTGCGCCCAGTCATGATGTTGTCCAGCACGCTCATGCCTTTGAACAAGGCCAGGTTCTGGAAGGTGCGCGCAATGCCCATGGCCGCCACCTGGTGGCTGTCCATGTGGTCAAAGGTCTGGCCACGGAAGGTGATGGTGCCCTCGGTGGGGGTGTAGACGCCATTGATGCAGTTCAGCATCGAGCTTTTGCCCGCGCCGTTGGGCCCAATGATGGCGCGCACTTCGTGCTCGCGCACATTGAAAGAAATGTCGGTCAGCGCTTTCACGCCGCCAAAGCGCAGGCTGATGTTTTGCACGTCCAGGACGACGTCGCCAATGTGTTTGCTCATGCTGCTTTCCCCACCGGCGCAAAGGTCTTGGCGTCGGAGATTTTCAGGGTGGCGTTGACGCTGCCGGTGCGGCCGTCTTCAAACTTCACCTGGGTTTCGATGTACTGCTCGGTGGCGCCGCCATACAGCGCATCCACCAGCGGCTGGTACTTTTCGGCAATGAAGCCGCGGCGAACTTTGTTGGTGCGGGTCAACTCGCCATCGTCGGCATCGAGCTCCTTGTGCAAGACCAGGAAGCGGCTGACCTGGCTGCCGGCGAGCAAAGCGTCTTCGGCCAGATCGGCGTTGACCTTCTCGACGCAGTCCTGGATGAGGCCATAAACCTCGGGCTTTTGCGCCAGATCGGTGTAGCCTGCATAAGGCAGGTTGCGACGCTCGGCCCAGTTGCCCACGGCTTCAAAGTCGATGTTGACCATCACGCAAACTTTTTCACGCTGGTCGCCATAGGCCACCACTTCCTTGATTTGCGGGAAGAACTTGAGCTTGTTTTCCACGTACTTGGGCGCGAACATGGCGCCGTCGTTGGCACCGCCCTTGATGCGACCCACGTCTTTCACGCGGTCGATGATCTTCAAGTGCCCATGGCTGTCGATGAAGCCGGCGTCACTGGTGTGGTACCAGCCTTCGGCGGTCAGCACTTCGGCCGTGGCGGCCGGGTTCTTGTAATACTCTTTGAGCAAGCCCGGTGACTTGACCAGAATTTCGCCGTTGTCGGCCACCTTGATTTCCACGCCCGGGCACGGCACACCCACGGTGTCGGCACGCGCCTCATGGTCGGGCTGCAGGCACACAAACACGGCGGTTTCAGTCGAACCGTACAACTGCTTCAGGTTGACGCCGATCGAGCGGTAAAAGCTGAACAAATCCGGGCCAATGGCTTCGCCTGCGGTGTACGCCACACGCACGCGGGACATGCCCAGGTTGTTGCGCAAAGGGCCGTAGACCATCAGATTGCCCAGTGCGTATTGCAGGCTGTCGATCAAGCCAACAGACTTGCCATCCATCTTGGCCGGGCCCACGCGGCGCGCAAGGTCCATGAAGTAATGGAACATCTTGCGCTTGAAGGCGCCGGCGTCTTCCATGCGAATCATCACCGTGGTCAGCAAGCCCTCAAACACTCGAGGGGGCGCAAAGTAGTAGGTCGGGCCCACTTCCTTCAAGTCGATGGTGACGGTGGCGGTCGACTCGGGGCAGTTCACGATGTAGCCGCAGCACAGCCATTGGGCGTAGCTGAAAATGTTCTGGCCAATCCAGGCCGGTGGCAGATAGGCCAACACTTCTTCGTTGGGACCCAGGCGATCAAACTCGGCGCCGGCTTGGGCGCGGTCCAACAAGCTGCGGTGGGTGTGCACCACGCCCTTGGGATTGCCGGTGGTGCCCGAGGTGAAGAACATGGCGCCCACATCGTCGGGCTGCGCCAACTCAATTTGCTCGGCCACGAAGTCAGGGTGCAGGTCATGAAACACTTCGCCGGCCGCCATGAGCTCGTCGATGGACGCCAGGCCGGGCTCGTCGTATTTGCGCAGGCCGCGCGGGTCGTCAAAAAAGATGTGGGCCAACTGCGGGCACTGCTCGCGAATGTCCAGCAGCTTGTCGACCTGCTCCTGGTCCTCCACCACGCAGAACTTCACATCGGCGTTGTTGATCGGGAACACGCACTCGGCGCCCACCGCGTCCTGGTACAAGGGAATGGGAATGGCGCCCAAGGCTTGGGTCGCCAGCATGGCGGCATACAAGCGGGGACGGTTGGAGCCCACCACGATCAGGTGGTCGCCGCGTTGCAATCCCATTTGGTGCAGGCCACAGGCCATGTGCGACACCATCTTGGCCAGATCAGCCCAGCTCAGGGTTTGCCAAATGCCGTATTCCTTTTCGCGCATGGCGGGCGCGCTGGGGCGCTGCTTCGCATGCTGCATCAGCAATCGAGGAAACGTGGTCTGCATTCCGGATTCCTTGTTCTATGTGCCTCAACCGACACGAACGACGCCCGTGTCGCGCAGAGGACTCTCCACACTGTTGGAGCGATACTAGGACCGAGTTTGACGTTATTTTGTCGTTACGATGACAATCTAGGGAATACCCCAATCACAACTTACCCCGCCCTGACAAAGCGACTTTTCCATGGCTAACGACCTGACCTTGCACCAACGCCGCCGCCCACCGCATGCAGATGAACTGGCGGGCATCCCTTGGCTGCGCCATTTGCAACCTGCAGAGCAAGCGCGGGTCATCCCCCAGATCGTGGTGGGCGATGCGCAACCCGGCGACCATGTGTGCCGTTATGGGCGCTCGCCCACCTATTGGTTTGGCGTGGTCGATGGCCTGTTGAAAATGAGCACCGAAAGCGCGCAAGGCAACAGCGTGACCTACACCGGCCTGCCCTCTGGCGGCTGGTTTGGCGAGGGCACAGCCATCAAGCAAGAGCCCTACCGCTACAACGTCCAGGCCCTGCGCAACAGCGTGGTGGCAGGCTTGCCCATCGAGGGCTTTCAGTGGCTGCTGGACCACTCGATCGGCTTCAACCGCTTTGTCATGAACCAGCTCAATGAGCGACTGGGCCAGTTCATTGCGGCACGCGAAATCGACCGCATGAACGACCCCGATGTGCGCGTGGCGCGCAGCCTGGCCTCTCTGTTCAACCCGGTGCTGTACCCCGGGGTGGGCGAAGTGCTGCGCATCACCCAGCAAGAGCTGGCCTACCTGGTGGGCCTGTCGCGGCAACGGGTAAACATGGCGCTGAATACTTTGCAAGAGGCTGGATTGATTCGGATTGAGTACGGCGGCTTGCGGGTGCTGAGCCTGGAAGGGCTGCGCAACGACGCCGTCCTGCGCACACTGTGAGGGCTTGGGTACACTGCCCAGCATCATGGACAACGCCACCCAACGTCTGAACAAGCGCATGGCCGAGCTGGGACTGTGCTCGCGCCGCGAAGCCGACGACTGGATCGCGCACGGCTGGGTGCGTGTCAACGGCCAGCCCGCCAGCATGGGCATGCAAGTGACGGTGCAAGACCGCATCACCGTCGAGCGCCAAGCACAACAACAACAAGCTGAGCGCGTCACCATTTTGTTGAACAAGCCGGTGGGCTATGTCAGCGGGCAGGCCGAAGACGGCCACACTCCGGCCATCACCCTGATTCAGCCCCGCAACCACTGGCGCGACGACGCCTCTCGCACCCGTTTCTCTGCGGGCCAGCTGCGTGGCCTGGCACCCGCCGGCCGGTTGGACATCGATTCGGTCGGTTTGTTGGTGCTGACGCAAGACGGCCGCATTGCCCGCCAACTGATTGGCGAAGACGGTCATACCGAAAAAGAGTACCTGGTGCGGGTGCACTACGGCACAACGCAAACCGATGTGCAACGCGCCTTTCCCCTGGAGCAGCTGGCCCGATTGCGGCACGGCTTGAGCCTGGATGGCCAGGCCCTGAAGCCCGCGCGGGTGGAATGGCAAAACCCTGAGCAGCTGCGCTTTGTGCTGACCGAGGGCAAAAAGCGGCAAATCCGGCGCATGTGCGAACAAGTCGGCCTGCATGTGGTGGGCCTCAAGCGCGTGCGCATGGGGCGGGTGGTGCTGGGCAACCTGCCTGTGGGCCAGTGGCGCTACTTGGCGCCGCATGAAAAGTTTTAAGCCATTGCCCTGCCCCTGAAACCGTTAGGTGCCCTTGAAATCAAGGGCGCCGCCCTCAAATCCAATCCGTTTTGTTTTCTGATTCTTCATTTTCATCATGACTGCACAAACCCATGCCTTTCAAGCCGAAGTGGCCCAGCTTCTGCACCTGGTCACTCACTCGCTGTATTCCAACAAGGAAATTTTTCTGCGCGAGTTGGTGTCCAATGCCTCCGACGCCTGCGACAAACTGCGCTACGAAGCCCTGAACAACGCCAGCCTGTACGAAGACGCGCCCAACCTGGAAATTCGCGTCAGCTTTGACAAGGCCGCCAACACTCTGACCATTGCCGACAACGGCATTGGCATGAGCGCGCAAGAGGCCGTGGACCACCTGGGCACCATCGCCAAGAGTGGCACGCGGGAGTTCATGTCGCGCCTGGAAGGCGCCCAGCAAAGCGATGCCAAGTCCCAAGGCGCCCTGATTGGCCAGTTTGGCGTGGGCTTTTACTCCGGCTACATCGTGGCCGACAAAATCACCGTTGAAACCCGTCGCGCCGGCTTGTCCGCCAGCGAAGGCGTGCGCTGGGTCAGCGGCGGCACCGGCGAATTCACGGTGGAAGGCCTGGACATGCCCACCCGCGGCACCCGCGTCATCCTGCACCTGCGGGAAGATGCGGCCGAGTACCTGAGCAGCTGGAAGCTCAAGGGCATCATTTCCAAATACTCCGATCACATCTCCTTGCCCATCCTGATGCGCAAGGAAGAATGGAAAGAGGGCGAAAACGACCAGCCCGGCGAGATGGTGGTGACCGACGAATGGGAAACCGTCAACAAAGCCAATGCCTTGTGGACGCGTGCCAAAAAAGACATCACCGCAGAACAGTACGCCGATTTCTACAAAGCCCTGAGCCACGACTTTGAAGACCCGCTGACCTGGACGCACAACCGCGTGGAAGGCAGCACCGAGTACACGCAACTGTTGTACGTGCCGGGCAAAGCGCCCTTTGATTTGTGGAACCGCGAAAAGCGCGGCGGCCTCAAGCTGTATGTGAAGCGCGTGTTCATCATGGACGACGCAGAGGCGCTGATGCCGGTCTACCTGCGCTTTGTGAAGGGCGTGGTGGACTCTGCCGACCTGCCGCTGAATGTCAGCCGTGAGCTGTTGCAAGAGAGCCGCGACGTGAAAGCCATTCGAGAAGGCAACACCCGCCGCGTGCTGTCCATGCTGGAAGACCTGGCCAAGCGCGACCAGCCCGCCAACGATGCCAGCGACGAAGACAAGCAAGACGCTGGCAAGTACACCCGTTTCTATGCCGAGTTTGGCGCCGTGCTGAAAGAAGGCCTGGGCGAAGACTTCGCCAACCGCGACAAGATTGCCAAGCTGCTGCGCTTTGCCAGCACCCAAAGCGATGCCGTCAGTGTGTCCCTGGCCGACTACAAGGCGCGCATGAAAGAAGGCCAGGACGCCATCTACTACATCACGGCCGACACCCTGGCCGCCGCCAAAAACAGTCCGCAACTGGAAGTGTTCAAAAAGAAAGGCCTGGAAGTCTTGCTGATGACGGACCGCGTGGACGAGTGGGCGCTGAGCTTCCTCACCGAGTTCGATGGCACCCCCCTGCAAAGCGTTGCCAAAGGGGCGGTGGACCTGGGCAAGCTGCAAGACGAATCCGAGAAAAAAGCCGCCGAAGAAGCCGCCGAGCAATTCAAGCCCGTGCTGGCCAAGCTGAAAGAGGCGCTGAAAGAGAAAGCCGAGGATGTTCGCGTGACCACACGCCTGGTCGACTCGCCCGCCTGCCTGGTGGTGCAAGACCAGGGCATGTCACTGCAACTCTCGCGCATGCTCAAGCAAGCAGGCCAACAGGCCCCCGAGGTGAAGCCGATTCTGGAAGTGAACCCTGAGCACCCGCTGGTGAAAAAACTGGCGAGCGACGCGGCAGCCACGCAGTTCCATGACCTGGCCCACATCGTGTTCGACCAGGCCTTGCTGGCCGAAGGCGGCTTGCCAGAAGACCCGGCAGCGTATGTGCGCCGCGTCAATGCCTTGCTGGCCTGAAGCTCAGGCGGGCATCGGCAAAAAACCGGCTTGACGACGCCATGCCTGTGCCGCCTGGCCCGTCAGTGCTTCGATGAACTGTGCGGCCAAGATGGCAGAGGGTGAAGCGCTGCACACGGCGGCGGTGTAAACCGTGGCCAACTCGTAGCCTGGGGGCAAGTCGGCCACACACTCGATGCCTTCGGTGATCAAGATCTCGGTGATCTGTGTGCAGCCCATCACATGAGGATCGTCACACTCGGCCATGGCCTTCATGGCCGTGGCCCCATTGGGATAAACATGCAAACGGTCTGACAAGCTTTGCGCAATGCCCAAATCTGTCAGCACCTTCATGAAGTGAATGCCGGCCGTGGCCAACTTGGGATCGGGGAAGTAAATGCCACTGGCGCTGCTCAGGGCTTGACGCAAGCTATCGCCATCGTGCACGGCAGGATGCTTCTGGCCCGATTTGACGGCCACACTGGTCATCACCGTTCCCAAGGCTTGTGCGGTTCCCGCTCGCACCTGACCACTCTGCGTCAAGCCATCAATCAGGGCCTGCGTCAAGATCAGCACATCACAGGGGGCGCCCTCAAGCAACTTTTGCTTCATCGCACCGACCGCACCAAAACCACCATGAAGGTGCACGCCGTGGGCTTGTTCAAAGGTCGGCGCCACTTGCCGCACGATGCCTTGCGCGGCACCACCACTGAGCAAATGCAATGCTGTTGTCATGCGATGCCTCAGTCCATTTTGATGTTGGCCGACTTGATGACCCGTGCCCATTTGGCCACATCATCCTGAACGTATTTTTCAAATACAGTCGGATTCATCACCAAGGGAACCGCGCCTTGTTTGCCCCAGGCCTGCCGCACGTCGGGTTGGCTTGCCATTTTGGAGATGGCATCATTGAGCCGATCCACCACCGCCTTGGGCGTGGCCCTCGGCGCCATCACGCCCAACCAAATGGTCGCCTCATAGCCTGGCACGCCCGCTTCGCTCAAGGTAGGCACCTCTGGCAACACTTCGGAGCGTTGCTTGCCGGTGACGGCCAGGGCGCGCACTTTGCCGGCGCGCACTTGCTCGGTCATGGTGGTCACCGCGTCGAACATCATGTCCACTTGACCGCCGATGACATCTGTTCGCGCACCAGAACTGCCCTTGTAGGGGATGTGAACCATGCTGATTTGCGCCATGCTTTTGAACAACTCACCCGCCATGTGATAAGGCGTTCCGGGACCGGAAGAGGCATAGTTCAATTTGCCTGGCTGGGCTTGGGCGCGTTGCAACACATCCGAGAGCTGCGTCAAACCCGTGCCGGGGTGGGCCACCAGAACCAGGTCCGATGCATTGATGGGTGCGATGGGCACAAAGTCTTTCAACAGGCTGTAGGGCTTGTTGGGAATCAGGCTTTCGTTGACGGTGTGCGCATTGGACATGAGCAACAAGGTGTAGCCATCGGGTGCGGCTTTGGCTGCCAGATCGGTGCCAATCACGGCACCCGCACCCGGTCGGTTGTCCACCACGAAGGACTGGCCCAAACTGTCTTGCAAACGCTGTGCCAAAAACCGCGCGTAATTGTCTGCGGGCCCGCCGGTGGCAAAAGGCACAATGATTTTGACGGGACGGGTGGGATAGCTTTGCGCCCAAAGAGAACCACACAGCAGGGCCAAAGAGAGGTGAGCCAACCAGCGTCCAAGCTTGCTGCAAGTCATTGCACTCTCCCAATGCGGCGAACCACGTCGCTCATGCGCCGCGCATCGGCTTGTACATATTTTTCGAAGTCGGCACTGTCCTGGTAAAGAATCGGGCTGCCGGCATTTTGAATGACCTCGCGCACCTTGGCGTCTTGCGCCGCCACACGCGCGGCGGCGCGCAGGCGCTGCGCCACAGGCTCGGGCGTTGCTGACGGAATGAACAGGCCGGACCATTGGGCATATTCGGCTTGAAACCCGGCGTCTTTCAGGCTGGGCACCTCGGGCAATACATCCAGCCGGCCTTGGCCCCAATGCGCCAAGGCTCGCAGCTTGCCCGCCTTGATGTGTTGCAGCACGGTGGCGGGGCCGGAAGACACAGCGTCAATCTGTCCGCCGAGCAAAGCCACCACGGCCGGCCCTGCGCCTGTGAACGGAATGTGATTGAAACTCACGCCAGCGGTTTGCGCCAAAATTTCCATGGGCACATGCATGGTGCCATAGTTGCCGGAGGAGCCGTAGGGGATGGCACCGGGGCGTTTGCGGGCATCTTCCACAAACTCTTGCACCGACTTCCAGGGTGCATCGGCACGCACCACCAGCACCGTGGGGTCGGCGGTGTAGCGCGCAATGGGCCTCAAATCGGACAAAGCAAACAGGGGCGCGCGGCCGAGCAAGGCATCGGCTTCGGGAATCACGGTCAGCGAGGACAAGGCCATCAAAAGGGTGTGGCCATCGGCCCGAGCTTTGGCTGCCGCACCCATGCCAATGCCGCCACCGGCGCCTGGCTTGTTTTCAATCACCACCGGTTGGCCCAGCTCTCTCCCCAGAGCCTCCGCCACCGGGCGCGCCACAATGTCAGCCAAACCCCCGGGCGGAAAGGGCACGATGAGCGTCAGTGGCTTGCTGGGAAAGGCTTGGGTTTGGGCTTGGGCAGGCCCGGCAGCCCACCCTGCGGCCATGCTGGCCGCAGCAAGCGATAGGACTTGTCGACGTTGCATAAAGACTCCTGTGCTAGTTTTCACTGATCGCGTGATCACTCTAGCACTGCGACAATGCGGCATCAATCCCAAATTCCCCTGATCGGTGACCACCATGAGACTCGCTGCTTTTGTTTACCAACAACAACCCCAAGTCGGCCTGGTGTCCGATGACTTGCAATCGGTGACGCTGCTGGACCTGCCCATGGCAGAGCGTGTGCTGGGCGCCTTGCCCATTGTGGAGCGCCTGTCTGCTGGCGCAGGGCTGCCGGCCTTGTTGCAAACCGTTGCGCTCAAAGATGTGCAACTGACCGCCCCCCTGCCGCGACCGCGTCGCAATATTTTTTGCGTTGGCAAGAACTACTATGCCCATGCCAAAGAATTCGCCAGCAGCGGGTTTGACAGCAGCGCCAAAGCCGGCGGCGATGTTCCTTCGGTGCCCATCATTTTCAGCAAGGTGCCCGAGTCGGTCATCGCCACCGGTGACACCATTGAAATTCCGCATGCCGTGTCCACCGCCATTGACTACGAGGCCGAGCTGGGCGTGATCATTGGGCGCGGCGGCAAAGGCATCCGCAAGGCCGACGCCATGGGCCATGTCTGGGGCTACACCATCATCAACGACGTGACCTCGCGCGATTGGCAAAACCGCCACCTGCAATGGCACATGGGCAAGTCTTTTGACACCTTCTGTCCCATGGGTCCCTGGCTGGTGAGCGCCGACACCTGCGATGGCACGCATACCCAAGTGCGCTGCTATGTGAACGGCGAAGAGCGCCAGAATGCCAGCACCACCGACTTGATCTTCGACATTCCCACGCTGATTGAAACCCTCAGCGCAGGCATCACGCTCTACCCTGGCGATGTGATTGCCACTGGCACGCCGGTGGGTGTGGGCATTGGCTTCAAGCCCCCGCGCTACTTGCAGACGGGCGATGTGGTGCGCGTGGAAATCGACGGCATTGGCGCGCTGGAAAACCCGGTGCGCTGATCAGACTTGCAAGGGCGGCTCTTGCATGGCCGCGATCTGGTCGCGCAGGATGCTCACCTGGTCTTGCCAATAGCCGACACTACCAAACCAGGCAAAGTGCTGCGCGAACGCCGGGTCATCTTGCCGCCGCGCCAACCAGGCGCTGTAATGCACCAAGCGCAAGGTTCTCAAGGGCTCGATCAAGGCCAGTTCTCTGCGGTCAAAGGGCCGCATGCTTTCATAGCCCTCCAGCACCTCGGACAGTTGCAAGCTGCGATCGCGCCGATCGCCGCTGAGCAGCATCCACAGATCTTGCACCGCGGGCCCCATGCGGGCATCGTCCAGATCGACAAAATGCGGCCCGCCGTTGGCTTGCTCAACAGGCGTCCACAAGATATTGCCTGGGTGGCAATCACCGTGCAAACGCAACAGTGCCGTGGGGGCGGCCGCCATCGCCGCTTGGGCCAAGCCCAAGGCTTCGCGACACACGCTCAGCCAGGTGGCTTCCACCTCCAAAGCAATGGCCTGGTTTTCTTGCAACCAATGCAAAGATTCCCAGCCAAAGGTTTCAACGTTCAACGCGGGGCGCGCCTTGAAACTGTCGCGTGCCCCCACCAAATGAATGCGCGCCAAAAATCGGCCGATCCAATTCAGCACCTCGGGATCGTCCAACTCGGGCCAGCGTCCGCCCCGGCGCGGTGACACACTGAAAACAAAACGTTGCGGGCCGCTCTCGCCCTGTGTGTGCACCGCATGCAGCGTTCGACCTTGCAAGGTGAGGGGCCCCACCACCGGCAACTCATCGGCCACCATCTCGGCGGTGAAAGCATGTTCTTCCTGAATTTGGGCATCGGTCCAGCGACCAGGCCGGTAGATTTTGACCACCACGGGATCGGCATCGTCCAGCATCACCTGGTAGACGCGGTTCTCGTAAGAGCTGAGGGCACTCATGCGCCCATCCACCGGCAGGCCGAGCGCGCTCAGCGCATCCAGCACCACATCGGGCGTGAGGTCTTGGTAAGGGTGCTTCACACGCCCCAGACCAGGTCGTGCTCTTCCTTCAAGCAACGCCGCATCATCTCGATGAAAGGCGCGGCACGTTGGCGCAAGCTGATGCCCTCTTCCCGCTCGGGGTCTGTGCCTTTGTCATGGGCCTGCTGGAGCGCCTCTGCACGCGCGGCTTCATGGGCCAGCACAGCGGCTTGCAAGGCCGCAATGGCTGCAGGCATCTCCGCCACTTGCAAGATGCCCTTGGGCGAAGGCGTCTTGCCAATGAGGGACAAAATCTGCCGCCCCTGAGGCTCCAGCATGATGAGGTCACCGGTGGCTTTGGATTTGAATTTGTAGAGCATGGCTTGATTGTGCGCCTTGCCTGCGCATTTGCCTACTCGCCTTCGCCCGCTAGGCAACGCAAAGCCACTTTTAAAAAGCCTTCAGGCCGCTCGTACTGCACCCAGTGGCCGGCTTGCGGCACCACATGGAAACTGACCAAGCGGCATTGGTTCAGCACTTCGGGCACGCGGTACAGGCGCTCTTCCACCAGGCTGTCGAACTCACCCCAAATGGTGTGAATCGGGCATTGCCATCTCGATTGCAGGTGCACCAGCACATCGCCACGGGCAATGCGGCGACGGCGCAAGCGATCGCGCGAGACGTTGGCATCTTGCAAGTCGAGGGTGGCCTCGTCCACGCTCTCGGGATGGCGCAACATGATCTGCAACAAGTTGTGGCGCAGGATGTCGCGCCGCTCTTGGCGTGACATGTCCTCGCGCAAGCCGCGCAGGTCCAGCGGGTCGCCAAACAAGCCCAAGCCGGGAATACCCACCAAGACCAGGCGTCGAATCAGGTCGGGCTGTGCTGCGGCAATGAAGCCGGCGGTCATGCCACCAAAGGAGAAGCCCATGACATCGTGTGGCCCCTCGCCCAACAACTGGCGCAGGCCTTGGGCCACGTGGTGCTGCAAATCGTCCGCATCGCGCGCGTCAGGTGGCAAATCGGAATCGCCAAAACCCGGCAGGTCCAGTGCGTAGACCGCACGGTCTTTGGACAAGCCCTGGATGTTGCGCAACCAGTGGGTCCAGCTGCCACTGCCGCCATGCAGCAGTACCAGCGGGCGCCCTGCAGACGTGTTCCAGGCATGCCAGACCTGGATGCCACCAGGCGTTGGCAATTCAATGCGGGTGGCGCTGGCCAACACCTGGTCTTGGCTCACATGTTCACTCATGATTTCAACGTCGCAAAGAAAAAGGGGTCAGACAACAAATTGTTATCTGACCCCAATTTTTATTGGTTGCGCGAGCAAGATTTGAACTTGCGACCTTTGGGTTATGAGCCCAACGAGCTACCAGGCTGCTCCATCGCGCGGTAAGAGGGTTATTGTAACTTATTCAGCGGCTTCGGGGGAAGTTTCTTGAACTTCCGGACGATCCACCAGCTCGACCAGTGCCATCGGTGCGTTGTCACCCACGCGGTAACCCATCTTCAGGATTCGGGTGTAGCCACCGGGACGGGCTTGGTAACGGGGACCGATTTCGCCAAAGAGTTTGACGACCATGTCGCGATCGCGCAGGCGGTTGAAAGCCAGGCGCTTGTTGGCCAGGGTCGGCTCTTTGGCCAAGGTGATCATGGGCTCGACCACGCGGCGCAATTCCTTGGCCTTGGGCAGCGTGGTCTTGATGACTTCGTGCTGAATCAGCGAGTTCATCATGTTGCGCAGCATTGCCAGGCGGTGCTCGCTGGTGCGGTTGAGTTTGCGAAGTCCGTGTCCGTGACGCATGGTATTTCCTTTCGATATTTTGCCGGCCGCCGTATCAGGTACGGCCAGGGGACGGATGTCTTATTTTTTTGAGATGCAGTGAAGGGCGGCTCAGCGCTTTTCCAGACCGGCGGGCGGCCAGCTTTCCAGCTTCATGCCCAGGGTCAGGCCACGCGAGGCCAACACTTCTTTGATTTCGTTGAGCGACTTGCGACCCAGGTTCGGGGTCTTGAGCAACTCGTTCTCGGTGCGCTGAATCAGGTCACCGATGTAGTAAATGTTTTCGGCCTTCAGGCAGTTGGCGGAACGCACCGTCAACTC
>JACCDY010761582.1_pt1 | contig 19260 bp, 14 predicted proteins | sample 7446391 | NCBI WGS metagenome assembly JACCDY01 (sample SAMN15323451, study PRJNA562643) | freshwater metagenome | isolation source: river surface water | place: USA:Blue River Watershed | collected 2017-08-18
ACCTGATCAACCCCACCGGTCGCTTCGTCATTGGCGGCCCGCAGGGCGATTGCGGCCTGACCGGACGCAAGATCATCGTCGACACTTACGGTGGCGCCTGCCCGCACGGCGGTGGCGCGTTCTCGGGCAAAGACCCGTCGAAAGTCGATCGCTCGGCCGCCTACGCTGGCCGTTACGTGGCGAAGAACATCGTCGCCGCGGGCCTCGCAGAGAAATGCCAGATCCAGATTTCGTATGCGATCGGCATTGCCAAACCGACCTCGGTGATGGTCACCACCTTCGGCACCGGCAAGATCAGCGATGAAAAGATCGAAGCGCTGGTGCGCGAGCATTTCGATCTTCGTCCGAAAGGCATTGTGCAGATGCTCGATCTGCTGCGCCCCATCTATCGCAAGAGCGCGGCGTATGGTCACTTCGGTCGCGAAGAGCCCGAGTTCAGCTGGGAGCGCACCGACAAGGCGGCTGCACTGAAGGCGGCTGCCGGACTCTGATACCTATCCGGACCCCAATAAAACGGGCAGGCTTGCGATGCAAGCCTGCTTTTTTTTATTCCGTTGAACTGAGCCCGAATTACCTCTCAGTGCCCGCCTGAGAAAAATTTTTCCGCTGCTACAGTGCCTCGCGTCTGTTTGGCTTCTTTGACGTGGCGGAAAAATTTTCATGCGCATTACTCATTCGCGGCGTGGTCAGCGTTCGCTGTTGTCGGCAGTGCTGGTTTGTCTGTCAGTTCACACGCTTCCGTCGCATTCGCAATCTTCCGGTCAGCAACTCAAGGCGGGCTCACGGCTGAGCGCGGCCACCAGCACATCGTCGTCTGCTCAATCTGCCGCGCCAGTGCATCGCCTGATCATCACGCCACATCCGACACGCGGCGGCAAGCTCAGTGCTCAGCTCGCCAATCAGGAACATGGCCGGCTGGCGGCGATCGCCAGCGTGCCGCTGGCGGTGGAGCGCGCTCTGTCCGGCCGGTCTCATTTGGTACGTCTGGCACAGCCAGTGAGTATCGAAGAAGCGCGTGCGCTGTCGGCGAAGCTGCGTGCCAGCGGAGAGATCGAGTCTGCCGAACCGGATGTGCTGATGCGGGCTGACACCCTGTCATCCGGCAGCCTGCTGCCGAACGATCCGGGCTATACCAGTTCAGCCGGGCAGTGGCACTACATGGCGCCTGCGTCATTGAATGCCGGCGGCGCTGACCTACCTGCGGCATGGGATATCACGCTCGGCAGTGGCAACGTGACCGTGGCCGTGCTCGATACAGGGTATCGGCCCCATGTCGACCTGCAGGCGATGCTGCCGGGGTATGACTTTGTCAGTACGGCGAGCATGGGCAATGACGGCAACGGGCGCGATGCTGATGCGCGAGACCCCGGGGATTATGTCGCTGCGAGCGAATGCGGCAGCGGTTCAGTGGCGTCGCGCTCCAGCTGGCATGGCACGCATGTGATGGGCACAATCGCCGCGTTAATGAACAATGGCCTGTATGGCACCGGGATTGCGCCCCATGTGCGGCTGCTGCCAGTGCGCGTGCTGGGCAAGTGCGGCGGCTATACCTCCGACATCGTCGATGGCATGCGATGGGCCGCCGGTCTGTCGGTGCCGGGTGTGGCCAGGAATCTTTATCCGGCGCGGATCCTCAATCTGAGCCTCGGCAGCGCGGGGACTTGCTCGGCAGCGTTCCAGAGCGCGATCAATGATGTCAACGCGGTTGGCGCGATCGTGGTGGTCGCTACCGGCAACGGCGGCTATGACAGCGTGAATCAGCCAGCGAACTGCAATGGCGCACTGGCAGTCACCGCCCACAGCATCGATGGCGACAACGCGGATTACGCGAATATCGGCGCACAAACGACGATCAGCGCGCCGGGCGGCGGCTGCGGCACACTTGCTGCGGGCTGTATAGCAGGGCTCAGTGCCAACGGTCCTCCCGTTTATTCTCTGGGCAATACGGGTATCAGCACACCGGCGAGCGACACCTATGCGCTCAAGCGCGGCACGAGCATGGCGGCGCCCCATGTGTCCGGCACCATCGCGCTGATGCTGTCGCTGAACCCGTCGATGACGAGAAGCGAGGTGATATCGACGCTGCGCGCATCGGCACGCGCATTCCCGACGTCCAGCGTCTGCATGCTTGCGGCCAATCAGGGGTTGTGCGGAGCCGGCATGCTCGATGCGCAGGCCGCGCTCCATTCGTTCGCGCCAGTGATTTCGGTGACCAGCGCCTCTCAGGTCGCCGCCCCCGGTGCTACGGTCATGCTGGACGCCACCGCGAGCTCGCCCGGCGGCTTGCCGATCGCGGGCTATTCATGGCGAGCTGCATCCTCCAACCCGACTGCTGTGACTCTGCTGAATGCCAACACGCCGAACGCCAGTTTTATCGCTCCGGCGCGGGGCACTTATCTTTTCACGCTGATGGTCACTGACGGTCGTGGCGCGAGCGGCACGGCAAGCGCCAGCGTGCGGGTCAACAGCGTGCCGGTACTGCAGCCTGTCGCCACTCTGTCAGTGCGCGCGGGCGGCGCATTGAAGCTGACACTGAAGGCCTCGGATGCCGATGGCGACAAGCCCGTATTTCATGCACTGGCATTACCCTCGGGCGCCAGTCTGAGCGCGGCGGGCGTATTCAGCTGGCCGTATGCTGTCCCGGTGGGCAGTTACAGCGTCAGTGTTGCCGCCAGCGACCATGATGGCAGCAGCGCGCCCCTGAACTTCACGATCAACGTCACCTCGGTGCCGGCGGTCAGTGCGACTAGTGGAAGTTCGGGTGGAGGCGGCGCACTCGGCGATGACTATCTGTTGCTGGCCGCAGGCTGGGTGCTGATCCGTCGGCAGCGCAGGGCAAAAAAATCGAAAGACAACGCAAGCGGATCATGGCACTGATCTTTCATGCGATGGGCCGTCGTCCAGCGCCGGCCGTGCTGATCATGGTCGTGGTCACCGTATCACTGCTGGCAGGCTTCTCTCCCGCGAATACGCTCGTCTGGCAGCGCGAAGCATTGAGCAATGGCGAATGCTGGCGGCTGCTCAGCACCCATCTCGTGCATCTGAGCCCGCGGCATTTGATGATGAATGTGCTGGGCCTGTGGCTGGCGATGGAACTGCCGTGTGCCACCCTCACCTCGGCGCAGTGGATGTCACTATGCATGGTTAGTGCACTGGGAGTCAGTCTGTTGTTATTGCTGTTGCAACCTCAGCTGCAATGGTATGCAGGCCTGTCAGGCGTGCTGCATGGTTTGTGGTCAGGTGGCGCGGCGTATCGCTGGATCGTCGAAAGAAAAAATCTGTTTTTGCTCGTCTTGCTGGCTTTGTTCGCCCGACTGACGATTGGCGGTCAAGTCAGCGCCGAGTTTTCGGTGATAGCAGAAGCTCACTGGTATGGTGCATTCAGCGGCTTGCTATGGCTCGCATTGACACGGTTACATGAACGTCGTCCCGTTTTCGATTAAAATGCACGCAGCCAAGGAGCGTTGCGACAGGGTTTTCATCCTGCCAGGCTTGGCGAATCTTCATGCAACGGCGCTCACGTTACTTTTTTCCAAGGAAAGGAGGGCGTGATGAGCGCCGTACTCAAACCCGCAGGTTTTCACGACTACCACGTTGCCGACATCAGTCTTGCTGACTGGGGCAACAAAGAAATCCGCATTGCCGAAACCGAAATGCCCGGCCTGATGGCTATCCGCGAAGAATACGCGGCCAGCCAGCCTCTCAAGGGCGCGCGCATCACCGGTTCGCTGCACATGACCATCCAGACCGCAGTACTGATCCAGACGCTTGAGGCGCTGGGCGCGAAAGTGCGCTGGGCATCGTGCAACATCTACTCGACTCAGGATCACGCTGCGGCAGCGATCGCCGCCAATGGCACGCCGGTGTTTGCGTACAAGGGTGAAACGCTGGACGAGTACTGGGACTACACCCACCGCATCTTCGAATGGCCGGACGGCGGTTACTCGAACATGATTCTCGATGATGGTGGCGACGCCACGCTGCTGCTGCATCTTGGTACGCGCGCCGAGAAAGATCCCAGCGTACTGAACAACCCGGATTCAGAAGAAGCCACCTGCCTGTTCAACTCGATCAAGAAGAAGCTCGCTACCGACAAGACCTGGTACTCGACCCGCCTCGCACAGATCAAGGGCGTGACCGAAGAAACCACGACCGGTGTGCACCGTCTGTACCAGATGTACAAGGAAGGCAAGCTGGCCTTCCCGGCGATCAATGTGAACGACTCAGTGACCAAGTCCAAGTTCGACAATCTGTACGGCTGCCGGGAATCGCTGGTCGATGCCATCAAGCGCGCGACCGACGTCATGATCGCCGGCAAGGTTGCCGTAGTCGCTGGTTATGGTGATGTGGGCAAGGGTTCGGCGCAGGCGCTGCGTGCATTGTCCGCGCAAGTCTGGGTCACCGAGATCGATCCGATCTGCGCACTGCAGGCAGCGATGGAAGGTTATCGGGTCGTCACGATGGACTACGCAGCCGAGCATGCTGACATCTTCGTGACTGCGACTGGTAACTATCATGTGATCACGCATGAGCACATGAAGAAAATGAAAGATCAGGCCATCGTCTGTAACATCGGTCACTTCGACAATGAAATCGAAGTCGCCGCGCTCAAGCAGTACAAGTGGGAGAACATCAAGCCCCAGGTCGATCATGTGATTTTCCCGGATGGCAAGCGCATCATCCTGCTGGCCGAAGGCCGTCTGGTGAACCTCGGTTGCGGCACCGGCCATCCGTCCTATGTGATGAGCTCGTCTTTTGCCAACCAGACGATTGCCCAGATCGAGCTGTACTGCAACACCAAAGCCTATCCGGTGGGCGTGTACACGCTGCCCAAGCACCTCGACGAGAAGGTCGCCCGCCTGCAGCTGAAGAAGCTCAATGCGCAGCTGACGCAGCTGAGCGAAGAGCAGGCTGCCTACATCGGCGTGACGCAAGACGGTCCGTACAAGCCGGACCACTACCGCTATTAATCACCTCGGATTATTTGCGGTTCTCCGGAGTTGCCGCGCCATCAGCCGTCCTCAGGCTGATGGCGCGGCACCACCGGTGTCTGATACCTGAATGCTTCCATGCGTCTGCTGCTGATCTGGCTGATCAACACTGTTGCCCTGTTCGCTATCCCGCAGCTGCTGGATTCGGTGCAGATCGACAGTTTTTCTACTGCCCTGCTGGCCTCGCTGGTGCTGGGTCTGGTCAACACCCTGGTGCGCCCGATCCTGATCCTGCTGACCCTGCCCGTCACTTTCCTGACGCTGGGCTTGTTCATCTTTGTGATCAATGGCCTGATGTTCTGGGCGGCTGCAGATCTGGTGACAGGATTTCAGGTCGATAATTTCGGTGCTGCCATGTTGGGCGCACTGATCTACAGTGTTCTTTCATGGGCGCTGTCCACGCTATTCCTCAGAAAATAAATGTCAGAAAAATCCACTGTCTCCGCGACCCGATTCAGCGTGGAGTTCTTCCCTCCGAAAACGACGGAGGGTGCAGAAAAACTGCGCGCGACGCGCAACACGCTGGCGGTGCTGCAGCCTGAGTACTTCTCTGTCACTTTCGGCGCCGGAGGCTCCACACAATCCGGCACACGCGATACCGTGCTCGAGATCCACGAAGAAGGCCATGCGGCTGCGCCGCATCTCTCCTGCATCGGCCGCTCACGCGCTGATTTGCGCGAAATACTCGCCGAGTACAAGAGCGCCGGCATACGGCGTCTGGTCGCGCTGCGTGGCGACCTGCCCAGTGGTTTTGGCGGGCTGGCAGGCGACTTCAATCATGCGAACGAGCTGATCGAATTCATCCGTGCCGAGACGGGCGATTGGTTTCACATTGAAACAGCGGCTTATCCGGAGATGCATCCGCAGGCGAAATCACCTCAGGACGATTTGCAGAACTATGCGCGCAAGGTGAAGGCGGGCGCCAATTCGGCGATCACTCAGTATTTTTACAATCCTGATGCGTACTTTCGCTTCGTTGACGATGCACGCAAGATCGGTGTCGATGTGCCGGTCGTGGCAGGCATCATGCCGATCACGAACTACACGCAGCTGTCGCGCTTTTCCGATATGTGCGGCGCCGAGATACCGCGCTGGATACGGCTGAAGCTGGCCAGCTTTGGTGATGACAGCGCCTCCATTCGTGCGTTCGGACTGGATGTCGTGACGGCACTGTGCGAGCGCCTGATCAAGGGCGGCGCGCCCGGCCTGCATTTCTACTCGCTCAATCAGTCCGAACCGACGCAGACGATCTGGAAGCGCCTGATCAGTCAGTGATGATCAGGTCCAGAGCGATGTCATGCGGGTCCGTCGGAAAGCTGACCCGCGTGCTCGCGTAAGCAATGCCCAGTGCTGTGGGGCGCGGCGTCATCGCCAGCGTGCGGTCGAAATAACCGCCGCCAAATCCCAGCCGGAACCCTTGCTCATTGAAGCCCACACAGGGAGCCAGCACCACGTCCGGTACGATCTGGGCATCCCGTGCAGCAGGTGCCTGCATACCACTGGCGTCGCGGAAGAGTGGCTCGCCCGGCAACCAGCGCTGATAGATCAGTGCCGTGTGTCTTTCGACGGCCACCGGCATCGCCAGCGTGATGCCGCGCGCCGCCAGTCCTTCATAGAGCGGCATCAACTCCGGTTCTCCCGCCATCGCCAGATAGCCACCGAGCGAACGTGGCTGATGCTCATCAAGCCATGCCGACAGTGCAGCCATGAGGCGAGCATCCGCCTGCGCCTTCACATCGGCTGGCATCGCTCGCCGTGCTGCAATCAGCTGGCGGCGCAAATCCGCTTTGATAGACGGGTTTTCCATCGTAAAAATAGCCTCTGATCCTTGGATTCAATGAATTGCTGCATGGTATTCTAAAGAGAACATTTTCTATTGGAATTTCGAAAGTTTTGATGATTCGCACCAGCGCCCCATCGTGGATAGGCGGACTGTTATTGTCTGTCTCGGTAATGCTCCTGCCATTGACCGTGATCGCCGCGACACCCAAACGCGCGATCGTGACCGCCACCGGAGCCGATGCCGATTTCATCGCATTGCGCGAAGCCTCTTTGCGTGGCGATACCGGCGACGCGGGAAGACTGGCGGCGCGCCTCACGGATTATCCTATTCCGTCCTATGTCGACTACTACCGGCTGTATCCCCGGCTGGCGTCAACGCCCGAGGGCGAGATTCGCGGCTTTCTCAGTCGTTATGACGGTACCGCCATTGCAGACCGGCTCAGAAATGACTGGCTGTTGATGCTGGGTCGGGCGCGCGACTGGCGCGTGTTCGATGAACAATATCCGTTGTTCGTGCTGAATGACGATACCCAGGTCAAATGCTATGCACTGTCCTCGCGCGTGGCCAAGGGCGAGTATGTCGCCAAAGCTGCGCGTGAGCTGTTGGTGCAGCCAAAGAATTACGGCGAAGGCTGTGTCGACCTGATCAGCCGCCTGTACCAGAACCGGCAATTCAACGAGACGGATCTCTGGCATCAGGTTCGGATCGCTGTCGAGTACGGGAATGTCAGTGCGGCGCGCCGTATCGCCTACCAGATCGATGTCAGTGAACGCCAGCTGATGCCGGCGGTCGACAAGCCGGCGGTGATTGTCGAACGGGGCGCCGCGGGCTCGCGTGCGACCAAGGAGTTATTTATCATCGCCTTGGGCCGATTGGCAAAAGACCAGCGTGACAGGGCCGAGCGTGCGCTGCACAAGGCGCTGTTCAGACTCAGCCATGAAGAGCAGGCGCAGGCTTGGGCGCAGCTGGCGCTGCCGGCATCGCTTGCGCTGTCCAAAGATGCCGTCAACTTCTGGCGCAAGACCTGGGACGCGAATCTTTCTTCCGATGCGTATCACTGGCGCGTACGTGCCGCCTTGCGCGACGGCGACTGGCCCATGGTGGCGCGCGCGATCGACAGCATGCCTTCCGAGATGCAAAAAGAAGCCACTTGGATTTACTGGCGTGCGCGAGCGCATCAGGCGGCGCGCCATACCGAGCAGGCGAACAAGCTGCTGCAGAGCATCGCTTCGCAATACAACTTCTATGGTCTGCTCGCCGCAGAGGATCTGGGGCAGACGCTTACCGTGCCGCCACGGCCGCAGCCGCCGAGCGCTGAGGAAATGGCCGAGGCTTCCGCGAACACCGGATTTCGTCATTCGCTGAAGTTCTTCGAGCTCGAGCTGCGTTTCGAGGGCAATCGTGAATGGAACTGGCAGCTGCGCAAGCTCAACGAGCGGCAGCTGCTGGCCGCAGGCGAGTTCGCTCGTCAGAACGAGGTGCTGGATCGCATGGTCACTACCGCTGACCGGGCAAAATCAGAAGTGGATTTCACTCAACGTTTCCCGACGCCGCATGATGACATCATGAATGCCGCCGCACAGCCGCTGGGGCTGGACAAGGCCTGGGTCTATGGACTCATGCGTCAGGAGTCGCGCTTCGTGAAGGCCGCCCGCTCGAATGTCGGCGCGTCAGGGCTGATGCAGATCATGCCGGCAACTGCGCACTATGTCGCGCGCAAGATCGGCATGGCCGGATTCTCGCTCAGCGGCCTGAATGACACCCGCACCAACATCACGCTGGGCACGCAGTATCTGAACATGGTGCTCAACAGCCTCGGTGGTTCGCAGACGCTGGCCACTGCCGCGTACAACGCCGGCCCCAGCCGACCCCGGCTCTGGCGCTCGACGCTGGAGAAACCGGTCGAAGGCGCGATCTTTGCCGAGACCATTCCCTTTTCCGAGACCCGTGGCTACGTAAAGAACGTGCTCGCGAATGCGACCTGCTATGCCGCGCTGTTCGACAGCAAGGCCCCCTCGCTGAAATCGCGACTGGGCGTGGTGTCGCCGCGCGATGCGATGCTCAGCGAGCTGGGTGATCTTCCGTGACAGGTGCCCCATGAAGCATGAATCCATCCTCGTCATCGGCGGCAGCGGATTCATCGGCTCGCACATCGTTGCAGGATTGTCGGCCCGCGGCAGACGAGTCATAGTGCCCACGCGCCGTCTGACGCGCGCGCGTCATCTGTGGGTGCTGCCCACCGTGCAGGTGGTTGAGACCGATGTGTTCGATCCGCAGGCGCTGGACCGGGTGCTGGCGCAGTCCGATGCCGTCATCAATCTGGTCGGCGTGCTTCACTCACGGCCGGGAACACCCTGGGGTCCTGCGTTCGAGCGCGCGCATGTCGAGCTGCCGCGTCGGCTGGTGGCGGCCTGTCAGCGTCAGGCAGTCAGACGTTGTCTGCATATGTGCGCACTGGGGGCAGACCTTCATGGTCCGTCGATGTATCAGCGCTCCAAGGCGGAGGGCGAGCGCATCATGCTCGATGCCGCCGGTCTGGAAGTCACCAGTTTCCGACCTTCGGTTGTCTTTGGCCCTGAAGACAATTTTCTGAACATGTTCGCCCGACTGCAGTCGCTGCTGCCTGTTCTGGCGCTGGGCGGGTTGCAGGCGAAATTCCAGCCGGTCTATGTCAGCGATGTCGCGCACGCTTTCATCAATGCCCTGGACGATTCCACGACCATCGGCAAGGTATACGAGCTCACCGGCCCGCGCGTGTACAGCATGAAAGAACTCCTGCATCTGGCGGGTATCTACAGTGGCCATCCCCGGCCCGTCATTGGTTTGCCGGATGCGCTGGCACGCATACAGGCATGCTTCCTTGAGCATGTGCCCGGCGGTCCGCTGATGAGCCGCGACAATCTCGATTCGATGAAATCCGATAACGTCGCCAGCGGTCACTATCCTTTCCCTGCGGACTGGCGGCCGACGCCGCTTGAGGCCGTCGCGCCGCATTACCTCTCAGGGCGCTGACGGATGTCCTCGTACAAGACCTATGTCGTGGGCGGCGCGGTACGGGATGCGCTGCTGGGGCTGCCGGTCAAGGACAAGGACTATGTCGTTGTCGGGGCAACGCCGGAGCAGATGCGCGCCGCAGGCTTCACGCCGGTGGGAAAAGACTTTCCTGTTTTTCTCCATCCTCACACGCATGAAGAATATGCGCTTGCCCGCACGGAGCGCAAGACTGCCCCCGGCTATGCCGGCTTCGCGTTTCATGCCGCCCCGGATGTCACGCTGGAGCAGGATTTGCTGCGCCGTGACCTCACGATCAATGCGATTGCGCAGGATATTGATGGCACGCTGATCGATCCCTACGGCGGACAGAAAGACCTTGAATCCAGAGTCTTTCGTCATGTGTCGCCCGCCTTTGCCGAAGATCCTGTGCGCATTCTTCGGATAGCCCGCTTTGCCGCACGCTTTACCGAGTTCAGCGTCGCGCCAGAGACGCTGACGCTGATGCGGCAGATGGTGTCTTCAGGTGAAGTGGATGCGCTGGTGCCCGAGCGCGTGTGGCAAGAGATTTCTCGCGGCCTGATGGAGTCGAAGCCATCGCGGATGTTTGATGTGCTGAGAAACTGCGGTGCACTGGCCCGCCTACTTCCCGAGCTGGATGCTTTGGCGGGCGTGCCTCAGCCGGCAGAACATCATCCCGAGATCGATACCTTCGTCCATGTGATGATGGTGGTCGATCTCGCCGCGAGCGAACACGCGTCCCTTGCCGTGCGTTTCGCGGCGCTGGTGCATGATCTGGGCAAGGGCACGACCCCGCCAGAGGACTGGCCGCGACACATAGCGCATGAACCCCGCAGCGAACAACTGGCTGATCAGGTGTGCCGTCGGCTGAAGCTGCCGAACGAGGTGCGCGAGCTGTCCTTGCTGGCAGCGCGCGAGCATGGCAATGTGTCGCGCGCGATGGAGATGCGGGCATCGACCATCGTCCGCTTGCTGGAGCGTTGCGACGCCTTTCGCAAACCCGCCCGTTTTGCGGAGCTGCTGAAGGTCGGCGAATGTGATCATCGGGGTCGTCTCGGTTGTGTGGGGCGTCCGTTTCCTCAGGCAGAGCGTTTATTGAATGCGCTGGCTGCAGCGCAGAGCGTCAATGCGGGTGCGATTGCGGCGGAAGTCACGACAAAAAATCCCGAGCGTCCCGCAGAACGTATCGCAGCCGCCATTCATGCCGCCCGCGTGCATTCGGTCAGCGAGGCGCTATCCCTTGCTGGTCAAGCGCCACCAGAATAAAAAAACGGACCCGATGGGTTGACCGGATCCGTAACACGCCGTCGGAGGCGCGGAGGAGGGGCCAAGGGGCGGCCCCAGAGGAGGGTGAATCGCGCTCAGCGCGCGGGGCGTTCAGGCATGCCGGCACGAATTTCATCTTCGGTCAGCTTGCCGTCCTTGTTTTTGTCGAGCTTGTCGAAATCACGGGCAAGCCGGTGCATCTTTCCAGATTCCACTTCAGCGCGGCTCAGCGCGCCGTCGCCATCCTTGTCGGCGCTCTTCCAGTGCTCGCGCATCTTGTCGCGCATGCTCTCGCGGAATTTGTCATGCATGGCTTTGTGATGCGCCTGCATCTCTTCCTTCGAGATAAATCCATCCTTGTTGGTGTCGACCTCATTGAACATGCGGTCCATGCCTTCACGCGACTCTTCGCGGCTGATGCGGCCATCGTTGTTCTTGTCGAACCGGGAGAACATCGGCGGTACCCGGTCGCCATGCATTTCACCATGCATGTCGCCACCGCCGTGATGATCGGCGAAAGCGGCGCCGCCGGACAGAAAGCCTGCAAGCATCAGGGAGAGACCTAAAGCGTGCTTCATTCGGTGTGACATGGTTCACCTCGGAAAATGATGAGTAACGGTGCACAGATGGTCGCGCAGCGGACACGCGCTTTGCGGGGGATTTACCCCTTGTTACAGATGGCCCGGCAGGGGTGGTGGTGGCATCTGGCAGCAATAACCCTGCGTGCACAGCAGGCATTGCCTAAAGGTTTCAGCAGCGGTACCCATCGCGCGATATATACTTCAACAAAAAGGCCTCTCCAAGAGACCGCGACTATAACGGGGACACTCATGAATGCACCGCTCGACAGGCAGCAGGCATTGCAGCCGGACGCCATTTCCCTCGACGACAAGTACACGCTGGAGCGTGGCCGCGTCTTCCTCACGGGCACCCAGGCACTGATCCGGCTGCCGATGATGCAGCGCCGCCGCGATCTGGCGGCCGGCCTGAATACCGCAGGCTTCATCACCGGCTACCGCGGCTCGCCGCTGGGTTCGGTCGACCAGACGGCGGCCAAGGCAAAAAAATTCCTTGCAGCGCATCATGTGCAGTTTCATCCCGGCGTAAACGAAGATCTGGCAGCGACCTCGGTCTGGGGCACGCAGCAGACGAATCTGTTTCCGGGCGCGAAATACGATGGCGTGTTCTCGATCTGGTACGGCAAAGGGCCCGGTGTTGATCGTTCCGGCGATGTATTCAAGCATGCAGTCGCTGCCGGCACCGCCAGGCATGGCGGCGTGCTGGCGCTGGCGGGTGATGATCACGCGGCCAAGTCCTCCACTACCGCGCACCAGAGCGAACATATCCTGAAAGCCTGCGGCATTCCGGTGCTGTATCCGTCGTCCGTGCAGGAATATCTGGACTATGGTCTGCATGGCTGGGCAATGAGCCGCTACGCCGGATTGTGGGTCGCAATGAAATGTGTGACCGATATCGTCGAGTCTGGTGCGACCGTCGACGTCGACCCGGACCGCGTGAAGATCCTGCTGCCGGAAGATTTCGACATGCCTGCGGGCGGCCTGAACATTCGCTGGCCCGATGGCATCCTTGAGCAGGAAGAACGGCTCGTCAATTACAAATGGTATGCGGCGCTTGCCTATGCGCGCGCGAATGGTTTGAATCGCACCCTCTGGGACAGCCCGAATGCGCGCTTCGGCATCTTCACCGCCGGCAAGTCCTATCTCGACACCCGGCAGGCGCTGCAGGATCTCGGTATTGATGAACAGGTGGCGCGCGACATTGGCATCCGTCTGCACAAGGTCGGCATGAGCTGGCCGCTGGAGGCAGAGAGCACGCGCAAGTTTGCGACCGGTCTTGAAGAGATTCTGGTCGTTGAAGAAAAGCGCCAGCTGCTTGAATACCAGCTGAAGGAAGAACTCTACAACTGGCGCGATGATGTGCGCCCGCGTGTGGTTGGCAAGTTCGATGATACCGGCGAATGGAGCAACAATCGCAAGAGCGGCCATGGTGACTGGCTGCTGCCCGCCACCTATGAACTCAATCCCACACTGATCGCCCGCGCAATTGCGTCGCGCATCTCCAAATACTTTGCCGGCCATCCCGTCGAGCAGCGCGTGCGCGAGCGCATTGCCTATCTCGAGTCGCGCGAGGCCGTGCTCAAAGTCAGTACAGCGCCCAATCCGCAGACCGATCGCGTTCCGTATTTCTGCTCGGGCTGTCCGCACAATACCTCGACGCGCGTGCCTGAAGGCAGCCGCGCGACAGCCGGCATTGGCTGCAGCTATATGGCCTTGTGGATGGACCGTTCCACCGCCACTTTCACGCATATGGGCGCTGAAGGCACGAACTGGATAGGCCATGCGCCGTTCACCAGCGAGCAGCACATCTTTGCGAATATCGGCGACGGTACCTACTACCACTCCGGCTTGCTGGCGATACGCGCGGCAGCGGCGGCAGCGTCCAAGGTCAACATGACATTCAAGATTCTGTACAACGATGCAGTCGCGATGACGGGCGGACAGACGCATGACGGCCCGCTTGATCCCGCCGCCATCTCGCGCCAGATCGCTGCCGAGGGCGTGCGCCCGATCGTCGTCGTGACAGACGAGCCAGACAAATATCCGTCGAATATCGACTGGGCACCCGGCACCACGATCCGTCATCGCAGTGAGCTCGATGCGGTGCAGCGCGAGCTGCGCGAGATCAAGGGCGTATCAGCGATCATCTATGACCAGACTTGCGCTTCCGAGAAGCGTCGCCGCCGCAAGCGCAATGAATACCCCGATCCTGCCAAGCGCGCAGTGATCAATGAAGCCGTGTGCGAAGGTTGTGGCGACTGCAGCGTCAAATCCAACTGCCTGTCGGTCGAGCCGCTGGAGACTGATTTCGGCCGCAAGCGCCAGATCAATCAGTCCAGCTGCAACAAGGATTTCTCCTGCGTGAACGGCTTTTGCCCGAGCTTCATCACGGTCGAGGGTGGTCAGCTGAAAAAACCGAAAAAAGCGGCTGCTCAGGGTGGTGGCGGTGCGTCCGCGCTGGAGCGCGCAGCCAGCTTGCCTCAGCCCGCGCTGCCGTTACTGGATCAGCCGTTCGGTGTGCTGGTCACCGGTATCGGTGGCACCGGCGTGATCACGGTCGGCCAGATACTGGCGATGGCCGCGCATGTGGAAGGCAAATCCTGCAGCGTGCTTGATATGAGCGGCCTCGCGCAAAAAGGCGGCCCGGTGATGTCGCATGTGCGACTTGCGGCAAGTGACGATCAGATTCACTCCACGCGCGTCGGCACCGGCGGTGCGGATCTCGTGATCGGCTGCGATGTGATCGTGGCTGCCAGCAAGGATGCGGTCGCGCGTATGGGACAAGGGCGCACGCATGCCGTCATCAATGCGACGATGGCTCCCACGGCCGCTTTTGTCAGGAACCCTGACTGGGAATATCCCGACACCTCGGCGGCTGACACCATCCGCAAGGCCTGTGGCGAAGCAGCGGTGGCGGCCATTGAGGCCGGCAAGATCGCGACGGCTCTGATGGGCGATGCGATCGCGACCAACATGTTCATGCTGGGCTATGCGTGGCAGCGCGGCTGGGTGCCACTGACCGAAGCCTCGCTGATGAAAGCCATTGAGCTTAATGGCGTCTCTGTCGGCTTTAATCAGCAATCGTTTGCCTGGGGGCGTCTCGCTGCCAGCGACATCGAGACCGTGCAGCGCGAGATCAAGGCGGCCTCGCCGGCGCAGGTGATCGAATTCAAGCGCGCGCCCACGCTGGAAGACATCCTCAGCAAGCGCACCACGTTCCTGATTGGTTATCAGAATGCCGCCTATGCGAAGCAGTACCAGAGTCTGGTCGAGCAGGTGCGCGCTGCCGAGAGCAAGCTCGTCGGGCATGGCGCACTGAAGCTGACCGAGGCCGTCGCAAAGTACTACTTCAAGCTGATGGCCTACAAGGACGAGTATGAAGTCGCCCGTCTGCACAGCGACCCGGCCTTCCGCCAGCGCATCGCCTCGATGTTCGAGGGCGATTACAAGATCAAATACCACCTCGCGCCGCCGATGCTGTCATCGAAAGATGCGCACGGCCATCTGATCAAGCGCGAGTTTGGCAGCTGGGTCGGCTGGGTATTCCCGCTGCTGGCAAAGTTCCGCTTCCTGCGCGGCAGCTTCCTTGATCCGTTCGGCCATACCGAAGAGCGCAAGACCGAGCGCGCACTGATCGCGCAATACCGTGACTTGATTACAGCGCTGTTGCCGAAGCTGTCGAACGAGAATCTGCCGACCGCGATTGCGCTGGCCAGCATTCCCGAAGACATTCGGGGCTATGGCCATGTGAAGGAGCGTCACCTGCGTAACGCAAAACAGAAAGAGGCCGAGCTGCTGTCCAAGCTCGACCCGGTGGTGCGTTCGGCCGGAGAAGCGGGCCGTCACGCTGCGTGATCAGTGAAGTCAGCGCAGGCGCGCGGCCTCAGCCGCCGCGCGCATTGCGCACCAGCCCCCGCTGAGGGTCGTAGCCGGCTGCGGCGATCAGATAAAACACGATGGTCGACACCAGCACCACGCCCAGCGACAGTGCCGCCAGTTCACCATATAGCGCATGGCGCATGGCTTCGACGGCATGCGTGAATGGATTGAACATCGCCACACGGTAGATCCATTCCGCGCCTGCATCGTGCATGCGCTGTATCGGATAGAGCGCCGAGGACAGGAAGAACATCGGGAAGATCACGAAGTTCATCGTGCCCGCAAAATTCTCCAGCTGACGGATGTACACCGACAGCACCAGTCCGAACGCCGAGATCATCAGCGCGCCCGCGAGCAGCACCGGCAGCGAGATCAGCACCTGCCAGGGCGACAGGCCGATGCCCCACACCACCACGATCGCCATATAGGCCAGTGCCTGCAGCAGCGAGAGGAAAGCGCCGCTGGCCAGCTTGCAGGCCAGCAGAAAGTCGCGCGGCAGCGGTGCGGTCAGCAGCAGGCGCATCACGCCCATCTCTCGGTCATAGACCATCGCCAGCGATGACTGCATGCCATTGAACAGGCAGACCATCAGCGCCAGCCCCGGCACCATATACAGCCGGTAGTCGAGATTCGGATCGAAGGGAATCACATTGCCCAGATCGGGCATCTGCCGAAAGCCTGCTGCGAATACCACCATCCACAGCAGCGGACGCACCAGCGACGAGGCCAGTCGGCCCGGTTGTCTGACGAATTTGTGTATTTCGCGACCCGTGATCGCTTGCAGTGCCAGCCATCCATGCATCAGCCTCATGCGCGTGCCTCCTTGCGAGTCAGGTGCAGGAAAGCCTCGGTCAGGTTCTTGTGGCCATCGCGCTTGATCAATTCTTTCGGGGCGCCGGCAAAGCGCACGCTGCCTTCGGCCATCACGATGATGCGATCCGCCGCTTCTGCCTCGTCCACCAGATGGGTTGCCCACAGCACGCCCATCGCCTGTTCGCGGCACAAGTTTTTTACATCGTTCAGGATGGCGTTGCGTGAGGCTGGGTCAATGCCCACGGTGGCTTCATCCATCAGCAGCAGCTGAGGCTGCGACAGCAATGCACGCGCCAGTTCAACTTTTCTGCGGGTGCCGCCGGAGAGCTGGCGGCACGCTTCGGCAGCGCGATCCGAGAGGCCAAAGCGTTCCAGCCAGTGCGCGATGCGCTGCTTTGCTTCGCTGCGCGGAATGCCATGCAGGTCGGTCTGGAAACGCAGGTTGGCGTCGACGGTCAGGTCCAGATCGAGCGCAGGCTGCTGAAACACAATGCCCAGTCGCGCCAGCGCCGCGATTGGCTCCTTGCCAATGTCGAAGCCGGTGACGCTGGCCGTACCGGAGTCTGGCACGAACAGGCCGGACAGCATCTGGAACAGCGTGGATTTGCCTGCGCCATTCGGGCCCAGCAGCGCGACGAACTCGCCGGCGCCAACGGAAAAGCTCACGCCATTGACGGCATGACGCTCGCCAAAGGATTTGTGCAGATCGCTGATGATCAGCGGGTCGGGGAAAAGAGAGGACAAGCGATCTCCGATTCTTTTTTTGATCGGAGATTGTAGCGGCTTTGGTTGAGTGGCGTGATCGGAGAGACGGGGTCTTCAGGGCGTATCGGCCAGATGCACGGTCTGCAGCGCTTCCCATGGGCGACTAGTGCGCCAGTCCGCGATCCATTCGGAGGGAATCGCCAGTGCGAGGGCGCCCATGTCGGTCACCAGCTCGCCCAGCGTCGCGCTGTGCACGGTCACGCCGCGCGTCAGCGCGGGAAAGCGTGTGTCGATTTCCTGTCTGACCAGCGGCGACAGCAATGCTTCGTTATACCGCCATACGCTGCCACCGACAAAAATAGCCTCGGTATCGAGAATCGCGATCAGGTTGTACAGCGCCCGCCCCAACCAGCGCGCCGCCTCCTGCACTGCGGCCAGTGCTGCCGCGTCGCCATGCTGCGCATCCGTGAAGATATCTTCCAGCGGTCTGCCCAGATGCTTGCCGAAATTGCGTCCGCCGATCATACCCTCAAGGTCGCCGCGATTACCGCAACCGCACAGCGCATCCGAGGTATCGGACAACAGCATGTGGCCCGCATGTCCGGCATTGCCCGCTTTGCCATTCAGGATATGACCATCGACGCACAAACCAAAGCCAACGCCTGTGCTCCAGGTAACGTAGATGGAGTTCGCAGGCGCGGTGCCAAGTGCACGCTCGCCATGCAGCGCCGCGACACAATCATTCGCGATATATACTGCGGAGAAGCGCTCGCGCAGCACCGATTCCAGTGGCAGGAAAGCCCAGTCATTGGGCAGATCGTCACCATTCGGCAGACCGCCGCACAAGTTCGGAGGAATGATGCCGGTCGCGCTGTCGCGCAACTCGAATGGCCCGCAGCTGCTGACACCGATCGAGTGAACTCCAGCAGGATCGATCTGCAGCTGCCGACAGCACGCATCGATCAGCTGCAGACCTTGCCGCGCGATTGCCTCGGATGTACCAGTCTTGAGGGTCGACTGCGTCATGCGCAGCAGCGGCCCGCTGGCATCTGCAAGACATGCAGCCATCTTGGTGCCGCCGATATCGAGCGACGCAACGAAGGACTGCGTACCATTCATTCGATCAGACGCTGATGGGCTTGTACCGAATACGCTTCGGCTTCGCGCCTTCTTCACCAAGGCGCTTTTTCTTGTCCGCTTCGTATTCCTGATAATTCCCGTCGAAGAAAGTAACCTGCGAGTTGCCTTCGAACGCCAGAATATGTGTCGCGATACGATCAAGGAACCACCGATCGTGCGAGATCACAAGCACGCTGCCGGCAACTTCCAGCAACGCATACTCCAGCGCGCGCAGGGTTTCCACATCCAGATCGTTGGACGGTTCATCCAGCAGCAGCACATTGCCACCCATGAGCAGGGTCTTGGCCAGATGCAGACGGCCGCGCTCACCACCGGACAGATTACCGACGATTTTCTGCTGATCGCCACCCTTGAAATTGAAGCGGCCGAGGTAAGCGCGTGAAGGCATCTCGAAGCGGCCCACCGTGAGGATATCCGCGCCCTGCGACACATCGTCGAATACCGTCTTTTTGTTATCGAGGTCTTCGCGCGACTGATCAACGACCGAGATCTTCGCGGTCGGTCCGATCACGACCTCGCCATTGTCGGGCTGCTCTTTGCCGGAGATCATGCGGAACAGCGTAGATTTACCCGCGCCGTTCGGGCCAATGATGCCGACGATCGCGCCCGGCGGGATGCGGAACGATAGATTATCGATCAGCAGACGATCGCCATAGCCTTTGCTGACATTCTTGAATTCGATGACTTCATTGCCGAGGCGCTCAGCCACCGGAATGAAGATTTCCTGTGTTTCATTGCGCTTCTGGTATTCGAATTCGGACAGCTCATTGAATCGCGCAATACGCGCCTTGCTCTTCGCCTGCCGGCCCTTGGGGTTTTGCCGCACCCATTCGAGTTCTTTTTTCAGCGCTTTCTGGCGCGCGGATTCACTGGCTTCTTCCTGCTTCAGGCGATTTTCTTTTTGCTCCAGCCAGGAGCTGTAATTGCCTTTCCTCGGGATGCCATGGCCACGGTCAAGTTCGAGTATCCACTCAGCGGCATTGTCGAGGAAGTAGCGATCATGGGTGATGGCGACCACGGTACCGGGGAAGCGCTGCAGGAATTGCTCCAGCCAGTCTACCGATTCGGCATCCAGATGGTTGGTCGGCTCGTC
>JACCDY010994899.1_pt1 | contig 19251 bp, 24 predicted proteins | sample 7446391 | NCBI WGS metagenome assembly JACCDY01 (sample SAMN15323451, study PRJNA562643) | freshwater metagenome | isolation source: river surface water | place: USA:Blue River Watershed | collected 2017-08-18
GGTGACCGCATTAACATTCGTACCTTGAACATTGGTACCGGTAAGGGTGGTGCCACTGACCGTTCCACTGATGGTGGCATTACTTTGAACAATAATTCCACTAAAAGTAGAAGTGTTAGCTGCTGTAATTCCAGAAGCCGTTAAATTGCCTGATACAACAAGGCCACTTTGAATGGTTACATCACCACTAATGGTGCCCCCGGTGCGGGGTAAATAGTAAACATTCAGGTAAACCTTGGTACCAGAAACGGTAATCTTCTTATTTTTTAACGCCGGATCAACTTCATTTACGCTGACAACAGTAAATAGATCAACCTCCTGAAGGTCGCCTCCTGCCAACTCCGGGAGATCACTGATCCTTCTGTTTGCCACTATAAATACTCAAATATGTCTTAAATCAATTATAATTCGTCCATCCCAAGGCTACTTAACTTTAATTTCAATTTTTGGTAGCAGGTTTGATGCAAAGTGCCAGCCCGCTTGAAATGTTGTAACCAAACCGCATGACAACAATACAACTAGCAAAAGCTCAGCAACCGTCAAATTGCGTCGTACATAAACGACGTTTGGACGTGCTTCAGGTTGGATGGGCATTGCTGCACGTTGTTGCATTAGTGCTTGTTGAATTGCAAGTTCTTTGGCCCGTGCCTTCATCATCTCCAGTTGTTCTGGGGTGATTTGACCAGGGATAGGCACGTTGGAGGAAGGTACGGGCTCCTGCGGGGGCATCGGCACCTGGCTAGAAGGCACTTGCTCTTCCATAAGTTCACAAAAAATCTAAAAAAAGACTAGCATCTAAATAAAAGAATTGCTTTATGGCTTACGGAACAAGAAAAGGTCTTGAAGACATTGCACATGAACTAAAAGGAATTCGAAATATTCTGGGATCCATCTGGAACTCTCGCTATCAAAACGGAGAAACAGATCAGATCCATCCTGATTTGTATGCAGATGAATACATTTCTACTGAAGAGTGCGCTCGTAGGCTTGGCGTATCAGACCAAACGCTTAGAAATTGGATCCTAATTGGCAAAAAAAATCCTAAAAAAGGATGGATTCAAAATGTTCATTACGTCAACATTTCGCCCGATGTTACCAAGAAAGATGTAATTCGCATTCCCTGGAATCGCTTAATTGCTTCTTTTATTCGCAATAATGAGGTAAGCTTGATGTCGTTTAGGCACGTTAATGCCTACAAACGCAGCAATCAAGCAGAAAAAGGCCGGCATATTCCAAATCCTTCCGTGCCCGATGTTGATGTAGAAGAATGACAAGTCGATTCCAAACCATTGATATCGACTTGGTATCAATAGAAAACTATGACGACCTTTTACCTGAAAGTTTGCGTGCTCAGGTTGAAATGTTTTTGCCACCCGAAGGATCGTTTGACAACGAATGCTTGCGGCGTTATTTGTTCAACATTAAAAATTATGAAGAGGAGGACCCTAACTCCAGTACAACCTTAGCCAATCGATTGCGCTTGGCATTTGTTGACATGCAACCCAGCACAATATGTGGAAAATTTCCGCTTGCTGATCTGGCTTTAAAACGACGCCTTCGTTGTGTAGCCGAATATCTAATTCGTGCTGGAGAATTTGATAAACTGCGAGATGAAAATAATAAACTCGTCAAAAAACGAGGAAATCTTGGCAAGCTTGTAGTTGTTTACAAACCATTGCCAAAAATGAAACAAGTACTAGTACGTCAAGGACTCTTAAAAAATGAACAGGCGTGAAAAATTAATTGCCTCTGCGCTCCAGGGGGATCTAAATGAGACAAATACCAAGATGCTGGATACCACCATCCGGCTTGTACTTGGTGATATGGGTCAACAATACTGCAAATTCTGGGATGCCGAAGGCCCTGGAATCATGGTGTTCCAACCTGAAAGCAAAGACCGGTCCATGTTTTTCATGACGTTAAAAGAATTACATGCTGCGGAAGAAAGTTGTGAACGCGAAAACAACGGTGATATGGCAGAAACATTTAGGCGAATACTCCAGGCTGCGCAAAAAATTGATCCGACAGAGAAGGCTGGATATTTGGTTAACGATGCTAGTGGGATGCGCTATCTTGAAATTGATTACAACCAAGTAACGGATAAGTAATGCCTGCGTTTCGTGGCAATGAAAGGATGGAGGCCTATGAATGGATCTCCAATAAAGACCTGGTAAATTCTGCTCATATGTTAATGAGCGGCATTGATCTTGATCCTGCTAGCTCTGACGTTGCCAATGAATACGTAAATGCAGATACCTATTACACACCTGCAGAAGACGGCCTTAACGAAAAAGAATGGTTTGGCAAGGTCTATTTATTTCCACCAAACCATTCATATTTCTGGCACCACAAAGCACAACGCTGGAAAAAAACCAGGGGGTTGTCACCAACATTAATCTCTGGCTATTCCCTGTGGTGGCGTACGTTAAAACGTAAATGGCTCTCAGGAGAGATTGAGCAGGCCGTATATTTTTGCAACTGTCCAGACATGGTGCGGTACTGCCAAGATATTTTTGACTTCCCAATCTGTTTTTTAAAAAGCACACCGACCCTTTACAGACATTTTTTTGATAGTGGTACCAGGGACTATCGGAACACTTGCACCTCTTTTGTGGTATATCTTCAACCTTCTGACGGAGCCGATGACTACACCCAAAATTTCATAGATATTTACGCTGAAAAGGGTCGTATTATCGTCTAAAAATCCTATACTGAGCTTCGATTCATCGACTGTATGAGCGTCCTGGCGGATTGGGAAATTCAACAACTTGCAGAAGAAGAGGGGATGATTTCTCCTTTTGTTGACCATCTTGTTAGTAAAGAAGCTGGACGGAAGCTTCTGAGCTATGGACTTAGCTCATACGGATATGACATTCGACTGTCGCCAAAACAGTGCATGATTTTTGGCAAAGTACAGTCTGGTGATTGCGACCCAAAAAATTTTGATCCTGGCATCCTAAAGCCGTCTGAACTTCTGGAAGATGAACGCGGCCAATACTTTTTGCTTCCTCCATACGGTTACTGTCTTGGCGTTGCAATGGAACATATTAAACTTCCGCGCAACGTTACGGTAGTAGCGGTTGGCAAATCTACGTATGCCCGATCTGGAATCCTGGTAAATATCACCCCAGCAGAGGCTGCCTGGGAGGGTTATCTAACCCTAGAAATCAGCAACTGCACTGGTTTATTTAACCGTGTTTATGCCAATGAAGGTATTACGCAGCTTCTCTTCTATCGCGGTAACCCCTGCAAAGTGAGCTACCAAGATCGTAAAGGTAAGTACCAGGACCAGCCCTACGAAGTGGTGTACAGCCAGGTTTAACCAAAACCGTAGAACGTGCCACCCATCCTGCCGGGTTTCCTGGCGTAGTTGGTACCACCGGCCTGTCCAACGCGGTCCCCAAGATTCGGAAATTGCACTCCCTTAATGGAGGCTTCCGATCTTGGGACTTTCCCGTTAATGGTTGTATCTCTCAACAGCTGAGATTGCCTAAATTTACCAGCGCTTTTTGATGCTCGTAAAAATTTTGCAACTCTATTTTGATCCGAATTAATGTCCTCAACTGAACTACGCGCATCTGAATCAACGCGACGAAGATCAGTGTCATACGCCTGTTCTGGCCTTAGATCAGAAACCTCGGCTCCTGAGGTACCAGAGTCCTGGCGCGGATCGTAATTGGGGTCGAAGAATCTTGCCATGATAATATTATAAAAAAGATAAATCAAACCAGGAAATAAATATGCATAACGCCGCAGGTTTCTTGGATTCTTTTGTTCAAGACGAGATCATGTGTCGTTGTCTTGATGAAGATGATTTTGGGCAGCCGTTAGATAACACGGAGAATGACGTTCCGTTGTACGATATGTACAACCGTGGATTGACATTATGCGAGCAAGGTCTGGAGAGGAATCCGTTGAATCTCGAGGGAGCACGTCCTGGAATGACGGGTTACATTCCGTCGATGGAGGAAGCGGTATCTCGGTTCCCGGCGTCCTCTCCAAAACCGAAAGCGCTGGTTCTGGATCTGGGCAGCCCCAACGAGGAGATGCTGGAAGCGTCGCTGAAGCGCCGTGGTTTGCGCCGGTAGACGAAGCAGAGGTAATGGACTGTCCAGGGGGTGTCTGTCCTGTACCCTGGGCTACGATCCCAGAACGCCCTGTGCTCCAGGAAGACAAGGTTAATCACCCGTCCCATTACAAGGACCAGGGGTCGATCGAATGCATTGAAGCGATTGAATCGCAACTAACTCCTGAAGAGTATCAGGGTTATCTGCGTGGTAACTGCGTCAAATATCTTTGGCGTTGGAAAAACAAAGGCGGCGTAGAAGACCTGAAAAAAACACGTTGGTACCTAGACCGCCTTATCGAAACAGAAGAAGCCTAAAACGGCTGGAGATCATCTTCGTCATCGTCCTCGTCGTCGTAAATACATGCGGCGGCGAGTTCTTCTAATTCAATATCTGTTGGGAAGTCCCAATCGATCTCAATGTTTTCACCAGCCATAATATCCTTGATGGCGTACCACTCCATCAGGCGCTGGTGGTAAAGATTTAGAAGAGCGGAGTATAGCTGCTCCCAGGTCATCTCTTGTGCCTGCAGCTCGGCTTTACGCATGGCAAACTGCAGTTCAAGCGGAAGTTCAAAGTCCCTTGGTTCCACCGACCGTTCCATTCCGCTCTGCATGTTCGAGATGTAACTATTCTAATTCTATCTGTCAAAGACGGAATTGAAATCATCCATGGGGTAATCGTCCCATGGATTGTCATCAATGCGAAATTCGTTTGCAAAAGTAGACAGCAAATATGGGTTGAGGTTGCGCTCCAGGTTTCGTATAGCGTTTACCTCATGCGGAGCTGCTGTGTAGTTCCTAAACGCAGCAAGAAGGATCTCCGTGGAGATGACGGGCATTTCATCGATACCTTGAAGGAATAGGGCAATTTCTTCCCTGCGACGCTCTAGAAGACTGCCAATGATCTGATGGTCTGAATCAAAAACCCATCGACCAATCTCTTCTGTTACAGCGTAAAAATTATCGTTTTCTAAATTATCAACAATGCAACTATAGAAAAAAGGCTCCCATCCGATGGAGTGAATGAATGAAATCAAAGCCTGACGCATAATATCGTCAAGACCAAGATTTAATTTATGCAGTTGTGTATCAATGATATTTACTTCGTGAAACAAATATTCCAGTGCTTTTTCTTTGCTGCAGAGCTGTCCTCGTTTTACCGGAGAACCATCAGGGTAAAATTGTGTGCCATACCCAATGGTGTAAGGCTCTGCTCCGGTTACGGGATCAGCGTAAGCCTTTTCATTGAATCCCTCGTATTTGCGAATTAAATTAATTGCATGCGAGAAATCTGACATGGGGACAACACTAGTTATCCCCAATATACACAAATTTTACTTACCTTGTCCGCGAGAAAGTTTGCGGCCGTGATTTGGTTTTGAGTTGCGTCCTTGCCCTTGTCGAGTGAGTTTAGGCTTGGACTCAAGGCGAACAACTGTGGATTTGGGTTTTGCCATGGGATTGACTTGCAGGCCTCACCACTTTACACGGCTGCTCCAGTACCTAGCAGAAAGTTTTGAAGGATTGGCATCCTGTGCGTTGTGACGAGCATAATAAGATTTGCGACGCGCCTTCTCCTTGGCTGACTGAGGGTTTTTCCCAGCGCCTTCAACTCCTTGCTGCCCAAACCTAACAATTTTTTCTTTACCTTCTGCACAAGCTTTCACGATATGACTTTTAGTTGGGTGCCCAGGAGTCCGCTGGGGTTTATTGCACGCCATCTTGTCTTTCTGATAACGCTTTGCAGCTTTGGCAGCGTTTCTTTTTTTATCCGCCATTAAAAACCACCAAAAAAAGAACTAGAGAAAGGATCAGACAAATCAGAATCAGTGTTTTTACCTGCTGTGGGTGAAAGCTTTAAGCGAGATTTAAATTCCGCCAAAATATCACCACCTCTTTTAATTTTAACTGGAGAACTCGGTTCTTCTTCCTCTTCTGTATCTTCATCTGGAAAGAAAGAAAAGTATTTACTCTTAGGTTCAGCTGTTTTACGAGCCGTGGTAGTTGTAGTTTTTTGCGCTGGAGTTTCTTCTTCTTCGCCAAAAGACATCATACCTTCTAATTTGCCTAAATCGGAGAAGGGATCTCCAGTTGGCTTAAAGCTATATGTGTCTTTTAATGATTTACCACCAAACGCTGTTTGGAATAACTGTCGATCTTCTTCTGTTACATCTGGCATAAATTCACTGTAAAAATCTTCCTCTGTGCCCTGATAACCAGCTGACTTAAATCTGTTAAATAAAGCGTCGTCACTCTTTGCTTCTGCTTCTTCACGTTTATCAGAAGCACGTTGAATGTATTCAACACCCAACAATTCTTGCGTAGGAGTTTCACCGGCCTGATTTAACTGTTTAATTTGTTCTCGAATATCTAAAGCAGTACCACTTTTGATACTGTCGGATATCATTTTCTTTAATTCGGTAAGATCCTCGGTATTTGGATCCATACCGTAAATCTTTAATACTTTTTCAACTTGTTCTCGATTTTTTACTGGATCTAATTTACTTACAAATTCTTCTGCAAAATCATCTGGGTTTACAAATTGGCCGAACACTGTACCAATCTGCGCATATTTGTTGGTAAGGTAAGGGGTTAAAACTTGTTTTAAATAAATTTCAGCAATCTTTGGGCTAAATACATCTGGGGCGGAATCATATTGCTTGCCTTGTCCAACAACTTCAAAATGCAATTTGGCAAAATCTTCTTTATTGTTTACATCAAGGCCATACATATAAGCTTTGGCCTGCCAATTAATATCGTTACCATTTTCATCTTTTGTTGTTAATCCTTTTTTAGCTGCGTCCCAGGCTGTTTCTACATCTTGTTTTTGTTTGACGTATTGATCGGGTAATGCATTACCCCATTCTTTTTGAAACTGGTCACCAAGAAGAACAGGTACATCTCCGGTGCCACCAACTCCTTTTTCAATGTAATAACCAGCAGGATTAAAATAATACTCAGCGTTAAATCTAGAAGGTTGTAAGCTATCCAGCGCCTTCATCCAAGATACGGATGCTGATTCAGCAGCACGTTTTAATGTATTTAAACGATCTTCCGTTTGAAAAATATTTTGCTTATCTCGATCAACGTTAATGTAATCCCTAAATTCACTAATTGATTTGGACGCGTTAAAACGAGGAAGCAAATAATCATTAAAAAAGTCTTGAGCAAACTTTATGTCATCGTCAATGCGCTTACCAGGCTCTAAATAATCTTTGGGCCTTTTGTCGTATATTTCTTGTGCTTTTTTCTTTTGTTCAGAAGTTGCAGATATATTTTGTAATGTTTGATATGCGTCATCATATTCGGACCACTTAGAAAGTGTCTCGGAATCAACCCAGCCCATCTCACGGCGCTGAGCTTCATAATTTAACCAAGATTCCTGTGTCTGTTTTCGTTTTTCAACAGGTACATAATCCCTGGGTAGACTACCTTGCGAAACTAAATTTTGTGCGGATATATCACCAGGGTTTGTTTTTAATCGCTCGTATGCATCATCATATTTTTTCCAGGATGCAACTTGCTCTGGAGTAACAAAACCATTTTGAATAGTCCGCTGATAACCAGGTATATAATCATCGGGAACGTCCAATCCACCTGCATATTTTTTTTCTATTTGATCATGAAACCAACGTTCCCAATTATATAAAATTCCGTTGTTACTACCAAAGACTTTTCCGGTATCTAAAGATAGTCCAAGACTTTTGGTTAAGTCTTCGGGTTTTTTTCCGCCTACTGCAAGAAGGCCCCCAATGCCAGACTCCTGCATGACAGAGTTTGCAATATTTTCTCGTAAGCCAAGAATTTCCTGGCCAAAAGATGTACCACTTAACAGATCAAATTTTTGTTCAAGCTGTTTTGCTTTAATTAATTCACGCCTGGAATCTTCTAGAAATTGTTTTTGTAGTACGGCAGCTTGCTGCGTGCGTTTAGCTTCTGCTTCACCGACAACCTTAGTTAAAGTAACATCGTACTGAGAAAGCTTGGTATCAACCTTTTGTATCTCTGGATTTTTTTTAATATCACCAAGAAGTGTTTGTATACCAGAATATTTGCTTGGATCTAATTGATTTGCTTTTGTTAAAAGCTCTCCAAATCCAGCCTCGGTACGAATTTCTGGCTCAGCACCGGTCTCCTTTTTTACGGCATCGTACAATTTTGCCCAGGGTTGTTTAGGTTCTTTGGGAAAACGTTCTGCGTATAATATTTCTGCCTGCGCTTTATCCCATTGATCCTTAATTTGTTGACTGGAATTAACTAAATTTTCATATTGGCTAACAATGTCTTTAAGTTCATACGTTTGTTCAAGTTGAGTGCTACCAGGGCTGGTTGGTTTTTGTATTTGTTTTAAACCAAGAATGCCTCCTGCAATTTTGTCTCGTTCGAATTGACGTTGAGCATCTGTTTTACCAGGTACTGTTTCTTCAATCTTTGCGTATTCAAATCCGTCTGTTGGCGTTACAGGTTTAAAGCCAGGATCTCGAATTCCTTTTTTCTTTGCTTCGTTTTGACCAATGTTTGTGTAATGCCAAAGTGCATATGATTCGTAGTTAGGAAATTGACCAAGTACATAAAGATCTCCCTCATTAACAGCATTATCCCAGTTTGTTTTTGCGGCTTTGCCAATATCTGTTTGACCGTAATAAACAGGGTCAAAACGAATTGTGTTTTCAAAACCTTCAAAGGGAACTTTACTTCCTTGCTTGGTGTCCCAGACGGATACAATTTCTGTTCTATAAAACTTGTCAAATTCATCCTTAACGGTATTTTTGACTACATCCGAAACACCTGCTCTTGTTAAATCGCTTATAAATTGTTTGTAATCTGCTGGTGTATTAGAAAGTTTTACTTTATCCGCAGTTCGTTTTACTAAATCATACGAAGCATTATTTTTATTAGCCGTATCGTTTTTTTCTGTATTTCTTTGATTGTCTCCTCGTGCAGTAATTTGTGCTGCCTTTAATGCATTTTCCGGCTCCCAAGGTTTGGGGTTGGGAATTCCTGCTGCATTTAATGCATTAATAACATCCCAGTACCCACCATTAACATCAACTGTTGCTGTTTTATCTACGTTTTCAACACGAGGATAACTTCCTCTACCAATATTTACCCAGGTAACAACTTGTACAGGTCTTGTAATAGAAACAGTGCCTACAATTGGATGATCATTTTTTTCATATTCGATATTCCATTTTTTATTTGCCGAATCATATGAAATTCCCATGTCATCCAGCCATTGATAACGTATCTACTTGATAAACAAAAACATTAATTGGTTCTTGTTTAATCCAAGCATTAATTCTATCCATCTTAGCTTGACAAAAAAACTCTTGACTTTCGAACCATTCTTGAACTTTGCTACTTGCTTTGGATGTATTACATCTTCTGCATGCTGGCACTAAATTATTTCTGTTGCTAGACCCAGAACGAAACCTTGGTACAATGTGATCCAGAGATGTGGCATCTGCTTCGCAATAAGCGCACTTGTAGTCCCAGGCTTCGTAGATTGATTGTCTATAACGTTTCTTGGCAAGTTTAGGTGTTAGTTCAATAAGCAGGGCGAGAGGTTCTTGCTCGCTGTTGAACATACTCTTTAATTGCCGTTATCTTATTTTAATTTGACCTAGCCATTTACCCCAGAGAAAAACAATATTACAGTTTGTTTAAAAGCATTGCATCTCTTTTGAGACTCGATACGTTATATGTGTAGGCCATTCAAGATTCATGGCGTCCAACGCAACGTGGGTTTCAGCCCAAAAAGCCGAAGAGCTTCTCGGTATTGACAAGAAAACCCTCTTCAAGTATCGCGATGATGGCACCCTGAAACTTGGGCCTCACTACGCAGCCTTTCCTGAGACCCGCTCCAGGGACAGCTACCGGTGGAACGTCGAAGCAGTCAAGAAACACCTTAATAAGCTGAACGCAAATTAAGTTGTTACTGCCGGGGGAAACCCCGGCTTTTATGTTGCAGGTTTACCGTCTTGACTTGGAACGTACTCAGTTCCATTCTTATCGATCATTACAAAATTTTCCATGACAATTAAATTAGAAGGGATGTTAAATAATTTTTGCATCATTGGCATCATCATTGGAGATTGACAGTTATAAGGAGGGACATCCATTTGGGACAGCGATCTACGTGCCAGGCGTGAAGCACTGGATTCCAGCTGCTCAGATTCGGTTTCATCAACAATCTTTTGTTCCCATGCCGCCATTGAACCGATGCCTACCGGAAAGTCTGATGGTTCAGGAGGGAATGTTCCGTCTTTAAATTTAAGTGCATAAATATGTTTGCAGTAACGAAACTCGTCTAGCAGTGGCGTCCAGTTGTCGGTAATCTGTGTAATTTTTCCATTGGCAGAACTGTAATCATCGTATCCAGGCATGCTTTCTGCTGTTGAACCGGGGATTGACGGATCGGCTGGTGAACCTGTTTTACGTAAATAAAGCGCACCAAAATCTCTAAATACTCCAGGATTATCACGATTTACATTTGTACCTTCTTGAACAGAACCACCTTGACCCAAAGAAACTGGAAATCCTGATGGTGCATAAACGGTCATCCTGCGATTAACCTTGGCACTTGTCATAGCACTATTATTCACTACACCGCTGAGGGTAGTAATTTCATTTCGACCAGGCTTGATATTTGCAATGCTTGTCCTTGGAAATTGCTTATTAGTTGTATCACCTCCTGACTGAATAAATGCGTAATCACGGCGTGTAAAGTCTTGACACGAACAACAAAAACGCGCACCTGTAATTAAAAATCTCCCTGGTGTAAATCCAATTGGTGATGGTGTAAGTAGTTCTTTATCTGGTGATACATACACAGAACCTGCTTTGCGGAATTTAAGTATTCCCGTAAAAGAACCAGTATTTACCAATACGGCCTGTACGTATCCATATCGCGTTTGAGTTGTTGGGTTAATTGTATCGGCGTTGATAATTTCGCCCCCTTGAACAATTACCCGGTCTTCCATAATCTCGGTGGTAATTGGTGTAATACCAAAAGGACCACCACCAAGCTGCACAAAAAATGGAGGAGGAAGTGGGTTGCTTGCGCTCCAGGAGCCAGCCAGTTTGACATACCAGTAGTCTTTGTCTTCCGTAACTGACTCAATAAATAATTTCTGAGAAGAAACTGGATCTGTTAATCTGTCACACCGAAGAGAACCCGCATATCGCCACCCGGCCCAGTGCATGCCAAGTTCTTTGTTCTTGGTTGGAAAACCTACAAATGCACCAGATACTGTTGGTTGTGGGTTGGCAACAGAACCAGGTGTACTGCCAGGTACAGGAATAGTGTATTTGAAAGGATATTGAAAGTCGTTATCGTAGAAGGTTGCATTGGCAAGCTCATATCCCCTTCTCCAACGGGTCCAGGCAGACTCACGGTTTGCAGCCGCTAGAGAGTCTGGGACACTACCTTTTGAAAATTCAGTTGTAATTGGCTGGACAACCTTAGGCACAAACGGCTGTGATGCCTGGAAATTACCAAAACTATTTCCAGATTTTTTAGCCATTCGTTAGAAGAATCCGCCTTGTGCAATTACGTGTGCACCAGGAATGTAACCAGAGCTGTTAGGACCGTCTGGGAACACGCCCACGTAAATACGATCGCCTCGCTCCAGGTAAATACCTTTGTTGCGTAATGGAGCAGTTTCGCCAAGTCCTGTTGCGTTGCCAACTTGAACTGTGGGCGCAGCCAATTGAGGCATCACATCCGAGCAGTCAACGGTCTGCGTGCCTGCAGGGACAGTCTTAGCAAAGATGATGCGATAATCACCAGAACCAGGGATTGGCGCCGTTGTACCACGGGTCTGGTAGAACACAAAGGTCACTGCCTGCTGATAGCCATAGGCAATGCCGTTGTACAGGAAACCGGAAGCAATGCCGCCAGAATAATTTAAAGCTGTGTTGACTCCAGTGAGGGTGCCAGAGCCTGTATAGGTGTAGTAACCGTAGCCACTAAATGGTGCACCACCACCAGTCAGAGAACCTGTTGCGGTAATAAAAACAACCTGGCCACTGACAAGCGATATGGGAGTGCCAGAGGTCGAAGCGTTTACCGTGTAATCAGGTTTACGATAAAAATCATTACGAGTAATCGTAATCGAATCGACAACACCACCAGTATTATTATCTTCGCTCAGGTTGGCATCCATATCTACCAGGATGGACGGAGCTTGCCCACCCTGAACAAACAGTGTATTAGTGGATGCGCTACCTACTGTCTGCGTTGTGACACGCACCGTATCGTATAACGGGCGATCAATCAATAAGGGCTGTTTATTTGTACTGGTGGATGACAAAATAACCTCCTTTAGCTAACAGCCTTTACTGCTAAATTTCTAATTCTTGTCAACATTCTAACGAATACATCAACTTTATGCAAAGCCACCAAGGGGGCCAAACGGTGTGTTTGGCATCTTCATGGCAGAACGAGCCAAAAGATCTGGATCCTGCTGAAGCGCTAAAAATCGTTGGAATAATTCCGATCTAGGAGTATTGCCAACAGCAGAAGTGAGACGATTAAAATCATCTACTTTGTAAAGCTTGGCTAAACGATATTGAATCTCCTTTTCGGGATCCGGTTTATTGCTTTTACCACCAGACAAATAACTGTTGTATTCACCTGGGAGGGAATCCCCTCCCTCAAGATAGTCTTGACGATTCACTGAAGGATTCCCCCTGGTAATAAATTAGAAACCAACCCACCGGGCATTAAATTAGCCAGCACTTGGGTCTTGAACGCATCAAGAAGACTGCTTGAAAGTTTTTCAGGCTCTTCTGGCGTTTCTTTGCGTTGAATTTCTAGCCCTGCATTACGCAAGGCGTCAACAACACTAGGCTGTTCACCGGGTAATGCAGGAGGTGCAAAATCAATCCCTTGATCCAACTGGCCAACTTTTCCGTAATAATCACGGGCTGCCTTCATGCGCACTTCATCTTTTGGAATTCCGGCACGTTCAAAATCACGGCGGAATACAAGTGCAGCCTGCTCAGGAGATTGAGCTTTACGCAGTGAGGCGGCAGCACGACTCTCAGGACCTTCTAATTCGTATACAAGAAAGTCCGCTTGAAGCACTGGGTCACCCGGATCCATTTTGCGTTGCTTCGCAAAATTAACTAGGTTTTTCTGACGACCTCCAGTCCACTGGGCCATGCCATAACCACCTATGCCCAGCGGTGCACCCACCTTTCCGCCTTCATTAACACGAGGATTAAAGCCAGACTCCTGTGCAAAGTTTCCAAGTACGCCAGCAATTTGGGCATTGGAAAAACCTTTTTGTTTTAAGCGTCTGGCAACAACAGCAGCGGCGGGATTTAAAGACATCTTTGGCTTCTCCTTAATCTCCTACCCAGTTTGAACTTGCTCTGAGACCAGGAACAAAAATTGTTTGTAGCACTAGCGCAGTCGCTAAATGGGTCAAAGAACGTTTAACAAATCTGGGACAAAGAATCATTGGATTAAAGCAACAACACTGGCCCCCGTGAATCTGAGATTCGTGTCCAGCTGGTTGGGCTTACATGCCGTAGCAATGCCAAGTGTTTTATTTTACTTGTTCTTAGCCTGGCCAAGTAATTGACGCTGATAAGCCTCAATCATTTCTGGTGTCAGCTTTTCATCTGCAAAATTAAATAACGGTGCGCCTTCGCCACCAACAAACGTTGGACTTGCTGGATTTAATGCTTGATCAACTTGAGGAGTTAAAGGTGTAGGTCCAAGGGTTGGGGTAAATTCAGAGCCCTGGGCCAGCCCACCGGTTTGATAACCAAACGTCCGTTGCATTAACGGATTAAAAGAAGGGGCTGGCATCTGACCAGTCTGCTTCTGAATCACATCAAACCCTGCTTGACCAGGTTGAACTTTTGCAGCGAGCTTGGGATTAGCTTTAGCCCACATCGCCATGCCAATATCTTCAGCCGACTGAACTTGCTCTGGAGTAGCGCCAGGAGCTGTAGCAAGTCGACGGGCAGCTTCATAACGTTGCAGTTCAGGATCTTGTGCAGTCAGCTGTGCAACACGAGATTTTTCCTGTTGGTAGGCACGTTCAGCAGGACCACGTCCCTCAGTACCTGCAAACGAAGTTTCAGCGGGGATATAGCTAGCCATATTTCCACCGCCAATGCCGCCTCCTGCACTTGGACCAGCGGCTGCGCGTGCGGCTGCGGATAAACGCAACTCCTCCCCACGATAATCAGCAGGAAGATTGCTAACTCGGGGCGAAGTATATGGGATGCGCCCTTGCATTAATTGACCAGCTGCATATTGCAACTCATTCAATGGACCACGAGCAGCATTTAAAACTTCAGCCGCATTACGTTGTTTTTGTTCTTGATAGCCAGGGATGGAATAAACAAGACTAGCTAATCCTGCTCCAAGATTTCCTCCCCTTGGTGCCAATGCACCTCCCCGCGTTGACAATGAGCCAGCCCGAGTAGCGGCTCCCGCAGCAGGAGGTAATGCTCTGGTATTTGTTACGTCACGTACCTGAACAGGACGTACACCACCGCGACCAAATAACGAATTAAACCAAGACATTACCGCCAAACCTCGTGTAAATAAATGCGGGTGCCAACACCTACGTCAGCGGGACCAGGGAGGGCCTGGATGAATTCAGCGCCAGATCGCTCAAAACGATACCGAGCTTGGAACGGATCTTTGTAGTTGGGAACGTAAAGGATATTGGCAAGTCGATTTGTCTCATAGAGATAAATCTCATCCCAAACCTTTAACGCTTCTTTGGCATTGCTGGAACGAATCGTACGATCAACGTCACCAACAATATTTTCGATCCGTGTCGAAGGGGAAGATGCAACCTCTGTCTTTTTCTCGGCAGTATCGCAGCGCCCAACCTGGATAATAATTTTGTCGTAGAAGTACGAATCTGGGACGGTATTCATCGCTTCTTCCAGACGGGCATAGTCACCCGCTGGAACAGAAACGGTGAAGTATCCCAAATGATACCTAACCCTACTTTTGTCGAAGTCAGATAACTGCACTTATACGACCCAGGATATTTTTATTATAAAAGCAGCAAATCAAACAGCTTCGTATCCTGTTGTCAATCCATATGCGGCAAATGGATTCATTGCTGTTTGCAAAACATTGCCAAGGATTTGTTGCTTAAATGCGCCAAGTAACGTCTGTGGTTCTTTCTTTTCTTCTTTCTTGCGCGGTTCGTAATTCGTACCAAGCATAAAAGCTTCGATCAAATCACTGGTGCGACGTTGAGATTCGTCATAGCTAATGCCTGGTTTGGCTGCCACACTTGTATTGGTGAGATCTGTTGATTCACCAAGGGTTTTCATGTGGCCGTAACCAAGTTCATATTTTTGATCTGGCGTGGTCCAGGTAGCAAGATTTCCATAACCACCCACATTTGGTCGCGGAGTGAACTTAACATCTCCTTCTACATAAATCTCAGTGCCTTCTTTGCCTGCGTAATCACGGCCACGATGATATCTACTTGCACCAGCAATGCCCGTATTTCGTGGGCCCCAGCCAGATGTCATTGTGAGTCCGGCGGCAGGGTTTAAGATCAGCTGGCCGCTTTTATCTTGAATATATTTAGGTACGCGATTTGCACCCACGCGTACGTTTAAAAACTTACTGCGATGAATACCGGGGTCTTCGTACTCACCAGTGGTTAAGTTTTTTACATATGCATGCAAATGGGGACCACTAGAGACACCAGTGGAGCCAAGCTGTCCGAGCCTTGTAATCTTTGCCATGATTACATTTTAAAACAAGAAAACCCCCGGTTTCCCAGGGGTTCTTGAGATGAGATTAAACCCTAATCAGATCAGCTGACATCACAGCTTCCCAATCAACTCTTTTGATTTGCTTTAACTGCTCAAGACTGTTAAATCTTTCACCCGACAAAGACATTTGAAGATCTTTAATTTCCCGAGCAGTTTTCAGGCCAATACCCTTAATATGATCAGCGATCATCTGGGCGGTAGCCGAATTGATATTTAATCGGGTATCAGGGGGAAAGGTGCGAGGCTCTTCTTTGGCTGCCCGATCTTTTACCTGTAGAGTTTGAACCTTTTTGGTTGCTGTCTCATCAGGCTCAATCTCGGTTTTGTAAACGGTATAAAGGCGACCGTCCTGATCTTCGACCATGAACCAATCGCCGTTATCCCATTCACTTACAACTTTGACACGAGCGCCGTTCTTTTTGTGTTTATAGAGCATAAGGACCAGGATTAAATCTCTGGTCCTAGTTTACCCCAATCAGCTAACAGTGCGACCGGTCAGGTAACCGTCAATGTCTTCGTAGCCAGGAGCTTCATCAGGCTGGATGTAGCACACTTCCACAACCAGATAACCGGTGCGGCCAGCAGACGCATCACCACTAGAGATGTAGAAACCACCAGAAGTTGTGGTGCTATTAGCGGTCTCCTTGGCAAACACCTTCAGAGTGGTGGCAGCAGTAGCGGCATAGTTCACCACAGCACCAGACACACCAGCAGCGCCGGTAGCGGTGAGGAAGGGGTTAGCGCTATAACCAGCGGTACCACCAGCGAAGAAGATTTCGCCAGCTTGCGTACCAGACACAGTCGAGGTGATGTTGGCCTGGATCACAGCTTCACCAACACCCGAAGCAGCAGTGGGGCTACCACCGTTGCTGCGACCGAAGGAGATCACGTTACCAGTGGCGGCATACACACCGGAGGCAACACGACCATCACCCCAGCCAGAAGCAACGGAGATGGTGGAGCGATACACGTAAGCAGGGAGGGTGCTGCTACCAGAGATCACCATGCCGGTGATGTCAGGGCGAGTGTCGTCCTGGCGATAAGGCGAAGGAACAATCACATCAGCAGCAGAGACGGCACCAGCACCAGAAGTAGTGGTCACAGCCACGTAACCACGCTGCTGGAAGTAGCGGTAACCAGGAACGGCAAGCACCGAAGTAGGGCCACCCTTAGAACCGTCATTGGTACCGTCTTGGCTGTTATCAATGTTTTTGTACCAGCCGTTCAGAGGCTCTGCCCAGTTACCTGGGAAGATTTTTTTAGCGGACAAGTAGGTCATTTATTTCTCCTTTTGTGTTAATTGAGAATTATCAGATGGTGCCGTCGTCCTGGACAAAGCTGAACGCGGTAGTCACAAAGTCCTTATTCAGGATTTCAAAACCAGCGTAAAGTTGCCAAATCAGAATGATAAAGCGGCTGAAGTCATCGTTGTTGTTGATGAGCACCTGGGCGTTCGGGCCACCGATGCCAACACCAACAGCCTGAGGACCAAAGAAGTAACCCTGGGCCACTTCCTTAGAGGCGTAGGTAGAACCACCATCAAACGAAGCAGTGATGTTCTTGGTCGGGAAGTTGGTCGACTCGAAGAACTTCACACCTTCAAACTGAACGCCAGTCGGCATCACAGGCTCACCAGCCAGGAAGTAACCCTGACCAGCTTGGGGACCCATGTAGAACGATGCGTTGTTAGGCATCGCAGGGTTACCCATGTACATGCCCTGACCGGGGTTGCCAGCATAACGGGCAATCTCACGGAAGTCAGGATCACGACGCAGGTGCATCATGAAGGTGGGATCGCAAATGCAGCGATACAGACCATCGGCGTAAGTAGGAACGTTACGCTTACGGAGGTCTTTCACCACGGTCAGCAGGTCAGTACGCACCTGGAACTGCTGCACTTCATTACCATACTCGGTGCTGGTGTAGGACACACGACCCGAGGAATCTTTGGTCTTGTTACCAGCAAAGTAGTAACCGCCTTGAGTGGTGGAGGCGGCACCATTGGCTTCGGCTTTGGCGAGTTCATCGATGAACACGCGGTCACGCCAACGGCGATAGTCGTCAAGCAGGGTCAGGCTGCCGATCGACTGATGGAACATGTTGAGGTTACCGGTATCCAGCAGAAGACGCTGGGCGGTAATCAGAGTTTCACGAGCAATCTTGAAAGTGCTAGGCTGGGTCGGATCACCCGGGTCGGCAGGACCGGTGTATTCCTTCAGCACAACAAGCACCTTCTCCTTGGTGATGTTGCGGCTGTTGGCAGTACCGATAGTTTGATCGGCAATACGCTCCCGGCTGTCCTTAGTACCAGGGGTACCCCAGAACTTATAGCGGTCGAGCTGAACGGTTTGACCAGGCTGACGGGTAAAGTCGTGGACAACCACGGGCTCTACTGCCATTTCAGCGATGTAGGCAGGATGCGGACGGTAAAGTTCCGCACCAAGGATTTTTGGAAAATCGTTCTCCTGGTCTCTAGTTTCTTAGAGGGGTGGACTATCTCTTCATCCCTGTGGGATGCCGGACGCTAATGGCGTATTACAGGTGAAGCGTCACCAACCGCCTAGTCTCTGCACGTTCCAATCACGAACTTGATTGGCTTCGCTCAGGATTACCCTCGACTTTACGTTAGGGCTTCCCTGAATTCATCCGGTTTGCACTCATCGATTGCTCGGTGAGGTGACAACGTTGAGCGTTCAGTTGAGGTGTGATAAGATTTGGAAACCTGTTCATAAACAACATGAGTCCAAAACTTGTTCCGGGATTTGGCAACCTTTACTTAACCAAGGAAGGAAAAGCTTTTGAGAAACGCCTTGATCAAAATAATCAAGAATACCTCTGGGAAATTCCTGTTAGATCCAGTAGTACTTATGACCGGATCTCTGTTCTTGTTGATGGAAAACGAAAACGTTTTCATCTACATGTTTTGATGGCTGTGGCATTTTTGGGGCTAGATTTACGTGTTCACGGAACAAGTAATTTTTCGCTCCAGGTGGACCACGTTGACAATAACAAGAGAAACAATAAACTTGAAAATCTTGAAATTGTCACCAAACAAGAGAACTTAACAAGAGCCTGGAAAACTGGATGTTACAAGAACAATGGTTTTGCCAGTAAAGGTAAAGCGAAGAAATCTTTGAGAAAGTTTTCTTCTGATGACGTGACGCTAATTAAATCTTTAAAGGAGGCTGGTCTTTCGTATAGAAAGATAGCTGAAAAATTTAACTGCGGTCACGTAGCCATTTACCAAATCGTGAAAGGTAACACCTACCAGGATCTGAACTAGCTATCAAGAAACACTTTTGATTATCCTCCAGTGTCTAGTTAATCAGGTGAAAGATTGGCTTTTGCCTAATCTAAAAAAATTTTAGCAGAGTCTAATTTTGTTTTGTATAAAATCAGACGTACTGCAA
>JACCDY010408564.1_pt1 | contig 19247 bp, 14 predicted proteins | sample 7446391 | NCBI WGS metagenome assembly JACCDY01 (sample SAMN15323451, study PRJNA562643) | freshwater metagenome | isolation source: river surface water | place: USA:Blue River Watershed | collected 2017-08-18
CATGATGATCGAGTGCAGGATGGACTTGTGGCAGTTGCGGTCGACCACCACGATGTCGCCCGGCGCTACCGTCGAGTGCCAGACCATCTTGTTCGAGGTCGACGTGCCGTTGGTGACAAAGTAGCAGTGGTCAGCATTGAAGATGCGTGCTGCATTGCGTTCCGACGCGGCCACCGGGCCGGTATGGTCGAGCAGCTGGCCGAGTTCTTCGACCGCGTTGCAGACGTCGGCGCGCAGCATGTTCTCGCCAAAGAACTGGTGGAACATCTGCCCGATCGGCGATTTCAGGAACGCGACGCCGCCCGAGTGGCCGGGGCAGTGCCATGAATACGAACCGTCCTGCGCGTAATGGGTCAGTGCGCGGAAGAAGGGCGGCGCCAGGCCGTCGAGGTAGGACTTCGCTTCGCGGATGATGTGGCGCGCGACGAATTCCGGCGTGTCCTCGAACATGTGGATGAAGCCGTGCAGCTCGCGCAGGATGTCGTTCGGAATGTGGCGCGAGGTGCGGGTCTCGCCGTACAGGTACAGCGGGATGTCGGCGTTCTTGTAGCGGATCTCTTCGACGAAGGCGCGTAGCGACTTCAGCGCCGTCTCGGTCTCTTCCGGCGAGCCGCCGCCGAATTCCTCGTCGTCGATCGACAGGATGAAGGCCGATGCGCGCGACTGCTGCTGCGCGAACTGCGACAGGTCACCGTAACTGGTGACGCCGACCACTTCCATGCCCTCGCTCTCGAGCGCATTGGCGAGCGCGCGGATGCCGAGGCCCGAAGTGTTCTCGGAACGGAAGTCTTCATCAATGATGACGATGGGGAAGCGGAATTTCATGCATTACTCCGGGCAGGAAGGAAGGCCCTCGGCCCCGGCTGGGGCCGGACGAAAAAACGAAAGCGCGATTTTCGCAGATATGTGTGACCGCTGTGTAAATTCCGCAGCCCCCGGAGTGAAGCTGCGCCGGAAAGCACCTGCCGGCCGCTCGGGACATCCCCGAGGCCACATTTTATGGCACGTCAGCGACGCGTATAGATAACAAAAGCGTAACGGAAGCCGTGATCGGCCGACTGGTGAGTCTCGCGCGAAGCTTCCTGCCAGACGGCGGGGTCAATGGCGGGAAAGAAGGCATCGCAGCTGAAATCGGCATCGATCTCGGTCACCACCAGCTTGCTGGCCAGTGGCAGTGCCTCGCCATAGATCTGGGCGCCACCGATCACGAAGGCTTCGCCGTCGCCGACCTGCTCGGCGGCCTGCTGCAGCGAGCCGACGGCCTCGGTACCGGCATGCGACCAGCCCGGATTGCGTGTGACCACGATGTTGCGGCGGTCAGGCAGCGGCCGGCCGATCGAATCAAAGGTCTTGCGGCCCATGATGATCGCGTGCCCGGTGGTGGTGCGCTTGAAGAAGGCGAGGTCTTCCGGCAGCCGCCAGGGCAGGGTGTTGTTGATGCCGATGCCGCGTTGGCGTTCGGTGGCGACGATCAGGGTAAGCGAGGCAGACATGGGGCGACATCATAAGGCATCGCCCAAGCTGTTCGGGATTTTCGAGTCCGGCATTGCCGCCCCGAATCGGATTTGAAGCGGGTTCAGGAATCCTGTTGATTGATATCAAGCTCTTCAATGTTTCCGGCCGTGATCCTGACGCTGATCGGCCACACTGCAACAGTCGATAGGTGCGTTGGGTTGGTTACGCAGGTTTGAAGAACGAAATCCTCGGTGCTATCTCAAAGCAAGGTTGGTCGCCGGTCATGCCGCCGACGACCCGTGGCGTTACCCCCGAGCACAGACCGGAGAGCCAGCCATGTCGAATCGAACCAAGCCGGACAGCCGTCCTCCGCCACTCGCTGCCAAACTCCCCCATGGATCGGAGAGTGAATTGTTCCGTCTTGTCGTTGAAGCCGCGCCCAACGCCATCATCGTCACCAACTCTTCCGGCGAGATTGCCCTGGTCAATCAGCAGGCCGAGAAGTTGTTCCGCTATTCGCGCGACGAGTTGCTGGGCAAGCGCGTCGAATTGCTGATCCCGGAACGCTTCAGGCAGCACCATCCGGCCTTGCGCAGCCAGTTCATGGCCGAGCCGACCACGCGCGCAATGGGGGCGGGGCGCGACCTGTATGCCTGCACCAAGGACGGCGAAGAAATACCGATCGAGATCGGCCTCAATCCGATCCACACGCCGGATGGCACGCTGGTGCTGTCTTCCATCATCGACATCCGCGAGCGCAAGGCTGCCGAGGAACGATTCCGCCAGCAGACGGAGCAGATCGCCGCCGCCAGTCGTTACAAATCGGAATTCCTGGCCAATATGTCGCACGAGCTGCGCACGCCCTTGAACAGCATCCTGATCCTGTCCGAGCAGTTGAAGAACAATGTGCTCGGCAACCTGACCCAGAAGCAGGTCACGCATGCCGACATCATCCATCGCTCGGGCAGCGACTTGCTGGCGCTGATCAACGACATCCTCGACTTGTCCAAGATCGAAGCCGGCCGCATGTCGGTGCTGCTTGAGCCGTTGGCCCTAGACGATTTCGCCGAAAGCGTCGAGCGCAGCTTCCGGCCGATGGCCGAGGCCAAGCATCTGAAGTTCATCGTCAATATCGAGCCGGACGCGCCGCCCGTGGTGGTCAGTGACCATCAGCGCATCTTCCAGATCGTGCGCAACCTGTTCTCGAATTCACTTAAATTCACCAGCGACGGCTCGATCACCATCCGCCTGTTTGGCAACGGAGCGGGCAGCGCCCGGCAGCTCGGCATCGCTGTCACCGATACAGGCATCGGCATTCCCGAGGACAAGCACGAGCTGATCTTCGACGCGTTCCGGCAGGTCGATGGCTCCACCAGCCGACGCTTCGGTGGCACCGGCCTTGGCCTGTCGATTTCGCGCTCGCTGGCGCAGTTGCTTGGCGGGTCGATCGAACTGGCGAGCCAGCCGGGGCAGGGCAGCACCTTCACGCTCTACCTGCCCACGGGTGCCAGTGACAAATTGCCGGCGCCTACGCATGACGGCATCGACCCGGTCCTGAGCACCGATGTGCTGCTGGTCGAGGACAACCAGGTCGAGGCGCGGCATTATGCCGGCCTGATCCGGGAACTCGGTTATCAGGTCACAGTCGCATCCGATGCGCGCGCAGCATTGCAAGCGTGCCGTCGCCGCCAGTTTTCCTGCATTGTGCTTGACCTGGCCTTGCCGGACATGAGCGGCGTCGCCTTGATCGATGCGCTGCTGGGCGAACAGCTGGTGGGCAAGGCCAACCTGATTCTGAATACCGCGCATATCCTGACCGAGGCCGAGCTGCGTCACATGCAAGAGCTGCGGGTACTCGTGCTCGGCAAGTCGATGGACGATGAACATCGACTGCTCGAAGCGGTGCGCCGGCGGCTGGCCGCGCCGCCGGGCAAGGACCTGGTGGCGCAGGTGCTGCATGCCCATGAAGGCGGCGCCGCACCGTTTTCCGGCAGGCGGCTGTTGCTGGTCGACGATGACATTCGAAATATTTACGCGATGTCCAGTCTGGTCGAGGAACTCGGCTTTGAAGTCGAGGTCGCGATGAACGGGCAGCAGGCCATCGAGGTGGTCGACAGCGCGCTTCCGTTCGATATCGTCCTGATGGACATGATGATGCCCATCATGGATGGCTATCAGGCCACCAGTGAATTGAAATTCAAACGGAAATATGAAAAGCCCGTGATTGCATTGACCGCGCATGCGATGAAAGGCGATCGCGAAAAATGCCTGCAGGCCGGCGCCGATGACTATCTGGCCAAGCCCGTCGCGCAATCGGACCTGGTTGACATGCTGGCCAAATGGATGGAACCCCAACAGGTATAAACCATGAACTCCCCGGAAAAGCGCGTGGTCGAGGTGGATTACCGGCAGACGATCTTGCTGGTGGATGACAGACCGGAAAACATTGCCAGCCTCGAGGCCTTGCTCGACGATGGACGGCGCGAGCTGCTGTCAGCCACCAGCGGCGAGCGCGCGCTGCAATTGCTGCTCGAGCATGATGTCGCAGTCGTCTTGCTCGACGTGCAGATGCCGGTCATGAACGGCTATGAAGTCGCGCGCCTGATGCGCAGCAACCGCAAGACACGCAGCGTGCCCATCATTTTCATCACCGCCATTGAACGCGATGAGGCGGCGGCCATACGCGGCTACCAGGCCGGTGCCATCGATTACATCACCAAGCCGGTCAATTCGGTGGTCTTGCAGAGCAAGGTCGCACTTTTTCTCGAGCTGGATCTCGCGCGCCGCCGGCTGCAGCAGTCTTACGTGCGGCTGGAGCAAACCAAGGCCTATTACGAATCCATGCTGAATGCCGCCGGCGAGGGCGTGATCGGCGTTGACCAATCCGGCATCGTCAAGTTCGTCAACCCCGCGGCGCTGTCCATGCTGGCGAGCTCGCCCGCCGAAGTGATCGGGCAAGATTTTCATCAATTCAGCCAGCCTCAGCATGGGCCCGATATGCCCGCCGAATTGCCGGACGATGAAGAGTCAATTTTCATCAAGCTCGATCGCGCCGTGTCGCCCGAGGTCGAGGAAGCCTGGTTCAACCGTGCCGACGGCAGCCGCTTCCTGTCCTCGTTCTGCCGCTCGCCGCTAGCCGGCAAGGTCGATGGCGAAGTCATCGTGTTCCAGGACATCACCGAGCGCCGGGCGCTCGAAGAAGAATTGCGCCAGCAGACCGTGACCGATTTCCTGACCGGCCTTGGCAACCGGAACGCGTTCAAGGCCGCCTTGCATGCGGCGCTGGAGCACGCGCGCCGCAACGGCGGCAGTCATGTGGCGCTGATGTTCATCGATCTCGACCATTTCAAGCGCATCAACGACAACCTGGGCCACGAAGTCGGCGACATGCTGCTGAAGTCCGTTGCGCACCGCTTGCGGGAACAGGTGCGCGCGTATGACGTCGTGTCGCGGCTGGGCGGCGATGAATTCACCATCGTGCTGGGCGATCTCGAATTTCCCGACGATGCGGCGACGGTCGCGCGCAAGATCCTCACTGCGTTGCGCAAGCCTTTTGCACTGCGCGAAGGACTGGAAGTGGCCATTGGCGCCAGCATAGGCATAGCCACTTATCCCGAGTGCGGAGAGGACATCGATACCCTGATGCGTTCGGCCGACGTGGCCATGTACCAGGCCAAGCGCGATGGCCGCAACCTGTATGCGTTCTACCAGCCTGAAATGAATTCGCGTGGGCAGGGGACGCTGATGCTGGAACAGGCACTGCGGCTGGCAGTCGAGAACGAAGACTTCAGCTTGAACTACCAGCCACAGGTCGACTTGCAGACCGGTTGCATGGTCGGCCTCGAATGCCTGATGCGCTGGAGCCATGGCGACCAGCCGATCGAACCCGCGGTGTTCGTGCCCATCCTGGAAGATACCGGCCTGATGGTGCGCGCCGGCCAATGGGTGTTTGCCGCCGGTTGCCGGCAACGGGTTGCCTGGGACGGGGCGCTGCCGGAGGACTGCACGATTGCGCTCAATGTATCGGCACGTCAGTTCGCCGACAAGTTCCTGGTCCAGGCCATCCATCGGGTCATCGAACAGTACCGGCTACCGCCGTCGCAGCTGGAGCTGGAGCTGACCGAGAGCATACTGATGAACAACACCGATTCCACGCGCAGCGTGCTCAAGGCGCTCAAGGGCATGGGGATACGGCTGTCGGTGGATGACTTCGGCACTGGCTATTCGTCGCTGGCTTACCTGAAGCAATTCCCGCTCGATGCGCTGAAGATCGACAAGCAATTCATCAAGAACCTGACGACCTCGGAAAAGGACGCGGCGATCACGACCTCCATCATCCAGCTTGCGCACAACCTGGAATTGACGGTGGTGGCCGAGGGCGTCGAGACAGCCGAGCAAGTCAAGATGCTGCAGCAACTGGGCTGCGATGTCGCGCAAGGGTATTACTTCGGCAGGCCGATGCCGGCCGATGCGGTGCCGGCCTTCCCGTTCCGTCAGCCGGAGGCGAGGCTCAGACCGCGACCGGCGCCTTGATCGCGGCGTGCGACTGATAGCCGACGACTTCGACGTCGTCGTAGGTGTAGTCGAAGATGGAATCCGGCTGGCGCTTGAGCACGAGTTTGGGCAGCGGCAGCGGATCGCGCGACAGTTGCTCCTTCACCTGCTCGACGTGGTTCGAGTAGATGTGGCAGTCGCCGCCGGTCCAGACGAAGTCGCCGACGTCGAGTCCGGTCTGCGCGGCCACCATGTGGGTCAGCAGAGCGTAGGAAGCGATATTGAACGGCACGCCGAGGAAGATGTCGGCGCTGCGCTGGTACAACTGGCAGGACAGCTTGCCGTCTGCCACATAGAACTGGAAGAACGCATGGCAGGGAGGCAGTTTCATGCGCGGGATGTCGGACACGTTCCAGGCAGAGACGATCAGCCGGCGCGAGTCCGGGTTGCTGCGGATTTGCTCGATCAATTGCTTGATCTGGTCGATGTGCTCGCCATTGGGCGCCGGCCACGAGCGCCACTGGTAGCCGTAGACCGGGCCGAGGTTGCCTTGCGCGTCGGCCCATTCGTCCCAGATCGTGACGCCGTTGTCCTTCAGGTAGCCGATGTTGGTCGAGCCGGCCAGAAACCAGATCAGTTCATGGATGATGGACTTCAGGTGCAGCTTCTTGGTCGTGACCATCGGGAAGCCGTCCTGCAGGTTGAAGCGCATCTGGTAACCAAACACCGAGCGCGTGCCGGTGCCGGTGCGGTCGGTTTTTTCGGTGCCATGTTCGAAGACATGGCGCATGAAGTCCTGATATTGGCGCATGACGATACGGAGGTCGTGACCCGAAGGAATGAGCGGCAGCGCGTGCTGCCATCGGTTTGACCCGCTATTTTACCGCGCAGCGCGCAGCTGTTCGGATTTGCGGATTTGGGGAACGGGGTAGCTGGCCGGGCTACCCATGGCGGCTGCCCGCAGGCAGCGAGCGTCGCGCAGGCCTTCTGCGCGGCCCCCGAACCCGGCGACTGGAGCCTGACGATGACGATCAACACCCGACTCACTGATGCGCTGGCGGCCGCCCGCCACGCTTCGGCCCTGCAGGCGGTCCCGGGGCAGCATGCTGCTGCCATCCCCGCGGCCGGCATGGCCCCCGTTTCGATGACGCCGCTGACGCCGCCGCGCGTGGCCGGTGAAACTGCGCCAGTCTCGGACGACGAATCCATGCCCGGCATGGTGCCTACCGCCCGCCGCGAATTGTTCGACCGCACCCGTGAAGAATTGCTGGACCTGCTGGGCCGGCGCGACTTCGGCGCGTTGCCGCCCAGCTGGGCCGCGATTTCGGGCCGGCTGTCGCAAGAAGAGGCGGCGTCTGCCGCTGCGGCGTTGCAACTGATCGCCACACGGGTGTCGCCATGATCCCGCGTCACGAGCAGTCTGCGCTGTCGGCGGAAGTCAGCCTGATCATGGGGCTGGTCAACCAGAGCATCCATGAACTGCCGGACAAGGTGAAGCTGCTGCAGGACACTTATGCCGAAGGCATGCAGCGCGCGGTGCTTGAACCGGTATCGGACGCGGTGCTCGAGCGCGTTTATGAAAAGGCTTACGAGGCTTTCCAGCAGCAGCGTTATCACGAGGTGCTGCCGCTGTCCCTGTACCTGGCGATACAGAAGCCGCTCGACCAGCGCTTCCTGTTCATGGCCGGCATGACGCTGCAACTGCTGGGCGACCCGCTGATGGCCGCCACCTTCTATGCGGTGTCCTTGCAGGTCGACCCGACGCTGGTGCCGGCGGCGTTCCGGCTGGCCGAGTGCTATGCGAGCGTCGGCGCGCAGGAGGATGCGCGCGAGATCTTCGAGACCGTGATCGACATGGGGCGCGGTGGCGATGCCGACGAGTTCTATGAACTGCAGCGCTATGTGATGGACAGCTTGCGCGCGCAGAACTGAGCTGCTGGTGGCGCCTGTCGCGTCATGTCGACGGACAGGCGCGCCGACGCAGGACCAACGCCTGCACGGCAAGGCAGCGCAGCGCAGCGCAACGCCTGCGGCCTGATGCGACAGGCGTTCAGTGCTGCCCGAACTGCAGCGCGGCCAGGCTCGCATACAGCCCGCCGGCCGCCACCAGTTCGGCATGCGTGCCGGCTTCGACGATGCGGCCGTGCTCCATCACGATGATGCGCGTCGCACGCTGCACGGTGGCCAGCCGGTGCGCGATCACCAGCGTCGTTCGTCCCACCATCGCCGCTTCCAGCGCGCGCTGCACCAGCCGTTCCGATTCGGCATCAAGCGCGCTGGTCGCTTCATCCAGCAACAACAATGGCGGGTTCTTCAACAGCGCGCGCGCGATGGCGATGCGTTGCCGTTGTCCGCCAGACAGCCGTACGCCACGCTCGCCGAGGAAGGACTGATAGCCCTCGGGCAGGCGTTCGATGAATTCATGCGCGGCCGCCAGCCTGGCTGCAGCGATCACTTCCTCGTCAGTCGCCTCCGGCCGCCCGTAGCGGATGTTTTCCATCGCATTGGCCGAGAACACCACCGTATCCTGCGGCACGATGCCGATCGCCGTGCGCAGCGCATCCAATGCCAGTTCGCGGACGTCGATGCCGTCCAGCCGTATCTGCCCCTGCTGCGGATCATAGAAGCGCAACAGCAGCTGGAACAGCGTGGTCTTGCCCGCGCCGGAAGGGCCGACGATGGCCACTGTCTCGCCCGGCGCGACCGACAGTGACAGGCCCGACAGCGATGCGGTGTCCGGGCGCGACGGGTAACTGAAGCTGACCTGTTCCAGCTGCAGCGCCGAACCGTTCGCGGCACGCGCCGGCAAGCGCTGCGGCACCGCAGGCGATGCAATCGGCGAACGCTCGGCCAGCAGCTCCAGCAGCCGTTCGCTCGCGCCCGCCGCGCGCTGCGCATCACCCAGCACTTCGGACAAGGCGCCGATCGCGCCTGACACGATCACCGCGTACAAGATGAATTGCCCGAGCTCGCCCGCGCTCATGCGGCCTTCGAGCACCGCATGCGCCCCCAGCCACAACACGAACACGATCGCGCCGAACACCAGCAGGATGGCCAGCACCGTCAGCATCGCGCGTGCGCGCACGCGGTCGATCGCGGTTCCGAAGGCGCGCTCGACCGCGTCGCCGAAGCGCTTCGCCTCGCGCACTTCCTGTGCGAAGGCTTGCACGATCGCGATCGCATTGAGCTTTTCGCCGGCCAGTCCCGAGGCATCGGCAATGCGGTCTTGTGACGCACGCGACAGCTTGCGCACGCGGCGGCCCGCGATCACGATCGGCAGGATGATCGCCACCAGCATCACGAGGATGATTGCCGACAGCCTGCTGCTGGTGACGAACATCATCCCGAGGCCGCCGGCCAGCAGCAACAGATTGCGCAAGGCCATCGAGACACTGGTGCCGACCACAGTCTGAATCAGCGTGGTGTCGGTGGTTAGCCGCGACAGCACCTCGCCGGTCTGCGTGGTCTCGAAGAATTCCGGGCTCTGCCGCAGCACGTGCGAGTACACTGCAGCGCGCAAGTCGGCCGTCACCCGTTCGCCCAGCCAGGACACCGAATAGAAGCGCGCCGCGGTCGCGATCGCCAGCACGCAAGCCACGCCGAACAGCGCGAGGAAATACAGGTTCACGTTCGCGGCCTGTTCGCTGCCGGCCGTCGTGAAGCCGAGGTCGATCAGCTGCCGGAAGCCGTAGGGAATGGCCAGCGTTGCCGATGCAGCGACCACCAACGCGATGCCGGCCACCGCAATGCGGCGACGGTAAGGCGCGAGAAAGGGCAGCAGCCCGGCCAGGGTCTTGAGTCCGCTGCGGGCGGCGGGACGTTCTGTCGTGTTGCTCATGTCGTTGTCGTTGATTCCTGGTTCATAAGATGCGCTGCTCGCTCCGGATGAATTCGATCCATGCCATGTACCGTTGAAAACGGCTGCACCGGCTGCATGGCCTGCGAAGTCTTCACAGCTGGCATTGGGGGTGTCAAAGCTTCAGCGCTTTCAGGTAGCCGGTCAGCTCGAGGTAACCGCGCCCGGCCGGCTGGCCGTTCCGCTGCACGCGAACGGCACCTTCCCAGTACACGGCGCCGGTCGAGGTGCGCGAGTCCAGTTCCTGGTCGTCCTGCAGCGGCGCCAGCTGCCACTGCGTGCCGGCTATATCGAATTGCATCGCCACCGGGTAGCTGGCGCCGGTGCGCGGCGAGCGCCATTGTCGCAGAGGCGTGAAGCGCAGCTGGTCGCCGTGGAATTGCATCACCTTGCCGTGCGCATCGCGCAGCGCGCCGTGCTGCCACAAGGCGCTGCCGTCGGCGCGTCGTATGCGGAAGGCCATCAGCGCGCCGCCGTCGTCGAGGTTGATGCCGGCCCATTCCCAGCCGACGGCATTCGGGTCGAGCACCGTGCTCGACCATTCATGGTCCAGCCATGCGCTGCCGCTGACGGCCACCGCCTTGCCGGCGCGGATGAGCGTGCCGCTGGCCTTCAGCTGTGGCTGGCTGTAGTAATGGCTCGCCTGTTCCGGTTTGGGGCCCTTGCGCGAATAGCCGGACTCGCCCTGCAGCATCAGGCTTTGGGTCGGAGTCAGCGACAGGTTCAGCACGAAATCGCGTGCTGGCACGCTGATCGCATAGTCGCCGTTTGCGCTGCGTTGCATCCGCCATTGGCCAAGCTTGAGGTCGGTATCCGTTTCCGATGCAAAGGCCAGCCCGAAACCTGCGCGGGCGATTTTCTGGTCATGCTGCAAGCGCCCGAACGCCGGATCGGACAAGGCTGCATGTGCAATGATCAATTGTTGCGGTGCGAACCGGCTCGGGTTGCGACGGTCATGCGTCGTCGCGGATCGGAAGAAGGTGATCTGGAATCCGAGCGGCTTGCGGTCCGGCGTCTCCAGCCAGCCGGTCACGTACCACCACTCGGTACGGAAGCCAGGATGCGCACCGAAGTCGCGCGGGAATACGAGGGTCTTGCCGGGACTTGCTGCAGCGAAGACGGGCGGCGTCTCCGCATCGGGGGTGGCCGGTGGCCTTGCCGCGTTGCCGGCCGATGCCGCGCCGTGCAGGACCATGCCCATGCAGATGGCCAGCGTCGTCGATGTGTGCGACAGCCTGTGTCGCAAGGTGCGCAAGCATCCCATCCAGCGCAAGCCGACCATCACCAATCCTCCCTGACGGCGCGCACAGCGCTGCCGGCAATGGCCATCCGTCCCGATGCCAGTGCCGTCAGCGCAGCCGACAGCAGCAGGGCTGTCGCGACGGTGGCCAGCAGCGACCACGGCATATGCAGCTGCATCGTCCAGTGGAAGGATTGCGGGTTCACCACGAACACCAGCACCAGGCTGATGCACCAGCCGACCACGAAGCCGACGACGATCGCCAACGCGGCCAGCAGCGCACCTTCGCCGGCCAGCATGCCCAATATTTGCCGGCGCGAGATGCCGAGATGGCGCAGCATCCCGAATTCCTTCGCGCGCGACAGTGCCTGCGCGGAAAACGTGGCGGCGACGCCAAACATGCCGATCACGATCGCCACTGCTTCCAGCAGGTAGGTGACGGCGAAGCTGCGATCAAAGATCGTCAGGCTGATCGCGCGTATCTCTGAAGGTTCGACGACGTCGAGCGACGGCGCGAACGGCAGCCGTTGCAGCTGCCGGCGAAAATCGCTGACGCCGGCATGGCCAGTGGCTGCAGCATCGCGGCCGCGATGCAGCCACAGGGACAGGTCATTGACGTCCTTGTCGCCCGTGATGGCCTGGTAATCCTGCAGCCGCATCTGGATCGAACCGGTCTGCCGCGCATAGTCGCGCCAGATGCCGGCGACCGTGAACGCCGTTGACTTGCCGGCCAGCGGCAGCGACACCGACTGCCCGACCTGCCACCCATACAGGTCAACCATCGCTTCGGAAATCCACACCGGATGTTCGAGGCCTTTCAGCGATTCGCCCACCAGGGGCATCACCTGCTGCGGGTCGCCGGCATTGATCGAGCGCGCGATCAGCACCACGTTCGGGCGCGACGGGTCCAGCGCCAGCGAAAGCCAGCGCGTGCGTTCGGCACGCGCCACCGCAGGCAAAGCGGCGATGGCCTGTTGCTCATCCGGTTTCAGGCGCGCCGCATCGGTGCTGCTGCTGGCGCCGCTGGCGACGCGCACATAGACATCGGCCGACAGCAGCTGTCGCAGCCAGTCGTCGACGGACACCCGAAAGCTGGTCACCATGATCGCCATCGCCACCATCAGCGCGAAGCTGGCCAGCACGCCGCCGAGTGCAATCGCCGCCTGGTTCGGCGCATTCGCCAGCCGCGCCAGCGCCAGCTCGCGCATCACGCCAGTCGCAGGCATGGTGCGCTTCGTGCGCGCCGCGTGCCTTGCCAGCATCGAGAACATCCCGGCGGCGGCGCGCGGCATCAGCGCGATGCTGCCGACCAGCAGCATGGCGATCGCGAGGTAACCGAAGACAGGCAGGCCAGTCAGCGGCGGCAGCAACGCCAGCACGCCGCCGGTGGCCATCGTGCACAGCGCCGGCCACGGCGAGGCCAGCGGCGCCAGCGCCACTTCTTCGCTGCCTGCCTTCAACGCTGCGGCCGGCCTTGCGCGCGCGGCTTCGAGCGCCGGCGACAGGCTGCCCAGCAGCGCGACGCCACTGCCGGCCATGAAATAGCCTGCGGCAGCCCAGGGGCCGAAATGCGCGACGGGCTTCACGCCGGGGAAATAGCCGCCGCCGAGGTCGCCGCCGAACAGGGCGAGTACACCGGTCGCCAGCAGGTAACCGAGCGCGATGCCGATGGCCGACCCGGTCACGCCCAGCAGCGTGCCTTCGGCCAGCACTTGCGACAGTAATTCGCCGCGCGTCATGCCCAGCGTGCGCAGCAGCGCAAATTGCGGCCGGCGGCGCAGCACCGACAGTGCCTGCGTCGAGAACACCAGGAAGGCGCCGGTGAACAGCGCCACCATGGCCAGCACCGACAGGTTTACGCGGTACGCGCGCGACAGCGTCGCCGTGCGCTGATCCTGGTCCTGGTCCTCGACTACGGCCACGCTGTTGCCATAGCGTTGTTCAAGCGCTCTTCTCACGGCAAGCCGATCCGCGCCCTCGGCCAGTCGCAAGTCGATGCGCGACAATTGGCCGACACGGTCGAACAGCCATTGCGCACCGCCGATGTCCATCACCGCCAGCGCTTGTCCCGCGCGCGACCGCAGCAGCGTGCCGGCCACGCGCAGCGCCACGACACGCGTGCCGCTTTGCACGGCCAGCACATCGCCGGCCTTCAAATTCAGGCCATCCATCGCCGCGGGCGACAGGAAGACGCTGTCGGCACGCAAGGCGGCCATCGCATCGCCGTCGGCTGGCACGCCGAGCAAGTCGGGCGCGATGCCGGCTGCCTGGAAGCCGTCGATGGCCACCAGCTTCAGTGGCGAGCGCTGGCCCGGTACCGGCAAGTCCAGCTCCAGCACCGGCGAAGCAATGGCAACCGATGGCATCGCCGCGATATCGGCGTACAGGCTTTCGTCAAAGCTGGCGCTGCGCGCGCGCAGCTGCAAGTCGGCGCTGCCGGACAGGCTGCGTGCGGCGGCCGAGAATTCACTGAAGGCCGCCGTGTTGACGAGATGGATGCCGAAGCCGAGCGCCACGCCGAGCGCAATCGCCAGCAAGGCCACTGCCGCTCGGCCCGGATGCGCGCGCCACTCGCCTGCGATCAGCCAGCGCGACCAGGTCAAGCCGTCCTTCATCGTGCCGCCAGCTGTTCGGGTGACAGTTCGCGCAAGCCATCGCGTGCCAGCAGCAGCACGCGGTCGGCGCTGCCTGCGGCGAGCGGCGAATGGGTGACGATCACGGCTGCGGCGCCGCTGTCGCGGATCTCGTTCTTCAGCAATTGCAGGATTTCAGCGGCAGTCTCGGGGTCGAGATTGCCGGTCGGTTCATCGGCCAGCAGCAGGCGCGGGCGATGCGCAAGTGCGCGGGCGATGGCGACGCGTTGCATCTCGCCGCCGGACAGCTGACGCGGAAAATCATGCTCGCGTCCGGCCAGCCCGACGGCAGCCAGCATGTCGCGCGCCCGTGTGTCGGGCAGTCCGTTGAGGCGCAGCGGCAGTGCGACGTTTTGCAACAGGTCGAGATGCGGCAGCAGGTGGAAGGCCTGGAATACGAAGCCGAGCTTCGCGCGGCGCAGCCGGGTCGCCGCGTCATCGTTGAGCGCATCGAGACGCTGGCCGTCGATCAGCAGCATGCCGCTGTCCGGCACATCGAGCCCGGCGATCAGGTTCAGCAGCGTGGACTTGCCGACGCCGGACTCGCCCATGATGGCGACGTACTCGCCGGCCTGCAGCCGGAAATCCAGTCCGTGCAGCACGCTGCGCGCGCCATAGGCCTTGCCCAGTTGCCGGCATTCGAGCGCGGCCGGGGCTTGCCCGATGTGGCTGTCATTCGGATTTCCAGTGGGACGATCGTTCAGGTTCATTGGCAGGTGCCGGGCAAGCGGCGGTGGCAGCGGTGGCGACGTTGTCAGCAAACCGCACCAGTGTAGCAACGGCGCGGCGATGCCGTCAGGCAGTGCGGAACGCATCTTGCAGCTTGCCGCGGATTTGATGCCCGGGAGGAGCCTTGCCACGCCTGATCGACCTGCGGCGCCACGATGCCGAAACCCACCAGGACTTGCTCGACGGCTTGTATGCATCGCCGCCCCGCGTACCACCGCGTTATTTCTATGATGAGCTCGGCAGTGCCCTGTTCAGTGCCATCACCTGCTTGCTCGAGTATTATCCGTCGCGACTGGAGCACGCCATCTTTGACCGACATGCACGCGCAATCGCAGACCGGCTGCCGCGCAAAGCGACACTGGTCGACCTCGGCGCCGGTGATGGCAGCAAGGCGCAGCGCCTGCTCAGGTGGCTGCGGCCGGCGCAGTATGTGGCGGTCGACATCGCGGCCGAAAGCACGCGCCGCGCATTGCAATGCATGGCGCCGGACTATTCCGATACCGGAATGACGGTGCTGGCTTGCGACTTTTCCACGGGGCTGTCGTGGCCACGACGCTTGGGCTGCGAACGTCCGGTGTTTTTCTTTGCAGGCTCGTCGATAGGCAATTTTCTTCCGCGACAGGCGCGGTCATTCTTGCACGGCTTGTGCCAACTTTGCCGCAATTCGGCGCAAGAGCGGGGTGACTTGATGATCGGCGTCGATCTCGTGAAAGACCCGGCTGTCATGCAGGCAGCGTATGACGACGCACTGGGCGTGACCGCCGCCTTCAATCGCAACCTGCTGCGCCACTTGAACGGCGCGATAGGCGCGGATTTCGATGTGAACCATTTCCATCATCATGCGTGCTTCAATGAAGAAAGCAGCAGGATGGAAATGTGGCTGCTGCCCGATGCGGACCAGCAGGTGCGCTGGCAGCAGGGCGGACGGGTGTTCCATGCAGGCGAGGGGCTGCTGACCGAGTGCAGCCACAAGTACACGCGCGCGGGATTTCGCTTGCTGCTTGCTGCGGCGGGCTTCGACGTGCAGCATGAATGGCTGGATGCCAGCGAAGGCTATCTGGTGTGCCATGCGCGCAGCTGCTGACGCCAATGCGGAGGCTGGTGCGGATGCCAGTGCGAATCCCAGTGCGAATCCCAGTGCGAATCCCAGTGCGAATCCCAGTGCGAATCCCAGTGCGAGTCCCAGTGCGAGTCCCAGTGCGAGTCCCAGTGCGAGTCCCAGTGCGAATGCCAGCGCTGCGCTTGCCGATCGATACCGATCGATCCGCAGCCACAGCCTTGCATTGGTCGCCGGCTTGTCGGCCGAGGATTGCGCGGCACAGGCGATGCCGGAGGCCAGTCCGCAGAAATGGCATCTGGCCCACACCAGCTGGTTCTTCGAGACCTTCGTGGTCGGCACGAACGCCGGCCAGCACGGCGCGAACCCGGCCTTCCGGCATCTGTTCAACTCCTACTACCAGACCATCGGCGACCCTTATCCGCGATCGCAGCGCGGGCTGCTCACGCGGCCTTCGCTGGACGAGGTGTTGGCATGGCGTGCGCAGGTCGACGACGCAATGCTGGATGCCATCGAGGCCGGCAGCGTCGATGCCGGATGGGTCGAGCTGGGGCTGCAGCACGAGCAGCAACATCAGGAATTGATGCGCACCGATTTGCTCGCGCTGATGGCGCTCAACCCGCTGCAGCCCTGTGTGCTGCCTGAGCCGGTCGCTGAACCAGGCGTAGTAGCGCAAGGGACGGCAGCAGGTGCCGCCACAGCACATCCGGTTGCGCACGAAGGCCGGGACCGGCTGGCGTGGCTGCCGGTGCAAGGCGGCACCGTTCGCGTCGGTCATTCGGGATCCGGCTTTTGCTTCGACAATGAACTGCCTGCGCACGAAGTCCTCGTCGCGCCGTTCACGATGGCGCGCACGCTGGTTACGCAGGATGACTACCTGCGCTTCATGGCTGAAGGGGGCTATCGCCGTTCGGCGTGGTGGCTGTCAGACGGCTGGGACTGGGTGAGGGCGACCGGGCGGACCTGCCCGCAGTACTGGCGGCATGACGATCGCAGGGGCTGGGTGGCGTACGGTTTGCATGGCGAACGCTGTCTGCAGGCTGCTGCTGGCAGCAACAGCGATGCTGCGAGGCGACCGGTGGCTCACCTGTCGTATTACGAAGCTGATGCGTATGCGCGCTGGGCCGGTGCGCGGTTACCGACCGAGCACGAATGGGAAACTGCAGCGCGAGAACACGGCGAACCGCTCGCGCAGTTGTTTGGCGAATGCTGGCAGTGGACGGCGAGTGCCTATGCTGCTTATCCCGGTTACCGGGCAGCGGCGGGTGCGGCCGGCGAATACAACGGCAAATTCATGGTGAACCAGCAGGTGCTGCGCGGTTCATCGTCCTACACGTCGCCGGGACATGCGCGCACCAGCTACCGGAATTTCTTCCCGCCGTCGGCCACCTGGCAGCGCAGCGGCGTGCGGCTGGCGCGCTGAAGGCTCAGCGTGTCGAAAGACTATGCCTCAGGCAATGACGTCGATGCCCGGCGTGCCTTCGGCCATCTCGCCGACGACGGTGGCCTGCGCAAAGCCTTCGGCACGGAACAGTGCGTGCACCTCATCGACGGCTTCCGGCGCGCAAGCCACCAGCAAGCCGCCTGAAGTTTGCGGGTCGCACAGCAAAGCTTGCTGCTGCGGCGTGATGCCATTACCCAGTCGCACGTCCTTGCCATAGCCTGCCCAGTTGCGTCCGGATGCGCCGGTGATGAAGCCCTGTGCCGCCAGTGCCTCGACGCCCGGCAGGAAAGGCACCTGAGGCATCGCGATGCGCGCAGCGAGCTTCGCGCCCAGCGCCATCTCGCGCGCATGGCCGAGCAGGCCGAAGCCGGTGACATCGGTCAGCGCATGCACACCCGGCAGTTCCGACAATTTGCGGCCCGGCGTATTGAGCTTGGTGGTGCTGGCGATCATGGCGTCGTAGCCGGCTGCATCGAGCGCGCCTTTCTTCAGCGCGGCCGAGTAGATGCCGACGCCGAGCGGCTTGCCCAGCACCAGCTTGTCGCCGGGCTTCGCATCGGCATTGCGCTTGAGCTTCTTCGGATGCACGAGGCCCATCACCACCAGCCCGTAGATCGGTTCGACCGAATCGATCGTGTGGCCGCCCGCGACCGGAATGCCCGCTGCCGCGCAGACCGATTCGCCGCCCGCCAGGATGCGGCCGATGGTCTCGACCGGCAGCTTGTCGATCGGCATGCCAACCAGTGCCAGCGCCATGATCGGCGTGCCGCCCATCGCATACACGTCGGAGATCGCATTCGTTGCAGCGATGCGGCCGAAGTCGAACGGATCGTCGACGATGGGCATGAAGAAGTCGGTGGTCGCGATCAGCGCCTGTTCGTCGTTGAGCTGGTAGACCGCTGCATCGTCGGCGGTCTCGATGCCGACCAGCAGTTGCGGCGGCGCCGGAAAGCCGGTGGTCTGCTTCAGGATGTCCGACAGCAGGCCGGGCGCGATCTTGCAGCCGCAGCCGCCGCCGTGGGAGAACGAGGTCAGGCGCAGTTTTTCAGGGGCATTCATGGAGGGCTCCGATTCAATCCCTGGAATTATCGCCGATGCGGGCGGTAGCAGCCGAACAAGCCGAGCTAGTCGAGCGAACTGCACACGCCGCACAAACGACAATGGCTCCCGAAGGAGCCATTGCTGTCGACCGCAGAGCCTGCGGCCGGAACCTGATTACGCCTTAGCCGCGGTTGCCGCGATCATTGCGGCCGCCTTCGTGGCGCTGCTGCGAACGGCCTTCGTTGCGTTGGCCGCCTTGCCAGCCGCCATCCTTGCGCGGTGCGCCCGGCTTGGCGAAGGTGCGCTGGCCCGGCTTGCTCGCATTGTTGGAGTTGCCGTAGCCCGACTTGCCGTAGCCGCCGCCGTTGCCACCGTTACCGCCATGACCACCGTTACCGCCATGGCCACCATGACCGCCGCCGAAGTTCTTGCGGCCGTCGCGGCCATCGCCCGGACGCCAGCCGTTCGGCTTCGGACGACGCGGCGCAGCGGCGCGGGTCGGCTCGAAACCTTCGATCACGTCGACCGGGATAGCTTGCTTGGTGAAGCGCTCGATACGCTTCACATGCATGCCTTCGGCGTGATTGACCAGCGACACGGCGATACCATTGCGGCCCGCACGGCCGGTACGGCCGATACGGTGCACGTAGTCTTCCGGGAATTTCGGCAGGTCGAAGTTGAACACGTGGGTGATGCCCGGCACGTCGATGCCGCGCGCCGCAACATCCGTCGCCACCAGCACGCGCACCTGGCCGCGGCGCAGGCTGTTCAGGGTGCGGTTGCGCGCGCCCTGATTCATGTCGCCATGCAGCGCAGCAGCAGCGAAGCCGCCGATGTTCAGGCGGTCGGCGATGGTGTCGGCATCGCGCTTGGTCGCGGTGAACACCACGGCCTGGTCGATCGATGCATCGCGCAGCAGATGGTCGAGCAGGCGGTTCTTGTGCGACAGGTCGTCGACGAAGTGCACGCGCTGCTGGATGTTTTCATGCTTGGTCGCCGAGCCGGCGATCTGGATCAGCATCGGGTCCTTGGTGATGCGGCGTGCCATGTTGCCGACCATGCCGTCGAGCGTGGCCGAGAACAGCATGGTCTGGCGCGTTTCCGGGGTCTTGCTGATGATCATTTCGATGTCATCGATGAAGCCCATGTCCAGCATGCGGTCCGCTTCGTCGAGCACCAGCATTTCCAGCTGCGAGAAATCGATCTTGCCCGATTCCATATGGTCGATCAGGCGGCCCGGGGTCGCGACCAGGATTTCCGGATTGCGCGACAGCAGTTGCATCTGCTTCGGATAAGGC
>JACCDY010903788.1_pt1 | contig 19239 bp, 24 predicted proteins | sample 7446391 | NCBI WGS metagenome assembly JACCDY01 (sample SAMN15323451, study PRJNA562643) | freshwater metagenome | isolation source: river surface water | place: USA:Blue River Watershed | collected 2017-08-18
GACTGGCATATCGTAATGCGGTGGGATATTTTCTTTTACGCCAATTTCGAGTGTAAGCGCCTGAATCCCGAGCTGTTTTACGTCTCGCATTGGTGCAAGGCCAATGGACCCGAGCACGTTTTGCAACGGGCAAATGTGAGCTGTTTCGAGCTTCGGACCTTTATGGCCGAGACCAAGGAGGGCGGTGTACCGGACTTTTGGTTCGCGGGTACCCCTGCAATGATGCAGCGGGTGTTTGGCAATATGACACGGGACTTGAATGACGGCAAGTACCAAAAGACGCCGTGTTGGGTCAACCACGGCATCATGGGTGGTCGTTTGAGGTACTTGAATGTTTCGGTTGGCAGGTATCTGTATCATCACATGGACTATGATTTTCTGAGGTCTTCGAGGGATCATCGTACCAAGGTGTACGAGATGGGTTTATTATGGGATCGACAAACGGAACCCGATCCATGGATCGAACATCCTCTGAGCGATTGTCTTAACTCGTCGTACTGTCGCTTGACTGGGCCACAGGACTTGCATGAGATTCAGGCTTGGGAGATGCATCCGCCTTAGTCTCTCTGACCAATTGCTCCAGTTTGTCCATCGCTGACTTCATCCTAGGGATAATCTCGTTGTTATACCTTGCAATAAGCTTGTCGTCGAGTGTATTGAACAATATATTGTCGCGGATCGTGCCTTGGATGTTGCTGCTCATGGTACGCAGACGCACTGCATTCGTCTCTAGAGTAATGATCACATCATCGACATCCGGCTTGATTGCCTCTAATCGCACGCATAGTTCGCGCATTGCATCGAGCGCCTGTCCCTTTCGAGTCAACGTGGCTTCAAACTCGGATTGCATCTTGTCACTTTTCCAAAAACGCTTGAGAAAATGAATACAAGTCAATTCCGATTCGTGGGTTCGAAAGCGCTTCGAGACGAGGAAGAAGAAGAAGAAAAGCAAGAGAAGCAGGAAAAAAGACAAAAGAAACAACCACGCCTCGAACGCTTCTTTGCGACGACCGAAAAACCACAGATGGAGAGGGTTGATCAACCTACCACGGGCGGTCCCATTGACGGAGTGACGGTATACAAGAACGTTCTCAGTAGTTCAGACGTGATTCAGATCGAGGACGCAGTGAAAACCAAGCTCGAGCCCGTGGGTCGATACGGAGACATGCGTCGGTGTATCTTGACGGCGCGCGAGAACCCGGACCTTTTCTATAGTGTATTACAAAAGCGCATTCCACATGCCGTGGACAAGATTCTAGTCGAAGAGTTTACGGGCAAGGAGTCGGGCTACAAGGAGCGGCCCGAAAGCTCACAGTACAACCTACCGCCGTGCTCGGTGCTATGGATCGGCTCGGACTTTGTGCTTATTTTCACACGCGGCAAGGACCAAATGGCCTTTTACAAGACTCACCAAGGCATGTTGTTCGTGTATCAACGGCCTGATTGTTTCGACGGGCGTGTCTTGCGTGAGTTTCCCATGAAATCACAAGTCAGTACCGTGCGTCTGGGCCAGGCCATTAAGCGACACAAGGCGCCTTCCAAAACACCGGGCCAAGTCGGTGCCCGTGTTCCATCCGAGTTCCGTGTCTTACAACTCACGTGCTATTTGACACGCAAATAGTAATCACTTTTCCAAACGGAAATGGCAGCTCCTCGCTACTTCATCATCTCTGTTACGGACCCAGATACCAAGGTCCCGATGCCAGTCGAGATGGAGTATCATTATACGACGCGTGGTCTGGAGCAGATGCGGAGAAACATGCTGCTCGCCGAAGAATTCAAACGAGGAATCATCTTAGGACCAACAGGAACCTCCATGGACAATGAGCGAGACTGGTTCAAGGAAATGGTCGAGGTGTGGAGAAAGAGACGCGATGACGAGGAGAAGAAGCAAGTCAACTGATCTGTGTATTATGATAAAAATAGATCGTGGAATCCAATCGAATTCCACTGGATTCTAGTGGACGTGATAAAAATAGCAATGGAACCCAGTGGAATTCCAGTGGAACCAGACAGAACTTTCCACTGGATTCCAGTGGAATAAGATAAAAATAGCATCACTCAACACGGCGTCGCTTCTTCTGTTGACTCGCCTCGGCTTGAGACAGAATGTGTTTCAACTTCAGAGCGACGAGTCGATGGAGTTGTCGCCAATCTTGTGCGATTTCACCATCGTTGTCGTTTGGCGCCACGAAAGCACCCTGGAGCAGACCCTTGACATCCACTCCAAACTCGTCCTGTAGCAGCTTTAGAATCGCGATCGACTGTCGATCGTTTCCGTTCTTGACGACGCCTTCGACAACCACATTCCATTCTATCTCCTGGCCGTTTGAACGAGCATACTGCAGTTGTGTGCGCAGTTTGTCAATACCGAACGAAACGAGTCGATATGACAGGAACCGAGCACCATGTGACCACAACAGATCGATCACGGTATGACACGCCCCGAACTCGAACGCACGATGCAACAAGTCGCCGAGATGCCAGTGGTGTTGTGGCCTACATCGCTCTAATACGAACTGCAGCACGTCTACTCGAAACAAGTTGGTGTCTGAGAATTCGAGAAGGAAGTAATGAAACGGCATGCCACGGTCAACGAGGAATTTCAGCAGTGGAAGAGAGCCCTTCTGGTATGCTTGACGCGCTAGCTCTTGAAATGTTCCACTGTTTTCAAGATAACGATATTCATCGGGAGAGGTCTCGTTCAGCAACAACAACGCACAATCGACATCCGGCATGTAATTGAACAGTGTCATTCCGATCCAGTCAGCAGATAGTTTCTTCTTACGGGTGCGAAGGATGAACTCCAGGGTCTTCACTTGCTTGCCGCACATGGCATACCACACGAGGTTAGTGTCTTCGATACACTCGGGAAATAACTCCAGAACCTTGGTCAGACCCATCTGAGCGGCGTCCTCGAGATGATCATTGTTCTCGAGATCGTGTCGTCCCCATAGTAGAAGTTCTTTCAGGACATCCGAACAGGCATAGTCGCGTTTCTTATTGACAAGAGTTCGGAGTGGTTTTGCCGAGGCTTGCTTACGGCATTCCTTCCAGAGGAGATCAGGCTCACCCCTGTGGTAGGCTTGTTCGATGAGATCGAGGGCCTTGAGGACTTTCGTCCCGATACTATTCGGCTCTGCATCTTTTCGAACATCGCCTTCCGTCTCCTCAAAGACTTTTATCGTCCCACCCCAGTCGATCCTTCTCTTTGTCTCCACCTTCTTCTCTTCTTCGACATCCGTAGGATCCAAACTCATGCACTCCATCATGAATCTCTTTTTTTTTTCGAAAATGGAAATGTGACGAATTATGACTAGTCAGATCGTGTCGTTGGAGAATTCCCACCTGTACACAGGCACGGGACTTGAATGGAATGTGGCTGTTCTATATCGTCGTTATGATCCTGATCATGTCTCTTCGGCATCATCGTCATCATGGACCGAGCGATGGTTTCGCCGGTTACAATTCGCATGGGACCAGCATGGACCTTACAACCACGTCGAGTTACTATTTCGGCTACAAGGCGGGCGAGGTGTTCCCTGTCCATGTGTTTCCTCCTCGGATCAGAAGGAGAAGCCAGTGCATTTGCATCGGGTCTCCTACTCCGCTAGCTGGTCCAAGAACCGAGTCTACAAGCAATACGATCGTAGTTATGCCACCACCAAGCCCCTGTGGGACATCCAGCGTCTCATGGTAGCGGATCCCAATACCGTCGCCGCCATGTTGGCGTTTCTCGAAAATGAACTGGATCAGCCGTTTGGGACACGCAGCATGATTCAAAACTTTAGTGGCCTCGGGCCCTTGCACGACCGAGTCTCGGCCTCGCGCTTGGCACCCGTGTCGACGAAGCCATTCGAACCGTCCCCCCATGGACTCTTGAAACGACACAACAAGACCTGGTTCTGTTCGGAGCTCGTCACCGCGACCTTGGTCTATGGCGGGATCGTCGACGCCGACACGAATATAGAGCCGTCTCGTACGAATCCTCAATTGCTGTGTGATTTGCGTAAAAACTATACCTTGATGTCGGATCTTCGTCCCGTCAAGATGTCCACTGTCTTGTTAGATGCCTTATAATTGTTTTTTTATTCATTTGTTCAAATACACACGCGGTTCGAGATGAATTACCCGGGTCGACAACACCCGGCCCTGGAAGAGTTTGCCCAGGCGTGTAAGGCCAAAGGGTGGCAGGGTCCCATTACATGGCAAATCAGTCGCGATGGGAAATGGGCCTCGATATGGAACGACCAATTGCTATCGGCCGTACTGGGTGATATGACACAGGACACCGTGGGTATCTACCAAGTAATGGAGCCGGGGACGGATCCCGAAAAGGTGCAAGTCGCAGACGAACCCTCGGCACTGATCCACGATCGGATCCACAACTGGAGACAAGTCATCAAGGCCGACGGCACGATTGTCAAGGCCAGAAGAGCATGGCAGGACGAGATGGAGGATTTGCGTCAAAGTGATCCAGAACGATGGGGGCGCAAGATGTACGGTGGTCCGCCTGGCTACGTGGGTCAGGAGCTCAAGCGATGGTCACAGATGACGGACGAGGAAAAGCAGTCTAGAGTCGAAAAGGCGGCTGCTAGATGAGCCGCAGCCAGCCCCATTTCTCTTGGTTCCATGTGACAAAGACTCGTTCTAAATGTACAACGAGCAGGACTCGTACAAAGAGTTGTGAATAGTAAATGATTCTGCGCGACAAGTGATCTGGGTTCTTTGGATACGGAATACATTCGCATACAAGGGCACCGATACAGTACAGACCAGGCCCGGCACGCATAAAGCCGTGCAGGACCAAGAGACGGAACCAGCACAGAGCCACGAGGATTCGAACCACTTTCCACGGCACGGGCAACAACACCCGGTCCACAAATCCAAACGCCAACTCGGTGGCTTCACGCCACCCGGCTCCGAAACAAGCCCGCAGCGAGGCGTCGACACAGTCCGTCGTCATTTTGTTCTTCTCTTCACCGTTAACACATTTACACTTGGCTCATAGTATTCTGAAAGCGAGACGTCGTATTTCTTGGCCAAGTCACGTACAAAGGTCCGTCGTCTTTTCCGCCCTCGTGCTTGTCGATCCGTCACCTCTTGCTCCCACTCCGAATCAGATTCGTCTTCTTCTTCTTTTCCATCCACTTCCTTGGCTTCTTCCTTGTCACCCAGCAAGGCCAAGAACCGCGCCGGGTCGACATCCGAATCGATCTTGACCTCGTTTCGTTTTTCCTGTTTGACTACGAGAATGATACCCACCGGTGTCTCGGGAAGAAGACACTGATGCAATAGGATCGAGGTGTGACGAGGCAAGAGGGCCAGGTTCGTACACTCTTGGACCGTGGCCAGAATACGACTACACGTCTCTTGCCAACGCACACGTTGCTGTTGTTTCGTCATGGTGGCACATCGACGACGCACGAGAATATGGTCAATGGCGGCCAACGAGTGTTTGAATTGAAAGAACACGCCCGTGGAATGGTTGGCGACAAAGACTCGTGGCGTAACGGGCTGTTTACGCGACGCTAGCGAGAACCGATACCACAAACGCGCCGCGGCCTGGATCGAAATGTCGAGTGCGACACTCAAGACATCAATTACACTGACGAACAAACGGGGCTGTTCGTCGAGGATTAAGCGCACCAGTCGTAGGGGCAGGACCTGGTTGGCAGGCCAATCAATACGCACCATTTTTTCTTTTTTTTTTCTGGCGACCCGAGCCACGTGCTAAGACCCTATGTAACTGGGGTGATCAATCACATTTTCATCTCGGAAATGCATGGCCCGAGTTCGATGCATTCGTGACAATGGCTCGTCGCAGACTCGGTGGGACGGCCAGAACATGCCCTCGATGCAATCGCCAGAATGGAATCTTGACACGGGCTGCAGATGGTCGATTTCTGTGTGCCGAGTGTTGTGCCGAAGTGGCAACGATGCCCTCTTCTGTACTCGTACGTGAACCACCGGCATTGATGGACTCGGACGACGCGCCGTCATCGGCATCGATGCCCCGATGTCCTTTGCATCCCGGCAGCGAGTTGATTCGAACGCGAATGCGGGATGGCTCGACTCAGTGGACGTGTTCGGAACGTAATCACGATATCGAGAATAACTGGGCTCTGTGCTTGCCCGAGTGCAAGGACAACCACGGCGATACGTCTCTGGTGGATTTATTCGACGACGGTCGATTCGAGTGTCGCAATCCACAATGTCCCTTGGTACAACAACGACGAAGGGCGGTGACAGAAGTGGTGGAGCGCAAGAGCGAGTTTTGTTTGGCGTGTATGGACACTGAACCCGCTATGGAATCCAAGTGCCCTAATGGACACATTAGTTATTGCGCCGAGTGTTTGCCTCATCTCAATCCAAGACAATGTGGCCAATGCCGTATGCCGATCGCGCGGGCCATCTCCCCACCTCCACGACGACCCGAATCGCCACCCCGCCCTCCCGCTCGTCGAATCACGTCTCTGTGTCCTGACTGTCGACGAGTCCTCAGTTTACACAACAATGGTTACTGGGAATGTACAAACGCTGCTTGTGCTTTTGGACGGATGAATCCGCGTATTTTCGTGGGTATCTGTGCAGACTGTGGTGGTCGAACGACGTGTTTCTCTGCCGTGGCTGGTGTCCTGCCATACTGCACCAACCCCAACTGTACCGCGCCCCTTCTCGATGCACCACCACCGGCTGTGCCTCCACCCGTGTCCGCCGCACCTCCGTCAAGCAACTGCCGTCGATGTGGAGCACGTACTTCGTCTGTCACGTCTATCGGTGCCCTTGGCGAAACTGGTTGTCCCAGTTGTATCTCCCCTGGTCAACCTGGTGCGGTCATATCAGTATCCGATAATACGTATCGATGTCGTCAATGTGGACGGGTTGGTCCACTGCCTCCCGACGGCACAAGAGGACCGCTGTGCACATCGTGTCCTCTTCCTCCACCCATCTCTATTCGCGAGCCAGTGCCTTCGGGTTCACCGCCCGTGTTTGTCGCGCCTCCGCTATCCGACATATTGCCTGGTCCCATCATGATGAATTGCAGTCGATGTGGAACGTATGGGTCGTTAACAGCTGTTGGCTCCAGAGGACCATGGCTATGCGCATCGTGCTACTCCTCTTTTTTTCCTCGAGCCGCCCGTCGACTGGACTTTGGCAGTTCCCCGCCTACCGCGGAACAAGTCGAAGAAGAAGAAGAAGACCAAGCCGCCGCCATGGTACGACTCCTCGGCCCTCAACGCCGACGTCCCCGCGAACAACAACCACCAACCGAAGAAGACAAGAAGGAATTGGAAAGCAAGCAAGAAGAAGAAGAAGAGCCGGCACCGCAACGACGTCGATTGCGCCACCTATGGCTCTATTTCGGGACCGAGCCTCGAGGTGTACGTCCCGCTCGAGGCTTTGTCGACGGAGATATTATCATCTCGATGCGCGAGTCGCCTTCTCCAATGACAGAGATGAACGGGACTAGCATCATGCTATATCGATTACCGCGACAACAACTTCCGGTTCTGTATCGGTTTGCCTTGCACGACGACGAGACACGGGACAACAACAACAACAGCAGTGGTTGGTACATGGATTTCGAGCTCGATGAATCACCCGACGCCAACGCGTTTATTGATTCAGAAAACGTGTCGATTCTATTCCGCAACAATCGCATTCGGTTCACGAACCACGCGTTTACAGAACTGTTTCGTTTATTGATGGACATGGTTCAGTCACAACGACGCATTCGTCAAGTCGAGCGCGACCTGGGCTTTACCCCTTCTTCTTGATTGTAACGAATGTATCTGCGAGTCGATTGAACTCAATAGAATAGCCTTGTTTGTCAAACCATTGCACAATAAGCTCTTCCTCGCGCTCCGTCAGCTTGTCTTGTTCTTCTTCATCCCAGAGTGCAGTAAATTGCATCCCGGGATCACCGCATTCGAGGATATGGTCACGATAACGATCGAGAATCAGCTTGAGCAGTGCTTCATTGGGCTCGGTGTTATGGTAGTCCTCGAGTGCTTCCTTGATCAACTTGGCCACCGGGCCCTCCTCTTCTTCGACCACGGCCTTTCGTTTCTTCGTTTGTTTGCTCATCTCGATCAAATTTTGGTGAAATGACGCTTTCGAGGTACTGGAATGACGCTTCCGTGACTTTTGGAATGACACATCTCCAAATCGTTTTCGAATGGGGCGATCGAGAACCAACAAGATCAAACTCGTGCTGATCAGTAGTACTCTGGCATGGATCTCGGGCTTTTGCTACGCCTATCTCTTATTTCATCTCTCGTCGTCGTCCACACCCGTCGTCGTCATCCCGGTGAAGCCATCCCTGCCGCCACCGCCATCGCTGAACATCACCCATCACGACAATGGTACGATTACGATCCAGTATCCACCCTTTGTTCTGCCTCGTAAACCGAAATTCATTGACTCTACACACCAAGCCTGGTGGCCCAACGATACAACAATGTGCCAGGGGATATGTGACCGGGGCGATATTATCTCGTTTGATCCGTCATCGGACCAGTTCGCCATTCGTGGTCCATGTGGCCAATCCGGCTCACTGACTCTTCTTGTGCCATCCGCGAAAAAGAAACAGAAACAGAACGATACCACCAAGCCATTGCTGTGGGTCCCGGTCCCGGACTCGTACTCGATCCAACATTTTATCGACGGCACGTTACCGAAATACGCCCAGCTGGATCTCGCCACCGGGTTCTTTTCTACTGCTGCCGAGAAAAAGAAGAAGGCCTATGCTGTACAGGATCTGGATCGACGCAGGTTTCCTGCAGTGGGATGGATGACGGATGAACTGGGACTCGAGATCGGGCCGGGTGTGATTAAACCAGACCGGGTCTCTCAAGTAATGTATCTGTGTCACACTCCACCACTACACCCGATTCTATGGAAGCACGGCCAGCGTCTGCTGGGCACTTTGACTCGTCCGATTGCAGAGCGGACCAAGATTGTATACCTAAGTCGCCACGGAGGCACGTTTAACCGAGGCCGACGAATCGACAATGAAGTCGAGTTTCTGGACCGATTGCGTGGCGTTGTGGCAAAAGAAACGAGAAAAGAGCTGGTGACGTTTGTGAGTAGCGAGTACAAGGACCTGGATGCATTGCGAACACTGTTTCGAGATACGTGGATGGTCATTGGACCACACGGTGGGGCGTTTTCCAACATTATGTTTCTCAGCCCACCAGCCAAAGTCATCGAGTTTGTACCCATGACCACGGACACAAATCATCACGGCATGCCGTTATTTATTTTCGCCACACAGTCGTTGATGCTGGACTTGGATTATTACGGCGTGCCTTCGGCGGTGACGGACCCCCGGTGGCTAAACATGAATGTCGACGTGCCTCGAGTCATGGAAACGATTGAGCGGATACTGAACGAGTAGGACAGGGCAACCCTGGAGCCCGGTTGGTATCAACTCAATGAATATCAGACGTTGCGACCAGTGTTCGATTCTGTCCAGGGATGCTTACAGCAATGGCAACATTCCTTTAAAATGTGACAGCATCCCGTCCCCTTACTCTTTTTTATTATCCTTCGTGCACTCACATTGGCAGCACCCTTGCTGTTGTTTCTTGATGGCCCAGTAGTCGTAGCCCGCCTCTGCTATCTCGTCCAGGACCCGTTCGATGTTTTCGTCTTGGTCTCCGTACGCATCGTCTACCCTGAAGCACGACTGTAGCTCATTAGACAACGACTTGATCTTTTGCTTGGCTTGCCAGAGCCGATGTTGAACTTCCTTGTCTTGACTCATTTTCCCGAAACTTTTGGAAAAATGAACAAATGATGCTGCTTCTTCTTCTTCTCGTTGTAAGCACCGTGGCAATTGATCCATGGACCGACATCGACTTTGAAGCATTTGACCAGGCGTACGAGATGTACAAGCAAGACAAGCTCATGACTCTGGATTTCTTGTATGCGAGGATCACAGACACCGAGGCCAAAGACAAGTGTATTTTATGGTGTGATGGGTACACTTGGCCCCATAACGGCACTGTCATTGAGCCGTGTACAAGTAGCCTCCATGATTTCCAGCGGGGTGGCAAGACACTGAGACGATGTGTCGATGGACGCTTGTGTCGCTTGGATAAACCCCACTATCGCCATCCTCCGGGATGCACCAGTTGGTGTTACTCAGAGTTTCCCTCGGGACCGACCGATTGTGATTGGCAAGCAATGTACGGGTTACTTGCTTCTATTGTTACTGTGTAGGTAGTACATTACACGCGTTTCGAGATCACGACATTGTATCCATTGAATCTGTCTTCGATCGGGTCCACTGTCACCGTGCGCTCACTGAGCTGGATGATGTACCCTTGCTTGTCGAACCACTGCTTGACTGGCCTGGTTTCCTGGATGAACCATGGATAGTTGAACGGGGTGTTGTTCAGTCCGTGTTGTTCGATGTGCTTGCGATAGGTTTCCAGAATCCTCTCGACATGGATCGGCTTGATCGCCTCGTAGACCTTGAGTGCTTCTTGCACCACGGTGTCGACCTCGTTGTTGTTGTTGTTTTGGTTCATTCTTCAATTTCCCAATCAATACCAATTCTTTTCAGAGGAATGACGTAGCCTAATTTGCCAGTCGCGGTTCGGCCTTTTCGCGTCACGTCAAACGGATCGGATTGTTCCAGCGCCAAAGCCCGCACGCGTTCACGATTGGACGCGTACATGGTCAGCAACTCTTCGGGCATTTCGAGAATGGTGAATATCCGGAGAAACACGGCATAGACACACAGCCAGAGTGCCAGCACTAACGTGACAAAGGCCGAGTAGAACCAGTCGCTTTCGTACGGCATGGGGACACTGGGATAGGCGGATTCACACCTCGAGCCGTAATACCGCGACTCGTCACACTTGCAACTATCTACCGGATCCGGTAGATAGGAACCGCCGTGTTGACACACGAGTTCACACGTACTCAGATTGGTCGAGACCGCGGCCTGATAGTACAAAGAAGCAGGACACAGACACACAGCAGGTGGGCCGTCCTGTACGGTGCCACGGGGCTCGCAACTCGAATGACCACAATCGGGCTGTAAGTACAAGCTACTGGTGCAAGTACATAATCCAGTGACGTTGGAAAACGTGCCGTGTCCTTTGCAGATGAGGTTTTCGCAATGGGTACCGTTGCGTTGGATCGTGGAGCAGTTGCATACCGTGGTATTGGGATCGGTAATCATGGAAAAAGAATAATTGTACGTGGTGTTGACAATACACAGATGCAACGAGCAGTCCACTCCTGTACGGTACGCATCACACGTACACCCCTGGGTCTGTGTCACACACTCACCGGCATCGGTACATCTCGTGGAACGACACTGCGAGACGTTCAGGGCACACGTCGGGCCGTAATAGCCCGTGTCACAGGTACAAAGATCGGCTCGTCCTAGCAAGCACGAGCCATGTCCCGAGCAATTGTACAAGCGACAATCAGCGGCCAGGGCTGAACAGTTGAGGGCGGTGCCAATGTAGGGCGGGTCACACAAACACTCGGTGTTTCGATTGGCACAGACCCCGTGACTCGAGCACTGTGAAATCGCACAGGTTGTATTGAGCTCGATTTGTTCGGTACATCTCGTACCGCGCCATCCATCCAAGCAAACACACGTTCCGTTATAGGCATTGGATGCGGAACAATTGGCGTACGGACCGCATACAGCGGCACAGCCCTGACACGAAGTCAAAGGATCCCCGGTCCAGAAAAACGATGAATCATTGGACAGACAAGTCAGCCACAGCTGGTTGCGTGAATCCACGACGTACGTCGTATACTCGCTCGAGACATTGAGGTCGCCGTACGCGGCGGCCAACACAGAGCCGTCGGTGATCCACTGCATGCGTGGATCAAATGCAACATCGTACGTCACGTCGACACGCACCGAGTCGTTCCAGAACGAGACGTCTTCCAGCAAGGATGTCGACGTCAATTCGCAATTGGTCCACGGCGAACGCCCTGGGGCGCAGTAACACCGCCCCTGTTGGCTCACGGGGTCGCGATAACAGCGTTCTTTTTCGGGCACACACTCGGTGCATCCTCGTGAAATGTTGTACGTGAGCAAGAACAGATCATGGTCCCAGAGCGGTGTCATGGACGGCGCGGTGCCGAGATCGCGACACAGTGAGCCGGCATAGCCCGGGTAGCAGACACACGTCTGTTCCTCCTCATCACACACTCCGTGTATGCCGCAATACGTCGAGCACAGAGCGCAATATGCGTCCACTGATTGTAAGCCCACGAGCGAAATGGCACGGCGATACACTCGATCGAGACACCGCCACTGGACCTTTTCGAGTGAAAGGAACGAGCCCGCCGAGAAATTGGAAATGACAGAAAAGGCCTCGATGGACGACGTAATCATCAATGTGCGCAACGACGTGGTCCAACAAAAGTGCGATGCATTATGACACGTCCAGTTCTGGGGATATGCGAACCCGCCTTCGTATGTCAAGTTGCGATACGCATACGAGGTGGCTGTGGCACCAGGGGAGGACGAGATGTTGAAGCAGCGGTACGTATCATTGAGCTGATTGGCCGTACATCCGCAACTGGGTCGAGCTAAAAATCCCACTCCGTCAAAACAAGTTCCTCCCGAAAGGACAAGACAATTCTCGTCACATGCCGTGACAACAACTATAAAAAACCAAGTCGTCGTCACAAATCCAAATGCCGTTAAAGATGTCATCTTCTTCTTCTTCTCAACCCGAACCGATGGAAGTGGACAAGATTCATGATGAGTTGGCGGAGGTGGCGACACCCGAGACGGTGGCCATGGACCATGACGATACACCACCAGCAGCAGCAAAGGACATGATACAATTGTATACGGTACGCATCAAGCAAGGCACACAGATTCCATGCAGCGTGTGTCATATCATGACACGGACTCGAAACAAGGCGCATGCCCAGCTTCTGGCCTGGGCTACCAATGGCAATGCATTGCGTATAGCTGACTACGAGTATCCTGAACCTAGGACGTGTCTGGGAGAGGGCACGTACGCCATCGTGGAAGCTATCGGGTACCGCGACGAGTGTGGTCTCATCGAGATGGCGACGAAACGCCCGCGGTCCAAACACTTGGATACACCCGATGTCTTGGAAAGACTGGCCTGTGAGTATCGCTGGCACTATCATTTAAACCACGTGTTTCGCCACAAGGAGCACGAACGTAAACACGTGACGGCGATGATCGATTCTTTCGTCGACGAGCGTCTCATTCCGCACATGGTCTTTGAACGTGCCAAAGGCTCGCTCGACTGGATGATGCGTTACTGGTCCCCGTTTCGGCATTTGGTCCGTCGACCCGAGGTCCGACTTGAATGGTTGCGCCAATTGCTCACGGGTCTTGTCGTACTACACGACAAGTGCAATGCCATCCACTGTGATATCAAACCACTCAACATCCTGGTCCACTTTCTCCCGCCAGACGGCCACGTCCATTTGGCCATTGGCGATCTCGGCTCGATGTGCGAAGAAGGCTCGGAAGCCACGAAAATGGGTGTCTACGAAGTCACACGCTACTACCGTCCACCGGAAGTCGCGTTCAGTCTCGATACGTACACCAAGACCCTGGACATGTTTTCCTTGGCGTGTCTGTATCTCGAACTCGTGGGCATGGGCGAAATGTTTTTCTACAGTATCTCCGATGTCGACCATCGACGCGAGCTCATGAAGATTCTGGCACCACACACGTCCAAAGAGACGAAGGAGTACTATTTGCAACACATTATCGGCGACCACAATCAACAACACTTTGAGTCGTTTTTTCCTTCGCCACCACCGAGATCCACCAACGTGTGTGTGGAGCGAATCAAACGGCACGCCAAGGTGCCACTCACGGACCTCGAAATACGGCTCCTGTACAATTGGTTGCGATTAGATCCACGTCGACGACCCTCGGCCGCGTTCTCACTCGAGTTTTTATTGCACCATCAAAACACATCTCCCGTGTCGGCGGCTGCTTCGTGTAGTGCTTCGGCCGTGCCTGCCGAGACTCCGGCTCCATCGGGATCCGTTGACGGAGTATCGTTGACAACCGCTTGATGGTGTGAGGCGTTGATTTCACGATCGTGGATCCGCTGAAACAGCTCGATGCGTCGTTCGATAAGGATCTGCTTCTGTTCTTGTGACAGTCCATGCAGTCTGGCAATGATGTAATCCAAGTAGACGAAATACACATCGAGCCAAATCTCGTAGCTCTTTTTGTGCATCGCAAACACACCGCGGTACTCTTTCGCCCCCTTTTCGTCTCGAACGGCTCGAAGCTGCGCCATTTGCGTCGCTGGATCACGGACCCAGAAACACTCTTCCCGCAGGGGTTGTTGATTCAACAAGAACATGTGTCGCTCCCAGATGCACGCCAGCAGCAGGGCGTTCAGGGCAGGCGAGGTCAATACACCGCGACATTCGGGCTTGAGCATCTGCAGTGCATCGCCCTTCTCGGTCTGGCTCGGGTCGTGACACATTTCGTTCAGGGCGCGTGTCCACGTGACGAGTTCAGGCTCGTTTTTCGGAGGGTTGCGAAACGCTTGAGTGGCCCAGGCCGAGATGACTTGGCGCCATTCTTCACGCAACTGGATCGTCTTTTGCTGTATTTCCTTGACGTCGCCTTGTTTCGAAGAAGAAGATGTACAGACGGCGTGGACAAAGCATAGTTCTTGCAAGGGCGAATGGTCGAGCTTGTTCGCGGACTTGGATGTCGTCACCAACGAGGGTCGAATGGTCTGTTCATTGCCTCGCGGCCACCACGATACAAGCCAGTTCATTGCTTTCTTCGTGTTGTTGTTATTGTACAGATCTTGCTACTTTATACAAGACCTCACAGAGGCCATAGACGAAAACTACGACAAAGACAAAAGAGAATGTGATAGTGAACCAATACGCCGCGTCAGAGCCTCGTGCCTCGGGTGGAAAGAGATGGTCGACCAGGAATCGTCGGAAGTCGGGTGTTCCGATGAGCACGAGCTGAAACTTGGCCTGATCCACTAATAAAGTCGCTAGATCGTGTTTCTGTCCAGCGAGCCAAGCCGCACCACGTTCGAGTAGAAACACCAGTGCCAGATAAACGGGAAAATACAGAGCGGCGATGAAGATGATGACCAGTGGGTAGTTGAACGACTTGTGACCGGTCACCAAAATAATATGCAGTGCATAGTTGAGTACGAATAGGAGCGGGATACGGAGATTCATCGCCATATTTCCAAGTGGAGAAATGATTCGAAAACGAAAACGGCCAGACGTGGAGAGAAGTAAAAAAGCCGAAAAGCTCGTGACTCCAGTACGTGGCTTTCGTGTCCTGCCTTCTTCCGACGCAGCAGCCGCAATACGTGCCAAGATCCTCGAACAAACCGAAGGTCCTTTCGTATTCAATGTCGTCTGTGTCGCTTATAGCAGCCACCCACCAGGTCTCAAGCCGAGGGACGATCGGAGCCGTATCGCCTGGCTGCTGGATGGCAAGCGCAATACGGGCGAGTTTGCCGCACCGTGCCAGATCCCCGTCCTCAATGTCAAGTACCCCATGACGGTCTCGGTGTTTAATGACGCCAAGATCGTGGCCGTGGGTGCCGCCCACGAGAACATTGCACGTCAGACGATCTGGACCACGCTCGTGCGTATTGGCGAACGCACCGGCAACTGGTACTACCCGCGCAACTTCGCCGTCGTCAATATCCACTCCATTGTCTACACGTACTGCGAACTCAATCTCGACCAGCTGGCCGAATCCAACCCGCTGTTCCACTACGAACGTGAAGCCATCAACATGGTCAAGATCGTCATGTATCTCAACGAACACGACGAGTCCGACAATACACGCGTCACGGCCCTGGTATACCAAACGGGGTCGATCGTATTGACGGGCGCGCGCGAACGATCACAACTGGTCCAGGCCAAGGATAAACTGGTGCCGTACGTGGCACATTTCGTGACTCGGTACATCGATTCGGCGGAAGAACGGGCACGGATCCGGGCCCACACCGAATTTCTCTCGTCAAAACTCGAATTGCCTACTGCTGATTTGTGATTCTTTCCGTGATCAAAATACAAATGTCACTCGATCCTGATGATGACAAGAAGGAAAGCAAATACCTCGAGAGCAAGTGGGGTGGGCTCGCCAGTGTCTTGCTGGATGATTGTGCCTCGACATTCAAACTAGAAGAACAGGATGCCAATACGCAATACATTCTCGGGTTTCTCAAAGAACTCGAAGAGGCTCGTCGAACCGACTATGGCGACTTTTTGACGCTCATGTCCACGAGAAGACTGGACGAGACGTCCCAGAACCGACTCAACTCGCGTCTCTATGACCAACTGGCGTGGTCTTTTCAGCAAAAGATACCGATCGAACCACTGAGTTCGGCCATTTACGAAGGCCATATTGAAGCGTTCCAATGGCTCTCATTTCTCGACCTGGAGAAGGGCTTGGAACTCGATACACAACTCGTCAAGCAAGCACTGGCAACACCGAACTACCGCGACGAGATCTTTCGAGCCCTCGTCCCCTACTGTACATGTCCGAATGACGACGTCAGTATCGAAAGTCTCGTCATCAACAACCGCAATGCGTCTGCGTTCCGGATCTGGCTGGAACTATCCAAACGTCAAGGAGTCTACACTGACGACGAATGGGATCTGCTGTTGGACTGCGCGTGCAAGGCGGGCTTCGATGAAGGGATCGAGATCATTTTACCCCACCACAAACCATTCACTTGGTACACCCAGGTCTCGAGTGCCATGCAATCCGGTGTCTCTCTCAAGATAGTGCAATCCATTTCCGACAGAAGATGCGAACCATCTGAGTCGGCCTTGTACCACGAGCTCTTGCGATTCGTCGCCGACGAGACCAAAGGTAACTTGTTCATTACTCGACCTACTGGACCTACTGTATCGTCCACATTCTTCATTCATGACTGGCTGACGCGCAAAGAGACGGCCGACACCAAGATCCTGTTTTTAGCAGGCCCTTGGCTGGATTGCGACAACCGCCAATGGAAGTGTCTGAAAGAAAGACCCGGCTTTTATGCCAAACCCATCGTAGTAGAAGGACCCGACGAACCATGGCCAGATCGCGTGGATCTCGTTATTATCGCCAACGTCGAGTATTGTTTCAGCGACTCCTTGTATCGTGAGTGCTGTCGACGATATCCCAGTGCAACGCAGTGGTTGATCTACGACCCCGTGCGGAATCGTCCCTCGTTTATCGACCCTATTCTCAATGGCTCGGAACCAGGATGGACCGTGATTCAATCAGTATAATTTCAATGATTTCTGTACAGTACACCACTTGCTTTGCAATTGAGCAATAGAAAACTCACGTAGCTTGGCATTACGTTCGCGCACCAGCGGCCACTTGATTCGGTTGCCCGCACGGACCTCGGGCACCGTTTCAATCAGTTCACGAACCAGCGCGGGTGTCCAGTTAGCCATCGGGGGTGCCTGGATGGGCGCAATGCGCTCGAGGTCATGGAACTTGTCCCGGATTTGGTGCTCGGTGAATCGATTCAGTGCAGGGTCGTCGAGTCGAATCTCCGCCCATGGAAAGTCCGAGAGGCCACACTTTTTGTATCTTTTGATGCGTTTGATGAGGGCCACTTCTTCGAAATAGGCCCACTTGGGCACGAGGGGCTGAAGCTGGTCAAACTTGGCCCGGATTTGTTCCGTGGAGAATCGACCGAGTTCGGGTACTTCGTGTCGAATAGAATGCCAAGGAAAGGCTGAGAGCCCGCGTTCGCGATACAAGGCGATTCGTTTCTTGAGCGCGTCTTCCTCGTCAAAGGTCCACGATGGGTCGTGTACAACGAGCGGCGGGGGCGGCGGTGCGAGTGGTTCTGGTAGAGGCCACGACACTTGACGAGTGGGTGCCGGTGTCGATGGTGGTGTAAGGACAACGGCCGGGACCATTGTTGTCTCGGGTGTGGCGACGACCACCGCGGGCGGCGGTTGTGGAGAAGAAAGAGCGATGGCTGGGAGCAGGGGCACGGGCTGTTGTGACGGAATCGACGTCACTACGGGCGAGGTATCCATCGGCACCACTGGTTGCTGTTGCTGGGGTGAGGTATCCATCGGCTCGCTCTCATTGTCATCATCATCGTCGTCGTCTGTGAATGAAAAAGAAGTGTATTATTGAATGGAATCACAAGTAAAGCAAACAAGCTTCACTGACCGTCAGCGTCGTCATCATCATCATCACAATGCAAGGCACAGTTGTCCATGGTACGTGGACACTTGTCCGGGAACATGAAGCGGACACACGCGGCAGTTGGGTTAAAGACCTCGACTTCCATGAGATGAGCGGGCGTCGTCAGATGGTCAGGCACCTCCCTCATACGCATGAGCGAGGCACATCCATGCAGAGCAAACCGATCCACGTTCACGGTTTGGCTGGGCTTGTCTGCTGGTAAAGGCGACGAGTTGGCCCGCGCGGCAGGGAGTAGATGACCATCCCGCATAAAGTCTTTGGCGATAGCGTTGAGTAGCTTGAGAGCACACGCCTGTTCTTCCGTGGTCTTGGCGTCGGTTGACATCTGGAGCGTCGGGTCCAGGGCCGTGTACTTGATACGCCACTCGTCGATGGTCCGAGGCTCGCTGCATCGGGCCCACTCGTCAGGAAACATCGTCTCATAGACATCGGCCAGGAGCGGCATGGGCAAGACGCATGGAACTGGGGCATGGCACTTGGAAGTACAGACGACGGGTTTCTTATTGTCGACACACCAGCCACAGATAGATGTGTGACAGCAGCTCAGGATATGCGGCTTGTATAGAAATCGCGCACATTGAGCACAATGCGGGACATCGATCGTCTTGGTCGTCTTAGGGCCCTTGGTAAGACGACGGTACTTGGACTTTTTTTCGTCGTCCTTGCTCTCGGAACTGTCGGAGTCGCGAGTTCGTTTTTCCATTTCTGGATCGAAAAAGTGACGGTTTGCCGTCTCATTTTGGACGGTCTCGTCCTCTCGTCTCTCGTCTTCCGTCTGAAAAAGTGAAATGTCCGGCCACGTGTTTTTGCCGGACCTTTGGCCTGCAGGCAAAACCCTGGCTTCCCCCCAAAAAACGATTTGAGTAGCCTACTTTCCTGACAGCAGAAATCAAATTTGATCATGCTTGTATAATAAGGATGCATGAATATTCCGTCAGGAAACTAGGCTGCTCAAATTTGTATCTCTTTTGATCATCCACATACTAATGTGATCTCACCGTCAGGAAACTAGGCTGCTCATTTCA
>JACCDY010688273.1_pt1 | contig 19234 bp, 41 predicted proteins | sample 7446391 | NCBI WGS metagenome assembly JACCDY01 (sample SAMN15323451, study PRJNA562643) | freshwater metagenome | isolation source: river surface water | place: USA:Blue River Watershed | collected 2017-08-18
AGCACCAATTTGACCAACATTTGTCCTTGCTTTTGAAGAATCTTGGAAAATTAATTCAACATTAGTATAAGTACCTGATTGATAATCAAGACCGCTGTTGAGTAAATTAATTCTTCCTAAACCAGAATCAGAAATGAACGCAGAAATTTTTTGTTCAGAAAGAGTTACTTTTTGATAATAACGCTTTCTAACATAGTATGTTGTTTCTGTTTCTAAATCATCAGGAACAATATCTATTTCTACAGAATCACCATTGGTTAAATTGTGATTGGCATCAGTTTCTACAATAGCAATATTTTCTTGTACTGAATTTACCCTGATTCCTTGACTTAGTGACTGAATTGAAATAATTCTGGAACCTGTTGTATCATTTAAATTACCACTCTTGATAAAATAATCATCGTTAATTACAAATGATCCAGAATTTACTTTAATTTTTACGGAGTTTTGACTTACTGTAGTTTCAAGAATTTCGCCAGTTGCAATTGGGTCATTGATTCCATCTGTCAATGATACTGAACTACCTTTTGTGTAAGAAGAATTCTGGTCAATTAAAACACTAATAACTGAAGTAGCAGATGAAAGTAAACCAGATTTATTGAAGTTACCAGAAACGTTTCTTAAAATTAATGTGTTATCATTGAAAACATTGCCAATCAACTGACCAGATGCGCCAGATCCAGTTTGAGTGATAGTTGTTCCAGCAAAGAAATAACAATTGTCAATTGTGTCTACTTTAATTGCTTTTGTTTCTAATGCTTCTAAAGAAACAACATTATTTCCTTCTACAGAACTTACAGAAGCATTTAATCCAGTTCCAGCAGTTCCTTCCTCATTTACGATCAATTGAGAACCAACTGAAAATGTATTAGTAGAATCATCTACTTTCGCAGAAGAAATTGATCCAGAAGAAATACTTTCTATAAGGGCATAAGTGCCATCGCCATTTTTTTCAATGTTTGCGGTTGACAATCTCTTTACATTTTTTGGAAGATCGTCTTGGGAAATCGGAGAATTGTAGTTTGAATCTACTGGCAACGAATAGTAATTCTCGCCAAGAATATATGGGAATGTAGGTGCGTTTGTTAATGAATTTAACGTGATAAAATACGCATAAACTCCTTCTGGGTAATCAGGAGTTACACAAAATCTTCCGTTATTTTTATCTAAAACAGTTTTTTCGGAATCTATAGATGGATTCCATACATAATCATCGACAAAAGTTCCAAGTGGATATTGTGATGTGGATGGTCCATTAATTCTTGAAGATCTTAGAACATAACCACTTTGTAACTTAGAAACACCTGATGTTGGGTCTGTTGGGTCATTGTATCCAAATGGACCGTAAATTGGATTTCCATCGTATGCATATCCAAGAATAGGTGAATGTACTGGTGTTCCTGGTTCTACAAATGTGTTGCTTAAATTATCTCCAATCGAAGCTCTTAGTCGCTTTGGATTTGCAACAACTCCATATCCATAACTCTTATCTGTACTTTGTGTTGAAACATAGTTTTCAAAGAGATAACCATTGTTATCATCAAGAGATGTTTGAATTTTTCTATAACGATCTTTTACCCACTTTTTAATTTCTACTTCTACTTCTGCTTCAGAACCATTTGCATCTTCGATGATTTCTACTAAAACATTCTCTTGTGTGTAGAATTTACCACCATCAATTTTTTCAAAATCAATGATTTTGCCGTCAATAGAAATATTTGCTCTATATTCTGCAAATCTACCCTTTCCAGCAAGGTCAGTAATAACAACTCTTGGAGATGAAGAGTAATACTCACCAGGATTTGCAACAACTAAACTTGTAATGACACCATTAGTGACAATAGCACTTACCTGAGCGCCTCTACCTGCAGTTACAGTTACAGTTGGATTTGCAGTAAAGACCTCATCGGTATCAATAATAATTGATTCCAATACATCACCAGTAAGAACTGCACGAGCTTTTCCAGGTTGATTGTTTATGAGGACATATGGTGCTTTCTTGTACCCAGATCCTCTCTTTTTAATGCTATAATTTACAATAGCACCATAACTTACATAATCTGTGTCTTTGCAACCAAAAACCAGAGATCCATCAACAAAAATACCAACATCCCTCGTTGAAGTTGAATAAATTTCGGTAGTGGTGGTTGGATTTTTGCGAATTAATCGAAGGATTTTTTGATCTTCTGGAATTAATGATGTTGTTGCAGTTAAAATTTGTGTTGATGGGAAACCAGATGTGCAAATATAAAAATATTGATCATCTTCATAAATTGCAGAGATATTTGCATTCAAATTTTGAATGGCAGATTGTATCGCTGCATTTAGAGGTACAGATGGTCTTGTATTTACTTCATTAAGTTTCCATCTAATTTGATCTTTTGACTTATCATAAATTGCAGGATGTTTTGAAATAAATCCAGGTTGAGAAACCTGAACTTTTTCACCCTCAATAGAATAAGGAGCAGCATTTTTCAACTTTAAGTTGTAAAGTACGCCTAAAACTAAAATTTTAACACCACTGCTCTCTACGGTTGAGAAATTGTATACATTAGCTCCAACTTGATGTACACTTGGAGGTGTTCCTCTTCTTTCAATAACAAATTGATTTACATTCTTGTCGTTGTAGTAAATTTCTTCATTATCAATTAGTAATCTACCTTCTTTTCTCCATCCCAGTGTAGAACCAACGTCAATACGATCGCCAGTTGAGGATAAAGACGAAATTTGCGTTTTTAATTTGGTTTTTGAAGCAATTTCAAATTTTCCATTGATACTACCAACATCCAAAATAACTTCATAGATCTCTTCGCCATCTATGATGCCTTTGTAGATAACGTTGTCAACAAAAGCAGATGCATAAAGAATGTCAGATTTTGTTGGATCCAAAGATTGAACAATTTGCTGACCAATTAATGATTGTGGATTGCCAGCAAGAATTTTTACTTTTAACGAGTAAGTTGAAATCCAATCTGAAGTAGAAGATTTTAATGTGAAATCTTTTGGATTGTATACTTCAGGAATATCCTCAGGATCTCTTGAAATAATCGAATTAAAAATAAATTTTATAGAAGTATCGGTTCCTTTTGTTTTGTAGAAAGAACTGATATTCTTAATTAAGGTTCTCTTATCTACTTCTCCCTTTAAATATTTCTCTGGGAAAGCACCTAAGTATTGGGTTTCAAAGTTTTTAACAAAAGCATACAAGAAAAGATTGCTGATGTTATAAACTAACGCACCAGCTTGGTGATCGTCTGCTTCTGTCGTAACAAAAGTAGTTTTATCGTAAAGATCTCCCAGTGTAGTGTTGCCACTGACACCTCTAGAAACATTCAAAAACTGAGTATCTGTTCTTTCTTTGTAAAAACAGATTTCGTCATCAATTTTGATGTAACCATTCTTCTCAGGGAATGAACTTGCATCAGCAACAGTGATAACAGTATCGTCAGAATCAATAGATGCTGTTATTTCTGTATATTGCTTTAATAGATTTTCCTCATAAAAATCAATATCACGATACTTCGTGATATTAGAAACAATATCTAATACATTACCTTGAGATTCTAAATGCTCGTAGTATTTTTCTACGAACTTAGAAAAATTTTCGTATTCTGTAGATATGAACCCTGGAAGTTGGTTCTCGATCAGGGTTGAAATTTTTCTATTCTTAGTTTGCATCTAGCTTACTCTTGGTATGCGGTAAACTTACTGTTTTGAACATCAACATCAAGATACATTTCTCTTGACGCCACGATATCATTATTAAGTGGTTTTACTCTAACTGAAATTCTATTATCAAAGAAACTTCCTTTAATAATAGTCAAATCGAATAATTGAATTTCGCCTTTTTCGTAATTGACTGTTCCAATAGAATCATTAAGAACAACCTTGTCACCAGTTAGAGAATCTAATCTATATAGGACAATTTTTCCATTGCTATCATCCTGAAAATACACGGTATAAGTAGGATATTCGCTCACAACAAACCCTGTAGATTGAACGACAGGATTCTCACTATCTCCATAAAATTGGTTCTTAAAGCACAATTCGTAGTAAAATACAGAATTAATTCCTGGATAGAAATCTTTTCTCATCATAACAGAGGTATCATTGGAGTTGATTGCACGATCTGCATCATCAATAACACCAACATACTTACTATAACGGAATTTTCCGTCAAATTTCTCAGTATCTGACTGTTTTGTATAACTTTCAATCGCAGAAATCACTTTTGAACGAATTTTTTCAGAACTTTCAGTCGTTTTTGACTTATCAAAGTAGATATTGCTTGTCAATTCGACGTAAATAATCGAAGGATCGATGATTTCTGGGGTCACAGAAGCGACCATATAGGGTTTCAGAGCGTCGATAATCTGTTTTTTAGTAAAAGATGACAGATACGCAGCATTTGATGGTTTGATGGCGATTTTTACTTTGCCATATTCAGGTGGATCTGCCTCTTCGCCACCATAAACAATGATATCTGCGACTGCTGGATAGATATTTCTTACGATTGCAGCATAATCCTGTGAGTTTACTGCTCTATTTTGAGTTCCAAAATACTTTGGAGCATTGAATTTGATCTTAGAGATGCTTTCAATGTCTTCGCCACCCGTAGCAACCGATACAGTGGTTACATTTTCGATGGTGATAGGATACGACGAATTGCCAGTAGAGTCCTCCAAGACCCCACTAAAGGTGAATGTCTTCGCTCCATTTGTGGTTTTGCCATTGGTGGAGAGGTAAGAAATTTCAATGTACTCACCATTTTCTAGTTTTCTTCCTAATACACCATCACCAAAGAAGAGTTCATACTTCTCATCTTCAATCTCCTCAAGGAAAAATACTTTTGATGTTGGGGAAACTGATAAAATATTGGTTGATAGTTCGTAGTTTTCGTATAGTGTCGAAGCACTCGATGGATAAACTTTTACACGAATCGTATTTGTGTCAACAGAAGGGTTTCTGATGATAAAACGCTGTGAACTTTGTGAAGTATTGACTGTGTAAAAGTCAGTTACGAAGGAACCTTCGTGAATAGGTACATCTCTAAATTCAGCAACAGAGTTGGTTACAATTGCCTTTACATCATCTACAACAACATATTGATATAGTTTATTATCAAAGGTTGTTACAAAACCCGTTCCTTTCTTTAAAATGATGTTTGAAGGAGCATTGCCGCTAAAAGCAACATCAAAATTAACAGATGCTGAAGGAGCTGTTTTTGATTTTGGACGATAACCTAGTTGCTTAGCAATAGCAACAACGTTATCACGTAGAGAGGCAGAATCAAGAAACAGCTCATTAACCACCATATTGGTGTTAAATGCTGTGTAATAGGTATTATAAGCGAGTACATCAAGCAAATTAGACCAAACCGATCCCTCAAAATCAAAATCAGTGAAATCTGTCTGAGCTCTTAGATACTCTTTTAACGCTGTTTTGATTTCAGTGAAATCTAAGTTTGAAATTTGTACGTAGGACATTTATCGGGTTCTCTCTAAGAAGAAATTGACGTTTAGTGGAATATCATCTCTTCCAATAACTTCAAATACTAACTCGACTTCAAAACCATTATCCTCATAATTTGGCGTAGCAATGATTGAAATGATTTGAATTCTTGGTTCGTATCTTTCTAAGGTTGTCTTGATCTCGCTTTGAAGCAATGATGCAGTACCATAATCTAATGGTTCAAACAATAAGTTAGATATAGAAGATCCTACATCAGGAGCAAAAAATCTTTCGCCTTTATTTGTTAACAATAAATTAACAATTGATTGCTTAATAGAAGCCTCATCCTTTACAGTGATTAGATCACCAGTAATAGGATGAGGCTTAAAAGTAACACTCAAATCTTTAAAAGTTTGAAAGTTTGCCACATTTGTTAGGGTTTAGTGTTATTTATGCCCCTTCATCAAACCTTTCAACGAAATCATCGAATCCTTCCTTGCCACCACAGGGTCTTGAGAGCCTATCTTCTGGAATGCTATACTTATTCTGTTTTCTTGCCTTTTGTAACCATTTTTCTGAGGATGTGTCAGTAATCAATGTCATCCCAGAACGTTTAAATTGATCTCCAATATCAACTTTTGAGTTTGCCATCTGTTTTCTCCTTGTAAGGTTGAACAGAACTTTTTAAGGGGTTGCTATCCCTTGAATATTTGATTGTAAAATTCCTCGGACCAATAGGAATAGTAATCTGTTTTATGTAAAAATTGTCTCGCTTGTCCTAAATGATTCTTATGTTGTACAAGTATTAAGTTGTAGAGAGCGTTATTTGTTTGTACACCATTGATGAAACTATCTTCATCTTTATGATCATCCAAGAAAACATGATCTGGATATAAACTATTTAATTGATCACATTTTTCACTTAATTCTTCCTGAGTCAAAGTATCTTCAACCACAAAAATAGCGACATCGACCCCAGTGATAGGGACGACATCGCTAATAGAAGAATGTGCTATTTTAATCTTTGCTGTAGCAGCATATGGACAAACAGGAAAATTTCCAAGTTTTTCTTGTGGTTTAGAAATTTTGATAATCCAGTTTCTTATGTGATTATCGGCCTTGTCCACGATACTTCTTCCTTGCCGCATTTCGACTGGTCGAAGCATATTTAGTGTGCTTGCCCATACCCTGACGAGTCAGTTTGGGTTTCGATTCAATTTTAGCGGCACCAGTAAATGAAGGACGTTTTGCCATAGTATTACCTCAACAACCCCTGTATTATACCCGATTCAACGCTTGCTGTCAATATACACGTTACGAGCGCCATACGCCGCCACAGTGCCCGCTGGACCCACTGGAGAAGTCAATTGACTTCCTATCACTGCCATGGGTTTCTTGTTGACGTAGACGCTTGTAGACCCCGTAGAGATGGTGTCCTGATGAAGGTCGGGTGGCGAAGGAAGCAGGTAGAAGTGTGGTAAGGTCTTGTCCCCAACCCTATGAACGTTCTTTTTGTTGATGAAGACGTTCCCAGACGCCCCTTCAGGGGGTGCAACGTAACCAACAGGTGGCCAAGGTCCATGTCCTGCTGTCGTGTCTTGTGGGACGTATAAGGCGGGTATCTGACTCATAGATCTAAAGCGAATGTAGGCATTTCTGCGTTCTCCCTTCTTCTATTTAAAGCAAACTCCAATCTACGATTCGCCGCCTTTTGATTCTGCTGCACAGTCATATGGGCAGTGAAGTTAAAGATTCCTTTGTTACTGGTAATCTCAATGTCGAAGAAGAACCTTAGTTTCTTGATTTCAGAGGGCTTATAGCTGATAACCTGCTTGACACGATTCAAATAAGGTTGTAAAATCTCCGCATCATAGCGATTCGCTGCGGAAATCGTTAGCGGATAAAAGTTGTTAATATTCACAGATGAACTCAGAGGTATAGAAATCTTCTTCAAGTCGAACGGAAGATTCACTGGAAAGTTCTCTAAGGGCGCATAAAACAATCCATTGCTCGTAAAACGTGCAACATAACTCTTATATTCCACAATCCACTCCCTATCATAGAAGTTTCTTTCCGTAAAATACCCAGAGATTATCGCAGGACTTTGAGAAACCCCAGGTGTGGTGAACACCAAAGGTTCAAAGAACAACCCAGGTGCCCAATAAGGACTCACGTTTATCTTAAGTGGTGCATTCAACGAACGAGTTGTATCTGCCCCTGGCAATGGTTCTTCAAGAATGCAATACTTAAGAGTGACTCTGGTACTTGTTATAATCTCTTCAGGAAGATTTGGGATTGCTGTGACAGATAAAGAGAATGGTTGATAGGTACTGATGTAGTTGTCCCCATTCCCATATTCTTCAAGATCTGCCGATGTGGGGGTGACTGTTGGTTTAAACTCATAAATCCCCGATGCGATGCTTGGGAAAGATCTCCCAGACATCGGCAACGGGGCACGTCCAACAGTTATATTATCTTCAAGGACAGACGCCATCTTCGATTTGCTTTAATCTTTTAGCAGTTTCGTCCAAAAAATCAACGACATTTACATAATCCTCCCTCTCGGGTGGTCTGTACATTAATTTGAACGGGATGGGAAGTGATTCCAGTTTTCTTTCAATACTTTCAATTCTCTTCTCTAAGGAGTTCAGTACCGTTGTCAGTTCCTTGGAATCCATCAGTTACCCTCTCTTTTCTTGCAATGTTGTCGTAAATTGTTTCCACATCAATCTCAGGTCTTTCACCAGCATAGTGTTGTGTTGCGATGTTTTCAATCATGTCTGCAAATTCATTGAAGTCATCGAACCTTTGCTCACGCATCATACCATCTTTGGTTTTGTAAGAAATTTTGTGTTCCATATCAACCTTTTTAACTAAAAATTATTGCGAAAATTTTTTTGATTTCCCTGAACAACATTACGAAAATTTCCCGAAGGGAGAAATCCTCGTTGTCATATTCATATTTATTTCGGGGGTTATCTGAGGTTCTCGCAGTCGGTTTTGGTTTCCTCACAGATCTTTGGGTGTTTTCGTAGGAGACGACGTACCGAGACCTTTGGAAATCATTATAGCGTCTGTTTGATTTGTTTCTTTGAGTTGTTTGATACCTTGTGGTACTTCTGCGTAGTTTTTGACCTTTTCTCATAATTTTTTCTGGCGGGATTTTTTATTTTTAAGGTTCCCTTTGCGACATTTTGAGGTCGTTGGGATACTTTTGTAGGTTAGGGTAGTTTGCGTTTTTTGGGATCGCTCGGCGTTTATTATAATAAACGAACGATTACGATTAACTGTCTATTCTTTATACCCACACATACGATTACACTGTTATTATAATACACTGCAATCGTAAATGCAAGATATAACTATATTCTGCAAATAAAAAAAGAGAGTGATAATTATCACTCTCTAATAAATCTTAATTTCTATTATTAATAGAAACTCAGAAATTTTGAAGAATACTCAGATCGCCAGATTTACGTGCCTTCGCTATGATCGACCCCATGCTATGTTCGTCGGGGTTGTAGTTAGTGAGGACGGCACGAATGTGGGCAATAAATCTATCTGAGGCGTCGAAGATGTACTGCTGCTGAGTGTTGCTCTGGAAGGCGATTGTGACGTGGTTGCCTAACACCGAGATCGCATGAATTGCCGAAGATTCGTCTACACTGAATTCCCGAAAAAGCATGGAATTCGTGATATCGAAGGAGACAGACATTTTCGGAGTTTGAGTAAAGAACGGGAGGGGGGAGTTGGGTATATTTACTCCCCCTACAGTTTGTCACACAGGGGTGTTCTTATCTTGCGCCCAAAACTTCAGTCGAAGGGTGGATGCTTTGTTGAACACTCGGTCGGTGATTTTCCCCTCTACGTTGAGGTGACGGTTGCAGGATTTGGCACACTGCTTGAGAGCGTCCCGACCCATCTTGCGGGTCTCTTTGTGATCACCAGTGACGGCAAGATCGAAGAGAATCTGAGCACGACGGGCGCCAATCTTGCGGGGGTTCTTGATAAGAATGGAGGCAAGATCGGTGGGGTTGTTGAACAGAACTGCGAGGCGGGTGCTGTTGAACATCGGTCGAGAGTTGCAGGGGGTGGGTAACTCGTTTCCCCCTGATGCAATCAATATAGGGCATCAGGGGGTGCTGTGCTCATTTACTGTGCCAGAAAAACAAGTGGCACATGGTATCACGAATCCGAGCGAATCTGTGATAGGAGAGAATCGAGATCCTCGGAGATTTCGTCGGTTTCGATCTCATCGAGATCGTCACAGATTCCGAGGATTTCATTCAGCAACTCGTCGATCTGTTGCTCGTCGGTGTAAGCGAAGGCGGTCATGGTTGTTGACAAGAATCGGGGAGGATTTCGTTGATTTGTTCACACTGTTCCAGGATTCGCTCCTGGTAAGTGTTCACTGTTGCCTTGGCGGTTTGTATCACGTTTGTGCCGATGATGGCGACAATAGCAACACAAACCGTGTAGGGGATGATTCTCAACATCAGTGGCGATCGGAGATATTCCAACCCCAGGAAACATTCTCCAGGGGTCGATCACTTGCAGGAGCGAGACCATTGTGAATATCAACGGCGGCAGTTCGCTGCTGCCAGGTATAAGAATCCCAGTTGCCGTTGATGTAAATGTCTTGCCAGATGTGCTCTGCTTCGTTGTAGGTCATGGGTTGAATCCCTTTCGACTCTTTAAGAATACACGATTTTGGGGTCTGTGCTCATTTAGTGTGACAGTTCTACAAGTGGCACAGTGTGTATTGACAGGGGGCAGGATTTGCCCCCATTGTTTACACTCAAGCAACCGCAGTTTGCTTTACTTTCAGTTTCTGAATCTTGCGGTTGTTTCGTGCTGCTTTGCCCCACTCACTTCCTGCAGGTTGTGTACCATGAACGAGCAGGGCGAAAGGTCCATCCTCGAAGCAGGATTGATCCTTTGAATCTACCTTAAGACCTGCAGCGTTTGCATCTGCTTCGGTCATGAACACTTTGCTATACCTCGGGAACACACCTTCGTCGATGAGGTGATCGAACTTGCCACCATAGGAGGCAGTGAGATAGAAATTGGTAGGCAGAGTGAGACCAACAAACAGGGGCAGATTCTTGCTGTAGCAGTAGAACTTGAGATCAGGATTGTGCAGTGCAACCATCATCCACGCTTGCAGATAGGCAGCATTGAAGAAATCACCCGACTCGTGAATACGAACGAATTTGGTATTCTTTTTGCGTGCTTTCTGGAGCGATTCGTTGATAAGATTTGCACAAGATCCGTCTCGCAGAGAGGCAATAATTTGCTGCAGATTCTCTGCACGATTCTGATACACACCATCATACTGTACTTCTGAAGAAGCAGCGAAGCAGCGGAACTGCGTGTGCTCACCATCACGAATTGAACGCTTGCCATTCTCATCAGTAACTGCGAAGGAGAGACAGTATAGAGCACCTGGGCAGGTTTTACCTGCAGGCAGGTTGAAGATTACGGTTTGCTTGTTGAGTTTAGCGTTGCCGTGGGAGAAGTGAAGCATGGGTGGGATGTGTCTCAACAGAAAGAACAATAACCGATTTTGGGGTCTGTGCTCATTTACTGTGCCACTAAAAGAAGTGGCACAAGGTATCAGAAATCGACCGCCCAGTGTGCATCATTCTGGATGTCAACCCAGAAAAAGTTCTTGCCATTGGTAGAACGAAGAAAGACACGATTGCCTTTGATTTGTTCTACAATACACTCAGGATTGTGACCCATAAGGTTAGCAAACCTGTTCTTCGCTTTGTTAGATTTTGGGGTGACAAATGCGAGGTCAAGCATCATCTTCATTCTCTTGCAGATTGGTAACGTGTTCAAGCATTTGATCTGCCAGATCTTTCATTCCGAGTTCATAATACAAATAAGACCAGCAATCACTTACACCTTGATCGTAAGTAAGTTGAAAGATTGGTTTCTTAGGTTGAATCATCGAATCCGTTGTGGATGAGAGTATTATAGGGGGCAGGGTGTGCCCCCTGTGGTGTTCACTGTGCCACTTCAGAAAGTGTCACATCACACACCCGATAGTAGGCACGTTCTGTGGTAGCACTAATAAACAGCAGCAGTTTTTGAGTATAACGAAGGAGCGTTTCACGACCTCCATTGTTATACCAATCGCTGACACGGTTAGCAACCCAAACCGTCACGCCCACGATGAATCCAACGATCGTGGCGAGGGTATAAAGAATCTGTTGGATGGTTTCGTTGTTCTGAACCATGTCCATCAGTTCGTTATACTTTTGAGCGATGGGGTTGTTGATGATTGCAGGGACAAACATTGTTGGAGAGAATTGTGTTTGCTGGTTGATTCCTCAACCATGCACACAGTATGGCATCCCAAGCACCCTCTGCAACCCCCTGTGTGCCACTTCGATAACTGTCACACGGGCACTTGACAAAGTATAAAAAAACCCTCCAGAATACACTGGAGGGTATAAACAATTACTCTTGTGTGGTATAATCTATGTCTACTGAGATAGTATAGTCATCATACTCTACTTCTTTATTCTTTATATCTTGTTCTTTCATTTCTTCTATAATATATTCTTGAAATGTTATTGTATTAGACATAAAGATTACCTATTAAAGTTTAATTGTTAAAAAAACTGAAAAATCTTAACTTATTAGATTTATCATTTTTTGAGATTTTCAATCTTCCAGCATTTCAGGATAATACTGTTCTACCTCTTCCTTCAATTCATTGAAACTGTACTTATCGTAACCCTCCATCATGTAATCATAACACAAACACATCATTGTCTTCATGTCCATGTCATCCAGCAGTTGCTGAACAAATTGTTCTTGGAGTTCTTGGCGATCCATGGTAGTTTGTTTGGTGGTGGGTTCAGACATCATAGCACAGGTAGGATGCTTTCTCATCCTCGTACATGTCGATCTCAGCATCACTCAACCAAGGCATAGTGAGCATCATGTTGAAGAAGTCAACTTGCCATCCATTCAGCATCATGATGTCATCGTGACGGGCAATGATGTTGCTGTTGAAGTAATCCATTTGGATTTCTCAGGTACAGATCAAGAATAACATGGGTGGGGGGTCATGTCAACCCCCCTGTGCCAGTTCAGATGGCGGACTTGAAACCACGGGACCACAGGGCGAGTCGCATGGTGCTAGCCTTCTCCACCTGCTGCTGGGAGCGACCAGCACCGATGGCAGCGGTCTGCAGTTGCTTACGGGTCTCACGACCAGCGTTGTTCACCATCACGTTACGAGCGGACTGGAGGAGTTGCTGGGAGGTCATCTTAGAATCCTTTGGTAGTGGTTTGCTCGGGGTGCTCTCTTGCCCCCGATGAACATAGTATGGCACCCCTGAGAGGCGCCTGGAAGCGTCTCTGTGCCACTTCTGAAACTGTCACAGTGTCACACTGCCATGGGCACCAAATGCTGCTAGAAATGTCTCACAGGTGTGAGTAATAAAAAAGGGGGGCAATTGCCCCCCTGAGTATTACTTATTCCCAATCACCATAGTCATCGTAATCCTTGAATTTAGATTGACGTTTATTCCTTGTTGAATAACGTTTTTGATTCTGGACTTCATAACCGTAGTCCTCATAATCATCTTCAAGGTTCAGTTCTTTGAAAGAATCTGTGTACTTACGAGTGCTTTTTGCCATTTGTTAACGTAAATTACTCCTACTGTAGGGGGATTTGTGTTATTTAGAGATCAGACGGCAACAATACGAAGCGTCTGGTCTTCACGAATAGCACGGTTGACATAGCGACCAACGGATTGGTTTGCTTCGATGGTGCTCACCAGACCTTCCACAAAGGTGTCGCTGGCGATAGTATAATTATAGGTCTTGCCGCTACCCTTAAAGGTAATGCTGGCGTCGCTGCCATTAATAGCGATGTCGCTGATGGCGGTGCTGTCAAGATTGGTAAAATTCATTTTTTCAGAAAATCGTAAAAGTTAAATTTCAAGGTTTTTGAAAAATCGAAAAATCTGAAAATCTCAGAAATCTCAATTTTTGACTTTTTGAGATTTTTGGGAAATCCCTCCTTCAACCTTGATGCACATATTATAGGGCATCTGGGAGGGTCTGTCAAGGGGGTTGTGCCAGTCCCTGAACTGTCCTGAGAGGACTTGACAGGTGCTTGTCAAGGGTCTTTGTGCCACTTTGAGAACTGGCACATTTCGGGTTGACTTTCGGTAGGTGGCGGCCTTAGACAACAACACCCCCGCACATTCCCAAAGATTACCAGACATTTCCATACATTATCACACATTATTGTGAGCGTTTCAAAACACACACATATATTTTTTTAAACATTTTTTAACATACAGTTTTCCACAGGTTTTTCCACATCCCTGTGGAAAACTTCAAAGGAGTCGTGAAGAACATCCCAGTCATACCAAGGATTCTCTACATGCGGAAAAGTACCGCTTTAATCGTATTTTCTCTCGGTGTTACCCATTCTAGATTATCCACACAATTATTCTTTGGATCATGATCTATATGATTAATAATAGCAGTTTCTCTTATCCATTGTTTAACTGGTTCGGGTAGATCATTCCAATAAGGTTTAATTCTATCTGGTGGATACACATCAATAGGTTTAAAAGCATTCATCACTAATTGATGTACATAATACTTCCTTTGATAGGCATTCTTCTGATTGGTAGAATAATCATAGTCCTTATCCAGAAGATCATTTGGAATAGTAATACTTACAAACAAATGTGGTTTGGTTTTGTTTCTTACATTTAAATTTAATTTTCTTTTCTCTTCAGAAATGTATGATCCAGCAATTCTTCCATTCTCATATCTTCTTTGGCGAGAAGTCCAAACATTACCATCAGACGTAACAAAGTATCCTGGTATTTCTTTTCCTTGTATAATGACAGGTGAATAGTTCATAACACTCTATGGGGTGATTCAATCTCTAATACTACATTAAGAGTCATTCTCCAATGATCTTTATTTTCTGGTGGTAATGCTTGATGTGTGTATACTGATGGAAAAATTAAAAATTTTCCTTGTTCGTAAGGGCAAAGGTGGAATGGTTGTTGATCTCTCAAATTATTATAGATCATTGTGCCGCCAGAAGCATTTGCTGTAATGTAATACAGAAAACTCCATTGATTTGGGGAGTTTGAATCTGAATGAATGCTTGGCGTATTCACCTGTGTTTGTCCATTGAGAACCACTCGTTGAATACCTCTGAAGATAGCATCAGGATGAACGAGAGTTGTTCCTCTTCTGATGGTATAATCTACAATGTAATCAACACCTGATGGTAGATTGGTTGCATTGAATTCTTCTTTGAATCCATCCCAGTAGAATACTCGTCCGAAGAAGAAATTTGATTGCTGTTCTGTGAGTGCTGTGTGTCCATAGGACAATGGATAATTAATGAGAGAATGTTCAACAAAGTCAATCGTGAACCGATCTAAGAGATTGGAATACTCAAAGATCAGTTCACGTTTTGGTTGAATGATTTCAGGTAGATTTTGATTCATAATCTTCCTTCAATTCATTCTCATTATAATAGAGAAACACCTCGTCTGGGTATTCACCAATCCATTCTAGAAACTCATCACCAATACAGATTGCATCATCTGTGCGACCTTCTTGTAGAAGTTCTTGAAAGCGATCCTGTGCATAGGTGAGAATCTGATCGGATTGACGGGAGACAGATTCGTATTCTATCTCCTGTTGACGTTGTAGTTCGTGTTCGTTCATAGTGCCTCCACCGTGATGGTATTATTCAAATGGTCGTATTGAATAAACTTTGCAGTTGGCGGCAGGCATTCGGTGATTGCTCTTGCAAAATCATTGGCGAAGCGTGAGTGGTAACGCCAAAACAGTTGAGTTTCACGATGGGATAGATTCTCTTTTGGTAGAGGTCGATATTCAGTTTGGGAGAGAGGAACAACTTGCATGAGTTCCTTTAGATGATCTACGACTACGTTCATTTGATGTACATGGATTGAGTGGCGTTTGTTTGTAGGAAATCAACTGCTTCCTTGTAGAGTTGATATTGGTCAGGAAGAAGGTCCATCCAATCAATCAGATCAAACGAATCCCAGTCAACCTCTCCGTTTTCAAGTACATCACAAACGACAGCAGCACCCATTTCATCAAGCATGATTGCTTTGCCGTTGATCACAAAGTACATTTCGTCGTGTTCCATGTTCCTCCGTTGAGTGTATGTAAAGAGTGTAGCAGGTCAGGTGCTGCTTGTCAACACCTTAGGAAGACCCACAAGAATCAGAAAAGAGAGCAGTGCCACCACATCCCAACACTTATTCCGTATCATGTACGGAAGTGCAAGAGCGTTTGCTACCATATAGACCTTGGCACCTGTTACAGTGTCATGGTACATGGTAATGTAATAGGCAGTGATGACAAGAATGGATGAAATTACTCTTGCTTGTACATCAGGTTTCATACTCTTTGATGGTAATGTTATCTGATCGTGGGAACATTTCCTGTTTGTGCATCGCAAAATCCACAAACCTTTCTACTCGTTCAAGAGAAGTATCCCATGATTGTACCATCATTTCAGAAGAATACCTGAGTATCATGAACAGATCATCACGACAGTTCACCCAGAAACCAAATCGTTTTACCTGAGCATGATACCAAAATACATCTGAATTGCCCACTAATGATGGTTTACGAATGATTCTCATTTTCATGGTTGTGATGACGTAGAAGGGACGACAGGGGGTGTAGGTGGTGTAGGAGGCAGGGATGCTGCTGGAGGCGCCTTCACGACGCTTGCAGGTGCCTCTGGGAGCGTTACAGGTGCTGGAGGGTTGACCGTTCGTGCCTGCTGCTGTAACGTGGAGATTTGTTTTTGTAGATCAGTGATGTGTTGTTCGTATTTGGTTGTTACATCAGTATTTGATTGTACACTATCTTGAGAAAGTTTCCACCCTGCAGCACCAGCACCAAAGATGCTCGCAAGAGCAGCAACAACAGAAATCGTGGATTGAAATTTGCTCATCAAGATCACCAGAGTTGTTCGCCAATAATTGCTTTCAGTGTACTAACCTGTGAAGATATTACACTCTGGTAATATCCGCACGAATAAGCATATCCTTCCTCACCACCCATGCTCTTCTGTGCATCTTCAGTCACTTGAATTGCTTTCTGCATTTGAGACATCATGCTCTCAAGAAGATGTTTGGGAACTGAAACGGTTTCCATAGTCATTTGGTTGATGATGAATTAATTGTACGGGATCAGAAGTCCTCTAGAAGATCCCAGGGGACAGTTTCCTGACTGGTCTCAATGTATTCTTCTTCTGCTTCACGAAGAATACGATCACGAATCATCGGATCATCGTAGTTGTCAGTGTAGTCAAAATCAGAAAAATAGGTCATTGTTCGTGTTGATTGTTTCCGTTAACAAGAGTGAGTTCATTATATTGGCAGGGATATACGATAAGACATACATCCCTGACACGTTCATTTGGGAATTCTCGTACACATACGGTCATGTATGTTTCACAAGCGAATCGTACATGACCATACATTCCTCTATAGTATACTTCGGTTCCTTCGGGCAGCATAGTCAAACTCATTTACTGGTTCCTCGTAGACACTGACGCTGGTGGCGTCAGGATACAATGTTTGTGCAATATACTGCGCCTGATACCAACTTGATGCTACCAAATACAGATCTGCAATGATTGAATCTGGTACATCTTCTGGTGCATCTTGCATAGGCAGTTCTACCTCAGCAAGATAGACATAACCATTCTTCAAACTGTTTTCAAAATCAACAATCATATCAGACATCATATTCTTTGTTTAATTCACAGGACATCTCAAAGTTTAGTTCTTCAATTGTTGCTTTCAACTCCCCGATTTCTTTTTGGAGTTGAATAATTTCACCTTGCTGTGTTTTAATCAGTTCAGCATACTCCTTCATAAGAGCGTTTGCTTGGTCGAGATTGGCGGTCATATCGGTTGTGTGTTGTACTGATACATTCTATGTAGGATAGTCCGATGTGTCAACCTCGTATGTCTTGACATCAGGACCAAATCTTGGAAATGTTGTCTTACAGTCAGGGCACTGATAGTATTCTGTACGATCAGTTTCTATATTGTAGCAGGCATTGATGCGTGAATAGAAATAAGGCCAAGAGTAATACTCACGACGTTCCGCAGGTATTGCGGAAGACACCCAATTAGTTCCGCATTCTGGACAATTTGTTAGATCACGAACAGAAACATTCTTCTTCACATGAACTCCTCCATATAATAATCTACCGTAACTTCGTATTTTGCTGCTTCTTCCTCAATTGCTGCCATCAGCAGTTCATCAATCATGATCTCTTCTTTTTGATTGTCAGTCATTTTTGAGTAGAGCAGTTGGGATTTGTGATAGAGCAGGAGTCGTATGCTTTGAAAAGTTCCGCATCACGGTGGATGAGAAAGGCATTGAAACCAATAATGGTTGCCAATGCCAGTATAACATACCGAAGGTTCATGTCAGAATGATGGAACTACGTCGTACTGTACTTTAGCATCAGCAGTATCCATTTGCTCCCACACACTATACAGTTTGTTGTACAGTGCTGGAGCACTACCATACTCTTTTGCAATGCGGTTCTCATCTGCTGCACTCAAGAGTTGGAGGGCAGAGAGAAGAATGCCAATCTCTTGGACATTCAATCGAACAAAATCTTCGGTCATGTCAAGCATCGTATCCAGCATGACGAAGCATAGCACGGCGGCACTCGTATGCAACAAACTCATTGGGATACACGCCGAGACAGTGGCGGGTCTCACGATCAATGATTTCCCACTTGCTTGTGCCAATCCGAGCACGAACGATAAAAGGATTGTCAATACCCAGAGGATAGGGTTTCTTCGTAATGGTGGTGCTCATGGGGTTCCTCCCTTGATTACCCCCGTAGTATGGCATGAAAAAGGGGGAGTGTCAACCCCCTATGTCGGTTTGTGAACTGTTCCTCAGGACAGGTATAAATGTGGAATTGTGGCAAACTCAGCAAGCAATGTTTGTCCATTGTGCTGAAATTCTTTACTGATTGCTGATTTGATCTTGGTGTCAATTGCACCTTCAAAGATTAAATATCCCTTCTTCGTAATCAATCCGAAGATAGAAAGGAACATTCTCTTTTTGAGATATTGATTTAGATTAGCACCACCACGCAGCAAGAACCAGGAACACTGAGCATGAACATAGTGTGCTTTCAGACGCTCAAGTTTCTGTGCTGACGTTGCTGCTGTTGCTGCTTTTCCTTTACCAACTAAGAATTGGTGGAATACAGTATCAGTGACACCTTTCATAGCACTCTTGCATGACATTACAAGATGTGCAATGAAACGATAATATGAGTATGGTAGATCATATAACATTTTGTCTTTGCTTCTTTCTGCTTGCTTTGGTAATTTACCTGCAGCAGCATCGTATGCTTCAAAGAATTTCAATAGATCTTGTTGTCTCTTTGATCCATACAGAATATGTTTCGCCTTAACTTCAGCGAGTGCTTTTGTGTATAATGATTTGAGTGCTGGATTGTTATTAAAGTTTGGTGTTTTGTTTGTGCTACCAGTCAGTGCATAATTGAATGAATTCACCCTCATCTTAGCAACTTCATTGATTACAGTAGAATACATGAAATAGTTGCTAAAGAATTGTTCAAATGTTTCTACACCAGCACCACCAACCCACTGACCACCAGTTTTACCTGATGTGAACTGTCCATTAAATCCTGCACCATATCCTTGAGCAAACAAATCAAATCCATATGCCATAT
>JACCDY011217241.1_pt1 | contig 19213 bp, 13 predicted proteins | sample 7446391 | NCBI WGS metagenome assembly JACCDY01 (sample SAMN15323451, study PRJNA562643) | freshwater metagenome | isolation source: river surface water | place: USA:Blue River Watershed | collected 2017-08-18
CTTACCGCCTACCGCTTACCGCCTACCGCCTACCGCCTACCGCCTACCGCTTACCGCTTACCGCTTACCGCTTACCGCTTACCGCTTACCGCTTACCGCATTCCTTTTGCGTGGTGCCGGGAACAGGGGTCGAACCTGCACATCTTTCGATACTGGAACCTAAATCCAGCGCGTCTGCCAATTCCGCCATCCCGGCTGGGATGGGAGGAGGGAAGCATGGCGGGTGGGGATTTGAAATTTCAAATTTGAGATTTCAGATCGCCCGCCCGGGAGGGCGGGATGCGGAAAGCGGTAGGAGGTATTCGAAAGAAGAAGAGGCAGGAATGACGGAACGACTCAACTGCCTCTCTTGCCGCTTACCTCCTGCCGCTTACCCCCTGTCGCTCTTTGGGCTCGGTGCTACGGGGCCGGCTGAAGCCGGCGCTCCAAAGATGCGGACTGAAGTCCGCGCTCCATTTCTTGAATCCACGGACGAGCGGGCCGCTCGTCCCTACCGGTTGAAGGCGATTTCCAGGACGGAGAAGCTGCGGCCGAGTTGGGAGGGATGGGTCAGGGTTTGGAATTGGCGCAGGGCGTGGGCTTGCGGTTGGCCTTCCATTTGCAGCAGCCAGTCGCGGGCGAGGGTGGTGAGCCAGGAGCCTTGGCTTTGGAGGTCGGCGGGCTGGCCGCCGAGATTGCGGGCGCATTCGGCCAGGGTGGTGAAGTCGACGTGGGCGGTGATGTCGAGTTCGCCGGGTGCATCGAGCGGGCTGTCGCCGGCCTGGTGGCGGTCGAAGGTGCGCAGGGTGCCGCTGTGGCGTGCCGGGTGGTAGTAGTCGTCGCGGGTGAACCCGTAGTCGATCCAGATCATGTGGCCGCGCTCGAGTTGCTTCGCGAGTGGTTGCAGGAATGCCTGCAGGCCGGTGCGCACTTCTGTCCGATAGCCGTCGGGGAAGTCGCTGCCGATCGTCTGCAGCAGCGAGAGCAGTTCCGGGTCGTCGATCGGGTGCAGTGCCAGTGTGAACCGCTGATCCCCATTGCTGATGACCCGGCATTCCTGCCAGTGGTGTTGGTGGCACTCGACGAGCTGGACCGGCAGGGCGTCGATCAATTCGTTGCCGACGACGATGCCGGGAAGTGGTGGCCAGTGGCTGCAGTCGGCGTCGAGCCGCAGGCGCGCGGCGTGGTTTTGCAGCGTGTTCCGTTGCGCATCGCGCAAGGAGTCGAGCGGTTCGGGGATTGCGTATTCGAGGCTGGCGAGTGCTTCTGGCTGCAGTGATTGCAGGGTATCGAGGATGTCCTTGGCGAGGGTGCCGTCGTGGGCACCGCACTCGGTGATCCGCCAGCGCGCCGGGCGCCCGAGTTGTTCCCATTCGGCGGCGCAGCGGCGGGCGAGCAGCTGGCCGAACAAGGGGCCGACGCTGACGCTGGTGAAGAAATCCCCGCCTTTGCCGACCTGACGGACGCCGCGGGCGTAGTAGCCGAGGCCCGGTTCGTAGAGCGCCATCGCCATGAAGTCGCCGAAGCGCAGAGGCCCCTGCTCGCGGATGCGGGCGTGGATCCGCTGGGCCAGGCTGGGAGTGTCCATGGGATCGGGTTTGACGGATGGGGGTTGCGGGCTCGGGTGGGATGCGGTAGCTCTGTGGCCCGACGCGGTCGTGCCTGCAGCGCGCCCGCCGTCCGGCAACCGGCATGGCGAAATTCGAGACAACGCAGGAGAACAAGAAGCGCAAGAAGGCCTTCTACAAGCGCAAAGGCTTCTGGGGCTGGTTGTTTTTGCTGGGCGTGGTGTTCGGCCTGGTCGGTGGTCTGGGCGGATACATCTACCTGGAGGAATACACCCGCCCGTACCGCGAGCGGGCGGCCAAATTCGATTTGGAGAAGATCAACGACCTCGAGCTGCCCAGCCTGATCGTCGACCGCAATGGCAAGGAGATCGGGCGCTTCTTCGTGCAGAACCGCAGCATCATCCCGATCGAGCAGGTGCCGCAGGTGTTCATCGATGCGCTCAAGGCGGGTGAGGATCAGCGATTCGACATCCACAACGGGGTGGACCCCTTGGGGATTGCGCGGGCGTTCTATCTGAACTGGAAGGCGGGTGAGACGACGCAGGGGGCGAGCACGATCACCCAGCAGTTGGCGCGCAATGCGTATGATCTGGAAGGCGAGCGCAAGCGGCTTGGTGAATCCGGGATGCAGCGGAAGATCGTCGAGGCGTTTCTGGCGATGCGCATCGAGGATCGCTACAGCAAGAAGGAGATCCTCGAGTTCTATCTGAACCGGATATATTTCGGCAGTGGTTATTACGGGATCCGCACGGCGTCGCTCGGGTATTTCGGCAAGGAGCCCAGCGAGTTGAATGCGCTGGAGAGCGCGGCGATCGTCGGTTGCATCAAGAACCCGACAAACCTGTCGCCGATCAACAACATGAGGGGCAACCGCAATTCGCGCAATCTGGTGATCAACCGGATGGCCGAGTTGGGGATGATCACCAAGCGCGAGGCGCACGAGTTGTGTCAGACGCCATTGGTGCTCAACCCGCGGCCGCTGCGTCGCGGCACTTCGCATTTGTATGAGCGGATCGCCGAGGCGGTCGGTCGCGTGATGGGTGACGACGGGTTGGCGGCCGGTGGTTACCGGATCCACACGACGATTCTGGCCGAAGCACAGAATGCCGCGCAGAATGAATTGGAGAAATCGCTGACGCGCGCCGAGTCGCAGGCCGGATACACGCGGCCGAAGCACGCCGAATACCAGCGCGCGCTCGGTGGGGATCCGCAATACGTGCAGGGTGCCTGTCTGATGGTGCGGCCGGAGACCGGCGAGGTGCTGGTGCACGTTGGTGGCCGCGACTACGCGCAGGCGCCGTATGATTTCATCGAGAGCGGCCGGCGGCCATTGGGCACCGCGTTCTTTCCATTCCTGTATGCCACGGCACTCGAGCGCGGGATTTCGCCCGCGCAGATGCTTGAGGACGAGCCGATGGACAACCGTTCGGTGATGGTGAGTGGTCGCGAGGGGATTCTCGGTGAGTGGGGGATGGAGGTTTCCAATCCGGTGTATGAACGCGAGATCACCTTGCGGCGCTCCTTCGAGCAATCGAAGATCGCGGCGACCGTGCGTTTGTTGGATCAGATCGGGATGGAGAATCTGGTCAAGCAGGGGGTGGCGTTCGGCTTTCCCTTGGATCGTGCCGAGTTGTTGCGGCGGATGGCGGTGGGTTTCGAGGACGCCTCGTTGAAGGAAGCGGTGCGGGCGATGACCGTGTTCCCGCAGGGCGGGCAGGTGGTGGATGGCCCGTTGGTGTATCTCGACCGCATCGTGGATTCGGGAGGAAAAACCGTTTATCAACGCCGGCCGCAGCCGCGGCAAAAGAAGAAGGTCGTCTCGTCGGCAACCGCCTGGCAGGTGCACGATATGCTGGTCGGCAACGGCAAGCACGGCAGTGCGCGCGGATTGTATGCAGGATTGCCGGAGTCGTTCAGCGGTGCGGGCAAAGGCGGCACCACCCATGATTTCGGTGATTGCTGGTTCCTCGGCTACAACCGCGAGGTTTCCTGCGGCGTGTGGACCGGTTTCCTCAATCAGAACGGCGATTCGATCTACCCGGGTGCTTTCAGCCGCGATCTGGCGATGCCGGTGTGGAAGGCGGCGATGCAGGCGGCTCTGCCGCATTTCAAGGGTGCACCGCTTGAGGCGCCCGAGGATGTGGTGAGCGTGCCGGTGTGCGCGGTGTCCGGTCATCGGCCGACGCAATTCTGCCGCGAATACCGCGAGGACCCGAAGACCGGTAAAGTGCGTGCGATCTCCACCGAAGTGCGCGAGTGGTTCCGCAAGGGCAATGACAATCTGGCGTTCTGTCATGTGCATGCCGGTGCGGATATCGACGACCCGAAGATGAGTGTCCAGCAGATCGACCTGCCGGCGCTCGATGCCGTGCCGGTGCGTCCCTTGTCACCGGTGTTGCTGGGTGATGACCCGTATCACAGCGAGGTGCCGGCATTCGCTGCGGCTGGCGCGTCGTCGTCGAAGGTGCCGCGACGGACCAACGTGCTCGACAGCCTGGACCTGACCGATGGCGAGAAGCAGTTGATGCTGCCCGCGCCGAAACGGTTGGAGATTGTTGACGAGTGATCCGTGTCACTTCGGTGGCTGTGACGATTGGTTTTTTAAACCACGAAAAACACGAAGGACACGAAAGTGGGAGGCTGGGAAGGCGTGACGTCGTTCCTGCCTCACTTCGATGTCTTGACCGCCATAGCCCAACGGGCGTCGGCGGTTCGGATCGGGCTGCAAAGCTTAAACCCTAATCTCTTTTTCCTATTTTCCTGCTTTCCTCATTCACCCTTCTGGGTGGGAGAGGATTAATAAGGAAAGTAGGAAAGCAGGAATGGGAGAGGAGTGAAATTTCAAATTTGAGATTTGAAATCGCCTGCAAGGCGGCGGGAAGCGTTGCGGTGCTTCTGCCGCTGGTTCGGTGGCTGTGTGATTGGTTTTGAACCGCGGATGGACGCGGATGATTTGGAATTTGAGGACTAATGATATTAGGGCTTTAGGCCATGTCATCAGTTTGTCGAACGAAAGGGCATGATGCCTCCGCCCTTTCATTCATCCGTGTCTATTTGATTTCGCCTGCCGACGAAACCCTTCCGCCTACGCTCTACGAGCTACGGCGCGACAAGTCGGGCTCTGCGCTACGCTTGAGTCCATGTCGCTCCGCTCCATTGCGTCCATCCGCGGTTTTTAACCCAGCTTACTTGAGTGACTTCAGTTCCGGTTTTTCGGTGCTGGCGCGGATGTCGGCGACGGCCTGCCGCAGGGCGGCGGCTTTCTGCTTGCTGAGGTGCGGCGGGAAGTTGGGTTCGCCTTTGTCCCAGTCGGCGGCGATTGCCTCGAGTTGCGGGATGAACGCTTGCGCATGAGCGCCGTAGCTCTTGAGCAGTTCGATCAATTTGACGATGCGTTTCTCGCTGGCCCAACTGTTCTGGTCGCGGATGTAGCCGACGCAGGCTTCCATCCCTTCGGCGATCCGGTGTTTCACCATGAGTTCCAGTCCGGCGATGCGGATGCCGTCGGCGAACATGATGCCACTGGGTGACGGTTCGACGACGGCCTTGCGGATGTCGGGCATCAGGGTGGCGATCTCGGTGTCGGAGGGTTTCGGATAGACGTTGGCGATGGCAGCTCGGGCGCGGCCGTCCTGGTTCTGGAGGCCGGCGCGCATGGCTGTGAACAACAGGTCGCGGTCGATGCCGTCGATCGACTGACCAAGCAGCCCGCCGCGGTCGAACAGGGCAAAGCACAGGTAGCGTTGTTCCATCGCTCGCGGATCTTCGGCAGTCGCGCCTTTGGCCATCATCTGCAGCAGTTCGGGGGCGGCGACGCGGGCATCCTGGCCGATGGCGGCCAGTGCGTCGGCGGCTTTGACACGCAGCCACAGGTCGTCGGACTTCAATGCAGCGCGCAGTGCCGGCACGGCGGCGGCTGCTTTGCCCTTCATTTTTTCAAATGCCTGACAGGCGCCGAGCCGGGAATACATCGATGGTGCGTTGAGCAGTTGGATCAGCGGATCGATCGGAACGTCTTTCCGTTTGCCGAGAGCGGTGGCGGCGCGTTCGCGCACGACCGGTGACCAACTGGATAACGCGCCGAACAAGGAATCTCCGTCGAACTTGTCGTAGCAGACGAAGCGGTTGGTGTTGTGCCAGCCGCGGCCGTCGGCGATGAGCGACTGCGCTTGTTGCGCGTTGAGTTGCGGGGTGGTCGCTGGTTGTTTGCCGGTGAGTAGCAGTTTTTTGAGTGGCATCGCGTAGGCGAGCAGGTAGGCGCCGGTGGCGTCCCAGTTCGGTGTGTGGTCGCCTTGGGGTTCCGGTGGTCCGGGGTGGGTGAAGCAGCCGTCGGCCTGGCGGGTGAGGTCGTAGTGCCACGCGCCGTATTCCTGCATCCATGCGCCGGTCGCCTGCGGTCCGGAAAGCGCGACGGCAGGCATGCCCCAGGTGAGGTTCCAGAAGTTGCCGGTGTGGCCGGTGTCGCGTTCGTAGCCGTGTGAGGCGAGGCTCATGCGCGAGAAGTATTCGGCGCCCTTTTCCTCGCCGAGCAGGTTGAACAGCACCGCGCCCATGCCGCACTTGCCATTGTCTTCGTGGCTTTGGATCCACGGGTGGTGGTCGCCGTAGGGGATGGCGCCCTTGCCGATGTAGAAGCGCAGCAGTTTGGCGCTGCGTTCGATCGCTTCGGGGATCTCCTTGTCCTGCACGCCGGCGCGGCGGGCGAGTTCCAGCGAGATCGTCAGCGGCACGCCCGGGGCATTCATCATGCCATAGCCGCCGAGGCGGCCGTCCGGATTGGCGAAACGGTGGCCCCAGGAGCCGACGATGCTCTGACCGGTGGCAGCTTCCATTGCCAAGCGGCGCAGTCCGGGCATCACCGACTGGTCGTTGCTGGCGATCACGTATTCGGCGAGGAAGCTGATGACGTAGCCATAGTACCACGTTTGGAAGCTGTTGTTCTCGAAGCCCGCGGCCCACTCGGCCTCCGGTTTGACCAGTGGCAGGTATTTCGGATCACCGCTGGCGAGCAATGCCAGCCCGTTGAGCGAGCGGGACACCGGGTTCATGCCGCGGCTGTAGTCGGGTTGCGCCATGCGTGCAGCGAGTGCTTCGCACCCTTGCTCGAAGATGCGTTTGGATTTCGGGCAATCGAAGGGTGCGGTGGCGCTGTAGCTGCCGAGCACCGGCACTTGCACGGTGATGTTTTGCGTTGTCCCGTTGCGCCAGCACAGCAATGCCAGCTTGCCGGCACCGGCGTCCGACTCGGCGGCGGTCAGCGCCTTGCCGAATTCGACGCGCGGATCGTGGCTGAACGGCTGCTGGCCGATGCCGAGGATGACGTCGCCGACTTGCAGGACGCCGTCGGCGGGAGTGTTTTTACCCACCTTGGTGATGCGGATCTGACGGGCTTTGAGGGTTTCGAGTTGATCGCAGAACATCCAGCCACGGGCGCCGGTGGCGCCGAGGTTCCAATCTTTGGTAGCGCCATCGGGGATCGCTTCGCCTTTGGTGAAGTCCGGGTTGATCGGTGCCGACTTCGGCGCGGCCGTCAGGGTGGTGGCGAGCAGCAGGGTGGATGCGCAGGCCAGGGCGACGAGGGAACGATGAGTGGTCATGATGATCGGGTTGGATCCGCGGCCCGTGAGCAGGCCGCCGCGTTGAATACGCCGATCGCGAAGCTGGCATGTCAGTCGGACCAAATCAAGGATCTGGATCCGGGCAGGTCTCTGCAGCGACTTCGGTGGCGGCCGATTTGCGTTTGATCCAGTAGCGCACGATGAAGAACAGCAGCAGGGCGACCAGAACCACGGCTGCGATCGGAGCGATCACGGCGAGCACCGCGGTGACCACCGAGCCGACGAGTTCCGCCGTGGAGACCACCGGATTGCCGAAGCCGCCGGTGAAGACGCTGGAAGCACCGCGCAGGGCGACCGTGCCGGCCTGGACGGTGCCGGCCACACCGCCGCCGGCGATGGCGGCGAGCGACCAGGTGAGCCACGGCGAGAGGTCGCTGACCATCGAGGCGGTGGCCACGGTGCCGGCGATCACCGCAGTCGGGGTGGCGATGGTGTCCATCAGGTTGTCGAACCAAGGGACGTAGTAGGCGACGATTTCACAAACGGCAGCCGTGCCGAAGGCGGCGCAGGCGTAGGGGGTGGCGATCCATTCGAAGCCGTCGGCGAGCGTGAGGTGGCCGCTCCACGAGGCGATGCTGATGACCAGCATCGGCAGGAACACGCGGAACCCGCAGGCGGCGCTGAGGCCAATACCGACGAGCAGGCTGAGGAGGGTTTCCATGGGATCGGTCATGAGAATATCGGGTGCTTGGAGGCAGGAGATCGTAGACTACAAGTGATTACAAAGCAGTACCGATGTTTCCAATGCTGAAGCAAGTGCCGAGTGAGAAGTGCCGAGTGAGAAGTGGGAAGAGAGGCAGGTCGGGCGTTCGGCGTTTCTGCCGCAGCTTCGGTGGCTGTGACGATTGGTTTTTAAACCACGAAAAACACGAAGGACACGAAAGTGGAGGCTGGGAAGGCGTGACGTGTTCCTGCCGATGGGTTGGAGCTGTGCCAATTGGCTTTAACCACAATGGAGCGGAGGCGACATGGACACTCGCGAAGCGAGTGCCCGCAGGGGACCGTCATAGCCCAACGGGCGTCGGCGGTTCGGATCGGACTGCTGAGCTTAAACCCAAATCTCTTTTTCCTATTTTCCTGCTTCTTGACCGTCCGTAGCTTCAGCGTAGGCGGTTCCTCATTCACCCTTCTGGGTTGGAGAGGTTTAATAAAGAACAGCCTTCGCTCTGCGAGCTGCGGATGGTTAAGAAACAGCAAAGCAGGAGCGGCAGGGGATTTCAAATTTCAAATCTCAGATTGCCCGCGGGGCGGGCCCGGTGCTCTGGGGCGGACTAAAGTCCGCGGTCCATGAAGATGAATTCGTCGGACGAGCGGGCTCCGCCTTCGCCAAGGCTACGGCGCGACAAGCCGCTCGTCCCTACCGTTGATCCATCACTTCAGTTGCTGCAGTGTCGGGGTGTCGGTCGTTTGCTTGAGGAACTCGATGGTTTTGCGGACGTCGGCGGCCTTTTGTTTGCTGAGCTCCTTGGGGAAGTAGTTGGGGATGCCGGCGTCGAAGTCGGCGGCGAGTTTTTCGAGTTGGGGGATCGTGCGTTTCGCGTGGGTGCCGTAGCTGCGGAGGAATCCGAGCAGTTCCGGCGTGCGTTTCTGGCTGCCCCAGTGGTTCTGGTTGGAGAGCCAACCGATGGCGGCGTCGATGCCGGCGTCGATCTTGCGTTCGGACATCATCCTGAGTCCTTCCATGCGGCTGCCGTCCGAGAACATGATGCCACTGCCGGAGGGTTCGACCACCGAGCGGTTGATGTCGGGCATCAGGCTGGCGATTTCGGCGTCGCTGAGGTGCGGGTACATCTTGATGACGGCGCCGCGGGCGCGACCATCCTCGTTGAGGAGTCCCGCACGCATCGCAGTGAGCAGTTTTTGGCGGTCGACGCCTTCGATCGATTTCGAGAGCAGTTTGTCGAAGAGTGCGAAGCAGAAGTAACGTTGTTCCATCGCTCGCGGGTCCTTGGCACCGGGTTTGCGGATCAGGATGTCGAGCATGTCGGGCACGGCGGGTTTGGCGGCATCACCGATGGCGGCGAGTGCGTCGGCCGCCTTGATGCGCAGCCACAGGTCGTCGGCCTTGAGGGTTTCCCTCAACTTGGGCACGGCGGCTGCGGACTTGGGGCCGAACTGGGCGAGTGTCTGGCAGGCACCGAGGCGGGTTTCGAGCGATGGCGAGTCGAGTAAGGCGATGATGGGTTCCACCTGCATGCCCTTGTTGCGTGAGAGCGCGATGGCCGCCCGTTCGCGCACGATCGGCGACCACGAGCTGAGACAATCGATGAGGACGTCTGCCGGCAGTTTGTCGTAAGCGCTGTATTTGTCGCCCTGGCTCCAACCGCGGCCCTCTTGGATGATCGTCTGCGCTTCCTCGGCGCTGAGTTGTTTGGCGGTTGGCGGTTTTTTGCCGGTGAGCACCAGCTTTTTCAGCGGCATCGCGTAGGCGAGCAGGTATGCGCCGCTGGGGTCCCAACTGCCGGTGGCGTCGGGAGTGGCTTGCGGCGGTCCAAGGTGGCTGAAGGTGCCGTCGTGGTTGCGGGCGAGATCGAAATACCAAGAGCCGAATTCCTTCATCCACGCACCGGTCGCCTGCGGGCCGGATTGGTTCACGCCGGGCAGCGCCCAGGTGACGTTCCAGAAGTTGCCGGTGTGTCCGCAGTCGCGCTCCGCGCCATGGGCGGCCAGGCTCATGCGCGAGAAGAATTTCGAGCCCTCCGGTTCCTCCAGCAGATTGAAGAGCACGGCGGCCATCCCGCACTTGCCGTTGTCTTCGTGTCCTTGGATCCACGGGTGGTGGTCGCCGTAGGGCACCGAGCCTTTGCCGATGTAAAAGCGCAGGAGTTTGGCGCTGCGCTCGATGGCGACTTCAACTTCAGCATCCTTCACGCCTGCTTCGCGGGCGAGCACCAGCGAGATCGTCAATGGCACGCCGGGTGCGTTCATCATCCCGTAGCCGACGAGTCGGCCGTCGGGTCCGGCAAACTTGTGTCCCCACGAGCCGACCTTGCTTTGACCCTTTGCCGCTTCCAGCGCCAAGCGCCTGAGCCCCGGCATCACCGAATCGTCGCCGGTGGCCATGTGGTATTCCGCCAGCAATGAAATCACATAACCATAGTACCAGGTGGCCATGCCGTCGGCTTGGAAGCCGGCGGCCCACTCGGCCTCCTTCTTGATGACGGGCAGATACTTGGCGTCGCCGATCGCCAGCAAGGCCATCGCATTGAGCGAGCGGGAGATTGGCCCCTCCTTGTAGCCGGGTGCGGCAATTCTCTTGGCCAGTGCTTCTCCGCCCTGTTCGAGGATGCGTTTCGATTTCGGGCAATCGTAGGGAGCGGTGGCGCTGTAGTCGCCGAGCACCGGCAGGGGGACCGTGACGGTTTCGGTGTTGCCGGCGCGCCAGCGCAGCAGTGGCAGTTTGCCGCCACCGGCACTGCTTTCGGCCAGCGTGAGCGCCTTGCCGAAGGCCGTGCGCGGATCCGAGTCGAAAGGTTTGCTGCCGATGCCGAGGATCACGTCGCCTTTTTGCAGCACGCTGTCCGCTGGTGAGCCTTTGGCCACCTTGGTGATGAAGATCTGGCGGGCTTTTTCGGTCGAGAAGTTGTGGGTGTGGATCCAGCCGCGGGCGCCGGTCGCGCCGAGGTTCCAATCCTTGGTGGCGCCGTCGGGGATTTTCTCGCCCTTGGTGAAGTCCGGGTTGGGGATGTCCTTGAGCTTGGCGGCGTGGGCCGGAGTGGCCAGCAGGATCCCGGCGGAGGCCAGGGCGAGGAAACGGTGGGTGATCATGGCAGGGTGGGAATTCAAGCGTGTCGAAACAGATACCGCAACGATCGACTGAACTTGTCGCCGGAGTCGGCGATTCGCTATGTCCGGTTTTAGGGTAGCCGCGGACCGCCGGGCAGATCCCGGTTGACGCGATGGGCCGGATTGCTAGTCTCACGACCGTGAAGCGCCTGCTCAACCTGCTTTTGCCCAGCCTCCTGCTACTCGTGCAGGCGGGCTGCTGATCGATTTGTGTGCTTCACATTCGTCACCCAGCCCGCCATGAACCCCTTGGTGGGCTTTTTTGTTTGGATCCCACATCACCATGAAATCCTCCTCACTGACCAAATACCGGCCGTTCCCGAAAGTGGAGTTGCCGGACCGCACGTGGCCGGACCGCGTGATCGATCATGCTCCCGAGTGGTGTTCGGTCGACCTGCGCGACGGCAACCAAGCACTGCCGCAGCCGATGTCGGTCGAGGAGAAGCTCGAGTTCTTCGACCTGCTGGTGCGGGTCGGTTTCAAGCAGATTGAGGTGGGCTTCCCGTCGGCGGCCGACACCGAGTTCCATTTCCTGCGGCGGCTGATCGATGAGGGCCGCATCCCGGCGGACGTGACGATCCAGGTGCTGGTGCAGACGCGTGAGCATTTGATCCGCCGCACTTTTGAGGCGATCGCCGGGGCCAAGCGTGCGATCGTGCACATCTACAACTCGACCTCGCCCTTGCAGCGGCGGGTGACCTTCTCCGATGCTTCGCGCGACTCGATCCGCGACATCGCCGTCGAGGGTGCCCGCTTGGTCAAGGACTTGGTGCCGACGGTGCCGGACACCGAGGTGGTGCTGCAGTATTCGCCCGAATCGTTTTCCGACACCGAATTGGATTTCGCACTCGAGTGTTGTCACGCGGTGATGGACGTCTGGCAGCCGACGCCGCAGAAGAAGATCATCCTCAACCTGCCGGCGACCGTCGAGTGGGCGACGCCCAACGTGCATGCCGACCAGATCGAATGGATGTGCCGTCACCTGAAGAACCGCGAGTCCGCGATCATTTCGCTGCACACGCACAACGACCGCGGCACCGGCGTGGCCGCCACCGAGCTCGGGCTGATGGCTGGAGCTGACCGCGTGGAAGGCACCTTGTTCGGCAATGGCGAGCGCACCGGCAACCTCGACATCGTCACCGTGGCGCTGAACATGAACAGCCATGGCATCGAGACCGGATTGGATTTCTCCGACCTGCAGTCGCTGCGCGTCGTCTATGAACGCGTCACGCGCCTGAGTGTGCCCGAGCGTCAACCGTATGCCGGCGAACTGGTGTTCACCGCGTTTTCCGGATCCCACCAGGATGCGATCAAGAAAGGCCTCGACCGCCGCGCCAAGGAGGCGGCGAACGATTCGTCGCTCGCTTGGGGTGTGCCGTACCTGACGATCGACCCGCAGGACATCGGTCGCAGTTATGAAGCGATCATCCGCATCAACTCACAGTCCGGCAAAGGCGGTGTCGCCTACGTGCTCGACCGCGAGCATGGCTTCGATCTGCCGAAAACCATGCACCCGCAAGTCGGCAAGCGGATCTATGATCTGGCCGACGCGTTGGGTCGTGAATTGACCGCCGACGAGATCCGCGACGCCTTCTTCAGCGAGTTTGTGAATGTGGCGACGCCGCTCGATGTCGTCGATTACGAGTTGCTGCATGCGCAAGGCGAGCAGCGCGGTCAGGTGACTTGTCAGGCGGTGATCCGCCATCAGGGAGCCGAGCGCCGCATCGAAGGCACCGGCAACGGTCCGATCAATGCCTTCGTGCATGCGTTGGAAGGCAGCGGCCTGAAGGATTTCAAGGTGACCGACTATCGATCGCACGCCGTGCGTGGTGGCTCCGATGCGAATGCCGCCGCCTATGTTCAGGTGCAGCACGATGACGGTCGTCTGCTGTGGGGTGCTGGTGTCGATCCATCGATCGAGATGGCCGGCCTCAAGGCGCTGGTCACCGCGTGGAACCTGCTGCGATGAGGCCGGAGAGGTAGCGCGCCCTCGATGAGGGCGCGGTGCCAAGTGAGAAGTGAGAAGAATCATGCCCAGTCCAGAAGGTGCAGGGATTGGTCGTCCCTGCTGTTCTGCTGTGCTTGGTTCTTGAAGCTTTTCTTTCGCTATTTGACTACGCGTAACTCGTGCGCCCTGCCTTGCGTTTGAGGCAGAGCATGTGGTTGCGATGGATCTCGCGGCATTCCTCATCGGACAGTTGCTTCACCCATTCGAAGCGCTGGCTGGCCGGGAGTTTGCGGATGTGGTGGCAGATGCAATCCTCCGGCGTGCCGCCTAATGGGCAGTCGAAGAGGACGCCGACTAGCATCGCCCGGATCTGTTTGATATCGGGCGCGGTCTGGATTTGGCTGGTTGTGGACATGGCTTGGTCGTGTTTGGGGGTTGACCGGGATACTCGGGCAGGGCGCGATCCTGGCCTGTCGCAGGCATCGTTGGAACCCGAGCAATAGCGATTGTTGCAGGCGATCATGGCGCTGCCAAGCTGATTCCGCATATTTTGCTATTTTCGACAGTGCGAGCCGTGGCGTTTCGCTCCTTTTAGCGCCGGAGAATCGCTTGCAGGCCCCCTCAGCGGCCGGACTCTGGGGTCGGCAGCTCAATCATCGCGAAGAATCCGTCCTTCGGTCCGTCTTTACCCGTATCGGGATCACCGGGGTCACTCTGGATGGCTGCAGTCGTAAACATCCCGCCGGGCATGTCGCCGCCGCCGAAGACCACCCGGCTCCGGCCGTTGAAGCTGCGAGCGTCCACTGCATGAGGATCTCCCTTGCCGTCGCAGGTGCGGGTGACAAGTAGCCGTTGTTTGAGGTCAGCGGACATGACCAGCAGGAAGCCGCCGCCGCTGTAGTCACCGCCGGTCGGATTGATCGTGAGTGGTAGGCCGAAGGCGGCGCGGCCAACCAGGCACACGCGGCCATCGGCATCGGCCGTGATGTCACCGCTTTTGGTGACCACCGCGTTCGCGCGGCCATCGCCGAGGCGTCCGCAGAATTGTTGTCCGGCGAGGAAGTCGCCGCTTGCCGGGTCGTATCTGGCGAAGAAGCATTTGTGTTCCGACTTGCTGTTGTGGAACTGATGGTGGGCGTCGCCGCCGGTCAGTTTGACCGGTTGCGTGATATCGCGCGGGTGGTAGCGGAAGATGTGGTTGCCGCCTGCCACTTGGAAACTGACATAGAGTTTGCCGTCGTGGCCGATCGCGCAGCGGTCGCCGCGCGAGTCCGCCATGTTGTTGGTCGGTTTGTTGATGAACTCGTCGCTATTGGGATCGGTGGACCAGTCGTAGTTCTTCCATTTCAGTCCGCCTTGGTAGTCGTGGCCGCGGATGTAACTGATCTGGACCGGCTGGGTTTTCTTGCCGTCGAAGGCGCGCGCGTTGCGGAAGCCGGTCTGGATGATGGTTTTCGATCGGCTGTCGATGCAAACATCGGAGGTGAACTGGCCGCCTTTGGCGGAGCCGAGTGATTTGCCTTCGTTGCTCAAGACATGCAGCGTTTGGCCGGTGAGGCAGACGTTCGTGCCGTCCTCTCCGGCGTCGATGCGGGTGACATCGCCAGGTGTGGCGGTCCACATCACTCGGGAAAGATCCGCCGAGAGTTTGATCGCGCCTTGGTTGCCGGCAGCCAGATAGGCCTGGTCCTGGGCGTCGATGGCCAGATCGTTCAACTGTTCCGCCACGGCGATGCCGGTGAGGATCTTGCGGCCATCGGCATCGAGTTGCAGCACGACGCCGGCTTTGTCGCTCTGGATTCCCATCCGTTTGCGGGTCTCTGGTCCGAAGTTGCCCGCCATGAGGATGGTGCCGTCGGAGCGGTAGCGCATGCCAACTGTTGCGTCATTGAATCCCTTGTCGCCCAGGTAGCTGGAGCTGATGAAGGGTTCGGCCGCGGCTTGGGTGACCGGGCTGGTTGTTAGCAGGAGGCCGAGCGCGATGGTGTTGCGTGTAAGCATTCCGTTCGGAGTGATGGTGGTGTCATTCGATGCGTTGCAGCACCTCCACTTTCACCGGGGCCACCCCGCGTTGGCGGAAGCCGAGGCGTTCGGCAGTGCCGATCGTCACGTCGATGATGCGGCCGCGGATGAAGGGTCCGCGGTTGTTGATGGTGACGATGACCGAGCGGCCGTTGAGTTCGTTGGTCACCTTCACCTTGGTGCCGAAGGGCAGCGTGCGGTGGGCGGCGGTGGCGCTGCTATCCTTGAGCCGTTCGCCGCTGGCGGTATGGGTGCCGCGGTTGCTGCGCACCGAATACCAGGACGCCTGGCCGTGCTGCACGGAGGCCACTTCATAGCCGGGAGCTTCGGGGACCCGCTGGTGGCGGCCGGTGAATCCGGCGCAGCCTGCCAGAAGCAGGGTCAAAGCGATGGCAAGAAAGGTCGAGAGCCTGGATGACACGCGATGGATCCTGCCATGCGGCCCTGCGGGTGTCGATGGGATTGAGGGTGACATCGAGTGGCGGCCACCATCTGGCCTCGGCCGAAATTACTCCTTGGTGTCGCCGGATGGCTTGAGCAATCCGATCACCTCGCTGGCGGCGACGGCGTTCTTGAAAGTCATCTGATGGTTCATGTCCATGACCAGCGGCATGCCGTTGATCATGGTGGGTGGGTGGCCTTTGCCGGCGGCTTGCAATTCCTTGCTTTCCTTGTCGATGGCGATCGGCAGTTGGCGGTAGGGGATGGACAGGGTGGTCGACACCAGGCCGACGACATCGCCGCGGTCGTTGAAGATCGGTCCGCCGCTGGAGCCTTTGGCGTAGTCGGCGGTGATCTGCATCGTGCACGAGCCGTCGCTGTCCTTGCAGTAGCGGGCGATGTGGCCGCTGGAGAGGCTGAAGAAATTACCGGCCGGGTGGCTGATCAGGGTGATCGGATTACCGACCGGTTCTTCGGCGGCAAGCGGGGCCGCGCAGAGGTCCTTGGCATCCTTGAGTCGCAGCAGGGCGACGTCGGCCTGCTTGCTGGCGGCGATCACTTCATCGACGAGGAAGGCCTTGCCGTCGGCGGTCATCACGCCCATGCCGAGGCCTTTCTCTGCGTCGCCGTTGACGACGTGATAGTTGGTTAGGACGATGCCGTCTTCGTGGAGGATGACGCCGCTGGCGATGTTGGCATGGGTTTTCTTGCAGCTTTTTGATTGGCAGTGGTGCAGTTTGCCGACCATGACCACGCTGGAAAGCCGTTGTTGATAAATATCCGCGCGGCTCATCGCACTGCGGCCGCTGGCGGGCAGCTTGAGGTCGCAACTGCTGCGCGACAGTTGCTCGTTGAGGGTGGCTTGCGGAGTGGCGGATGATTTTGCCAGCAGTTCGGCCATTTCGGTTTCGAATTGTTTGCGCAGTGCGTTGTCATCGATGACCGTCTGGGATGGGCGGGGGCTGGCGGCGGGGTTGGAACACGAGGCGAGGACGAGGCAGCAGGCCAGGGAACAGGCGGAGGCGATGGCGGGAAGGCGGGATGGCATGGACATCAATAAGGTCGGAGTTCGGCGTAAGTTTCACCAGAACGCTGCGCTTGGGCGGAATTGTCTGATTTTTCTCGGCCCGGGCGGATAAGTCCGGTGGCGAGGCGATGGGTGCGGGGAATTCGCCGCGCCAGTCGCAGGCAGTGCAGATGACGCGGCGGGACAGCGGAAACAGGAAGTGGGAGAAATAGACCAGGGTCGGCGGCACGAACATGGCGACCAGCAGGAATTGCCCGCCGCCGCGGCCCTGCAGGACGATGCCCGAAGCGAAGCCGATGAGGGTGGCGATCGCCACCCAGGGGACGACCATGCCCCAAGCCAGCCCGAGCAGGAAGCGGGCGGTTTTGCCGGGGCCGACGACGAGGTGGATGTGCGGCTCGAATGGCTTGCAGCAATGCGGGCACCGGTGCGGCAGATCGCTGGGCCATTCGGGATGGAGGATGCTCATGGCAGGGCCGGGTTGGATCCGATCCTGCACCCACGGGTGCTTCGTCGCCATGGGAATCGGCGACGGCGTTTGGAATGGGAGGTGGCTAAGCGGTAGGCGGGAAGAGGTAAGAGGTAAGAGGTAAGAGGTAAGAGGTAAGAGGTAAGAGGTAAGAGGTAAGAGGTAAGAGGTAAGAGGGAAGAGGGAAGAGGAAGTGGGGATGAGCGGCACAGCTGGCGCTGGCTTCATCTCAAATCTGAAATCTCAAATCCCATCACCCGCCGAAGGCATTGGCGGGGACGCCGCGGGCGTTGAGGCCGCGGATGACGAACAGGCGTCCGCCGTGCTCCTCTTTGGCGCTCTTGTGGATGCCGGTGGTGATGTAAAGATCCTTGAGTTCCGGTCCGCCGAAGGCACAGGCGGTGGTTTCCAGTGCGGGGATGGCGATGCGGTGCAGTTCGTCGCCGGTCGCCGGGTCGAAGCACGACACGCAGCCGCCGTGGCAGAAGGCGATCCACAGGTGGCCGTCGGCATCGATCGTCATGCCGTCGGGGGAGGCGTCGATGTGGCCGGTTGAGAACGCGCTGCGCAGGTTGCGCAGGTGCCCCTTGTCATCGTCGAATGCGAGCACCTCGCCGCGCGGGGTGTCGATGTAGTAGACGGTTTTGCCGTCGGCCGACCACGCGATGCCGTTGGAGTTGGTGACCGGGCCGAATACTTCGTGCACCGAGAGGTCGGGGTCGAGGCGGTAGAGTTTGGCGGTGCCGGTTTTCTTGGTCAGGCTGATGGTGCCGGCGAAGAAGCGGCCATCGGGCGAGCACTTGCCATCGTTGAAGCGGTTGTCGGGCAGTTCCGCTTCGGGGTCGGCGATCGGTGTGAGCTTGCCGCTCGTTTCATCGAGAAACGCGAAGCCATGGTCGCCGGCGATGACCAGTCCGCCGCTATCGCGTGGGACCACGGTGCCAACGCGTTGGCCGACGTTCCATGAGGTTTCCTTGCCGCTGGCCGGATCGTAGCGGTGGACGAGGTGACCTTCGATGTCGACGTAGTAGAGGGCGTCGTTCCACCAGATCGGGCCTTCGCCCCACTGGCTGCGGATCTGGCCGACTGGTTCGCAGAAGATCATGGCTTGCATGCTAGGGTGCCCGGCAGTCCGGTGCGAGCGCAAATGATCGCTGGAAATGTCACTTCCCATCGCTGGCCGGCCGGCCATCGTCGGGCGCATGCATTGGCGGGGATGGCGGTATTTCGGGGCGTGCTTGCTGGATTGGTTGTATCCTCCGTCCTGCGTGCTCTGCGGGGTGCCCTTGAGCGGCGGCTCTTGCCTGTGTGCGGGTTGTGGGCGGTGTTTGCCGCGCTTGGAGTCGCCATTCTGCCGGGTTTGCGGGCAGCCTTATGATGGCGGGATGGCGGGCGGCTTCCGCTGTGCGAACTGCGATGGCCTGCGCTTGGCCTTCGAGTTCGCGCGGCCGGCCATGCGCCGCGATGAGCAGTTGTTGGAGATCGTTCATCGCCTGAAATACCGGCGGGAAATTCACTTGGCGCGGGATCTCGGGCGCTTGCTGGTCGAGGCTTTTGACGATCCGCGGCTGGCGGACGCCCGGTCTGCGGGCTGGCCTTTGGTGCCGGTGCCCTTGCATCGCAGTCGCCTGCGCTGGCGGCATTTCAATCAGGCGTCCGAAATCGCGCGCGCGGCAGCTGGTGAGCTTGGCTTGCCGGTGCTGGAGGTCTTGAAGCGCGTGCGCAAGACCGCCACCCAGACGGTGTTGGGGCGGAAGAGGCGGCTGCAGAACCTGAAGCGGGCCTTTGCCGTGACCCGGCGGGGTCGACATTGGTTGACGACGAAGCCGACCGGGGTGGTTTTGGTCGACGACGTGTTGACGACCGGTTCGACCGCGCACGCCTGTGCCCAGGTGTTGCGTCAGGCGGGTGTGCCGCGCGTCGTGGTGGTCACGGTGATGCGGGGCTGAGTCGGCGCAGGATCAGGCGACGGAATTCCATGGCTGGACCGGCCGCGATGATGGGGGCTCGCAGGATGAGCGTGTCATCGCCGGCAGGCAGGTCGATCACGCCCAGCGACCACGGCTTGAACTCCTTCACCGGGGATTCGCCGCGATCGACGCGGTTGGCTTCACCCGGTTTGCTGCCTTCGACCGGTGGGTTGTTCGGTGTGTCGAGTTGAGCTTGGATGCGGGCCTTGCCCAATTGCAGATCGATGGTCGATCCGAGATCCGCTGCGGGGCAGCTGTAGTGAATGATCGCTTCGTAGCGACCGGCGGTGAGCACGCGTATCGGCCATTGCAGCGTGTCGGTCGTGCGCTGCCAATTGAGGATATACGAGCAGTTCGGGTGGCGGCTGCTGCGTTGCAGGCCGCC
>JACCDY010233423.1_pt1 | contig 19211 bp, 20 predicted proteins | sample 7446391 | NCBI WGS metagenome assembly JACCDY01 (sample SAMN15323451, study PRJNA562643) | freshwater metagenome | isolation source: river surface water | place: USA:Blue River Watershed | collected 2017-08-18
AACAGAGTCTTTTGGCTGAGCGTTTTGGCGAAGAGACCTAAAGAAACATCGCCGCCAACCCGAGGGTCAGCGGCGATGCCTTGAAATGCTTGTGTTTAGCGGGCGCGGTCGAAGCTGCGCTTCTTGTCGCCAAACTTGCGGTCGCCTCCACGGCCACCTGAACGACCACCGCCACGGTTTGCCTGGTAACCACCACGACCACCATCGCGTCCGCCTGAGCGTCCACGGTCACCGCCGCGGCCTCCGCCACGTGAGTCACCGAAGTCAAGATCTTCTTGAGCTGGAGGTGGAGCAATCGGGCCGGCGAGCTGCTCGAGCAACGGGTTGCTCGGGCGAACTTCGCTAAAGATTCCGTCACGCTCTGCGCGGTTCAACATGTCTTCCATGCGACGACGACGGTTGCGCGGAATCAAAGTGACTACGGTTCCCTCCTTGCCGGCACGACCGGTTCGGCCTGCGCGGTGCAAGTAAGTCTTGTATTCCTCTGGCGGGTCAACCTGAACAACAAGTGTGATGTCGTCAACGTGAATTCCACGAGCGGCAACATCGGTGGCAACTAGAACACGAACGTGACCCTTCATGAAACGCTCTAGGTTTCTGTTGCGCTGGTTCTGATTTAGGTCACCGTGCACACGCGCTGCAGGAACACCAGCAGCAGTCAAGCTTTCGCTCAAACGTTCAGCGGTCATCTTGGTGCGAGCAAAGATCAAGCTCTTGCCCTCACCCTGAACCAAACGCAAGAGAACCTGTGAACGGTCTTCTTGGTCAACGGTTAGAACGCGGTGAACAATGTTTGCGGTGTCGTTTACTTCGTTCGGAACTTCATACACGAAAGGTGCTGGAAGAAACTCGCGAACAAGTGCGTCAACTTCTTTATCAAGAGTTGCCGAGAAGAGAAGCTTCTGTGAATCACCACAGGCACGCATGATGCGCTTCACCGGTTCGATGAAGCCAAGGTCACACATGTGATCGGCTTCGTCAACCACGATGGTCTCAACTTCGCTTAGGTCAACAATCCCCTGAGCCATTAGGTCTTCTAGACGACCAGGTGTTGCAACGACGATGTCGGTTCCGCGGCTCATCATGTTTTCTTGACGACGCTGAGGAACGCCACCGTAGATGCAGGCAGTGTAGAAACCAACCGACTTCGCCAAAGCGTTAGCGGTGCGGTCAATCTGGTCTGCAAGTTCGCGAGTTGGCGCAAGAATGAGCGCGCGTGGCTTGCCTGGCTTGCGTGGCACTGAACCAGCTGCGATCAACTTGGTGATTAGTGGAACAACGAATGCAACGGTCTTTCCCGAGCCGGTCTTTCCGCGGCCGAGAACATCCATGCCGCCGATAGCCGCTGGGATGGTCGCTGCCTGAATAGGGAACGGTGAGGTGACACCCATCTGGTCTAGGGCAACGAGAAGCTTCGGGTGAAGGTTCATGTCGCTGAAGCTGCCTGAGATGTCAACGGTTGAAGCGTCGACGCTCTCTAGGCGTTCAAGCTTCTGGTCTTCAAAGAAGGCCTTCTTGTTTGGGTTGCTCTGGCGTGCGCCGTCAAAAGTGCGGTCGCGGTCGCGGTCGCGGTCTACACGGTCAGCGCGGTCTGGGCGACCGTTGGTGCTGTCGTCGCGGTAGTCGCGGTCGAACTTGCGAGGGCGGTCATCGAACTTGCGTGGTCCGCGTGATTCTGCACGATCGAAAGTTCTGGCCGGACGGTCTTCGAACTTGCGCGCAGGACGAGCATCGCGATCGAAAGTGCGTGGTGTGCGGTCTTCGCGAGCTGGGCGTGAGTCACGGTCAAAAGTTCTGGCCGGACGGTCTTCGAAACGACGAGGTGCTGCGCCATCGCGAGACGGGCGTGAGTCACGATCGAAAGTTCTTGCTGGTCGGTCTTCTCGAGTTCCGCGAGGTGCACGGTCGTCGCGCTGAAAGTTACTGCGGCGAGCAGGAGGCGTTGGGCTCCAGTCGCGTCGCTTGTCGCCACCGGCCGCCGGGCGAGCATCACGTGAGCTGCGCTCATCGCGAGAGTCACGAGCTGGACGTGCGTCACGGTCGAAAGTGCGCGGTGCGCGGTCTTCCCAACGCGAGGTCGGTGCACCCTTAGCAGCGCGAGGCTTGCGTGGGCCGCGGTCGTCTGCTGAGGCTGCTCTGAATTCTGAACGACCTCCGCGACCATCTTCGCGTGGCTTAAATTTTGATGTGCCCGCTGCCGATGCGCCTTTGCGGTGACCGGTCTTCGGAGCTGCTGATGAGCGCGCTGGTTTTCCCGCGCGCGCGTTTGAGTCGCCAAATTTTGGCATGTTTTTTCCTTTTAATTTGTGTTGATTTCGCAGGGAGTAGCTGCTCAATCGCGGGCTAGTCGAACTGCGCTAAACCCAAACACGAGAGCTGCATCCAAACAACGGATTCTCAAATAAAGGAAAGACTGGTGCATTCAATGCACTGCAAACGACTACTGTCACGAATTCGTAACGACTTCAGCCTAACCGCGCCACGCGCGAATGCCAAGAACTTTCTTGAACTAAATCAAGCCACGGATGGTTAGCTCAGCGTGCAACTCGGCATCTGAAGGCTCAACCAAGAACTTGCCGTCGGCAAACTGAATCACCGGGATGTTCTTTCGGCCAGCAATTTGCTCGGCTTCAGCTGCAAACTCTGGGGTGTGCTCGACATCCTTGAGTTCATATTCGACGCCGAGGGTGTTCATAAGAGCCTTTGAGCGGCGGCAGTCGCTGCACCAGTCGGCACTGTAGAAAGTTACTTCGCTCATTTTGGGCTCCTATCGAAGGCGGTTGCTGTCTGGAAGGTAAAGCACTTCACCATCAAAGGTTATTCCCGTTAGGTCGCGAATCACAATATCTGCCGGGCCGGCAAGGGCGGCCGCGGTGACACCAACGATCAACCCGACCCCGGCATCCTCGGCTGCCAAGGCTCCGGCGATTGCGTCTTCGAAAACAACGCAGTCTTCGGGAGCGAAACCCAAGCGTTCGGCACCGAGCAAATAAGGGTCTGGGTGCGGCTTGCCGCGCTTCACATCGTCTGCCGTCACCAACTCTGCCGGAACCCGAATGCCCGCCGCCTCAAGTCGTGCCTTCGCGAGCAGCGGGTTTGCCGACGTGCAAACCGTCCAGGTGCCAGCGCGCAAAGAAGAAGTCAAGTCAACAGCACCTGGCAACGCAACTGTGGTGTGTGCGGTGAGTTGCTCGAGCTCGTTGATGCGATTGTTGGCCACATCAAAAAGATCTGGCGATGAAATCCACTCGCGAACTTTATCTTCTGCGCGTTGCCCGGCGTGCTTGGGGTCATCCCAGTTAATGTGAGGCGCATATTCGCTGCACCAAATTGCCCAGGCATCGGCAGCGGCCGCGTGTGAATCAACTAAGACGCCGTCGTTGTCGAACAGCAAACCACTTGCAAAAAACTTCACGGATGAATTCTCGCGATGCCTATGCTTCGACCACGAGGTTTTGTTTGCGGTGGCGTTCGGTAATGCTCAGGTAAATTCCGGCGGCGGCGAGCAGCAAAAGCACAACTGCCGGAGCCATGTCTTGAAGCCACCACTGAAGTGTTGGTGCAGAAACGGTTGGCATCTGCTGCTCTTCGCCCTCAACCCATTCTGGCCAAACCTGAAGTTTTTGAATTGCGCTAGCGCCCATCGTGAACGACATGATTGAAACCGTTGCCCCGAAAACAATCGAAAGAACAAAGTTCACGGTTGCAGCACCTGCCGCGAGCGCGGTCTTCGGTTTAGGCGCTTCTACTCGCGCCTGACGTGCGCGCGCAGCAAATCGGGTTCCGTAAATCACACCCACACCGACTATTGAAATGATTAGCACCCACACCCAGGTGTCGAGGTTGGTGCGGGTTGCGTCATAGATAAACAGCCCAAGAATGATCGCGAACGCGGTGCTGAGAATCGGCACGGCATAGCCGAGTGCGAGCGCCTTCTGTCGCTCGCTCATCTTGGGTTTCGCCTCGCCCTCGGCGGCCACCGAAGCGCCGCGGAACACGAAGGCACGCAAGATCACATAAACGACCACACCGGTTGCCAGCAAAATCGGCAGGTATGTCCAGATGAATCGCTGAAAGACGTCGGAGTTTTGGCTCGAGGAGTTGAATGCACTCAGAAAGCTGGTGAGCGCAAAGATGGTTGTGGCTGCCAAGCCGATAATCACTGCCAATACGGTGAATCGCAAGGCCGCTCGAGCGAGGCTATCGCTTTCGTCGAGCGCAAGAGACTTCACGGCCCATCCGTGTGCGATTAGAGCCGAGAAAGTGCCAACGGCGAACGCAAGCAGATAGATGTAGATGGTTGGTTTGGCAATCGTCTCGTAGTTCTCTTGGCTAACCATAGAAAACCAGTTGGCGAACATCATGAGCGACCAAACCGCAGTCAGGCCGATTAGCGGCAATGCAATTGAGCGTTTGACCAGCGAAAGAGTTTTCATGGTTCAACGCTATACCCGTGGCAATAAACTGACGACATGATTCTGGTTATCGGCGAAGCACTAATCGACCTCATTGAGAACCGCTATCAAGCCGGCAGTTTCAACGCCGTAGTTGGCGGCGCAAACGCCAACGTGGCCCTGGCTCTTGCCCGTCGAGGAACCAAGCACCAGTTTCTTGGCCGCATCTCAAGCGACCGCTTCGGCAAGCTCATCCGTGAGCGTCTTGAAAGCAACGGAGTTCACCTCGAACACAGCGTCGCAGCCGAAGAACTCACCACGCTAGCCGTTGTCAGCATCGATTCGAACGGTGTGCCGTCTTATGCCTTCTATGTAAACGGCACTGCCGACTGGGGTTGGACGCCCGCCGAATTGCCAACCGACATCGAGCTCGAAAACATGCACGCGACCGCGATTCAGTTCGGCTGCCTAACCATGGCGATGCAGCCGTCAAGCGCAGTTATCGAGAAGTGGGCGGCAGAGCACTTTGTGCAGAACTCCGTGACGATCTCGCACGACATCAACATGCGCCCGGCCCTGGGTTTCGACGCCAGCCAAGAGCGCGTGCGAGTTGAGCGGCTCAACCAGATTTCACACATCATCAAGGCTTCAGACGAAGACATCGAGTGGCTCTATGGCCTAGCCGACGGTGCCGACCTCGATGAGATTGTTTATTCATGGATAGGTGACACCGAACGAATCGTTTTGGTTACTCGCGGTGCCGATGGCACTTCTATCTATCGCAAAGGCAGCAAGCGCACAGATGTGCCGTCGCGCAAGATCAACGTGGTTGACACCGTTGGCGCCGGAGACACGTTTTGCGCCAATCTTCTCGGGCAGCTGAGTGATGCAGATGTTCTTGGCAGCAATCCGTTCGATCGCCTCGAGAATCTAACCGACGCAGATTTGAGCGAATATGTTCGGGTTGCCGCGGTTGCCGCTTCAATTACCTGCGAGCGCGCCGGTTGCGAACCACCAACTTTGCACGACCTGAACCAAACACTTGCATAGAAGCATGCGTAGGCTTTAAGCATGAACAGCCTCGAAATGGATACCCTCAGCTTTGCCTTCAACCTGCTACTCGTATTGATTGCATTCACAATCGCAGCCGCTTGGGTCACTGCGCGAACTGCGCGCAGCAAGGGCTACAAGTTTTGGCTTTTCTTTGTGCTTTCTATTCTGAGCTGGTTCATCACGGCGGTAGTCACGGTGTTTCTCAAGCAAAAGGGTGTCGCCAACTCGAAGGTTCGACTTAGCTCAGTGCTAATGATTACTGCCGGAGCTTTCATTGAATTTGGTGCCCTCAGCTCGCTTCCAGCAATCGACCCAACGCTGAGCGATGAGCAGATCATGCTGGCCTTCATGGATTCGTCGGCTACCGGAACCCTTGTGGTTGCCCTCGCCGGCGCACTACTAATAGTGGCCGGCGTGGCAAACGACAAGCGCTCTGCCTAGCTCGGGCTAGGCGCGCCAGTCTGCGACATTCACCTGTTTGAGCCAATTCTCAAAGGTCTGGTTTCGCAGCACAGAGCGGGCACGCTTTGCACGCATGAGCTCAATTGCCTCTTCTGGCTGCATGCCATCGCGAATCAAGACCAAGGCCATGATTAGGCCCGACCGGTTAATGCCGGCCTGGCAACGAATCAAGACCTTCTTGCCGGCCTTCCAATCGCGGTGAGCCGTTGCCACAAGCTCGTGCAGGTCGGCGGTGTCGAAGTCTGACATGTCACCGTCATAGATTCCATAGCGAAGCTCTTTGACGAACCAGTCGGCAGGCATGGCCCAGGCATACATCGTCACGATGGTCTGAAACTCCTCGGGCGTGATCGGGGGTAGGTCGCTGCCGTAGCGGGCCTGCAGACGCAGGTCGTGTTCGTCATGGGTGCCACCAAGCCAGAGTCCGGGCATGACTTCATCCCAGAGGTTTTCAGGCAGGTAAGGGCTCTGATCTGGGCGCTTGGCCATGTCGAGTGCTGCTAGAAAGTCGTCGATTGAGAGTGACTCGGGCTCTTTTGGTGTGTTTTCGTTCATGCCTTATTTGTACAGCCACCCTCTGACATTCAACGGCGTGCCGCTGACAAACAATGTCGCCGGGTGGGCGCATAGTTATCTTCCGTCTAAATTTGGGGTTTCACTTTTTACGAACTGAAGGGGCTTTTATGTCTGATTTCTGGGATTACCGCGGTTGGGAGCGCAACGAAGAGAGCAACGACTGGCAAGACATTCACGGTGAAAACCTTGAATTTCGCGCCGATGCTCTTTTGAACCGCGCTGTTACGAGCGGCCTAGAAAAAGATGAAATCGAAAAGACCATCAGTTACCTGGCAGCAGCGGTCGACGTTAATCGCGAGATCGGGCGCATCCCTGAATTGTTAGATTGTCTTCTTTTGCTCGGCGACTGCTACCTGCGAGAAGAGCGTGGCGAAGATGTCGCCGAAGTTGCTCTCGAGGCTGAAAAGATTGCGCTGCAGAATTTCAACGACAAGGCGAGAGCTAAGGCGATTCACCTTCAGGGTTACAACTACTTTTTAAACAAGAGCTATTCACTTGCGGCAGATCACTCGGCAACCGCCGGAGGGCTCTATGAGTCTGGTGGCTCGCCGAAAGACGCATTCGCAACCTACGTTTCTGCCGGCCGCCTGTATCGCTGGCGCGGCGAACGCACAAAGTCAATCGAGGCCTTCGAGAACGCACTTCGCGTTGCAATTGACGACGAAAACATCGAGAACATCGTCGAGGCAAAGAGCTACATCGCGTTTATGCAACTTCGGATCACCCCAATCGTCGACTTGGCAGAGGCAGCGAGTTTCATTGCGAAAACTCGCGACCAGATGAAAATCGCAAAAGAGCGCAACGTGACGATTCGTCGTCTCGATTCGGCCGAGGCCTGGCTCAAGGTGCACAGCAAGCCGCACGAAGCAGCCAGAGATTTTGACTTTCTGTCAGAATTTTCGCGTTCAGAAAAATCAACGCTCGACACCACTGAAATGACTTTGGGTAAGGCCTATGCGCTCGCTCAATTCGAGCACGGTGAAAAGTATGTGCAGGCACTTCGCTCGATTCTTGCCGTAATCGAAGAACTAGAGTCAACCGTTGGGGTTCTCGAGGTTGTCGAACCTTTGGCTGCCTTCTATCCGGCGGCAGGCCAACACATTGAGGCCGAACAGGTCTGGGTTCGAGGCAGGGCAATTGCCGAAAAGCGCGGCGAATCAGATGAGTCACTGAGTTACTTTGACCAAATGATTGCGCTCTGCATCTCGAACTACGCAGAACCGGGTCGAGCGCTCGGTGCCCTTGAGAGCAAGTTGCCAAAGACAATCGAAAAGCCGCTTCCGTATGCCTTTGAATACGCCTTGGCTAAAAGCTATGCGGCTAACGACCGCACGACCGAGTCGCTAATCGTGATTGATCGAGCTCTAGACAACATGCCCGAGAGCGACACCGCGGTTATGGCCTTTGCAGAATTGCACGAACTCAGGTGCGAACTCATGGCAAAGCAGGGTAACCACTCTGCCGTGAGGGCCGAGGCACGAATCAGTTTCGACGCTTACTTCGACTTGGGTGAAATCGAAAAGGCCAAGCGCTTGAAAGAGAAATACTTGAAGCCAGAACCCGGCGACCCAGATCCAGATACCGGTGCAATCACGCTTGGCAACTGGGGTTAGCTAAAGCGATTAGGCAATAAAGATGGTCGCACTGAACTTGGTGCGGCCATCTTCTGTTTTGTCGAGCTTCCAGGTGTGAGTTAGTTCTGAGTAAAGTTTCGAGCCAAAGCCGTTGCCTCGCGAGTTGACAGGAGGTTTGCCGTTGTTGACAATCGAAAGCAAAATCAAGTTGTTTGAAACCTTTGCTTCGATTTCGATTTCACTGGCAGAACCGTGCTTGATTGCATTAGACACCGCTTCGCGCAAAACCTCGGCTACTGCCTCGCCGACCAAGGGCTTTTTCTTGGTCACCTGATAAACGGGTTTTGTGACGTTGCTATAGATTTCGCAGGTCGACTGCCAAACCTCAATAATCTGCGAGAGCACATCCCTGAGATCTACACTTTCGAGTGACTCAAACTTCAGCACCTCTAAAGCAGAAGCCAAATCTTCATTTACCGACTGAATAAGTTTTTTCGAAGGTCGCGTTGACTGAGCCAATCGCATAGCCGAGGCATAGAGTGCTGCCTGCACCGGGCCGTGCAAAACTGTTGCGATGCGGCGGCGATTCAACCAAAGTTCGCGCCGCGCCTGCGAGTTAAGAAGTTCTAGCTTCTCGTTTACTTCTTGCGCGTTTAGCTGCGTCGCATAACGCTGAGTCTGACGCACCTGTCCCACAAACATGGCCAGGCCAATTATCAGAGTGAGCATGATTATGCGTGCCGAAGGAAAGAGTCCGGCACCAAGGTTCGCCAAGCTAAGTGCGAGAGTGGCCACTGCGCCAGCGCCAGCGAATACTGCTAGTTGCGCCAAGAGCGCGAGAATGGCTGTTGCGCGAACCTTGCGAAGGGCTAGAGCAGCCAGCTCCAGAGTGGCAAGCAGCGAAAGCGCAAAGACCACCAGCGCTAGGGCGGCATCCTGGCGATAAAAAACCACTGCGGCGGGGGTCGAGATCAGAGTTATGAGTGCGGTCGACCAAAACGGCACAATTTGGTAAGCAACCTGAATTCTCGTGCTGAGCCTGAAGTTCTCTCGAATCGAAACCTTGGGTGGCTCAACCTCGGTGGCGTTCAGCTCGTCAGAACTCTGAGCGATATCTCGACTCAGCGGACGAATCACATCATCGATGGTGCTTCGAAGCGCTTTGACCTCGCGGCCCAGTTCTGAAGATTTGGCGCCCTGAATCTTCTGCATCAACTCTTGGATAACGGGTGAGATTAGCCCGGATACCCGCCCGGCAACCTCGGCGTTCATTCGCGAAATCTCAGCGCGCATCGAACTCAAACGCTTCTCGAGCAAAAGGCGGCTGGTTTCGAGTTTCTCTAGCTCGACCGTGGCCCTTACCGAATTTGAAACCAGAATGGTCACCAGCGACAGCGAAACGAAAATGAAAAGCGGCGAACCGAACAGGCGATATTGCCACTCATCGGCCGGAATCACGCCGAGCTCTTTTCCGACTTGATAGATCACAACTCCGCGGGCGAATCCGGCAACCAAATAGATGAGCAGGTAAACATAAGCCGGTGGATTCACTGAAGCAAGAAGTCTTCTTGCCGCGAGCAAGATAGCTACAACTGCCGAGTAGCCGAGAACCGAAATCAAGAGCCAGTTGCCGAAGGTTCCTTCTTCTCTGCCGTAGTCGAGCACCATATTCGAAAGAATTACCGGAACCGCTGCGCCGAGAATTGTTTCGTTGCTCAGCGAGTATTTGCTACCGAGTTGCTGCACGGCGCGTGCCATGCGGAATCTCGGAGTGGTTGAGTACTCGGCCATTACTCGCCCGGACGAGTCGCCAGAAAATACTTTTTGACAGCATCGACGCGAGAGTTGCCCGCATCTTGAACATCGATGCCCAGTGCTTCGAAGATTCGACTAACCATTCCTTCAACAGCTCTCACGCTTGTCTGTCGCGCATCGGCAATCTGCTGATTTGAAAGACCATCGGCGATTAGTTTCAAAACTTCGAGTTGCTTGGCCGAAAGTTCTGCCAATGGTCTCTGCGAATCTAGATCGTGACGAAACCCACTCGAGTCTTCGCTCTTCAATACAACGTTTAGCGCTGCAACCAGTTCACTCGCATCGACGAGATTCGATTTGCGCAGATAGGCCGCGTTCTTTGGAATGTGCTTTGTCGACTTTCCGGCAAGCCTCGGGTCTGGAAGGTTGGTCAAGAAAACAACCGCTAACTCTGGGCTTTCTGCCATCAACGCAGTCGCCAAATCGAAGCCGTCAGGGCCGGGGCCGAGCTCAATGTCGATGACCATGGCATCGGGGTCAACGGCCAAATGAACCCGCTTGGCATCGGCGGCGTTGGCGGCGGTAGTCACCCTAAATCCTGCAGATTCGAGGCTTTTGCCAATGAGGTCGCGCATGAGCGGCTCATTCTCAACGACTACAACGTGTCTCGACAACATAAGAACTCCAGCCTATTAGGCGGGCAAAACCTTAAGGGTCTTGAGTGTTGGGTCGGCCACGAACTTGATCATGACGCCCATGTCTCGCGCTTGAAACAAGGCGCTAAGTGCCGCCTCGGTGATGCGCTCGCCAGGTGATAGCACAGGCACACCGGGTGGATATGGGCAGATCATCTCGGCAGAAACACGACCAACGGCCTCGGCTGCCGGCACCACTTCGTATTCCGAGAAGAAAGCCTCGCGCGGGGTCACCACAACCTCGGGCTCAATCGAGAACGCGGGTAAAATTTCGATGGGTCGCGGGGTGCCTCGATGCGAATTCACCGACGCGATGATTCGTTGAACCAAGTCGTCAACCCGATCAGGAGTGTCGGCAAAGGTAATCATCGGAATCAAAATGTCGCGGTTCGCCATTTCAATATCGATGTTGGCGGCAAGCAAGTCTGCCTCAACCTTGTTGCCATCTGCTCCGCAACTCGATAGCAGAATCACAAGTTTCAAAGGGTCGATGTATTCGCCATCAATCACATCTATGCCAGCGGCAACCAAAGATGCTCTACCCTTTTCGGTTGCCTCAATCACCGGGCCAATCAATTCGTGCCCGTGTCTCTCTAGTAATGCTCGAGCTGCATCAATCGACGCAAGAATTCGACCAGACATAGATGTGGTTTGCGTTGAGTCAAACATTTTGTTGAAGCGCGCCAAGTCGACATACTTTGAGTTCACCAAAACAAAACTCGCCTGCGAATAGCTCGGCAGAGTTTTGTGCGCTGAGGTCACAACTATGTCGGCGCCTTCGCTTAGCGGGTGACCCGGCAGCTCGGGGTGAAAACCGTAGTGCGCCGCCCAAGCGGCATCAACCACGAGCGGAATTCCATGTGAGTGCGCAACCGCTGCGAGGCGAGGAATGTTCGACATTGTGCCGACATAAGAAGGTTCGCCAATCAACACCGCCTTTGCATCTGGGTGCTGAGCAAGGGTTTCTGCCAAACGAGTCGATGGCAAATATTCGGGCAATCCGGTTGCCGGGTTGATCTCGGGGCGAATCCAAACTGGCACAACGCCCGCATAGACCATGCCAACCAACACCGACTTGTGAAGCGTTCGCGAGACTATTACCTTGTCACCGGGTGAGGCAACGGCCATTACGGCCGCGTGGTTAGAACCAGATGAGCCGTTGACACCGAAGCGACAGAGGTCTGCGCCCCAAAGTCTGGCGGCGAGCGCTTCGGCCTCGAGAATCAGGCTGGGTGAAATGCGGTGCGGGTGGTTGCCCGGCAGAACCGGAATGTCACCGTCAACTACGGTTCCGGTGAGGTCGTTTCGGCCTTTGTGGCCAGGAATTTGAAAGGGTGACCTGTCGGTCTCCATATCGCGAATCCACGCATCTAATAGGGGTGCACTTGAGCGCAAACCCATCGGGTCTTTAGGGTCTAACAGAGTAGCCGCACCGAATGCGTGACCGGTCAATATCCCAACCTCTCAATAGCGAACTAATAGCCTACGAAACTACACACGGATGAAAAAGGGCCGGAGGGATTCCCCGGCCCTTCATCCAAGAATTAATCTTTAGAATTCGACCTTGGTCACGTTGGTATCTAGCAAAACGCTTGGACCGAAAGTGGTCGAAAGAGCTGCCTTTACTAGGTAGCGACCCTTCGAGCTCGACGGCTTCAAACGCATTACTTCTTCAAGCGCTGCCTCTAGGTTCTCGCCTAGCTGCTCCTTGGTGAAAGATGCCTTGCCAATGATGAAGTGAAGGTTCGACTGCTTGTCGATGCGAAACTCGATCTTTCCACCCTTGATGTCAGCAACTGCCTTAGCAACGTCTGGGGTTACGGTTCCGGTCTTAGGGTTCGGCATTAGGTTACGAGGACCAAGCACCTTACCTAGGCGACCGACCTTACCCATGAGTTCTGGGGTCGATACTGCTGAGTCGAAAGCAGTCCAGCCTGCGGCTACCTTCTCGATTAGCTCGTCGCCACCAACTTCGTCAGCGCCTGCTGCAACTGCAGCTTCAGCTGCGGCACCAGTTGCAAAAACGATAACGCGGGCGGTCTTTCCAGTTCCGTGTGGAAGCGAAACGGTTCCACGAATCATCTGGTCGGCCTTGCGAGGGTCAACGCCAAGCTTGAGAGCAACCTCGATGGTTGAGTCAAACTTCTTTGAGCCAGTCTCACGAATAATCGTGACTGCCTCGGCTGGGGTGTAGAACTTGCCCTCTGTGATGAGAGCAGCTGCGGCCTGGTAGGCCTTTGAGCGCTTTGCCATTCTGTTTTTCCTTTTCTTTGGTCACAGTTGTGGTTGTGCAGATCGCGCGCGATCCTCCCACGACTTCTTTTTTGTTTTGCTTATGCGTCGACGGTGATGCCCATGCTGCGGGCAGTGCCGGCAATGATCTTCGCTGCAGCGTCAACATCGTTGGCGTTGAGGTCAGACATCTTCTGCTCAGCAATCTTGTAGAGCGCATCCTTCGATAGGTGTGCAACCTTCACGGTGTGTGGGGTTGACGAACCCTTCTGCACGTTTGCTGCCTTCTTGATGAGTTCAGCTGCAGGTGGGGTCTTCAATACGAAGGTGAATGAGCGGTCTTCGTAAACAGTGATCTCCACTGGAATTACGTTTCCGCGCTGATCTGCAGTTGCGTTGTTGTACGCGGTGCAGAACTCCATAATGTTCACACCGTGCTGACCTAGCGCAGGTCCGATTGGTGGAGCTGGGTTAGCAGCGCCCGCCTGGATCTGAAGCTTGATCATTCCGGTGATCTTTTTCTTCGGTGCCATTTGATTATTCCTTTTTGTTGTTGTGGAACTCTTTGTAAATCTGTGGTGGTTAGTTCAGTGAGCCAACCTGCTCGAAGCCCAACTCAACCGGAGTCTCGCGCTCGAACAGTGAAACAAGAACGGTTAGCTTGCCGCTCTCTGGTTTGATCTCGCTGATTGTTCCAGGCAGACCTGCGAACGAACCATCCTTGATCATGATGCTCTCGCCAACCTTGTAGTCAACGTTGATAACAAGAGACTTGCCCTTGCCACCCTTGACCACGCCGGTTGGGCGTGAACCGGTCTTGACGACCTCTTCTTTCGGAATGCGCTCTTCGTAGAGTGCCTTCTTAAGCATTTCCCAGGCCTCGGTTGGGCGCAGCGGGGTTGGGTTCTGAGCGTTGCCCACGAAGCCGGTAACCGCAGGGGTCTGGCGCACGAGGTCGCCCGAGTCTTCGTTTAGCTCCATGCGAACCCAAACGTATCCAGGAATCATGACCTTCTTGACGAGCTTGCGCTCACCGTTCTTAACCTCGATGGTCTCTTCGATTGGAACAACGATTTCGAAAATGCTGTCGCCACCGGCAAGCTGTGATGCACGGTTTTCGATGTTCTGCTTTACGCGCTTCTCATAACCTGCGTAGCTGTGAACGACATACCACTTGCCAGCAAGTGCGCGAAACTCGCCCTTGAAAATTGCGTAGACATCGTCATCTTCTTCGACTGCGGCCGCCTGCTCAGAAGCAACTGCGGTGTCTTCAACAACCGACATCGCTGCCTCTTCTGCCGACATGTCGAGGGCGGCGTCAGCTGCCTCTTCGAACTCTTCGGCGACAGCATCGAGTTGCTCGTGCTGTGCTTCGTGCTCGGTCTCGACTAGAGCTTCTAGCTCGTCGCGTTCGATTTCACTCACTGCGTTTCCTATCGTTGAAAAACTGTTTTGCTGCAAAAACTTTTAGTCGGTTGGGCTTGGGGTGAATACCCAGCTCACACCGGTGAAGAACAACCAGTCGAACAAGCTGATGATTGCCATCACAACAACAACGAACGCCAAAACCACGGCGGTGTAGTTGCGAAGCTCAGCCCAAGTAGGTTTGGTTACCTTCTTTAGTTCGGCAACAACCTGCTTGAAGAACAAAACGGTGCGACCAATGACTCCGCGCTTAGACGCTTTGTCAGCTTTCGCCTTCTCGACTAGATCTTCTGAGACCTGTTCGATTTCTTCTGACATCTGTGTTCCTTCTTCTTTGTTGTTACTTGCAGGCCAGACAGGACTCGAACCTGCAACTTGCGGTTTTGGAGACCGCTGCTCTACCAATTGAACTACTGACCTATTCGAAGAAAACTCGTGCGAAGCTTAAGCGGCAAAAGACACACTTCTAGATTGAAATCTAAGGTGATTTTTTGCCAGATTAGGCTGCGGAGTTGTCAACTTCCTTCGGTAAGTCTAAACGCCTTGCCGCCTAGATAGCAAGCCGAATAAGGGCGTTAGGCTTGGCTCGTGACTGAATTTACTCGAATCTCAAAGCGCATCGCCTCGATCGCCGAATCGGCGACACTCAAGGTTGACGCCAAGGCCAAGGCCCTTCAGGCTGCTGGTCGCCCGGTTATCTCGTATGCCGCTGGCGAGCCAGACTTTGCCACACCCCAGCACATCGTTGAGGCGGCCTCTCGGGCCGTTATCGACCCCAAAAACCACCGCTACACCCCAGCAATTGGCTTGCCAGACCTTCGCGAGGCCATTGCTCAGAAGACTTTGACCGATTCGGGCACACAAATCACGGCCGCCCAGGTTGTGGTCACAAATGGCGGAAAACAGGCTGTTTATCAGGCGTTTGCCACCCTGCTCGACCCGGGTGACGAGGTTTTGATGCCTACCCCGTTCTGGACAACCTATCCAGAAGCCATTCGCCTTGCCGGTGGTGTGCCAGTCGAGGTCTTCGCTGGGGCAGACCAGGGCTACCGCGTCACGGTCGAACAGCTCGAAGCGGCTCGCACCTCGAGATCTAAGGTTTTGCTCTTCGTAAGCCCTTCGAACCCTACTGGCGCGGTTTACAGCCATGAAGAGACCGAGGCCATTGGTCGCTGGGCCTACGAAAACGGCATGTGGGTCGTGACAGATGAGATCTACCAGAACCTGGTCTACGACGGCCTCAAGGCTGTCTCGATCACCGAGGCCGTTCCAGAGCTAACCGACCGCACCATCATGGTGAACGGCGTAGCCAAAACCTATGCAATGACCGGATGGCGCCTTGGCTGGATGGCCGGCCCGCTCGACGCGATGAAAGCCGCTGGCAATCTGCAGTCACACCTAACTTCGAACGTCTCGAACATTTCGCAGCGCGCGGCAATTGCGGCACTAACCGGGCCGCAAGATGAAGTGCTTGCAATGCGCGAAGCCTTCGACCGTCGCAGAAAAGTTGCGGTTTCAGAACTGCGCAAGATTGACGGTTGGAATGCTCCGATGCCAGAAGGTGCGTTCTATGTTTACAGCGACGTTTCTGCATTGCTCGGTCGCGAGTGGGGTGGAAACAAAATCAACACTTCGCTCGAACTCTGCGACTACATTCTTGACGCTGCAGAAGTTGCGCTTGTTCCTGGTGAAGCCTTCGGGCCATCGGGTTACGTTCGCATGAGTTACGCGCTGGGTGACGAGCAACTGCTTGAGGGCATTCAGCGACTACAGGCTCTGTTCAAGTAATTCGTGCAAGATTCGCATGTCGTGTCGTCATAACTAGACGCCACTCCCGCTGCTCGCAGAAACTTTTCGGCTAAAAACCAATAAAGCTAGGTTCGGGAATCAGATTGATTCCAAAGGTTGCCGCAACGCGCTCTTGAATAAATCGTGCAAGCTCGGCCACCTCTTTCGCACTCGCTCCACCGCGATTAGTGATTGCCAAAGCGTGCTTGGTCGAGATTCCGGCTTTCGAGTCTCCAAGTTGCAAACCCTTTTTCACACCACTCTGCTCAATCAACCAGGCCGCAGAAAGTTTCACACGCTCGGCGTCATCATCCATGGGCCAGGCCGGAGCATCTAGCGGAAGCGTTCTCGCGAAGCTTGCGCTCACAATTGGGTTGGTGAAAAAACTTCCGCAGCTGTGAGTGTCTCGATCTGCTTCGTTTAAGACCATGCCCTTGGATGCTCGCAGCTCAAGCACCTCTTGGCGACGGCGGCGCATCAACTCGGTTGAACCCGCCGGCAAATCGCTAAGCAACTGAAACTCAACCCAGGTGATCACACCAACCTTTGAGCGCTTTAGAACGCTGTCGCGATAGGCCAGTTCGAGCTGCTCCTTTTCGAGAATCTGCAGCTCTCCGGTGGCATAGTCGAGAAACTCGACTCGAACCAAAACATCAGCAATCTCTTGGCCGTAAGCCCCGATGTTCTGCACCGGAGCCGCCCCCACACTGCCCGGAATGCCGCTAAGCGATTCGACTCCTCCGAGCCCGTGCTCAACGCAGTGTTCAACAAAGTAATCCCAGTTCTCGCCAGCCTGAACTCTAAGGTGCCCCTGACCCAAACGTTCGATTCCGCTGGTTTCGATCTTTACAACGCGCAAGTTTTCGATGTGATCAGAAACCACTACGTTGCTACCGCCGCCCAGAACAAACCAGTCTTCGCCGGTTGCCCAAACTTCGCGCACGCTCTCGAGCAACTCTTCATATGTCTTAACAACAATGAGTTCGGCCGGCACACCACCGACACCGATGGTTGTAACCTCGCTGAGCGCAACAGAATTAGCGCGAAGCGCTGTCATTAGATGCGAACCCTTGCCTGAGCCTTGCCGAGAACCGCAACGTCTGCGCAGCTCGCGGTGATGTCGATGCGAACAATTGAATTCTCGGCATCAATCTCACCGATTTTGCCGCTGACGGTTAGCAGCGCGCCTTTCGCCGCATCAACAAAAACGGGTTTGGTGAATCGCACGCCGTAGTCGACAATTCGGCCGGGGTCACCTATCCAGTTGATTGCAACTTGAACGGCAGCGCCCATTGTGAGCATGCCGTGCGCAAGAACACCGTCAAGACCAACCGCCTTTGCGATGTCGTCACGATAGTGAATCGGGTTGAAGTCGCCAGAGGCTCCGGCATAACGCACCAAAGAATCGCGAGTCAATCGATACTCGATGGTTGCGATTTCTTGACCAACCTCAAGCGAGGCAATGTTGATGTGAGTCATTACTCTTCACCTCGAACCACGAGAGTCGAAATTGCTGTGCAGACCAGTTGCTTCTCGGCGTCGTGAATCTTCGTTTCAAAAGTCACCATTGCGTGCGCGCCGAGAGTCTTTACCGAAGCAACAGTGAGCTGGCTGGTCAGCTCATCACCGGCAACAATCGGGCGGGCGTGAATAAAGCGCTGATCTCCGTGCACCACTCGGCTGAAGTCGATGTCGGCCTCTTTGTCTGCCAGCACCGAGCTGAGGCTGCGCTCCTGAATCACCACGGCAAAGGTAGGTGGAGCAACCACGTCTGAATAGCCCGCTGCCTGGGCTGCGAAGACATCGAGGTTGATTGGGCTGGTTGATTGCACAGCCAGTGCAAATTCACGGATTTTCTCTCGGCCCACCAAATAGGGGGCAGTTTCTGGGTAGGCCTTGCCTTCGATGTTTGCGTTCACCACGTGCTTAAGCGTAGCCAAACAGCACCTATAAAGATGCCTCGAACTTGAAGGACTTGATTGCAAGTCCTTCAACTACGTAGTTCGAAAGGTAACAAATGAAGATCCGCAAGAGCAGCATTGCAGCTGCAGTAGCGACTTTGGCAGCGGGATCAATGCTTGCAGTAAGCACCCCAGCCATCGCTAACACCCCAACACTCTTGGTCTGGGTAGACAGCAACCGTGTAGGAACGTTTAAACCGTCTGTCGACGCTTGGGCTAAGGCCAACGGCGTCACCGTAACCCTCACCGGTAAAGACTTCGGCAGCGTTCGCGATCAGATGAAGACCGCGGTTCCTGCTGGAACTGGCCCTGACCTACTTATCGGTGCAGCACACGACTGGACCGGCAGCTTAGTTTCCGCCGGCGTCGTGAGTCCGATTACTTTGTCGGCAAGCACGTCTAGTTCACTAGACCCAAGAAGCGTGAAGGCGTTCAACTTCGCTGGTAAGCAGTATGGAATGCCGTTCTATACAGAAAATATTGCCCTTATCCGCAGCCTAAAGACTGCTAAGAAAGCACCTACTACCGGTGCACAGATCAAGAATGGTGAACTTCAGGTGGGAACCTGGAACACTGTGAATGGAGACCCTTACCACTTCTACCCAATCCAGAGCTCATTCGGTGCACCTGTATTTGAGAAAACCTCAAAAGGTTGGACTACCACCGTTGCCATGGGTAACGCCGGTGGAGATGCTTTTGCTAGGTACTTAGCAAGTAAGGGCGAGAAGTTCTTCGGCAAGGGCGGCTTTGGCTGGGATGACGCAGTTTGTGGCATCAAGAATGGCACACTCAAGTACTGGATTACCGGACCATGGGCAATCACAGCCCTAGAAAAAGGCAACTCAAAGTGCACCAAGCCTTCGGTGGCTGACAAGGACTTTGCAATCTCAGCTATCCCATCATTTGGTGGAAAGCCAGCTGTTCAGTTCTACGGTGCAAAGGGTGGCTACATCAGCAACAGTCCATCAACTGACGTTGTAAACGCAACTCAGTTGTTGACCTACCTTGCAAGCAAAGAGGCGGGAATCAGCTACTTCAATGTTGATCGCTTCTCGCCCGCTAACAGGGCTGCTCTAACAGTTGCTCAGAACGACCCAGTAATTCGAGCATTTGCTGCCGCCGGCAAGAACGCGGTTGAAATGCCGAACATCGTGGCAATGGACAGCGTCTGGGACCGCTGGGGCAAGACCGAAGCACGACTGTTGACTGGTAAGTCAACGAACCCAGTTGCAGACTGGCGGGCTATGACCACAGCAACCCAGGAAATGCTGAGAACCAACTAATTAGATTCAAGAC
>JACCDY011443600.1_pt1 | contig 19211 bp, 18 predicted proteins | sample 7446391 | NCBI WGS metagenome assembly JACCDY01 (sample SAMN15323451, study PRJNA562643) | freshwater metagenome | isolation source: river surface water | place: USA:Blue River Watershed | collected 2017-08-18
AACTTCAGAATGCTCATCAGAGAAAATGTGCAAACAATGATGCCCAAGGATTTGAAGTGGCGCCAATGACTATCGCCAATTTTGTAGGTGATTGCTGCCAATAAACCTGTAGCCGCAGCAGCAATACCTCCTAAGATCAGATTGACTGAGGGATGATCAGCGGCACTGGCATAGATCATGCCAATACCAAGTACAAAGAGTCCACCAGGGGATATCAAACCAAGAGTAGCAATCATGGCGCCGAGAGCACCCCTGAGGTGATCCCCAGAAAGCACTGCCATATTAACTGAATTAAGCCCCGGCATGGTTTGACTAATAGCAAGGTAGGCCATGAACTCATCGGCACTAAGCCACTTACGCTTCTCTACCAACAAGATGCGTTCGTAAGCAATAATGCCGCCCCCAAAACTAACGGCGCCAATAATTAAAAACTGAATGAAGAGATCACGTAAGTCGGGAGACTTCGCCATTTGAGAGTCAGATGGAAGCTGTTGACTCACTCAGGCTTTCCATAAATCAGCGCTGTTTTTGTACTGCCAATTTCTAGCCAACTTGCCAATTCCACCTGGAGCTTTTTGAAGAATTTATCTGCACGCTTATGGGCCTTAGCTTGCCCCCTATTAGAATCATTCACTCGATATGAAAAAGCAAGTTCGCCAATAATGGGATCGCCAACGCTTTTCATCCATATAGCGATCTCACAATGTGCCTGCACGCCATCGCCGAAAACCAAGTTGCCAATTGGAAGGCATGCCTCAAGAATTTTATTAGTCCGACCCCCCACAATCCGAATAGGTGCTTTTTTATCAATGGGGAGCGTCATCAGTCCCGGGAAATATTTGCCAACACTAGTCAAAGACTTTTCAAATAAGCTGTCAATGGGAACGGCATCCAGAATGGCGTTATTTGAGTAAATCGATCTAGCAGACCCGACTGCATCACCTCGTAATATCTCTTCCTTTAGGCGCAATCTAGATTTAATACTTTTCTTTGGAGATGGATCGAACTGATGAGACTGGGCAAGATTTCCGGTTCGGCACTTGAGAGTCACTTCACACCAATCATCAACCCAGACATTTTGCCGTGATTCACGAACTCGTAGGATGACATTGTTGCGACGAAAATCTTCGCCAGGCGTATCGTAAAAATAAATATTGCGAAGCCCGGTCGTAGCGTTATCTAGATGGAAAAACTCGACTTTACTTTTCTTGCAGAACTTCAGAATTTGCTCGCTTAAGGCGGTGACCCTACTCCGACGATCCAGGCCTTGAGGCTTTATGAGAAGTTTGAATTCTCGATTAGTAATTAATGTCTTAGATTTCATGCAGTTAACCCCTCATATTGTTGAGAGGTTAACACTTTCTAGCGTAACTCAGTAGATCTCTGGAACGTACATAGCCTTGGGAACCGGGCCGCGCAAGTAGTCTGGATTGTGGACGCGAGCAGGCAAGGTAATCTCTGGATGCTCAATTTCTTTATAAGGAATTTGATCTAGCAGGTGAGAAATACAATTTAAACGTGCTTTTTTCTTATCATTAGCAGCCACAACCCACCACGGCGCCTCAGGAATATTAGTGCGCTCAAGCATGGTCTCTTTCGCCTTGGTATATGCCTCCCAATGACGGCGAGCATCCAAATCCATTGGGCTCAGTTTCCACTGCTTTAATGGATCATGAATCCGCACCATGAAGCGGCTGTATTGCTCATCATCTGAGATAGAGAACCAGTATTTAATCAGAATGATTCCAGAGCGAATAATCATGCGTTCAAACTCAGGTACCGTGCGCAGAAATTCCTCGTATTCATCGTCAGTACAAAAGCCCATTACTTTTTCAACACCAGCGCGGTTATACCAGCTGCGGTCAAATAAGACGATCTCGCCACCAGCAGGTAGGTTTGATACGTAGCGCTGAAAATACCACTGAGTTTTCTCACGCTCGCTAGGTGCAGTCAATGCAACGACTTTACATACGCGAGGATTTAGACGTTGGGTGATCCGTTTGATCGCGCCGCCCTTACCTGCAGAATCTCGACCTTCAAATAAAACCGCCACCTTGAGTTTGTTTTCTACTACCCAATCTTGGAGTTTTACCAATTCACCCTGCAGGCGAAACAATTCCTTGAAGTAGACATTTCGCGGTATGACGGAGGCACTTCCACCATCAGGCGATAAGCGATCATCATCGAGCTCCATTTCGAGCTCTTCATCCATACTATCTAGAATGTCTTCGCGAGCGCGCTTGTACCACTCATCTATTTCTTTATGCTTTGACGTCATATGTCTTTCCGATACTGATTTCTCTTTGTACCTCTAGGATATGACACTTTTATTACATATATAGTTTATAAGGCTTTAGTAATCGCATCCTGGCAATAAAGGGCGAGTTCTTTTCGATCAGAATTTTCAACTTTGGCAGTCATATAGGGCTCAATTAGGCTTAAATGCACCTCTATATCCCGCTTCCCAATGACATTGGACATCGATTCTAGTAACCCCATATCTCCAATAAAGGCAGGGGCATCACTCCTCAGGCCGGTTGACCTTAACCGGTAGGCAATGGCTATTGGAAAGACTGGTGCATGAGCAAGGATGGCAGATTCAAATAAATTCGGCTTAAACGGCAATACTGTTGCCCCAGCGGTAGAAGTACCTTCGGGAAAAATACAGACTGACTCCAGCTTCAAAACCTGAGCCATCTGATCTACCACCGCTCTCGCATGGCGGGCACTATCTCTTCGAATAAATACGGTACCCAACTGCTCCGCCATCAATCCAAATACCGGCCAACCCCGTACTTCTGATTTAGCAACAAAACGGACCGGTTTAAATGCATTGATGACATGAATATCCAGCCAGGAGATGTGATTTGATGCCAGCAAATAGGGGCTAGACGTTAATATCTCCACCCCAGTCACGCGCAACTGAATATTGAAAATAGTTAATAATTTCTTAGACCATTGTTGTATGTGGCAGTCCTTTTGTTCTCGATTTAGAAATGGAAAAAGGAGGGAGAGCTTGCAGATTCCGCAAATCACGTGCAATAGAATTTGAATCCAAATCCAATAGCGAAGCCAACTACTCGGTCTTGAAGTGGGGTTTGATTGGGAATACTTCATATCTAAGCGTAATATAAATCAAGTCATCAAACTGTCTTGAAAGTGTCATGAGGTCTTCACAATTCATCAGCTTAATAGATACTCATGACGCATTACAGAGCGATTTGGATTTCAGATGTACACCTAGGAACATCAGGGTGTCAGGCAAATTACCTCTTGGATTTCTTAAAACATAATGAGGCCGATCAGTTTTACCTGGTAGGTGACATTATCGATGGCTGGCGCTTAAAACAGTCATTTTACTGGCCACAAACCCATAACGATGTCGTTCAAAAGTTATTACGCAAAGCACGTAAAGGTGCAGAAGTCATTTACATTCCTGGCAACCATGATGAAGCAGCACGGCAGTATTTTGGGATGTCTTTTGGAGATATCAAGGTTCAAGAAGAGGTAATACACACAACCCTAGATGGGCGCAAGCTTTGGGTAACCCATGGCGATTTATTTGATGGCGTAATGCAATACGCAAAATGGCTTGCCTATGTCGGGGATTCACTGTATTCCTTTATCTTATACATCAATCGCTACTTCAATATGTTGCGCGTCAAGATGGGATTGCAATACTGGTCTCTCTCCCAATATCTTAAGCATCAAGTAAAAAATGCTGTTAGCTATATAGCTGACTTCGAGCACATTATGGCTAGAGAAGCCCGCCTCAGGAATTGTGATGGCGTCGTATGTGGTCATATCCATAAAGCTGAAATTCGTGAAATCGATGGCCTGCTCTATTGCAATGATGGGGATTGGGTTGAAAGCTTATCCGCATTAGTTGAAACAACTGAAGGCGAACTCAAAATCATTTACTGGACTCACATTAAAGGTGATCCAGTTGAGACTCCTGAAATGATCCTCCAACCCGCTATTGAATCACTTATCAAAGAGGCTACCGCATGAAAATTATGATCATCACTGATGCATGGGATCCGCAAGTTAACGGTGTTGTAAGAACACTAAAGCAGACTCGTGCTGAGTTGATCGGCATGGGTCACGAAGTTGAAATGATTACGCCAAATGGCTTTAGATCTATTCCATGCCCTACTTATCCAGATATTGCTCTATCACTTTTCCCAGGAAAAGAGGTTGCTCGCAGAATTAAAGCATTTGCACCAGATGCGATGCATATTGCCACTGAAGGTCCATTAGGATTATCGGCTCGCTCCTATGCAGTCAAAAACAATCTCCCCTTCTCTACCGCTTATCACACACGCTTTCCAGAGTATGTAAAAGCACGTACTGGCATCCCCCTTGCAATTACCTATGCATTCATACGCTGGTTCCATGGACCGTCCATGGCAGTGATGGCCCCAACGATTGTGGTGAAAGATGATCTAGAAAAATATGGTCTCAATAATGTGGTGTTGTGGTCTAGAGGCGTAGATTTAGATATTTTCAAAATGCAAGATTCCAAAGCGCTCAATAGTGCTCACCCGATCTTCTTATACGTTGGTAGAGTGGCCGTAGAAAAAAATATTAATGCCTTTTTGGAAATAGACCTTCCTGGATCTAAGTGGGTGGTTGGTGATGGCCCAGCGATGGCCGGGATCAAAGAAAAATATCCCAACATTAACTATCTCGGAGTCTTGCAGCAACATGAATTAGCGAAGGTATACGCCGCCGCAGATGTATTTGTATTCCCAAGCAAAACAGACACCTTTGGCTTGGTATTACTTGAAGCAATGGCCTGTGGCACACCAGTAGCCGCCTACCCCGTCACAGGTCCAATCGATGTATTGGGTAACTCCCCAGCGGGTGCCATGAATGAGGATTTACGTGTTGCCTGTCTGCAGGCACTCAAAATTCCACGCGAAGTTGCTCGCGCTCATGCTGAAAAGTTCTCATGGAGAGCTGCTTCAGAACAGTTTGCCAATCACCTCAAACCAGTTCCATCGGCTGAAGTTCACGTTACCGCTCTCGCTTAAGGCCGTATTTTGACAACCCCGTACAACATTAATCAAAACCCCCATAAAGGCAATCGTGGGATAGCTCGAGCTTGGCATGCTGCCAAAAACTCTTGGTGCGGAATTGTCTATGCTTTTAAGGAAGAAAGTGCGTTTAGGCAAGAGCTTACCTTGCTGATACTGCTAGCACCAATTGCATTCTTTCTACCAATTAGTCCACTTGAAAAATGCGCATTAATCGCATCCCTCATTCTGGTTTTAGTAGTCGAGTTACTGAACTCCAGCGTAGAAGCTGCTATCGATCGCATTTCATTTGATCATCATGATCTATCCAAAAGAGCAAAAGATTTTGGCTCGGCTTCAGTCATGCTCGCCCTACTCATTGCGGCCTTATTGTGGGCAACAGTTTGTATACCGCTTGTCATCATTTGGTAATACAGCAAGCTTAAGATTCAAAGCATAAATTAAGGAAAACTATGTCGGATATTCCAAACCCACTAGCTGCATTCGATCTCTTCAATTCACGATTTGAAGGTAAGCCAAAGAAGTTAAAGAAAAATAAGACTGAAGCAATTAAGAAGTTGTTTTCTAAAAAACTAGCCAAGAAACTATTTGGTAAAAAGTTTGCCTTGCGAACACGCACTGAATTGACAACTATTGAGCCTGTGGTAATTGACAAGGTAATTACAAAACCCAAGCGCCCTGCCTTTCAAATTACGTGGGCCAGCAATGCCAATGAGATTAAAGAAGCACAGCGCCTTCGCTACAAAGTATTTGCCGAGGAAATGGGTGCCAATCTGCCTAAAAATTCGGAAAACTTGGATATCGATGAGTTTGATGCGTACTGCGATCACCTCTTGATTCGTGATCAAGAGACACTCAAAGTAGTCGGCACTTATCGTGTTCTGCCTCCGCACAAGGCAGCTGAAATTGGTCGCCTTTACTCCGATTCTGAATTTGATTTATCACGCTTAAATCATTTACGTCCAAAGATGGTTGAGCTAGGTAGGTCCTGTGTCCACGCAGACTATCGCTCTGGTGCAGTAATCATGGCTCTTTGGAGTGGACTGGCTCAGTACATGCAAAAGCACGATTATGAAATCATGCTTGGCTGTGCAAGTATTCCAATGGCTGATGGTGGTCACTTCGCAGCCAGCCTCTACAACTCTCTCGGCAATGACCAAATGGCACCAGTCGAGAATCATGCATTCCCACGCCTACCGCTTCCCCTGGATAGATTAAATGGCGGACTAGAAGTGGAACCACCTCCATTGATAAAGGGTTACCTTAAGTTGGGTGCAAAGATTTGCAGTGCTCCAGCCTGGGATCCAGACTTTAATACTGCCGATGTGCTTACGATGCTGCGTCTATCAGAGATCAACCCACGCTACGCTAAGCACTTCTTGGGGCTGTAGGTGTTACTTCAGGTTAATGCTGTACGGTCGGCCGACTCGCTCCCACTCGGCCGCCTCTTTATCCAAACTAAATTCGGTCAAAGGATGCTCTTTGGTCCAGTCTTCGGAAAGGCTAACGGAATATGAGCCATTGCTTTCAGAGACCTTCACCTTAGGCAAGTCACTGTCACTCCGGCCACGACAAAGGACCTGGGCCAATCGCAAACAGAACAACATACGCCAGTCAGCGAAACTGGGGTTATTAGCCAACTTACCCAATTTTCCAGTGTGGCCGATTAATAATGCAGCCAATCTCGCTTGATCATTCTTTGAAAATCCTGGCATATCAGCGTTACCTGCAATATAGGCTGAATGCTTGTGATAGCCGTTATGAGAAATCGATAAGCCAATTTCATGAAGATTAGCAGCCCATTGCAGCAGGGCAATGTTATCCGCCCTACTTTCTTCATCTGGTTTTGGAAGTTGAGATAAGAACTCGGCAGCCAAATTACCAACCCGTTTTGCCTGCTCACGATCGACTGCATAACGCTGCATAAATTGCTCAACTGTGACAAAGCGCATATCAGCATGCTGAGATCGTCCCAATAGGTCATATAGCACACCTATCCGTAACGCAGCATCAGTAACCTCCATGCTCTCAATGCCCAACTCATCAAAGATAGCAATCATGATGGCAAGACCTCCTGGCCAAACGGCACGGCGATCGTCCTTGAGGCCTACCAATTCAACCTGACTTAAATGCTCATACTTCAGTAGATACTTTTTCATGGCTCTTAAGCCATCACGCGTAATTAAGCCGCTAGAGCCGCTCACTTTACCCATGGTTAAGCTATCACCATGACTATTAAAGTTATTGTCGGAAATAAGTTCTGCCAATGCACGAGCAGTTCCCGAAGATCCAATAACCTGCTTCCAGCCGGATTTCAAAAATACCCCAGAAATCACCTGAATCTCTCTACGTGCGGCAAGCTCTGCTTCTTTGAAAGCATGGGAATCAATATGGCCCTTCGGAAAGAAACGGAGGCTGTGAGAGACGCAGCCAATGTATAAACTTTCCATTAATTTAGGCTCATATGCTTTTCCGATAATTAATTCAGTAGAACCACCACCAATATCTACTACGAGACGATTACCTTGAACTGCTGGGACCTCATGAGCCGCGCCGATATAAATCAGGCGAGCCTCTTCGACACCGGCAATGATTTCAATTGGAAAGCCCAAAGCCTCCTCTGCATCTCGTACAAAATTGGGTGCATTTTTTGCTACGCGTAGCGTATTAGTTGCAACAGCACGAACTTTAGCGGGATCAAATCCACGTATGCGCTCACCAAAGCGACGGATTGCGGTAATTCCGCGCTGATAAGCATCATTACCTAATAATTTATCGTCAGTTAAGCCAGCTGCAAGTCTGACCGATTCTCGTAGAGTATCAATAGGACGTAATTGAGTCCCGGAAGATGTTTGAACAACTTGAGCGACTAACATTCGAAAGCTATTCGAACCCAAGTCAACTGCTGCAACTAGGTCTGAGGGACTGTAATTAAGGGCGTCTTTGGAGGTAATCAAGGTATGTTTAATGCTGCGTAATCAAATTAATACATAGTCTACAGGCTAAGACTTAAGCGGCTAAATTTTTTTCTTGGCTTGAGCAATTAATATTACCAAAACTGCAAAATATGCAGCAGTCGCCTGACTTTGGCTTCAAAATGGTCTGACATGAATGGCAACGGTATAGATGCTGAGAGGACCCTTTGGGTAAAGCTAATATTTCAGCATTCAAGCAAATTGGGCATGTGATAGTAGCGCAATATTCTTGGAGTAATGTAGTCACACTCAAATCATCTACCTTAAGTATGACAGTTTCATGTCAAATCGCGACGACATGAGACTGTCACATTGACTTGATAGCATGAATCAATACGTCAAGCTGGGTTCATAAAAATGAGTAAATATCACTACGAAGATGCAGTCCTACAGCTACAGAAGACTGGACAAATTACCTTATCTGATTTCAAGAAACTGCCTTATGAAGAGCTTGTAGAGCTACTTGAGGAAATTAAGGTTTGGTGTCTATACGCTAACGGGATGCTGGAAAAACTTCCCAAGGAATCTAAAAAGAAGAAGAAAAAGAAAAAGGAGTGAGCCCTCTTATTTTCCTAAGCTGTAATGCGATCCTTTGGGAAACGTAGGGTAAAAGTACTGCCCTTACCGGGAGTACTCTCAATCAGCAACTGAGCTTGGTGGCGATTAGCAATATGCTTCACAATTGCCAATCCCAAACCCGTACCTCCCGTATCGCGACTTCGACTGCGATCAACCCGATAGAAACGCTCTGTTAACCTAGATAAATGTTCAGACGCGATACCCGGTCCCGTGTCCGTTACAGAGAATTCGCCCTGCCCTTGACTATTCACAGACCATTTTGCAGTCACAGCGCCAACATCAGGGGTATAACGAATGGCATTCGACACGAGGTTGCTAAAGGCGGAAAGAACCTCTCGCTCTTCTCCCATGAGATTGGCAGGAGAGGTGATTTCAAAGTTCAAAGCATGGTGACCCTGAGATAAAGCTTCGGCATCATTTCTTACCAAGGCCATTAAGGCTTCAATTTGGATTGTTTGCAAGGGGGCTGGCAATGTATTAGCTTCTAGATTTGCTAGAGTCAACAAATCCTCCACCAAACTCTTCATTCGCTGCGCTTGGGACATCATCATTTCAAAATACTGATCGCGCTGCTGCTTATCAATATCAAGAGATTGAATAGTCTCTAAAAATCCCATTAATACAGTAATAGGTGTTCTCATCTCATGAGAGACATTGGCCACAAAATCACGTCGCATTGCATCGGCTTTTTGCAAATCAGTAACGTCTTGTACTAACAAGAGATGGCGCTTTTGACCAAACGGAAAAGCCTGGATCATTAGACTCAGATTAGCATCAATCCCCATGCGCTCAAGCAATAAGGGATCTTCAAACTGACGCTTATTTAAATACTGAATAAATTCCGGACGGCGAATGAGAAAGTTAATCCTTTGCAGCACATCTCTCTTGAAATTCAAACCAAAAAAACGCTCAGCAATTTCATTGCACCATTCGATTTGGTCCTGATCATCCAGCATCAAGATTCCATTTGGAGATGCTTGAAAGGCCTCAATAAAGCGATTATGCTGCTTTTCAACTGTGCGAATTTCTTGCTTTAGATTTCTGACAAGGCGCTGCAATCGAAAAAAAACCTCCTCCCAAAAGCCGCTGGGCAAAGGCATATTCTCAACAGCATCTTGCAGCACATACTTTCTTAGGCGGGCCAGGTTGATGTATGAATAGACTAACGGTACGGCTAAAACAGCCATCCCAGAAGCAATTGCTAACTCGACGCCCCAATTGGCAAGAACAATATAAGCAGCCGCAAATGCCAGGCAAAGAAGAGTAATAAATCGAGTTAAAACAGATAGCATGACGCAATCTTAGAGCATCTTGATTGAGACATAGAAAAACAGCTAAAAATGCCTAGTAAATAAGCAATTAGACTTCCGTTGGGACCTTAGTGATGCGGTAGCCGCTACCTCGGACCGTCTCAATAAAGCGATCGCAATCCATTGGTGCCAGGGCAGCCCTTAAGCGCTTGATGTGAACGTCTACGGTTCTCTCCTCAATATAGACCTCACTACCCCATACCTGATCAAGCAAACTTGCTCGAGAGTGAACGCGCTCAGGGTTGGTCATAAAGAATTGAAGTAAACGATACTCTGTTGGTCCTAATAGAATAGGCTTTGGATCTAAGTTAGGCCAAACCGCTAGAACGCGATGGGAGTCCGGATCCAATCTTAATGGGCCTACTGATAATGGCCCCGTATCCCCGACCGGAGACTGCCTGCGAAGAAGAGCCTTGACCCTAGCAACCAACTCTTTTGGAGAAAATGGTTTAGTTACGAAATCATCCGCACCGGAATCTAGGCCCAGCACCTTGTCAGACTCCTCGCTTTTTGCAGTCAACATGAGGATAGGCAACCCCCTCGTACGCTCATTTGCACGAAGTTCTCTAGCGAATTGCACGCCAGATTTACCAGGCAACATCCAATCCAAAATAAGTAGACTAGGCAATTCTTCCCGCATCATATTCATGGCAACATCAGTTTGAAGAGCTTTATCTACCTGATAGCCAGCATGCGTTAAGTTAACCGCTATTAATTCGGCAATTGAAGGTTCATCCTCGACGACCAAAATACGATGGGTCATGGTCATGCCTAAGTCCTGTTTGCCTCGCGAACAAGATCTTCATGGGGAAGATGACGAACATCAGAACCTTTAGCAATATAGATCACAAATTCAGCAATATTCTTTGCATGGTCGCCAATGCGCTCAATTGCCTTTGCAATAGTCAGCATATCGAGACCAGTAGTAATCGTATGCGGATCTTCCATCATGTAGGAAATCAACTTACGAACAAAGCCTCTGAATTCCTCATCAATTTGACGATCTTCCTGCACCACCTCGGCTGCAGCAACCGTATCCAAGCGAGCAAAGGCATCCAGGCTACGACGTAATAAGGAAATAGCCATTTGCCCAGAGAGACGAATTTCAGCTACATTAATGTTGTGGGTTGCCCCGGCTTCAATCAAGCGCTTGGTCCTCTTAGCAACACGTTCAGCCTCATCTCCAGCACGCTCCAGATTTGTAATCGCCTTGGAAACTGCCATTACCAGGCGCAGATCTCGCGCGGTAGGCTGACGACGAGCAATTAATTCAGTACAAGCCATATCAATTTGAATCTCAAGATCGTTCACCAGCTTTTCATTCTGGATAACAACATTGCAGGTCTCAATATCCATCTGCGTAAAAGCACGCATCGCTGTTGAAATCTGTGACTCAACCAGTCCGCCCATTTCAAGTAGACGACTAGAAAGGGAATTTAAATCTGCATCAAATTGTGATGAAAGGTGTTTATCTGGCATTTTTATCTCCAATTAACCGAAACGGCCGGTAATGTAATCTTCTGTTTCTTTGCGCTTTGGTTTAATGAATATTTCGTCTGTCTTTCCATATTCAATCAAGCTTCCAAGGTACATATATGCGGTGTAATCAGATACGCGAGCAGCTTGTTGCATATTGTGAGTAACAATCGCAATGGTGTACTCATGTTTCAATTCATTAATCAACTCCTCAATCTTGCCAGTCGAGATTGGATCTAAGGCAGAGGTTGGTTCGTCAAGCAAAATGACCGAAGGCTTAACGGCAACACCGCGAGCAATACATAAACGCTGCTGCTGACCGCCCGAAAGTGAAAGACCGCTTTGATTTAATTTGTCCTTAGCTTCATTCCAAAGCGCGGCCTTATTTAAGGCCCACTCAACACGCTCATCCATTTCAGAACGAGACAGCTTTTCATAACGACGTACTCCAAACGCAATATTCTCGTAGATAGACATTGGAAACGGTGTTGGCTTTTGGAAAACCATACCGATACGTGAGCGCAGTAAATTCAAATCCTGCCCAGGGGCTAATATATTTTGACCATAGAAATTAATCTCACCTTCAGCGCGCTGCCCAGGGTAAAGGTCATACATGCGGTTCAGAGTACGCAATAAAGTGGACTTTCCACACCCGGAGGGGCCGATAAAGGCTGTCACTTTACCCTCTTCAATATCTAAATTAATATTCTTGAGGCCTTGAAAAGCGCCATAGAAAAAGTTCAGATTACGCACTTCAAGCGCATTCCTAACTTCGTTTATCGGCTGCTGAATTTTTGTGTCGTTCATTCTTGTTCCTTGACTATCAATCGTATTTAAGTCAAACATTGTTTTTATATTACTCACTAACTTTGCACCTTCTCGCGGAATACCACGCGAGCAAGAATATTTAATCCAAGGACCGCAAAGGTAATTAACAGGGCTCCGCCCCACGCTAGATCAACCCAGTTATCGTATGGGCTCATTGCAAACTGGAAAATCACTACTGGCAAATTTGCCATTGGTGCATTCATGTTTGTAGAGAAGAATTGATTATTTAGCGCTGTGAAGAGCAAGGGTGCTGTTTCACCGCTCACACGGGCTAGCGCCAATAAGATACCTGTCATCACACCGCTTTGAGCAGCTCTTAGAGTAATCATAAACGCTACTTTCCATTTCGGGGCGCCTAGGGCATAGGCGGCTTCTCGCAAGCTGCCAGGAACCAAACGCAACATGTTCTCGGTTGTCCGCACCACTACTGGGATTGCGATCAAAGCCAAAGCAATCGTGCCAGCCCAACCGGAAAAGTGCCGAACTTGAGCAACCACAAAAGCATATACGAACAAGCCAATCACAATTGATGGGGCCGAGAGCATGATGTCAGTAACAAAACGTGTGATAGCAGCAATACGACTGCGATCACCATATTCAGAAAGATATAGGCCCGCTAAAACACCAATTGGCGTACTGATTAAAGTACAGCAACCAACTAGCAATAGACTTCCAACAATTGCATTTGCAAGACCACCGCCGTCAGAGCCAGGGGCTGGAGTGCTTTGGGTGAACAAAGTGATATCAAGAGCTGAGAAACCTTTGAAGACTAAAACACTCAATATCCAAAGCAAAAAAATCATGCCCAATCCCATGGCACACATTGATAGGGTCAGGCCAATTTTATTGGCGCGTTTACGTTTCGCAAAGATAGCCGGATTGATATTCGAATTAGTGTTCATGTTTTCAGCCCTTGCTTCTTCTCCATATTATTCAGCATCCACTTTGCGCAGGCGAGAACAATAAAAGTAATAATGAAAAGTGCTAATCCAAGAGCAAATAAAGAGGATAAGTGATTTCCCGCTTCGGCCTCACCGAACTCATTTGCTAGCGTCGAGGCAATTGAGGTACCAGGCGCAAATAAAGATGGAGATAAACGGTGTGCATTACCAATTACGAAGGTCACGGCCATTGTCTCTCCAAGCGCCCTACCTAAACCCAACATCACACCACCAATGACACCGGCTTTGGTATAGGGGAGTACGACGTTCTTTACCACCTCCCAAGTAGTGCAACCGATGCCGTAGGCGGACTCCTTTAAGACTGGTGGAACAATTTCAAATACATCGCGCATGACAGATGCAATGAATGGCAGAATCATCATAGCCAGAATCAAACCGGCACAAAGAACACCAATGCCATTAAAGGCTCCTGAAAATAGGATTCCTAAACCAGGAATCTGACCCAAGGTTGCAGCTAAAGCTGGCTGAATATAGTCAGCAAACAATGGGGCAAAAATAAAGAGACCAAACATACCGTAGATAATGGACGGTACCGCTGCCAGCAACTCAACCGCAGTACCTAATGGTCTACGCAAAGGTGCAGGGCAAAGTTCTGTAAGAAAGACAGCAATACCAAAACTTAATGGCACAGCTATTAATAGGGCGATCAGAGAAGTCACCAGAGTACCGTAGATAGCGATCAGGCCACCAAATTCACCATTAACAATATCCCACTCTTGGGTAAAGAAAAATCCAAAGCCAAACGTGCTCAAGGCGGGCCAAGCATTGCTGACCAATGAAATCATAATACCGAGCAAAGCTATCAGCACAGATAAGGCAAAAAATTGAGTGATGCCGTGAAAAAGGAAATCCTGAATACGCTGCAACTTAGCAATTCGTAGCGCTTGCGGCGTCGGTGCTGAGTGAGACTGGGTCGATTCAATCATAAATTGCACTTATTTAAATATTGAAACAGCCCCACTATGAGTGGAGCTGTTTTTTAGCGACAGCTGAGGTTAATCAGCTATCTATTTTTACTTAATTACAACCTTAGAAAACACATTCTTGCGAATGAAATCTGTAGTGACATCAGGCATTGGAACATAGTCCAACTCTTCGGCCATTTTCTTACCTTCCTTGAAAGCAAAATCAAAGAACTTAATTACTTCAGCAGCATTAGCTTTGTTCTCTGGATTCTTGTAAAGCAAGATGAATGATGCGCCAGTGATTGGCCATGATTTAGCACCTGAAGCATTGGTGATAAATGTGCCCATACCAGGAATCTTAGACCAATCTGTACCTGCAGCAGCAGCAGCAAAAGTGAGGTCGTCTGGCTGAACAAATTGACCATCTTTATTCTTCAAAGAAACGCTAGTCATTTTATTTTTCTTGGCATACGCATATTCAACGTATCCAATTGCACCTTTTACGCGAGAGACGTTTGCAGCAACACCTTCATTACCTTTACCGCCTACGGATGAGACTGCAGGCCATTTAACCGCAGCGCCCTCACCAACAGCATCTTTCCAGTTCTGACTCACTTTAGCTAAATAGTTTGTAAAAATAGCAGTAGTACCAGAGCCATCAGCACGATGCACAACAGTAATTGGCAAGTCAGGCATCTTCATACCTGGGTTATTCAACACAATACGCTTGTCATTCCAGTTGGTAATAGTACCCTGAAAAATATCAGACAAAGTATCAGGGGACAATTTCAACTCATACGGCTTAACGCCTTCAACGTTAATTACTGGCACTACACCACCAATAATTGCTGGGAATTGAACAAGTCCGTCTTTTTCTAAATCATCAAATTTAACTGGATTGTCTGACGCGCCAAAATCAACAGTTTTTGCCTTGATCTGCTTAATGCCACCTGAAGAACCAATTGATTGGTAATTCATATTGGAACCTGTTTTTGCTTTATAGGCTTCAGCCCACTTGGCGTAGATTGGGTATGGGAATGTTGCACCGGCGCCAGTCATATCAGCCGCAAACGCAACTGGGGCAATTGAAATCGCGCTAATTACTAACGCTTTTTTCAAAAAAGATTTCATGTGGATCGATCCTCAATTAAATACCGCAACATTGCGATATCAGAACGATACGACTAGTGTGTGACTCTTTTGTGACAGCTTTTATAATACAAATTAAATCAATAAAAACAATTACTTAGATGTTGGCACGAGATCAGCAATGCTTTTAGCTGCACTCATTGCCACATTACCATCCTGAGCCTCCACCATAACCCGCAGGACGGGCTCTGTGCCTGAGGCGCGTATAAGCACCCTACCTGTACCTTGAAGATCATTCTCAACCTGACTAATCTTCGATTTGAGGGTGTTGTCCGACTTCCAGTCGTACCCAGCCTTGAATTTGATATTCAGCAGCACTTGAGGAAAGAGTTTGACGGAGTCAAGGAGCTGAGCCAAACTCTTTTTAGCCTGGCTCATGGCCGCTAGCACCTGCAGCGCGGCAATGGTGCCGTCACCAGTTGAATGCTGATCCAAGCAAAGCAGATGACTTTAGCCCTCGTCACCATTGATCCAACGTTTTTGCTTGAGCAACTCCAGGACATAACGGTCACCTACATTAGCGCGCTCAAATCCAATGCCCAAACCTTTGATGGCATTCTCTACGGCAAGGTTTGTCATTAAGGTGCCCACTACTCCACCTATTGCCTGACCTCGCTCGATGCGATCTTTTGCAAGTACGTAAAGAAGTTCATCGCCATTGAATAATCTGCCAAAGGCATCGACCATCTGTAATCGATCGGCATCGCCATCCAAGGCAATACCAAGATCCGCTTTGACTTCTTTAACTTTAGCAATTAAAGCTGCCGGAGCTGTTGCACCAAAGCCATCATTAATATTCCGGCCGTCGGGCTGCACACCGATGGAGATTACTTCTGCACCTAGCTCGTGAAAGACATGAGGCGCAGTGTGATAAGCAGCGCCATGAGCGCAATCCACAACCAGCTTCATTCCTTTGAGATTGAGCTCACCAGGAAAAGTAGATTTACAGAATTCAATATAACGGCCGGCAGCATCATCCAAACGGAAGGCCTTACCCAACTCTTTTGAGCTGACACAGCCCATCGGTTTTGCAAGCTCAGCTTCAATGGCTAATTCAAACTCATCGGTCAGCTTACCGCCTTCAGCAGAGAAGAATTTAATACCATTATCTTGATACGGATTATGAGACGCTGAGATCACTACACCAGCAGATAAACGCAAGGCCTTGGTGAGATACGCAACGCCTGGAGTTGGCATCGGACCCCAGAGCATCACATCTACACCGGCAGCAGCAAAGCCAGCTTCTAAGGCGGCCTCTAATAAATAGCCCGATACCCGGGTGTCTTTTCCGATGAGTACCTTACAGCGCTCACCCTGCTTTGTATTTTGACTTAATACTTTGCCAGCAGCGTAACCCAGGCGAGTAATAAACTCCGGGACAATCGGAAATTGTCCCACTTCACCGCGGATGCCATCAGTACCAAAGTATTGTTTTTTCATGGGTTTGATTATAAAACTTGTGGGCTTTTTTACCCCTGAATCGCTTCCCAGAGCTTGAGGGAGTCTACTGTCTCCTGAACATCATGGACGCGAATGATGCGAGCACCACGATCAGCAGCTAGCATGGCAGCTGCAACACTAGGCGCTACCCGATCATTGGTATCGCGACCCGTCAACTTACCCAACATCGATTTACGAGAAATTCCTGCCAAGACCGGATAGCCCAATTGCGAGAATTGATCAAAATCAGCCAGCATTTTGAGGTTGTGCTCAAGACTTTTACCAAACCCAAAGCCAGGGTCGATGGCAATTCTATTTTTAGCGACTCCATGCTTTTCAAGCAAGTTAGCGCGCTCTTGTAGAAAGACTTTTACCTCAGCAATCACATCTTGGTACTCGGGATCAAACTGCATTGTTTGTGGATCACGTTGCATGTGCATGAGAACAATGCCGCACTGCTGATTAGGATTACTCTTATCGCTCTCGATGACAGCATCTACTGCACCCTCTTGTCGCAACGCCCAAATGTCATTGACGCAATCGACTCCAGCTTTGAGTGCCTGACGCATGGTCTCGGCTTTATAGGTATCAATTGATAAGGCGACGCCACATTCTTTTAAAGCCTCAATCACTGGCAAGACACGATCCAATTCCTCTTGAAGAGAGACGGGTTCAGCACCGGGGCGGGTTGATTCACCGCCGATATCAATCATGTCTGCTCCATTGACAATCATGCGCTCTGCTTGAGCAATCGCATCACTTGGGGTTCTAAACTTGCCTCCATCAGAAAAAGAATCTGGTGTGGCATTCAGAATACCCATGACTAAGGGGCGTTGACGTTTACTAAAGTCAAAAAGAAAACGCCCGCAACGCCATGTTGCGGGCAGAGATTGTTTCATCACCTTGCTATTAGCTTGAAACTAATTAAGCAGTCGCTGGAGCGGCGCCCGCAGCAGGACCTGGCGTACCAGCAGAGTTGCCGAACTGGGTTGCTGGTGGTGGCTTAGGAGCACGTGGTGGACGACCTTCCATGATGTCAGTAATCTGCTCAGCATCAATGGTTTCCCATTCAAGCAAAGCGGCAACCATGGCTTCAACCTTGTCACGATTTTGCCCAAGGATCGATCTTGCCAACGCATACTGGCTATCGACCAATGCACGAATCTCTGCATCCACCTTTTGTTGAGTCAACTCAGAAACTGTTTTTGAGCTCGTGCGACCGAACATACTTTCAGATTCGGTATCAACGTAGACCATGGTGCCTAAGCTATCGCTCATGCCATAACGCGTCACCATATCACGTGCCATTTTAGTAGCACGTTCAAAGTCATTCGATGCGCCCGTACTCATGGAATGTAGGAAGACTTCTTCAGCAGCACGACCACCAAATAAAATCGCCAACTCTTCCATCATGCGATCTTTGTATAGGTTTACACGATCAAACTCAGGCAACTGCCAAGTCACGCCCAAAGCCATGCCGCGCGGCATGATGGTGACCTTATGCACTGGATCTGCTTTGGGCAATACTTTAGCAACCACAGCGTGACCAGACTCGTGATACGCCGTATTACGACGCTCTTCTTCACGCATCACCGCTGACTTGCGCTCAGGACCCATGTAGATCTTATCTTTTGCGTCTTCAAAGTCTTTCATGTCTACAGCACGCTTGTTACGACGGGCTGCAAACAAGGCAGACTCATTGACCAAATTTGCTAAATCTGCGCCTGAGAAACCAGGCGTGCCACGTGCTAATACAGCCGCATCCACGTCCGGATCAATCGGAACTTTACGCATGTGTACTTGCAAGATTTGCTCGCGACCGCGAATGTCTGGCAAGCCAACGTGTACTTGACGGTCGAAACGACCAGGACGCAATAAAGCACGATCCAACACATCAGAACGGTTGGTTGCAGCAACCACGATTACACCGCTATTACTCTCAAAACCATCCATCTCCACCAGCATTTGATTCAAGGTTTGCTCACGCTCATCATTACCGCCGCCCATACCGGCACCACGGTGACGACCAACTGCATCGATCTCATCAATAAAGATGATGCAAGGAGAATTTTTCTTGGCGTTCTCAAACATGTCGCGCACACGTGATGCACCCACACCAACAAACATCTCTACGAAATCAGAACCGGAGATAGAAAAGAATGGAACTTTTGCTTCGCCTGCAATCGCACGCGCTAGCAAAGTCTTACCAGTACCTGGAGGGCCAACTAGCAATACACCATGAGGGATACGACCACCGAGTTTTTGAAACTTTTGCGGATCCTTAAGGAAGTCAACAATCTCAAAGACCTCTTCTTTGGCTTCATCGCAACCAGCAACATCAGCAAAAGTAACTGTATTGCTATTCTCATCAATGAGACGTGCCTTGGATTTGCCGAAAGAAAATGCTCCACCCTTACCGCCACCCTGCATCTGACGCATCATGAAGAACCAGAAACCAATAATTAATAATGTAGGTCCAAGGTAGTACAAAGCGGAGACCAACATATTTGGCTCATCATCGGCTATACCGGTTACTTGAACGCCGAAT
>JACCDY011019809.1_pt1 | contig 19208 bp, 16 predicted proteins | sample 7446391 | NCBI WGS metagenome assembly JACCDY01 (sample SAMN15323451, study PRJNA562643) | freshwater metagenome | isolation source: river surface water | place: USA:Blue River Watershed | collected 2017-08-18
GAAGAGTTTGGGAAAAGGAAGGTAGGTTGATTCCCTATAATTGGGAAATAAATATTTTTATTTACCTTTACATTTCGATTAAGGATATGTCCTATATTTTACCACATATCTTTTAACAAAATGTAATTATGGCAAGGAGATATTTATCAAAGAATATTCTTGAAGATCAACAACAATTCATACGATTACTCGATGAATATGAAATTGATATATTCAGTATTGAAGATATCCAATCAATACTGGATCATGTGTTTTCAAATCTCAATGAGATCTTGGAAAATCTGATTGAAAAGGAATTCTTGTCTAGAATTGAAAGAGGAAAGTACTGCCGGACAAACTTCCGAGATGAAAAAGTCATTGGTTGCTATTTAGTTGCAGATGGAATTATTTCATACTGGTCTGCATTAAATATTCACGGACTAACAGAGCAATTTCCTAACACCTTTTTTATTCAAACCGTCAAGGTGAAAGGGGATAAAAATGTTTTTGGTGTTGAATACCAATTCGTTAAAATCAATCCTAGAAAGAGAACTGGCATACAACAGGAAGGATTTGGCAATCATCGATATCGCATTACAGATAAAGAAAAAACGATCGTAGATTGTTTTGATTTACCACAATATTCAGGAGGATATCCCGAACTGTTTCGTGCGTTTAATGATGCTGATCTCGATCAAGATAAACTAATCGAATACTGCAAAACAATCAACAATTTATCGGCTATAAAACGAATGGCTTTTCTAGCGGAATTCCTGGAAAAAAAGAAAATGTCTCGATTCCGGAAGTTCGCAGAATCGAAAGTAAACCCCAGATATATATTGATTGACCCTTTTGGTAAAGAAGAAGGTGTGTTTAACAGCAAATGGAAAATACGATTGAATATCTCCGAAAATGAGATTCGATCCATATGTAACAAGCAATATTAATGATAAGAAAAAGGGAGATAGAGCAAAAAGCAGAAGAGCAAAATGTGCCAAAGTCAACAATCGATAAAGATTGGGTCCTTGGTCATTTTATTGATGCCATATATTCAGTAACAGAATGTCGGGAAAAATTGGTTTTCAAAGGTGGAACTGGCCTTCGAAAATGCTATTTCCCGAATTATCGATTCTCTGAAGATCTGGATTTCACATCTGTTGATCCGTCATTTGTTTTGGATAAGAAATTGCTCCAACAAATCATTGATATCATTACAGAACGTATAGAAGTTCCTTTATACATTCAAGAAATCTCAGAATTGCGATTTAATGATCAGTTAACGGGATATAAAGCAATCGTGAAATTCTGGGGTGCAGATCATTCCTCGAATCAAACACCGCCTCCAGTTGACCGTTGGAATACAAGTGTTAAAATTGAGATAATTCTTTATGAATTGATGATTTTTCCAATCGAAAACAAAGAAGTATTTCATCCGTATTCTGACAAGTTATCTGAAACATCATTAATCGTTCCATGTTATTCATTGCGTGAGGTGCTTGCCGAAAAACTTCGAGCACTCATTCAACGTTCCTACACTGCTCCAAGAGATTTTTATGACATCTGGTACCTTTCAAAGATTCAGGATTCAATTGATTGGAGTGAGATAAAAAGTGCTTTCCATGAAAAGATGAAATTTAAGAATATTGAATTCGAAGGAATACATCAAATGCTTAATGACACAAATGACAAACGCGTTAAAGCTGCATGGGAAAATAGTCTTGGTCATCAAATTCCTGGTGGAGCAAACCCAACGTATGAAGAGGTCAAAGAATATTTGTCCTCTCTTTTGGATATGATATTTAATTAGTAAATATTCGCAAAACCATACATTAATCGTAGTATTACGAAAACGCATACTATTTTAATTTATTCATTTTTTATAAGGTGTTTGACAAGTTTTACAAACAATAAACTTGACATTTCAATCATCCACAAAAACCCAACCCGGTTTCCCGAAGTTGGTTTTTTACGCAGCACCTTATTTTTTCGTTGTATTCTTTTTCAATGGCTTCGTTTTACCCTTTTCCCAAGGTTCATACATACTACCATCTCTTTTACTGTCTAGACCTTTCTTTTTTAGGTCATCATTCCCATACTTCTTTGCCATAAAAATCAATTAAGCCTTATGACATTCATCACAACATTCAATACAACCATCAATTTTGGAATAACCTCTTTTGATAGCTTCTGTTATTGCATCTTGGCAATTCGTATAGCTCCCCAAATATTCATAACTCACGATTAAGTTGTAGAAGCTACAGCTATCATTATGGACCTCATGATTATTGTGCGGATTATTCGCAGTTGTCTTATTTACCCTGTAATTTTTCATTGTTCTATTTATTTCGGAATTATTAAAATTTGCATATTCCCCACTAAATTCCAAAAAATGTACGAACCCAAATCATGTAGCCATCATTTTTACATATAAACCCCTATGAATTTCAGTATTTACCCCTACTACTTCTTTCAAAAAAGTAAAATACCTTTGTACTGGGTGTATTTTTGGGTTTATTAAGCGTAGGGGTTTACCCCTATATTGATAAGGGTAAACACCCATTTTAAAAACATAAAAAACTGAATGTCAAAAAGTTGATTTTGAAGTGATTTCATTCACTTATCTGCAAGTTAAAACAAAGTGTAAATTTGAGAAACAAACAATTTATTAACTTTAAAAAATTAAAATTATGGCTGGTTCAATTATTACCCTAGCAGACGCTTCAATGATGACCGCATCTTTCAGAAGAAGCTATCCAAACGCAACGAAAGCAGTGTATTACACATCCAATGTGTTCAGCGACATCATGTCTCAAAAAGGATGTGTTGGAATTCGGATTTACAATGCGGTAGACGCCAATGGCAATATGACAAATGTACTTGTAGGTGTGGATGCAAAAGGAAATGATTTGTATAATGGTAAAGTCTATGATGAAGGAGAAAGATGTCCTCCAATTTGTTCTATTAACAATCCATTAAATTCGTGAATTCAGATATACTAATTACTTCTAGATTATTTCAAATTGCGGCAGGTGCACTGCCGCTTATTTTTTTTGCTTCAAGAAAAATACACTTATCGCTTAAAGTCCTTTTAATAGCTTCTTTTGTAAGTTCTATTTTATTATTTATCACAGGTCGTTTTCATATAAATAATTTACTGATATTTAATGCTTATCATGTTTTTTCAATATTAAGTTTATCCTCGTTATATTACAATATCACTAAAAACAAGTTATTAAAACGAATAGATTTTTTATTGGCGTTAATTACATCATTTATTTTAATTTTTGAATTGACGACAACTGATTTTCTTGAATACTCAATTGTAATAGAAAAAATATGTTTTGTAACGTTTGCCATTGTTTATTTTTTAGATTTTTTTATTGATAATTCTAAAAAAAAATCTGAAATTCTAATCCTAGTTAATACAGCTTTATTTATTTATTATAGTTTTAGTTTTTTATTTAACATTTATATTGATGATTTAATGAAAAACAACCTCTGGTTCATCCATAACTTCATCGAAGGCTCCTCAAAATTGTTAATCGCATACGCATTTTGGAAACAACCGAAAACAGCTCATTACTAGGCTTAATCATAGCCTTTTCAGGGTTTTTCGCTTTCATGTCGATTGCGTTCTATGTGCTATTCCTTGTTTTCAAGAAACGCATAGAGCGCGAACAAGAAGCCTTGCGTACCGCTGAAATAAACTTCGAACGCCAAATCAGCGAGGCATCCATGAAAGCAGAGCAACAAGAGCGTGCCCAAATTGCCATGGATCTCCACGATGAAATCGGAGCGCTGGTTTCCGTACTCAAATTAAATATCCTAAACGCCAAAGGGCGACTTGATAATCCGGTATCACTGTTCAGTTTACTCACCGACACTTCTGTATTAATTGAAAAAACCGCTGAAACCATACGGGGAATATCCAACAGAATTTCTCCACCAACATTGGTTAAAATGGGAATTCATCCCGCACTCTTAGAATTAATTAAAACGATTAATGCTACCGGAAAAATGTACATTGATTACCCCAGTAATTTCAATGGAATAAGGTTCCCGGTCGAATCAGAGCTGAACATATACAGAATCATCAAAGAAACAATCAATAATGTTCTAAAACATGGAAATACAGATAAACTAAATCTAGACATCCAAATCGAATGCAATCACCTAAAAATAAATTTTGAATACTACGGTATTGGAATAAACAATTCACAAGTACAAAGACTTCTTAGCCACGCCAAAGGCAATGGCCTCAAAAGTATTCAATCAAGAATAAACAACCTCAAAGCAACCATCAACTACGAAGTAACTAAAAAAGGAAAAGCAGAAATCAATATTAAAATTCCGATAGATGAAATCAGTAATTAATGTAGTAATAGTAGATGATCAAGAAATCATCATACAAGGTTTGTTGAGATTATTTGAACTACATCCTCAAATCAATGTGGTTTACAAAGCCCATGATGGAATTGAAGTAATCAATTGGTTCAAGGAAAATAAAAATAAAATCAAGGTGGACGTGGTTTTAATGGACATTCAAATGCCCAACATGGATGGGTGGGAAGCCACAGAAATACTCGTCAGAAAATACAAAAACCTAAAGATCATCGGTTTAAGCTCTTACGACAATGAAGCTTTTATCGACCGATTTATAAAAAGTGGCGGACGCGGATATCTTTTAAAAGCACAAGAGTTTGATGAAATTGTTTCGGCCATTGAACAAGTTGCAGATATTGGTTTTTACTTAACTGAAAGAGTGTCTTTGCAAAAAATCAAAGATTTTGTAAACAACAAAGTACTCACACCTAATTTCAATACCACAAATTTATCCGATCAAGAAATTAAAATCGTACAACTCATCTGTCAAGAAAAAACAAGTCAAGAGATAGCAGATTTTCTATGTGTATCGAAAAAAACCATCGAATCCCACCGAGACAAAATTCTAACCAAAATCAAAGCCCGAAACATGGTCGGCATCGCCATCTATGCCATGAAACACAAATTAATTGAGTTTAAGGATTAGGATTAGTAAATCAATACCCGGTTAGAAACCAAAATCCATTGGTATGAATCGTACACTCATTGAAATATTGCAAAATAGAGAAGATCTATCAGAGTACCTATTTCATTTTACCAAGGGAAAAAAAGCAAATAAAACATTAGACCAAATTATTCAAAGCAATGCAATACTAGACATCAATAATAGAGGAGTAATCTGTTTTTCAGAAGCTCCAATAACCTTGTTGATTGAAACCTTTAATATTTTCAAAAAATACCAAGATCCACTGTATGCACCTTATGGAATTGGTATTAAAAAAGATCATTTATTTGAACTAGGTGCTCGACCGGTAATTTATGGGTCATTAAACGAAAAAAAACACCTATCAAAAGAATTAAAATGGCGGTTTGAAGAATATATACCCAAAGTAAAAGATTTTAGTTGGTTGCGTGAATGGCGTATTCAACAAAAACAGGTGAAAATTGATGTAAATGAATCTATAATCATTACTAAATCAAAAAGGGAATTGCATCAAATAGCTTTTCCGAAAGATGAAATTATTGATATTCAAATTGACGGTTGTGTTGCTGATGGTCAATTGGAAGGCACCGCGACTGGCATCATAGGACGATCGTTCAAAGGTATTTCGTTTCAAGAGCTTCAAGAGCTTAACCGCTTATCAAAAGAAAACTTTCATAAGTTAGTTGATAACCAAAACATGGAAGACAGAAGCGAAGTAAACCTTGGTTCTTTCCTTATGTGATTTTTGAAATTCCTCTCAACTTCAAAGATAAATAAACCCCTATTTTTCTCAGGGTATACCTGTATTTTTGCCTTGTTATACACTAAAACCATTTCGGTTTAAGAATTTGATTATCATGTTATTACATGAAAAATACAAAGGTGTTAATGTAAGAATACTGTTACAACAAAACTTCTTTTTTTATAACTCTTGAAATAATTTTGCAACATCAATAATGGATGAATTTATTATAAAAATCCATTTCTTTTTTTTAAAAAATAGAATATGAAAAACGTATTAAACTTTGATGACTTTGCGAAAATCAACAGATTAAACTTATCATTCCGAGAACTTGAAACCTATGTTCTAGCTCTTTTGGAAATAAAATTAAAAAAGCAAAAAAAGCATTTAGTCAAATATGTAAAAGAACAAGTCAATTATCCTGACGGAAGTAATTTATATATCGAATTTGATGGAGTGGTTACGGAAGGATTTGATAATTTACCAGGCCCTACAATTGTCGAATTCAAACGAATGTTCTCCAAGAGTTCACTGGATTTTTTAACTAGGGCATCTAATTTTTATCCAAAGTATAAATCTATTTTATTCATAGTAGGTTCTACCTTATCAAAGGATGAGCTTGACTACTTCACTGAATTCACAAATAAATTTCCCCAGGATTTTAAAATTTTAATTTGGGACTTCAATAACATTATCGAGTTATCAAATAAATATCTCACTGAATCTTCAAAAATCATCCATAATTTGGGTGATGAAATTTTGAAATCTACTGTAGAAAAGGCAAATAAAATTCATGATTGGAAAGAAGAACGTAATATTCTGGTAAACAGTGTAAATAGCTCTTTTAAAAACGACGAATTAGTCTTTTTCTTGGGTGCAGGTGTTTCAAAAGATTCAGGTGTTCCAAGTTGGGACGAATTATTAAGAAGTTTAAATATTTCAATCATTGAAAGCAAGGTGCCATTCAAACTTTCTGCAGATCAAAAAGAAGACATCGTAAAGCTATTAACAGAGCTTCAAAAGGGGTCTCCTTTAGTTTCAGCCAGTTACATTAGAAAAGCACTTGACGATAAGTTCTTAAACGAGATTAAGAAATCATTATATAGTAACCTTAAACCACTTAATGAACAAAAACTCATATCGACCATAGCAAAAGCGGCCAGACCATTGATCGGAAAATTAGGAATAAGAGCAATTATTACCTATAATTTTGACGATCTGTTGGAACAGCATTTAGAGGTTAATAGTACCGACTACAAAAGCATTTACAAAGAAGGAGACTTTGAAATTCCAACAAAACGAACTATTTATCATGTTCATGGTTTTATACCAAATAATACAGAGCAATACACAGATTTAGACAAATCATTATTAGTGTTTAGCGAAGATGGTTACCATTCTTTGCAAAATGATCCCTATTCATGGTCAAACTTAGTGCAGCTGAAAGCTTTGCGTGAGAATACCTGTGTACTAATAGGGCTATCTGGAATTGATCCAAATTTAAGAAGGCTCTTTAGCAATTTCTCCAAACGCTTTGATGCATGCAAACATTACATCCTGCTTCAAAGACAACTCAACGACATCAACACCACCTTATCTAAAGAAGAATTTAGTAAATTCTCCAATTTACATCACAAAATCCAAGAAGATGTATTCAAAGAATTGGGCTTAAAAGTAATTTGGTATGAATCGCATAAAGAAATTCCCGAGCTCGTAAAGAGAATAACAACCATCTAAAAAAACAAGCTTAATTTATTGATATAAAGCGAGTTATTATGATTTAAAGCATTTCTTTCAGTAATCCAATATTTTTATAACTAACTTTAAAAAAAGTGCAAATGAAAACAATAAACAAGTTTAATAATCTAAAAGTTACGCCAGTAATTTCTGATGCAGCTATGGAATATCAAAAAGTAGAACAAATTAGGAACATTGTTGAAAATAAACACTTTTTCACACTAACAAAAGAACTCCCCATTTCACAAATTGAAATTATAATGTCAGTTACCAAAGCCAGGAAAAATGACACTTTAAAGCTTCATATTTTTGGATCTAATGGAGAATACATTCTAACACCATATACTATTCTATATAAAAATCCCACATTTATTTCCTCACCAATTGATAAAAATGATTTGTTAATTAAAACCAATTCTCCTTTTTTAGTTTCAAAAATAGGATTTTCAAGTGACAAGGATGAAATGATTATTTCATTTTCAGCAAACGAGGTTTAACAATATCATTAATTAATCCACAAAAAACCCTCAATTCTCCACTCCTCCAACCGAGCATCTTGCACCGAGCGTCTAGTACTGAGCGAAGTCGAAGTAGGTCGAAGTAAGTCGAAGCATGTTGACGTGTATTTTCAGTACACCGAGCGAAGCCGAGGTGTCAACTCTCAACGTTCCACTCCTCCCACCGAGCGAAGCCGAGGTGTCCATTCCCAACTCTCCACTCCTCCCACCGAGCTTGTCGAGGTGTCAACTCCCAATTCTCTGCACCGAGCTTGCCGAGGTGCCATCTCCCCCTTATTTTCCAAAAAATCATAACCTTTTTTACCTAATAACCCATTAAATATCACCATTTTTCACAGTTTTCAACCAGGAAAAAACCCCCATTCTTCTAGGGGTATACCCCCATATTTTCAAAGACTAAAAACAAATTAAATAACTGATTTACAAATATATAAGTCAGTTTATTAAATTTTAATACAAAAGCACACACCAAACAATTTACACCTTTTTTTATAATTTGCACACCTGAAATTTTCATGAAAAAGCACACAATTGAAAACCAAAAAAGTAGCAGTTTTTCGCATCAAACGAATTGCGAACTTTTTGTCTTCACGACAGTGCATTATCAAGAAAGGAAGGCTATAAAATGACATTGAAAAAAGTAGTAATGATGTGGATGTTCTGTACGTATGCATACAACGGGGTACTTGCTCAAGCAAATACCAACTTGCAGCAACTCCCTTCTGACTCACTCAATACAGAAAAAGAATTAATCGATTTAAAAAAATACCTAAGTGACATCAGCCTTCCAAAACTAAACCTCGATCCAAAGCAATTGAAAAAAGGAAAGCATACACAGACAGACAGTGTCAAGCCTTGGCAAAAGTATGTGAATAGCACACAAGGGAGATTCTCCTTGGGATACGACATTGGGCAACTACCAAATTACACAATAAACGGCAGTGAAAATCCAATGCAATTAGGTTATACAGAAGGAATGATAAGCAATGCCATTTTCGATATTCCAATCATGCTTTCTTGGAAATACGCCACCATCAAAAATCCGGTCGGTGTCAATAATTACGTGCGTGTTTCCTTAGATGCAGAAAAAATCAAGAGTTACAGAAGCATAAGCAAGGATAAAATAACAGAAGGCATTCAGGCACAAGTAGAAGATTTACAACAGTATAAAAACAAAATAAACGGAAAGTTAGGCTATGTAGAAGTGTTAAAGCAGCAACTCTTATTGCGCATTGAAAGCGAAAAAACCAAACTCTTGCAGCAACAGGTAAGCTTGAATAAAATCGAACTACCCGATTCAGTTTCCGCTTTAGATTCAACTACCTCAAAAATCGACAAAGCCCAACAAAAGAAACAGCAGATTCAGGACAGCATCAATCAAGTAAGAGCCAAATATGCAGAAATGCAAGAACAAATCACGAAGCGCAGGCAACAAATTGAAGACTTGCAACAAAAGGTAGCAGAGCTCCAAGTGTACATAGATAAAATTTACGGAACCTATCAAGCCATAGATTCGATGCAAAATAAACTAGGTTCACAAAAAGATTTCCTGCTAAATGAAATAGAAGAAAACGCACTCAAACAAGTAAAATCGTGGGGCAATTTAAAGAAAATGGATATAGGGTTAGCGTATCCAAAAACCAGTGCTCTAACAAAAAATACCATGCCCATGAAGGGAGTCGATTTAGAATTCCAAAAAGGCAAGTGGTTTTATGGATTAACGGCTGGTGAAACAATGAACAACCTAATGGTCACCAACAACGCCTTGCAAAACAGTCTTCAAAACACTTCTAATTTGTTCAATCAATTTGACTTTCAATCAATTAAAAACAAAAGACTTATCGCTATCACCAAGTTTGGCAAAGGCGAAAAAGAAAAAAACCACACGCATTTCACGTTGAGGTATATGAACAAAGCGATTATAACAGGAGAGTATACAGCAGATTCAACCTTGGCAAATCCTGCTGCCGTCAGCTTTGAAATAGATTCACGTTGGATACCAAAATTTTCAAAATCGACAGCCTTTGATATCGTCTATGGAAAAACATCTGCTCCTTCTTTAGCGTCGGATACCTTACGTCAATCACCATTCACCAGTTTGTTTTCCACATATCGTTCAAATACAGCATTACTCCGTTGCACACAGCAATTCCCCATTATAAGATCCTCTTTATCGGCACAAATGAGATTCCTTGATGCACAAGCAGATATGGCAAGCATGGGAGTACTGCAACCAAACAATATGCGCTTAGAACTACAGTCCAAACACGAAATTACCACAGGAACAAAAGTCGGTTTATCGTACAGGTCAGATCAAAACAATGTAAACAGAGAAGCAGATACAACCAGTAAAATGGATGTCTTTGGAATGAATCTCAGTTCAGCTTGGAAAAACAAAATAAACATCAACGGACAGTTCAATATACTCAACCAACACATGCAAAGTAGTCTGGCACAAAGCAATACACTCAACTACATGTCATCCTGTTCAGTATCTGCAAACTTCAAGGCAAAAGGCTATCGACAAATACTATCAGCACAGGCAAATGCTTATAAAATAACAACGGTAAATGGGCTAACGCAATTGCTTCATGCAGACGTAAAACATCAGGTAGTTCTTTCATCTGGCAGCCAGTCGTTTAGCATAGCATTCTTTTCCAGTCAGTTTCCCAATGAATTGCAAAAGACACAAACATGGATGATACAGGAAGTATTTGATTATGCATTCAAAACATGGAAACTTTCTCTAGGTGCTAAAGCGGCAATAAGTTCCAAGTACGGAATTCAATTCGGAGGTCATATGGCACTAGCATGTCCACTAACCAAAAAATTAAAATTTACACTGCGTTCAGAAAAACTCATTATGGGTGATTTCTATAGCACCTACAACGAGACAAGTTTCACACGCTTTCCATTTTACATCCAATCAGCTTTAACCTTTCAATTAAAATAGATGAAAAATAGTTTTTTAATACTAGCATTTTTAGTCTTCGGATATGCACAAGCACAAGAAAACATAGTGCTAAACTTCCCGGAAGATGGCGACACTATTTACACGTACAACCCAATGCTAACCTGGTCTTTATTAGGGGGTGTTCCGGTAAATAACAGCAGAGAATATTACCGCATTACAGTGGTAGAATTACAAAAAAACCAAGATGCAGCTTCGGGGGTATTAATGAATACCCCTTTGGTACGCATGGATCATTTAACACAGCTTCAATTTTTGTATCCCTATGATGCTCCTATACTGAAAGCAGGAAAACACTACGGTTGGCAAATACATAAAATTGTAAATCAAGTAATAGTTGACAGATCAGAAGCATATGAGTTCATAATTCCGTTGGATATTGTTCCATCATCCCAATACTACAAGATGAAAGTCAAAAGTGATGGGAATATTTACTTGGCGGATAAAACAAAATTAAAGTTTGAATTTGTCGAAAATCACCAAGCCAATGAGTTAAAATTTTCGGTCTATGATGAAAAAAACAAAGAAATATCTGGTCGTATTGGTCGTGACAAAGAAGAACAAAGAAAAAACCTCCCTGAATTAAAACACATTGGATCCAATTTCTATGAAGTGGAATTAGGCGCTGCTGCAAAGCCTGGAATTTACAAACTCGTTGTAGTGGATGCGTTGAAGAAAAAATACGAATTAAAATATCGGGTTCAATGAAAAGCGTAACTGTAGCTATTTTTTGTTGGGTAGTGCTTTGTGTTCATGTCACAAATGCTGCTTCGTTTCCACCTCCTTTCGGGGTAGATCCGATGGTATTTAGAAAATTCATGCACGATCATTCCTCAGAATTTAGAGCAAGTTCCAACGAGCAGGAGCTGATATATACGGTAAGTTATGTACCATCCGAATTCAAAGTAATAAACGATTATAAAAAAGGGTTTATTGATATCAATGAAGCTGAAAAACAATTAATAGACACCAAGAACCAGTTCAATCTACTTCTTCAAATTCAATTCCTGGGCGAAACAAATCAAGATATCTTGCTCTACAAACCAGATTCTCTATCCTACGAGGAAAGAGTAAAATACCTAGCCTTTGAATTTCGAAAAGACGTGCAAATTCTCGATGATAAAGGAAGAAAGATAGAAATTACAGGATGTCATTTTGAACGCGACTTTGGCTTGTCAACTACGGCCACTTTCTCCTTTGTTGTTAAGAAAAACAAAGACAACAAGAAATTGATTGTAATCATAAACGATAGAATCTGGCATAAAGCAGCGCATGAATTGACTTTATCCCTACCCAAATTACCAAAATTGAAGAAAACAACGAAATGGAAAAAAGCATAGGCATGAATAACGTAAAATTGGCTGCCCTTTTTATGGCAGGATGTATCTTCTTTGAATCCACAGCATATGGGATCAAAGCAATAGTTACAGCTGGCTACACACCCGTATCTCGAACGAATCTTCATGTGCCAAACCACTTGAATGCATCTAGTTCACCCACATGGGTATCTCCTTCCTTTAGCGAAGAATTGCCCGAAAACACAAAAACCGATGGAGGTCCGGATCAGCCCGAGGTGCAAAGTTTTTCGCCCATTGGAGTATCCGACATGGTTGATCCTTTTTCGGGAGATTTCTCATACAATATTCCCTTGATGGATGTTGACGGATATCCCATCAATATCGCATACAGTGCCGGAGTCACCATGGACCAAGAGGCTTCATGGGTCGGGTTAGGCTGGAATCTAAATCCCGGTGTAATCAATCGTTCTATGCGCGGAATACCCGATGAATACAACGGCAGCGAAAAAATAACCAAAGAGATGAACCTCAAAAGAAACTGGACACTTGGTGGTAGTTTTTCAGGTGATTACGAATTGTTCGGTTTTGGAAATCCTTATCCAGATCAAAATATTTCAACTGATACAAATTACACTGGTTCATTCAATCTCAACGCAAGCCTAGGAGTGAATTACAACAACTATAGCGGGTTTAGTTCAAGTTTCTCATTTGGTATAAATTCATCGGGTATAGGACTAGCCAACAACCTCTCCATGTCAGCAGGATTAGGCTTCTCAGGCAGCAGTACCGGTGGAGCCAGTCTTTCACCCAGTCTAGGATTCAAGTTTAATCAAAAAGGAGAAAGAGAATCAGTTGGTCATGGGTTGAATATTGGATCATCCATCAATTCCAGAGGTGGACTAAGTAACACATCAATTAGTTACACGAGAACACATAAAGTTACAGGGTTAAAACCAATGGAATCGAGACATGGTGATGTGACTTCTGTTGACAGAGCATTACCTATTAGATCCTCCTATAATTCCGGCTTGTCAACCTATACTCCCTCTATTTCAATGCCCATGAATACCGCTGGAGGTACGTTCTCTTTTAAGCTGGGGGGTGATATCTCCGGTAACGATCTTTCGGGAGAATTTAGCGGATTCTACACAGAACAATGGCTCAAAGAAAAGACAAAAACTCAAAATGCTTATGGTTACATGAACTTGCATAATGCTCAAAACAATCCTGATGCAATGCTCGATTTTAACCGTGAGAACGATGGTACCTTCACTAAAAATGTTCCCGCTTTACCTATTCCAAATTTAACTTACGATATCTTTTCTGTTTCAGGCCAAGGCGTGGCAGGTAGTTACCGAGCAGTGCGTAAAGACATTGGCTATGTGTTTGATGCCAAGGAAAGTACAAACTCCATCAATGGAAGTCTCGGTTCAGAAGTTAATTTGGGTGGTACATTTAAAGGGGGTGTTGATGTAAGCACTTCGTTTTCTAGTTCACAATCCGGGGCGTGGAACGATAATTTTAACGGCACGATAAACAAAATAAAATTCAATAACAGCGCAATTTATTTCCGAGAAGCAAACGAAATGGCAGTGAATGCCGACCCCAACCATTTTAACATGATTGGTGGTGCAGCACCAGCTCATTTTAATGTTACCCCTTATCTAACTATTCAAAATACGCTAGTTGATAATGATAACAATACATTTAGTCCCACTAATTACAATAAAAATGGAGAGGATAAAAGAAACCAAGTATTGTATACTCTTTCAGTAAATGAAGTAAAACAAGGACTTGGCATCCAAGACATACATCAAGGTTCTTTTGTGGCTAATACAACTGACTACGACCACCAAATTGGCGAATTTACAGTGTTGAATACTGAAGGAGCTCGTTACGTCTATGGTATACCTGCTTATAGTGTTGAGCAAAAAAATGTATCCTTTGCCATTGGTGCAAAACCAAATTTTACTGAAATGCCACAAGTGGACTATCTTTCTGGATTAGTCAAATACAATCCCGGAACGGATAATAGTACGTATAATGATAAAGGAATAGACAATTATTACAATGCGGTAACTAATCCTCCTTTTGCCCACTCATACTTACTTTCCACGGTAATAAATGCCGATTACGTGGATGCAGACAACATCAAAGGGCCAAGCAAAGGTGATCTTGGCGGCTATTTGTCTTTTTCATACAAATCAATTTCAAATTACAATTGGAGAAATCCCATTGAGAAAAACCATTCTTCCTATGATGAAGGGCTTCATACGGATTCATTTGACGACAAAGGACATTACATTTTTGGAACGAAAGAATTGTACTACGTCCGTAACATTCAATCAAAAAATCACATTGCAGTATTTTATACTTCTGATAGAAAGGATGCTTTAAGTGTCATCGATGAAAACGGTGGGTTGGATGCAAATGGCCCAAGCATGCAAAAACTAGATAGCATTCAACTCTTTTCTCTACCTGACTACGAAGCGAATCAAGCACAAGCTATTCCTTTAAAAACAGTTCATTTCAACTATAACTACAGCTTATGTCCCAACTATTCGGGGAATATTAACGGAGAAGGTAAACTCACGTTGACTTCCATTTTCTTCACCTATCAAGGATCAAACAAAGGTCGTTATACACCATACAATTTTCAATATGGGCAGCAATTTTCAAACGCTACTCAAACTGAAATTATAAACCCTGCCTATAACATGAAAGAAATTGATCGTTGGAACAATTATAAAAAGCAAGGTGCATATAATGGTGATGTGGCTGCAGATGATCTTCGACCTTCTGACTTTCCTTATGTAGGGTTCGATAAATTAGAAACAGACAAAGCGGCTACAGCTTGGAACTTAACAACCATTTTCCTGCCTTCTGGTGGCAAGATGGAAGTAGATTACGAATCAGATGATTACGGCTTTGTTCAGCATAAACGAGCGAATCAAATGTTTAAAATCATTGGGGTGCAAAGTGTTGCAGAAGAGAATTCCACTGCAATCATAACACAAGGCGAAACACCCATCAGCGAAGATGAAAATAAAAACGCTGCCATGTATGTAGAGTTAATGCCCGATGCAAATTCAACCTCTGGGTATAACGAAAATATTTTGGAATATGTAAAACCAGGTCAACAAATTTACTTCAGAGCACTCATGCGCTTTCCGCAAGGTAAATATGATTTTGTTCCCGGTTATGCAAACGTAACAGATGAGTTAGCTGATTTACAAATTGTACAACTCGGTTCCCAAAAAGCATTGAGAATCAAATTAAAAGGAGCGAAATTAAAAGACAATGGATCAGCAGACTATAATCCAATTTCAGTCGCTGCCATTCAATTTGGACGCATTCACCTGTCCAAATTCATTCCACCATCAAGCAACAGTTCCGTGGATGAAAATGCAAATCTTCCAAGTTTAGCTGACGCAATTGGCGGAGCATTCACATCATACGTCGAATTATTTACAGGACCCAACATAGCATTGTGGTTGGATAATATTGGAAACAACATCGTAGTAAACCACTCGTGGGTGCGGCTTCAAAATCCAAATCAACAAAAATTAGGCGGAGGGCACCGAGTAAAACAAATCCGTATGTACGATGCGTGGGCAGAAATGACCGCTTCAAACTCATCCTATTATTATGGTCAAAACTATAACTATACAAACGATAACGGAACCAGTTCAGGGGTTGCAGCCTACGAACCCCAAATTGGCGGAGATGAAAATCCATTCAAACAACCGGTAACTGCTAATAATAAGTTACTTCTGGCTCCGGATGAAAAAAATTACAGCGAGCTTCCATTCGGAGAGCAGTTTTTCCCTTCACCGCGTGTTGGATACGCAAAAGTTACCATTGCTGACATTCCAAGAGCAGGCGTAACTCGAACAGCAACAGGTAAAGTGGTGCATGAATTTTATACGGTAAAAGAATTTCCAACTTTTGCCTATTACACCAATATTAATAAGGAAAGAAATAAACAATCTATTTTCTACCCCTTCTTTAGTGCAATGGTTGATCAAATGACTGCATCGCAAGGTTTTTCCATCGAAAACAACGACATGCACGGCAAAGCCAAAAGTCAATCCATTTATGCAGCCAATCAAACAGAGCCAATTTCTCAAGTGCTATATTATTATAAATCTGAAAATACAACGCTCGACGGTATACCTGTCAAAAAGTTAAAAAATGTGGTCCATACCATTACCAAAACGGGAAGTACTTCACAAAACACCATCGGGCTAAATTACGATGCCTATGCCGATTTCAGAAAAAGTACAAGTTCTAATATAAGTGGCTCAATAAATTTCAATACAAATTTTACATTGCCTTTTATTCTAGTTCCGACAATTATGGCTTCTGGTAGCTACGAAAGAACTGCCTTCCGAAGCGCCACATTCACAAAAGTCATCGAGCGTTTTGGCTTACAAGACAGTACCGTTGCCATTGACCTAAAATCAAGAGTAAACACCGCCAACTTGGCCTATGATGCCGAAACTGGTACAGTGCTTCTTACACGCACAGCAACAAACTTTAACGATGAGGTTTACAATTTCACCTATCCTGCCCATTGGTATTATTCTCAGATGGGGCAGGCTTTTCAAAACATTGGATACGAAGTCAACAATATTTCCTTTGTAAATGGAGGTACTAGTCAAGTAACGAGTTCACGATTTACACGTGGAGATGAAGTTTCATTGCTCATAGCAGTTACAGGGCAAGTAACAAAAGCGTGGGTTACAGAAGCAAACGAAAGTGGAATTCACGTACTCCTAAAAAATGGTGATCCCGTTCAAGGACTTGTTCTTAATATGAAAGTACTTCGTTCTGGTCGCAAAAACCTGCAAACTACGCCTGTAGGAAACATCACCTTGCGGAGCAATCCAATGAACAACCTTCAATCCAACCTTTTTGAGCAAGTACTTCAAGCAGGTGCAGTAGAATACAGCGATGATTGGAGAACATTTTGCGAATGCTTCCTCAATGGTGGGTCGTCCAACTATACCACCAATCCGTATGTGTTAGGAACCAGAGGAACGTGGCGTCCAATTACCTCTCATGTATATTTAAGTGGTCGTACACAAGCATTTTTAAACAATAATTCAGACATCCGAAATGACGGAATGTTTACCTCATTTTCTCCATTTTACAAATGGTATGGGGGCAAATGGAACATCGACAAACAAAACTGGACCTACACTTCTTCGGTTGTAGAATTCAGTCCTTTTGGGCAAGCATTAGAAACAGTGGATGCATTAGATAGATATTCATCATCCATGTTCGGGTACAACCAGACCTTACCGGTTGCCGTGGCGGCCAATACCCGCTACCGACAATTAGGTTTCGATGGTTTTGAAGATTACGCCTTTCAAAATTGTTCAGACAATCATTTCCGTTTAAGTGATGGTTCAAACATTGTGGATTACGAAGCGCATACAGGTAGAAAGAGTATTCGGGTTACTCCGCAAAACAGCCTAACTTTTTCTACGGCATTCAATACAGAATGTGATGATGTAGCTTGTAATTTGAATTTTTTCAAAAAATTAATAGAAGAAGATAAATCCAAAAAAACAATTTCTATAACAGCTACTGGAGGTCAACAACCTTATACCTACGATTATCAAACTTTGGGAGGCAACGTCGCAGTGGAGTTAAGTGAAGACGGCAATTCAATAATCATTAATCAACTTCAACCGATCGTTCCAAATCAAGCAATCATTCGAATTACCATAACGGATTCCGGAGCTTGCCAAAAAATCATTGAATTATAATCAACGAAGTTTAAAGAAATGAATATGAATCAATTAACAAGTTTACATCACGCAATAAACCAAATGAAAAACGATACATACAGCTTTTCAGATCATCGAATGTACCAGCAATTAACATTAAAATGTGCTACTATCAAACAAATGTTGGTTGGTCTAATCCTTTGCCTTTCTTGCATACAAACAACGTTAGCTCAAACCGACTGGATAGAAAGCAATAGGCCCAAAGATAATATTGAAGGAAATTTTAGTTGCGCAGCTGCGTGGCCGATATGTGGCAACAGCTCCCAAGATTATAACTTCTTGTTAAACAAAGATACAATCTGCGATCAATCAAAAGCACTGTATTACTCCTTTCATTTTGATGATGCGGTAACTAATGCAATCCAAATTGCGCTCTCTGCAGATTCAGCAAATTACGAATGGTATGGACCATTTACAGCAAATAACTTGGAGTTATGTCTTCAAATCAATTCATACAGCGCCAATTATACAACAGGAACATTTTCAGCTACAAGCCCCTTGTCATTGAGCTCAACTTCTGAGGGTATTTACATCCTGAAAATTAAAAACTTACCATGTAAAGGATCAATTCGAATCAACACAGAAAAAACAAAACTTACCTGTTCCGAAAAATTACCTTGCCAAGAGTGCGTTACATCCTTTTCTCCAACTCCTGGTAAATACATTGTTTCAGCATGGGTAAAAGAAAAAGTGAATAACTATACTACCACAACATATCAAAATAGCTTTTTAGAAATATCCTTTAACGGCACCAACGGCTCTCAAAATTTATACCCATCAGGTCAAATTATCGACGGATGGCAGCGTATCGAACAATCCATTCAAATCCCTGCAAATGCAACAGGAATAAACATTGCACTAAAAACTACCGCTCATGAAGCATTTTTCGATGATATTCGATTTTTCCCGGTAGATGGAAGTATGATGAGTTATGTCTACGATCCATTGTCACTGCGCCTCATGGCTGAGTTAGACGAAAGAAATTATGCTACCCTATATGAATATGACGAGGAGGGAAAACTTATTCGTGTGAAGAAAGAAACCGAAAAAGGGATCATGACCATTCAAGAAAATAGAGACAATAATTCAAAACAATAACAGGAATAATTCAAAAACATACACCCCATGATTGCTTCTAA
>JACCDY010153280.1_pt1 | contig 19192 bp, 13 predicted proteins | sample 7446391 | NCBI WGS metagenome assembly JACCDY01 (sample SAMN15323451, study PRJNA562643) | freshwater metagenome | isolation source: river surface water | place: USA:Blue River Watershed | collected 2017-08-18
GCCAGGCCCTGGGCCGGGGCGGGCGTGCCGGCCGGTGCCACGCCCGCGGAGGCCGGCGGCGCGGCCGGCGCAGCGCCATCCGGCGCGGCAGCGGCACTGGCCGCGGGCTTCTTGCCTTGCAGCGGGGCATTCGGGTCCCAGTTCTGGTTCTTGCGGGACTCGGCCGCGTCCTGCTCGGGGGTGCGGGCCTGGTTCTTGTTTGTGAAAGGCATCGGCACCTTGGTGACGTAGACCGCCACCGCCAGGGCCACGCCCAGGCCCAGGACCAGGCCGACGACCAGGCCCAGGAGCGTGTTGCCACGCTGCAGGTCAAGTCGTGCGCTGCCACGCGGCTGGCGGCGCGGCGTCGACGGGGACTGTTGCTTCATCTCGCTGCCTCTCACATCTTTTGCGGGGCGCTCACGCCCAGCATGGCCAAGCCATTGTGCAGGACCTGGGCGCAGGCGGCGACCAGGGCCAGGCGGGCGCGCTTGACCGCCTCGTCGTCGACCAGGATGCGCTCGCTGTCGTAGTAGCTGTGGTAGGCCGCGGCCAGCTCGCGCAGGTAGAAGGTGACGTCGTGCGGCGCGAAGTCCTCGGCAGCCGCGGTGAGCATGGCGGGGTAGCGAGCCAGCACCAGCATCAGGGCCTGGGCCGCCGGGCCCTCGAGCGGGGACAGGTCCACGTCCTTGAGCGTGGCGACGTCGCCGCCCCAGGCCGCCAGCACCGAGCAGATGCGCGCATGGGCGTACTGCACGTAATAGACCGGGTTGTCGTTGTTCTGCGCCAGGGCCAGGTCGACGTCGAACACGTACTCGGTGTCGGGCTTGCGCGAGAGCAGGAAGAAGCGCACCGCGTCCTTGCTGGTCCACTCGATCAGGTCACGCAGGGTGACGTAGCTGCCGGCGCGCTTGGAGATCTTCACCTCCTGGCCGCCGCGCATCACGCGCACCATGGTGTGCAGCACGTAGTCGGGGTAGCCCTCGGGAATGCCGACGCCGGCGGCCTGGAGGCCGGCGCGCACGCGTGCGATGGTGCCGTGGTGGTCGGTGCCCTGGATGTTCACGACCTTGGAAAAGCCCCGCTCCCACTTGGTGATGTGGTACGCGACGTCGGGCACGAAGTAGGTGTAGCCGCCGTCGGACTTGCGCATCACGCGGTCCTTGTCGTCGCCGTAGTCGGTCGACTTGAGCCACAGCGCGCCGTCCTGCTCGTAGGTCTTGCCCGCGGCCTGCAGCTTCGCCACCGCATCGGCCACCTTGCCGCTGGTGTAGAGGCTGGACTCCAGGTAGTACTGGTCGAACTTCACCTCGAAGGCCTGCAGGTCCAGGTCCTGCTCGTGGCGCAGGTAGGCGACGGCGAACTGGCGGATGCCGTCCAGGTCGGCCAGATCGCCGGAGGCGGTGAATTCGCGGTCGTCGGCCTTGACGGTCTTCCTGGCCAGGAAGTCGGCGGCGATGTCGGCGATGTAGTCGCCGTTGTAGGCCGCCTCGGGCCAGCCGGCGTCACCGGGCTTCAGCCCCTTGGCGCGCAGCTGCACCGAGTTGGCCAGCGTCTCGATCTGTACGCCGGCGTCGTTGTAATAGAACTCGCGGTGGACGTTCCAGCCCTGGCTCGCGTACAGGTTGCAGATCGCGTCGCCCAGGGCGGCCTGGCGGCCGTGGCCCACGTGCAGCGGGCCGGTGGGGTTGGCCGAGACGAATTCCACCAGCACCTTGCGGCCCTTGTCCGACTGGCCCCCGAAGCCGGCGCCGGCTTCCAGCACCTCGCGCACCACCTGCTGCTTGGCGGCGGCTTTCAGGCGGATGTTGATGAAGCCCGGGCCGGCGATCTCGAGGGCGTCCACCCACTGCGTGAAGGCGGGCGTGGCCATCAGGGCGGCCTTGAGCGCCTCGGCCACCTCGCGTGGATTGCGTTTGAGGGGCTTGGCCAGCTGCATGGCGGCGGTGCAGGCCAGGTCGCCGTGGGCGGCGGCCTTGGGCGATTCGAAAGCGGCCTTGGCGCCCGAACCGGGCTGCAGCTTTTCCAGCTCGGACGCCAGCGCGCCGAGCAATTCTTGGGTGACGAGAAGCATCGGGCGATTCTACGGGCGGGGGTGTGAAAACCCGCTCAGGCCGGCGCGCGCCGCGGGAAGTCGGGGTGGGCGAAATGCCGCCGCAGATGGTCGACCCACAGGCGCAGGCGCAGGGGCAGGTGCTTGCGCTGGGGCAGCATGGCGTAGATGCCATTGGGCGGGGCGGCGAAATGGGCCAGCACCTCGACCAGCCGGCCGGCGGCGATGTCTTCCTCCACCTCCCAGGTGCTGCGCCAGGCCAGGCCCAGGCCGCGCAGGCACCAGTCATGCAGCACCTGCCCGTCGGAGCAGTCCACCGGGCCGCCCGGGCGCAGGTACTCCACCTGGCCGTCGACGGAGAAGGCCCAGCCCCGCGTCTGCGAGGCCTCGCTGGAGAGGGTGAGGCAGTCGAAGCGCGCCAGGTCGCCCGGGTGCAGGGGAATGCCGTGGCGGCGCAGGTACTCCGGCGTGGCCACGCACAGGCGGCGGTTGTCGGCCAGGCGCACGCTGACCAGGGAGGAGTCGGGCAGGTCGCCGACCCGCACCCCGCAGTCATAGCCCTCGGCGGCCAGGTCGACCACCCGGTCGCTGAGGTTGAGGGACAGGGTCACCTCCGGGTGCAGGGCCAGAAAGTCGGGCACCAGGGGCGCCACGTGCCGGCGGCCGAAACCGGCCGGGGCGGTGACCCGCAGGTGGCCGCTGGCCTGCAGGCCGCCGGCGCTCACCCCGGCTTCGGCATTGGCCAGGTCGGCCAGCACCCGCTGGCAGTCCTCGAGAAAGGCGCTGCCCTCGTGGGTGAGGCTGAGGCGCCGGGTGGTGCGCACCAGCAGCTTGACGCCCAGGCGGGCCTCGAGCGCGTCCATCCGCCGGCTCATGATGGCCGGGGCCACGCCCTCGGCCCGGGCGGCCGCGGTCAGGCTGCCCCGGGTGGCGACGGCGACAAAGGATTCGAGCTGCTTGAACTTGTCCATGGCGGAACGCTCATTATGCTCATCCAGGTCAAAGATAAATTGCGATACAGGCGCTTAATCCTCGTTTGAGTATCAAATAAAGTGCGCCCAAGGCCCGCAACGACGGGCCGCCCTTTTCTTTCCCAAAAACCCGAAGGACTTCGCATGACCGCTCGCACCGCCCGCCACGGCCTCCAGGTGGACGCCGCCCTGGCCCGCTTCATCGACGAACAGGTGCTGCCCGGCACCGGCGTGGACCGCGCCGCCTTCTGGAAAGGCTTCGACGCCCTCGTCCGCGACCTCGCGCCCAAGAACGCCGCCCTGCTGGCCAAGCGGGACCGCATCCAGGCCGAGATGGACGCCTGGCACGAGGCCCACCCCGGCCCGATCAAGAACATGTTGGCCTACCGCGCCTTCCTCGAGAAGACCGGCTACCTGGTCAAGCCGCCCAAGGGCGCCAAGGCCACCACCGCCAACGTGGACGCCGAGCTCGCCACCCAGGCCGGCCCCCAGCTGGTGGTCCCGATCCTGAACGCCCGCTACGCGCTCAACGCCGCCAACGCCCGCTGGGGCTCGCTGTACGACGCGCTCTATGGCACCGACGCCATCGCCGAGACCGGCGGCGCCGAGAAGGGCAAGGGCTACAACCCGGTGCGCGGCGCCAAGGTGATCGAGTACGCCCGCTACGTGCTCGATCGCACCGCCCCGCTGAAGAAGGGCTCGCACATCGACTCCACCGGCTACGCGGTCAAGGCCGGCAAGCTGGTGGTCACCCTCAAGGGCGGCGCCACCACCGGTCTCGCGGACAACAAGCAGTTCGTCGGCTTCCAGGGCGACGCCGCCGCGCCCTCCTCCGTGCTGCTGGCCCACCACGGCCTGCACCTGGACATCCGCATCGACACCCAGCACCCGATCGGCAAGACCGACCCGGCCGGCGTCGCCGACCTGGTGGTCGAGTCGGCCCTGTCGACCATCCTCGACCTGGAAGACTCCATCGCCGCGGTGGACGCCGAGGACAAGCTGCTGGCCTATGGCAACTGGCTGGGCATCCTCAAGGGCACGCTGACCGAGCAGGTCACCAAGGACGGCCGCACCTTCACCCGCGGCCTCAACCCCGACCGCCTCTACACCGCGCCCTCGGGCAAGGGCCAGGTGCGCCTGCATGGCCGCTCGCTGCTGTTCGTGCGCAACGTGGGCCACCTCATGACCAACCCCGCCATCCTGTGGGACGGCGGCAAGGAAATTCCCGAGGGCATCATGGACGCGGTCATCACCACCGCGATCGCGCTGCACGACCTGCAGGGCCACGGCAAGGACGGCATCCGCAACTCGCGCAAGGGCTCGGTCTACATCGTCAAGCCCAAGATGCACGGCCCCGAGGAAGTGGGCTTCGCCAACGAGCTGTTCGGCCGCGTCGAGCAGCTCCTGGGCCTCAAGGCCAACACCGTGAAGCTCGGCATCATGGACGAGGAGCGCCGCACCAGCGTGAACCTGCAGGCCTGCATCGCCGCCGCCAAGGCCCGCGTGGCCTTCATCAACACCGGCTTCCTCGACCGCACCGGCGACGAGATGCACACCGCCATGCGCGCCGGCCCGATGATGCGCAAGGGCGACATGAAGTCGAGCGCCTGGATCCAGGCCTACGAAAAGAGCAACGTGCTCACCGGCCTGTCCATGGGCCTGTCGGGCCGTGCGCAGATCGGCAAGGGCATGTGGGCCATGCCCGACCTGATGGCCGCGATGCTGCAGCAGAAGGTCGGCCACCCGCTGGCCGGCGCCAACACCGCCTGGGTGCCCTCGCCCACCGCCGCCACCCTGCACGCCATGCACTACCACCAGGTCGACGTGTTCGCGGTGCAGAAGCAACTGGCCAAGACCTCCATCGACAGCGTCCGCGACGAGATCCTCAACGGCCTGCTGCAGGTGCCGGTGGTGGCCAAGGCCGACTGGAGCGCCGCCGACCGCCAGCAGGAGTTGGACAACAACATCCAGGGCATCCTGGGCTATGTGGTGCGCTGGGTCGACCAGGGCGTGGGCTGCTCCAAGGTGCCCGACATCCACAACGTGGGCCTGATGGAAGACCGCGCCACCTTGCGCATCTCCAGCCAGCATGTGGCCAACTGGCTGCGCCACGGCGTGGTGACCGCCGCCCAGGTGAACGAGACCTTCCGCCGCATGGCCCGCGTGGTCGACCAGCAAAACGCCGGCGACCCGCTCTACAAGCCCATGGCCGGAAACTGGGACACCAGCTACGCCTACCGCGCCGCGCTGGACCTGGTGTTCAAGGGCGAGGCCCAGCCCTCGGGCTACACCGAGCCCCTGCTGCACGCCTGGCGCCAGAAGGCCAAGGCCGGCGCCTGAAGAAGGCCGCCGTGGCGGGAAGCGACACGCCAAGCACGCCCCCGGGCACGCGCCCGGAGGGTGACGCAGAACGCGTCGACCCTTCCCGCTGCCCCCTGTGCGGCGGCCCCAACGGCTGCGCCATGGAGGCGCAGCGCGCCACAGGCCAGCCGCAGCCGCCCTGCTGGTGCACCCGGGTCGACTTCAGCGCTGAATTGCTGGGGCGGGTCCCGGAGGCGGCGCGGAACCAGGCCTGCATCTGCGCGCGCTGCGCAGGGGCTGCCTGAGCGATCGGGCGATCGGGTTTTTGGGTCTTTGGGCCTTCTGGTTTTGGGACGTCCGGCCTTTGGGGCCGATCAAAGCTTCAGGAGCAGCGACAGCACCCCCGATGCCCACGCCGCCAGCCCGGTGTGCGCGACCGAATCGATGCTCCGTCCCAGATCTGCCACGGCCTTGAAGGCCGCGGCCGGTCCCACCTGGTGCGCGCTCGCAGTGCGGGGCGCGACGTTGGTCGCGGCTGCCAGCTCCGGTCTGGCCGAATTGAGCAAGGTCTCGAGCGCAGCCTGCACCTCGTCGTGCCGCGCGCCCGTGCCGCCCAATTGGTCGAATTCCGCCTTGACCTGTGCGCAGAAGGTGATGAATTCCGGCGCGAGGGCCTCGGCATTCTCACGGGCCTCCGCCTTGCTCTGAAGCAGCATCTCCCGCATCGCGGCGTCCGCCGCCTTGTCGATCGCCCGGTGGGCCCGGACAGATTTCACGGTGGGCGCGACCATGCCCACGGTGCCGAGGACACTGCTCAACTCTGCTCCGACGCGAGGGATTGTCGTCAGCAGCTCCCCCGCGGCATGCGGCAATCCCAGGGCCAGGCCGCCAGCGGCCATGAGGACGGTGACGCCCAGGCTCACGAGGGTCGCGTTCCGGGTGGCGTTCGGGTCGCCGCGGGAGGTGAAATAGCTGTGGAACAGGTTCCCGATGCAGTTGGCGCCCATGGGCAGCGGCTTGCCGGGCGGGTCCTGGAGGGCGCGCTTGCGGTCTTCCCAGGCGCAGGCGCAGTCCCCGATGACGGTCAGCGCGCGGACCCCGGCGATCACCAGGAGCGGCGCGGCCGCGCCCGCGGTCATCACCGTCAAGGTCGCCGCGATCGCCAGCGAGAAGAGCGCAGCCCCAGTGGACAGGAGCTTGGGAAAGAAGGACGTCTTGTGCAGGTCGACGCCCGCGCGCCCGGCCTCCTCCTGCCGGGCCGCCCATTCCTTGACCAGGGCGAACGACTTTTCGTAGCGGCTGCCCGACACCGGATGCGCCCCGGGTGGCTCCGCCGCCGAGGCATGGGCCAGCGCCTCCTGCTGCTCCAGCTGCGCCCGGCCCGAGTCGCTCAGGGGCGACGGGCTGGCGGTCATCGGGTCGCCCTCGACGGCGCTGGGCGAGAAGTCCGCCCCACTGTCCACCTCGGCGTCGGATCGAACCGTGGAGACATCGAGCATGGCGGTCTTCACCGCCCCAGGTCTGCCGATCGTGGGACTCATGCCATCCCTCACCCGCCGCTTTGGGCGATCTGGTCCAGCCGGGCCTGGGCCGCCTCACGCACGGCGAGATGCTCGGGCGCCAGCCACGAAAGCTTGATGGCCGCCTCGAAGGCCTCGCGGGCCGCCTCCAGGTCGCCCATCGCGCCCAGGCACTCGCCGGCCCGGTAGGCGCACAGGGCGTCCGTGGCGTCGGAGAGCAGCGCCTGGGCGTAGAAACGTCCCGCCGCCTCCCACTGCCCCAGGCGCTGCAGCGCATTCGCCAGCCCGACCTGGTAGCGGCGCTCCCAGGGGTCGTGCTCCACCAGGAAGGCCCAGCGGTCCATCGACGCGTCAAACCGCCCGGCGGCGAAGTCATCGAGCGCGAGCGACTCGATGGCCTGGAGCTGCTCGCCGGTGATGCCCGCCATCTGCGCCGGCGTCACGCCGTGATGAAGAAAGGCGTCGAGGCGCGCCTCGGGCGTTCGGATGTCCACCAGTTCCTGCTGCATGGCCGACCTCTTGATCAACAGTCAGCTTCGTGACAAGAACTACGGATGGGTTCCTCCCCTGCTCCGCGCCGGCGGCAGGCGCCCGGGGGCGGTCACAATGGCGCCATGTGCCAGCTCCTCGGGATGAACTGCAACACGCCCACGGACGTGACCTTCAGCTTCAGCGGCTTCGCCCAGCGGGGTGGCCGCACCGACCACCATTCGGACGGCTGGGGCATTGCCTTCTTCGAGGGCCGGGGCGTGCGGCACTTCGTGGACCATGAGCCCGCCTCCACCTCGCCCGTGGCGGAGCTGATCCGGCGCTACCCGATCAAGAGCCGCCATGTGGTGGCCCATATCCGCAAGGCCACCGAGGGCGTGGTGGCGCTGGAGAACTGTCACCCCTTCGTGCGCGAGCTGTGGGGCCGCTACTGGGTCTTCGCCCACAACGGCACGCTCAAGGACTACCACCCGCGCCTGCACGCGAGCTTCCACCCGGTGGGGCAGACAGACAGCGAGCGCGCCTTCTGCTGGCTGATGCAGGAGCTGGCCAAGTCACATGCCACCCTGCCCTCGGTGGCCGAATTGACGCTCACCCTGCGCGAGCTGGCGCCGCAGATCGCGCGGCATGGCAGCTTCAACTTCCTCCTGTCCAACGGCGAGGCGCTGTGGGCGCATTGCGCGACCCACCTCTACTTCGTGGAGCGCCGCCACCCCTTCGCGCACGCGCAGCTGGCCGATGAGGATTTGTCGATTGACTTCGCCAAGCTCACCACGCCGCAGGACCGGGTGGCGGTGGTGGTCACCGCGCCGCTCACCACCAACGAGACCTGGACGCAGATGGCGCCGGGCGAGCTGCGGGTGTTCGTGGACGGGGTGAGCGCGGGCTGAGGCGGCAGGCCGCGCCGCACGGCGACGACCGGCGCCCGGGTTTCAGGAGGCGGCGACCGCCGCCTCGAGCGCCTCGAGGAACATCGCCGCCACGTCGAAGCCGGTCTGCTGGGTGATTTCCTGGAAGCAGGTGGGCGAGGTGACGTTGATCTCGGTGAGGCAGTCGCCGATCACGTCCAGGCCCACCAGCAGCAGGCCGCGCGCGGCCAGCACCGGGCCCAGCGCCTCGGCAATCTCGCGGTCGCGGGCCGAGAGCGGACGGGCCACGCCCAGGCCGCCGGCGGCCAGGTTGCCGCGCACCTCGCCACCCTGCGGAATGCGGGCCAGGCAATAGGGCACCGGCTGGCCGCCGATGACCAGCACGCGCTTGTCGCCCTCGGCAATCTCGGGCACGAAGCGCTGCACCATGAGCGTGGTAGCGCCGCCGGCGTTGAGCGTCTCGATGATGGCGCCCAGGTTCAGGCCCTCGTCCTTGACGCGGAAGATGCCCATGCCGCCCATGCCGTCCAGGGGTTTGAGGATGATGTCCCGATGCTGCGCATGGAAGTCGCGCACCGCCTGCTCGCTCCGGGTCACCAGCGTGGGGCTGGTGAACTGCGGGAACTCCATGATGGCCAGCTTCTCGGGGTGGTCACGCAGGGCCGCGGGCTTGTTGAAGACGCGCGCGCCCTCGCGCTCGGCCTGCTGCAGCAGGTGGGTGGCGTAGAAGTACTCGCTGTCGAAGGGCGGGTCCTTGCGCATCACGATGGCATCGAAGCCGGCCAGCGCATGCACCGCGCTGCGGCGCTCGGCGAACCACTCGTCCTCGGTGCCGGTGAGGGTGATCTCGCGCACCTGCGCCTCGACCCGGCCACCCGAGCGCCACACCAGGTCGCGCGGCTCGCAGGCGGCGACGGCATGGCCGCGGCGCTGGGCCTCGCGCATCATGGCGAAGGTGGTGTCCTTGTGGATCTTGAAGGACTCGAGCGGGTCGGCGACGAAAAGCAGGTTCATGCGGAGAGGTTCCCTTGGGCGCGGCGGTGCGTCGATGCGGCCCCGCGGCGGGCCGCGTCAGGCGCGCGGCCGTCCGTAATGTTGCACGAAAAGCGCGAGCGCGCCGGCGAGCAGGCCCCAGAAGGCCGAGCCGATGCCGGCGATCACCACCCCGCTGAGCGTGACGAGAAAGGTCAGCAGCGCCGCCTCGCGTCGGCCCTCGTCGGCCAGGGCGGTCGAGAGCCCGCTGGCAATGGTCCCCAGCAGGGCCAGGCCGGCGATGGCCGAGACCAGCTCCTTGGGAAAGGCGCTGAGCGCGCCCGCCACCGCGCCGCCGAACAGGCCGACGGCGACATAGAGCGCGCCACAGACCACCGCCGCGGTGTAGCGCCGCGCGGGGTCCTCATGGGCCTGCGGCCCCATGCAGATCGCGGCGGTGATGGCCGACAGGCACAGCGCGTAGCCGCCGAAGGGCGCGAGCAGCAGCGTGGCCAGGCCGGTGATCGTCACCAGGCGCGAGATCGGCAGGGTGTAGCCCGCAGCGCGGATCGCGGCCACGCCCGGCAGGTTCTGCGAGGCCATGGTCACCACGAACAGCGGCAAGGCCATGCCCACCAGGGCGCGGGCGCTGAATTCAGGCGCGGTGAAGACCGGCTGGGCCCATTCCAGCGGGATGGGCTGCCAGGCCATGCGGCCGCTGGCCAGGGCCTGGGCCACCCCCACCGCCAGCGTGACCACCACCGCGTACCGCGGCCACAGACGGCGGGCCAGCAGATAGGCGGCGAGCATGGCCAGCACCAGCCCCAGGTCGGTGGCGGCGGCGCCAAAGGCCTGCAGGCCGAAGCGGGCCAGCACGCCGGCCAGCAGGGCCGAGGCCAGTGCCATCGGGATGCGGTCCATCACCCGCTCGAACCAGCCCGTCGCCCCCACCAGCACGATGAGCGCGCCGCTGGCGAGGAAGGCGCCCACCGCCTCGGCCATGGACAGGCCGCCCGCCAGGGCCGCCGACGCCACCACCGCCGCGCCGGGCGTGGACCAGGCCACCATCACTGGCCTGCGCAGCCACAGCGAGGGAATCGCGGTGCACAGGCCCATGCCCAGGCCCAGGGCCCACATCCAGGAGGTCAGTTGTGCGGGGGTGGCCGAGAGCGACTGCGCGGCCTGGAACACCAGGGCCACCGAACTGGTGAACCCCACCAGCACGGCAACGAAGCCGGCGGTCGCGGCCGAGAGGCTCAGGTCACGGAAGAAGCGCATGCGTCACAGGCGAGCGCAGGCCGGGCCGCTGCGACCCCGCTTGTTCAAATCGCGACCTTGGAGCCCAGCTCCACGACCGAGTTGTTCGGCAGCTTGAGGAAGTCGGCCGCCGCGCTGGCGTTGTGGTGCATCTGCGCGAACAGCTTCTCGCGCCAGTGCGCCATGCCGCCGCCGATGGTGGGCACCACCACATCACGCGAGAGGAAGTAGCTGGTCGTCATCGGCTCGACCTGGCAGCCCTGGTCCCGCAGCAGGGTCAGGGCACGCGGCACGTCGGGGTCGTTCTTGAAGCCGTAGTTCAGGATGACTTCCCAGCAGTTGTGTCCCAGCGGCGTCACCTCGACCCGGCGGGTGAGGCCCACCCAGGGCACCTCGTGGTTGCGCACGGTGACGAACAGGTTCTGCTCGTGCAGCACCTTGTTGTGCTTGAGGTTGTGCAGCATGGCGTTGGGCACCGAGCCGGGCTCGGCGGTCAGGAAGACGGCCGTGCCCTCGACCCGCGCCGGCGGGCTGATGAAGACGGCCTCCAGAAAGCTCTTGAGCTCGATCGCGTCGGACTTGAGCGCATCGTTCATCAGCGCGCGGCCCCGCTTCCAGGTGACCATGAGGGTGAAGATGGCGCCGCCGATCAGAAGCGGGAACCAGCCGCCGTCGAGCAGCTTGAGCATGTTCGAGGCGAAGAACACGGCATCGATCAGGAAAAACCCGCTGGTGGCGGCCACGCACAGCCACAGGGGGTACTGCCAGCCGTAGCGGATGACGAAGAAGGTCAGCACCGTCGTGATCAGCATGTCCAGCGTGACCGCGATGCCGTAGGCCGCCGCCAGGTTGCTGGACGAGCGGAACATCACCACCGCCAGCACGATGGCCACGAACAGGCCCCAGTTGACGAAGGGAATGTAGATCTGGCCGGTGTCGCGCACGCTGGTGTGCTGCACGTTCAAACGGGGCAGGTAGCCCAGCTGGATGACCTGCTTGGTGACGCTGAAGGCGCCGGTGATCAGCGCCTGCGAAGCGATGACGGTGGCCAAGGTGGCCAGCAGCACGACGGGCAGCTGCGCCCAGGCAGGCACCATCAGGAAGAAGGGGTTCTTCACCGCCTCCGGCCGCTCGAGCAGCAAGGCGCCCTGGCCGAAGTAGTTGAGGGCCAGGGAGGGCATCACCACGCTGAACCAGGCCAGGCGGATCGGCTTCTTGCCGAAGTGGCCCAGGTCGGCATAGAGCGCCTCGGCGCCGGTCACGCACAGCACCACCGCGCCCAGGATGACGAAGGTGGTGCCCGGGTTGGACCAGGCGAAGCCGACCGCATGGTGCGGGCTGACCGCCTGCAAGATGCTGGGGTGTTCCAGAATATTCACCACACCCAGCAGGGCCAGCACCGCGAACCAGACCAGGGTGATGGGGCCAAAGAAGCGGCCGATGCCCGCCGTGCCGCGCTTTTGCACCCAGAACAGGCAAAACAGGATCAGGAGCGTGAGCGGAATCACCGCCTTCTTGAACTGCGGCGAGACCACTTCCAGGCCCTCGACGGCCGACAGCACCGAGATCGCCGGGGTGATGACCCCATCGCCGTAGAACAGGCTGGTGCCGAAGATGCCCACCATCAACAGCAGGTTGCGCAGCTTGGGCTTGTCCTTGACCGCCTGCGAGGCCAGGGCCAGCATGGCCACCAGGCCGCCCTCGCCGTGGTTGTCGGCGCGCAGCACCAGCACCACGTACTTGAGAGAGACGATGACGGTGAGCGTCCAGAAGAAGATGGACAAGATGCCGTAGACGTTGTCCGGCGTGAAGGCGACGTGCCCCGAGCCGAACACCTCCTTGACCGCATACAGAACGCTGGTGCCGATGTCGCCGTAGACGACGCCGATGGCGCCCAGGGTCAGGGCGGCCAGGGAGGATTTCGAGGAAGACACGTGGGGGTTCAGTCGTAGTTCTCGGCGTCGGGATCGGTGGCCTCGAGCTCGTAGCTCGCGGCCAGCAGGGCCAGGCGGCCGATCACGCCATACATGTAGAAGCGGTTGGGGGCGCTGGCACCGGGCTTCTCGCCCGGCTGCGGCAGGCGGCTGCTGCCGTCGAAGGCCAGGGGCACGAAGCTGGCGCCCGGCGCGTTGAGGTTCTCGTCAACGCCGCGCTCGGCATGCACGCGGTAGAAACCCCCCACCACATAGCGGTCCATCATGTAGACCACCGGCTCGGCCACCGCCTCGTGGATGCGCTCCTGGGTGAGGACGCCCTCCTGGATGATCACTTCCTGCACCTGCTGGCCGTCCTTGATGACGGCCATCTTGTTGCGGGACTTGCGGTTGAGGTTCTCCAGCTCCTTGGGGTCGCGCACGGTCATGATGCCCATGCCGTAGGTGCCGTTGTTGGCTTTCACGACGACAAAGGGCTTCTCGTGGATGCCGTAGTCCTTGTACTTGCGGCGGATCTTGGTGAACAGCGCGTCGGCCTTCTCCATCACGCATTCGCCGCCCTCGCCGGTGGCGAAGTCGACCTGGCCGCAGTGGCTGAACATCGGGTTGATGAGCCAAGGGTCGATGCCCAGCATCTTGCCGAAGCGCTTGGACACCTCTTCATAGCTCTCGAAATGGCGGGTCTTGCGGCGCACGCTCCAGCCCGCATGCAAGGGCGGCAAGAGGTACTGCTCGTGCAGGTCCTCCAGGATGCCGGGCGCGCCGGCCGACAGGTCATTGTTCAGGAGGATGGTGCAGGGGTCGAAGTCCTTGAGGCCCAGGCGGTGCTTGCTGCGCACCACCGGCTCCAGGGTGATGGCCTCACCGCCGGGCAGCTCGATGCGGGTGGCTTCGGTGATCTCCGGGCTGATGGAGCCCAGGCGGACGTTCAGGCCCGCCATGTGGAAGATGCGCTGCAGCTGCGCCAGGTTGCTCAGGTAGAAGGTGTTGCGGGTGTGGTTCTCGGGGATCACCAGCAGGTTCTTGGCCTCGGGGCAGATCTTCTCGATCGCCGCCATGGCCGCCTGCACCGCCAGCGGCAGCATCTCGGGGGTGAGGTTGTTCCAGCCGCCGGGGAAGAGGTTGGTGTCCACCGGCGCCAGCTTGAAGCCGGCATTGCGGATGTCGACCGAGCAGTAGAAGGGCGGGGTGTGCTCCATCCATTCGAGCCGGAACCAGCGCTCGATGGCGGGCATGGACTCGAGGATGCGCTGCTCGAGTTCGTTGATCGGGCCGGTCAGGGCCGTGACGAGGTGGGGAACCATGGGGCCCTCGGAGATGGGTCAGGGAAGCTCCGGGCATTGTAGGAGTTCACTCCCCGGCGACTTTTCACATCGCGAAGGGTTGTCCGGCGGCAGTGGCCTGGCGCCGCCGGACGGGACCGCGCTCAGCTCCGGACCTGGCCCTCGCCGAGCACCACCCACTTGAGGGAGGTCAGGCCCTCGATGCCGACCGGGCCGCGGGCGTGGAACTTGTCGGTGCTGATGCCGATCTCGGCCCCCAGCCCGTACTCGAAACCATCAGCGAAGCGGGTGCTCGCATTCACCATGACGCTGGCCGAGTCGACCTCGCGCAGGAAGCGCTGGGCATGGACATGGTCACGGGTGAGGATGGCGTCGGTGTGGTGGCTGCCGTAGTGGTTGATGTGGGCGATGGCCTCGTCGAGGCCGGCCACCACCTTCACGCTGATGACGGGCGCGAGGTACTCCTCGAACCAGTCCTGCTCGGTGGCGGCCACGACCTGGGCGCCGGGGACCTGGGCCAGCAGGGCCTGGGACTCAGGGCAGGCGCGCATCTCGACGCCCTTGGCCGCGAAGACCTGGGCAATGCGCGGCAGGAAGGCCGCTGCCACGCCCCGGGCCACCAGCAGGCCCTCGGTGGCGTTGCAGGGGCTGTACTTCTGGGTCTTGGCGTTCTCGGTCACGGTGAGCGCCAGCTCGAGGTCGCAGGGGTCGTCCACATAGGTGTGGCAGTTGCCGTCCAGGTGCTTGATGACCGGCACCTTGGCCTCGCGCGAGATGCGTTCGATCAGGCCCTTGCCGCCACGGGGGATGACCACGTCGACGAACTGGGGCATGGCGATCAGCTGGCCCACCGCCTCGCGGTCGGTGGTCTGGACCAGCTGCACTGCCTCGGCGGGCAGGCCGGCCTCGGCCAGGGCCTGCCGCACCAGGGCCGCCAGGGCCTTGTTGGAGTCGATCGCCTCGGAGCCGCCGCGCAGGATGCAGGCGTTGCCGCTCTTGATGGACAGGCTGGCCGCCTCGATGGTGACGTTGGGGCGGCTCTCGAAGATCATGCCGAAGACGCCGATCGGCACCCGCATCTGGCCGACGCGGATGCCCGAGGGCTGCTGGCGCAGGCCGGAGATTTCGCCGATCACGTCGGCCATGGCGGCCAGCTGCTCGCAGCCCTCGGCCACGGTGTCGATGACCTTGGGGGTCAGGCGCAGGCGGTCGACCATGGGCGCGGCCAGGCCGGCGGTCTCGGCGCGCGCGATGTCCAAGGCGTTGGCCTGGCCGAGCGCGGCGGCGTTGGCGCGCAGCAGGCGGGCCAGGGCGCGCAGGGCGCGGTTGCGGGTGGCGGCGTCGGCCCGGGCCATGGCGGCAGAGGCGGTGCGGGCCTGCGCCCCCAGCGACTGCATGTACTCGGCGATGTTCAGCGCGTTCATGGCGGGAATTTTCGCACGGGGCCTGCGGCCCGCGAACCCGGGTGGCGCGCGCCGGCCCTCAGGCCCGGGGGCGCGGACCGCCGGCGGGCGCCGTGCCCGGCGCGCAGGCCACGCACAGGTCCAGGGCCAGCCGCTGCAGCGCCTGCCAGCCGTCGGTGGGCCAGCCGGGCGACTTCAGGCCCTTGACGATGCCGTCGACCACATGCGCGCCATGCAGCAGGCCGTCCAGGGCCAGCGGGGTCAGGCGCGGCAGCACCCGCTCGAACAGGCGCTCCTTCAGGCCCCAGACCCGCTGCTCGCGCAGCGCCATCGGCAGCGGCTTGCCCGCGGCCATCGCGTCCTTGACCCGCTTGAGCGCGCGGATGTCCTCGGCCAGGGTGTAGTGCACCAGCACCTCGGCCTCGCCCTCGGCCTGCAGGCCCTCGAGCATGCGCTGCACCCGCTGCACCTGGCCGGCGAGCACCGCCTCGGACAGCTTGAACACGTCGTAGCGGGCGACGTTGAGCACCGCCGCCTCGACCTGCTCGTAGCTCAGCTCGCCCTCCGGGTGCAGCAGGGCCAGCTTCTCGATTTCCTGGTGGGCGGCCAGCAGGTTGCCCTCGACCCGGTCGGCGAAGAACTGCAGCGTGCGCTGGCCCTCCTCGCCCGCAGCGACGCGCTGGCCGTGGCGGGCCAAGCGGGCGGCGATCCATTGCGGCAGCTGGGCGCGCTCCACCGGGTCGACCTTGATCGTGACGCCGTAGCTGTCCAGCGCGCCGAACCAGGCGCCCTGCGTCGTCATCCGGTCCAGGCGCGGCAGCAGCACCAGGGTCAGTACCGCATCGTTGCCCTCGGCCTGCTGGGCCAGCTGCTGCAGCGCCGCGCTGCCCTCCTTGCCGGGCTTGCCCGAAGGAATGCGGACCTCGACGATCTGCCGGTCGGCAAACAGGCTCATCGAGCCGCCGGCCGCCAGCACCGCGCCCCAGTCGAAATGGGCGCCGGCCACGGTGTGCACCGTGCGCTCGGTGTAGCCCTGGGCCCGGGCGCTGGCGCGGATCGCGTCGGCCGCCTCCTGCACCAGCAGCGGCTCGTCGCCGTGCAGGGTGTAGAGCGAACGCAGGCCCTTTTGCAGGTGGGGCGTGAGTTGGGCCGGGGCCAGCTGCATGGGGTGCCTGTGTGCCTGTTGCCGGTGGGGGGGTTGCCGTGGGTACTGCGGGACGGGTCCGGGGCGGGCGGATCAGGCCGGCTGCAGGGTCGCCAGGCGCCGCATCATCTGCTGCACCAGGTCGGTCTGCATGTCGCGGTACAGGACCGCCTCTTCCGATTCCTTGGCCAGGGCCGCGGTTTCGTTGTAGCTGATGTCGCGCTGCTGCTCCATGAGCAGGTCGGTGATCAGGTCGGCGCCGCGGGCAGAGCGGGCGGTCACCCGCACCGACAACCGCAGCTGCAGCTCGCGCACCTGGCCGCTGCTGGTGCGGCTCACGATCACCCGGGCCCGCTGCTCGCCGGAAAGCGACAGCACCACCTGGGCCCGCTCGGGCGGGTCCTGCGGGCCCAGGACCTGCACGCCGTTGGCGCGCAGGGCGGCTCGCAGTTCCTCCGCCAGCGGCGAGGTGGCCGCCAGGTGCAGGCTCGAATATGGAAAGCGCACCGAGCCGCGCAGCCGGAAGCCGCAGGCGGACAGCAGCGAGGCCCCGCCCAGGGCGGCGCCCGCCAAGGCCGATGCGCGCAGCAGGCGGCGGCGCTGCATCAGACCACCAGGTTGACGAGGCGCCCGGGCACCACCACCACCTTCTTGGGGGCGGCGCCTTCGGCGAACCTGGTGAAGGCCTCGCTGGCCACCGCGAGCTGCTCGATCTGCTCGCGGGAGGCGGAGGCGGGCACCCGCAGCGAACCGCGCAGCTTGCCGTTGACCTGCAGCATCAGCTCGATCTCGTCCTGCACCAGGGCGGACTCGTCGACGCGCGGCCAGGGCGCGTCGATCAGGTCGCCGTGGAGGGCGGCATAACCGAGCGACGCCCACAGGCCCTGGGCGATGTGGGGCGTGGCCGGGTAAAGCACGCGCAGCAGGATGCCGAAGGCCTCGGCCAGCGCCGCGTCGGCGCCGGGTTCAGCGGCAGCCTTGAAGTCTTCCAGCGCGTTGAGCATCTTCATCGCGCCGGAGACCACGGTGTTGTATCGCATGCGCTGGTAGTCGTAGTCGACCTGGCGCAGCACGCCGTGGATCTCCAGGCGCAGGGCCTTGACCCCCTTGCCAAAGCCCGCCGCCTGGGCCACCGCCTTGGCGCGGCCGGCGACCGCCACCGGCTCGGCGCCGGCGATCTTGACGCCGAAGTTCCAGACCCGGCGCAGGAAGCGGTGGCTGCCCTCGAGCGCGGCGTCGTTCCACTCCAGCGTGGCCTCGGGCGGCGCGGTGAACATGGTGTACAGGCGCGCGGTGTCGGCGCCGTAGGTCTCGATCAGGGCCTGCGGGTCGACGCCGTTGTTCTTGGACTTGGACATGGTCGTCCAGCCCTCGTAGGTCACCGGCTGGCCGTCGGCCTTGAGGGTGGCGGTGACCGACTTGGTCTGCGGGTCGCGGACGATGTCCAGCTCGTGCTGCCAGTAGTACTGCTTGCCGGTGGTGGTGCGCGAAAAGGCTTCGTTGAGCACCATGCCCTGCGTGAGCAGTTTGGTGAAGGGCTCGTCGATCTTCACCAGGCCCAGGTCGCGCATGACCTTGGTCCAGAAGCGCGCGTACAAGAGGTGCAGGATGGCGTGCTCGATGCCGCCGATGTACTGGTCCATCGGCATCCAGTACTGGGCGCCCTCGGCCACCATCTGGTCGTTGTTGGTGGGATCGCAGTAGCGCATGAAGTACCAGGACGAATCCACGAAGGTATCCATGGTGTCGGTCTCGCGCCGGGCCGGCTTGCCGCACACCGGGCAGGTGCAGGCCAGGAAGTCCTCGCGCTTGGCCAGGGGGTTGCCCGAGCCGTCGGGCACGCAGTCCTGGGGCAGGACGACCGGCAGGTCCTTCTCGGGCACCGGCACCGCGCCGTGCTCGGCGCAGTGGATGATGGGAATCGGCGTGCCCCAGTAACGCTGGCGGCTGATGCCCCAGTCCCGCAGGCGCCAGGTGGTCTTCTTCTCGCCCAGGCCCTTCTTGGCCAGGGCGGCGGCGACCGCGTCCACCGCCTCCTTGTAAGTGAGGCCGCTGAAGACGTCGGAGTTGACGGTGACGCCACGCTCCTTGTCGGCGTACCACTCCTGCCAGTGGTGGTAGTCGTAGGGCTGGCCGTCGACGTCGATCACGTGGACGATGGGCAGCTGGTACTTGAGCGCGAAGGCGAAGTCGCGCTCGTCGTGGCCGGGCACGCCCATGACCGCGCCGTCGCCGTAGCCCATGAGGACGTAGTTGCCAACCCAGACGTCGACCGGCTCGCCGGTGAGCGGGTGCGTCACCTGCAGCCCGGTGGGCATGCCCTCTTTTTCCTTGAGCGCGAGCTCGGCCTCGGTGGTGCCGCCCTGCTTGCAGGCCTCGATGAAGGCCGCCAGCTTCGGGTTGCCCTGGGCCGCATGGATGGCCAGCGGGTGCTCGGGGGCGACCGCGCAGAAGGTGACACCCATGATGGTGTCGGCGCGGGTAGTGAAAACGTAGAGCCTGCCGTCGCCGATCAGTTGGCCGTCGGCGCCCTTGATCTGGTGCGGGAAGGCGAAGCGCAGGCCCTCGCTCTTGCCGATCCAGTTCTCCTGCATCAGCTTGACCCGCTCGGGCCAGCCCGGCAGCTGGTGCTGCACATGCTCGAGCAGTTCCTGGGCGTAGTCGGTGATCTTGAGGTAGTAGCCGGGGATCTCGCGCTTCTCGACCACCGCGCCGGTGCGCCAGCCCTTGCCGTCGATCACCTGCTCGTTGGCCAGCACGGTCTGGTCGACCGGGTCCCAGTTGACGACCTGGGTCTTGCGGTAGGCGATGCCCTTCTCGAGCATCTTGAGGAACAGCCACTGGTTCCACTTGTAGTAGCTGGGGTCGCAGGTGGCGATCTCGCGCGACCAGTCGATGGCCAGGCCCATCGACTGCATCTGCTTCTTCATGTAGGCGATGTTGTCGTAGGTCCACTGCGCCGGCGGCACGCCGTTCTTCAGCGCCGCGTTCTCGGCCGGCAGGCCGAAGGCGTCCCA